>OFRF01000001.1_pt1 | contig 187671 bp, 327 predicted proteins | sample 1543081 | NCBI WGS metagenome assembly OFRF01 (sample SAMN07774232, study PRJEB24372) | wastewater metagenome
GGCTGACGGACCCTGAAATCTGGTCGCCGGGGATGTTGGCCCGGCACTATGGAGTTGAAAATGCTCGCTAACGGAGTAAAAGAAACAACGACAACAACGAAAAAAACTACCGACGAAACAACTACTAAAACTGACGGAACTTTTGCTACTGCCGGAACCGCTAATGCAGGAAACTCGATCAAATCAAATTTATATAAATGGATATGCTTTCATATAAATTTATATAAATCGATTATAAGATAGTATACGGCCCAGCTACCCGATGATCTAGGTAGCTGGGCCGGTTTGTATTTATCTGCAAAGCGAATTATTGACCAGCAGGTTCAGGTCCGATGACAGGTTGGCGCTACGGATGTCTCTCAGCGTGCCGTTCAGGCGTGCCGCTAGATCCCTCCAACCGGAGTTGGTGGACTCGACAAATAAAAGTATTGTATAGCCCTGGCATGCACCCACCACGGCATTCATGCTGGTTAGTGGATTCGTATAGCTTTGCGGCATTTCGTCCGAGAGCATCACGACTATTCTTTTCGAACCAGCAGTCCATCTGAGACCGAACGCATTTGTGCAGACTTGGTGCATCGCGTCAAGAGTTGGTTCCTCGCCACCCCCAGATATAGCCTGCTGCAGGGCGAAGTGGCCGGCAAAGGTGTTTGCGTCCGTAAAGTCGGTTACTAAGGTTGGGCCGACAATTGGGTTCCAGGAGCCATCTGCGCCCCGCGGGGTCTCTGGAGGGGCTGCCACAAGTGCCCAGCGTAGACTAGGGTCGCTACTGTACGACGAGGCGAACCTGGTAACCGACGTCATAACCGTTTGAGCGGCTGTCGTCATCGAGCCGGAATTGTCCATAATGAAGACTATGTCGACAGGTTTATCAGAAGATAGGTCCTCATCTATCTTCCCGTCGCAGTCATTGTCAACCCCATCGCAGGACTCTACTTCAGGAAGTACCTGCCCTGAGCATGAGAGCTCGCCGAATACGCATTTGGATACGCCAGGACGGCATGGCAAGTTCACAACCGTTTTTTGGTCACCGGTGTAACAGAAGGTTATGGCGCCGGCATTGATGTTGTCGATATCCCCGTCGCAATCGTTATCGATACCATCGCAGAACTCTTGCCCGGTCGGCTTACAACAGTTAGATAGGCCATTATCGACTAGACCATCACAATTGTTATCGATTCCGTCGCATAGTTCTGCTTTCGGTGTAACTTCACCAATACATACTGTTGTATCGTCATCGTTACACTGGGTAACACCTCTTTTGCAGGCCCCGCTCACACTGCCACCCGGTGTGTAGCACTCTCTGCCGCATTGCGTTACTGGTGTTATTATATCTTTATTACAGACACAGGACGACAGCAATAGTAATATCAGAAGGTGTTTTATCATGGCTGGACATTTAAAGTTGCTCAGGTAGTATTACGTCGACAGCACCCATTTGTACAGCCATCGCTGAGTCAATTGTTATATCAATACCTTCGTCGAACAGTTGAAGCGCGAGAAGCGGTGATACGTTTGTTCGACCGAGCATCGAATCCACGCACATCATGTTGAGTTCGTGTAGAGCTTCGGCCATCGCCATTGCATCTTTGTGTCCAACCATGGCTCCCTTCTGCATCCCGAACTTAACACCATGAGCGAGCATTTTTGCTCCTCGTTCCATAGTTCTAACATTACAGGCTTGGAAGATGACCATCGCTGCTGACGCTGCCATCTCCTCGTCACGACAGATAATCTTAGCTGGTGCTGACTTGAATAATCCAACAATATCGACAGCAGCTTTAAGCTCGCCACCTGGACTATTGATGCTTATGAAGACCAACTTGACACCTGGTCTATTAATGTTCCCTGATAAGTATTTATATAGGGCATCGTCAACGGCGCCATGAATTTCTAGTTCAATTATGCCGCCATCCTGTATCGGTACTAGCGCCGGCCGCTCTGTCGAAGAGGCTAGTATAGTAATTGCCGCGATTATACGAAATATGTCCATTTTTAATCGTATATCTGATTCATGATTTAGCTACATGATTGATGATGATTAAGCACATCGTGCGTATTGTGGATCTCAGCCTAAAAGAGAAGAACTCCTTACAGCGCGTGTGTCAGGCGATAGAGGAAGATGGTGACTATATAATTGCCAAGCATGGTGCGGCGCAGAGTAAGACCTGCGCGATCTGCGCCAAGGAGCGTACATTCTAATGCCAGTCTGCGTCGGATGCTCATTATGTATTTATGAGTGATTTTACCGACAATGAACTGAAGTTGATCGCTAAACTCGTGGAGGCTTACGCCATGGCGGCCGCTTCCACTATAGAAGATAGCGACGAAGAGATTAATGCTACTGTACCGACTGTAGCCATGTTCATTTTTGCTCACGTATATGCGATCCAGAACGACATGACCTTATCCGATCTTCTCGCGGATCTGAAGATGTCGGCACCCATGGCCGAGGCTCTTTTCTCGGATACAGATAGCTCTGAAGACCTTCAGCAAGAAATAATTACTACCAAGAATACTCTGCCGAACTGAGGAATATATGTCGAAAGTCAATAGGATGTTGAAGCATGCCCGCGCTGACCTGCTGGAAGTAGGCAACGTTGAGTTCGAGAAGAAGGCTCATCCGATTTGGGAGCTCGAGGCTGCCGGCGATAAGATAGTGGCCACTAGTAAGGCTGCGGCCGACAAGGAAGACAAGGAAGAGTCTGAGCCCGAAGAGGGCGAAGTTGAAGTCAAGATGGAAGTCGAGCAGCAGCCGGCTATGCTGCCATTCGAGCAGGGTCAGCTTGTGATGTTCGTCCTGGGTGGCCGCTCGTTTACGGGTAGCGTGCTGGCTAGCGACGAGACCTCGAGCGTAGTTCAGACGGGCGTTCGCAAGTACAAGGTTGAAAACGACTTCCTGTATAAGGTATCCCAGCAGCAGCCTCCTGGTCCGCACGGTAACGTGCCCATGATGGCCCCCGACCTTCTCTCTAAGAACAGAAAGATCAGCCCGGCTCCAATGGCGGTGCCGCCTGCGGCGCCTGGTACGCTGCCTCTTGCTGACCCGGCTATGCCGACCCCTCCTAGGGATCTCACCCAGCCGCTAGCGCCTGCGCCTAAGCCTCTCGCGGAGGATCCGGATTACAAGCAGATGCAGAAGAATCCTGTTAAGATCTAATTGATTGGCTAAAATGAGCATCGAATACTCGTCGACTATAGCTCGTATGACTAGGACTGCTGCCACTCAAGATGAGATGGTTGGTCTGATCAAGCGTCTATATGAAGTGGGCATGGAGATAACTACTCCGGCAAACTTGGTGTCTATCGCCAAGATACTTGTCGGCGACGGTGGTCCTAATGTGGAAATCGCATCAAGTATAGTTGCCAATGATGTAGCGGTACTACAGCAACTTATTGATCTCGCCTTCGGCCATAAGCATATGTCGCCTGAGGAGCTTGTCAAACACAAGCAGACTCAGACCGATAAGGACCTGTCTACTGTCAAACAGAACAATCTAATTACGGACCTGTTCGAGCTCCCGTCTACCGTCCACCCCAGCATTTTGGCCCAGGGCCGTCTACATGAGACCAAGAAGGCGCAGGATCTCCTGAGGCTTGCAGACGAGGACACCAAGGAGAAATTCGCGCGTAAGTCAGCTTGGTTTGCTCTCATGGCACGTCTACCCTGGCGCAAGCTACGTGACCAGTGGATGGAGCTCATTGCACCGCTCGAGAGTAATCTCAGATATGACCCTGAGAATGCTCTAATGATGCCGATCGTTGAGAAGGCAATCGACGAGACTGCAGAGGTCATTGCTCCTACGTTTTTCGGCAATGATGCTCAGGCACTAGGCAAGGCTCAGACTGCCTTGCGAGAAATCTTCTCTCAATTCTACATCGATTCGTTCCCAGGTCTATCCAAGGCTGACGTTGCGGGCGGCGATGGTTCCGGTCGAGTAATCGACCCGTTGTTCTATCGTTCTGAGCTGGATGCGCTTGGTGACTCGCCGAACGTCGACGATGGGGATGAGGTACCTGAGCTAGATGACGATTCTGCGCCGGGCAAGAGGAAGAAGAAGCCTACTAGGACACCTCCGACCGCACCGACTCCCGGTCAGCCGCATCCTCAGCTCACTGGCCCGAAGGTCAGGAACGTGTGGATGGATCTCTATAATCGGTACGACGAGCATATACCCAAGAGCCGCAACTTCGAGCCTTTGGCCCGTGAGGAGGGATCGTCCTATATGGCTAAAACCAAGACCGGGGGCGTTCAGGAAGTCACTGGCGGTATGATCCTCGTGAATACGTCTTCATCTAACGGTGTTAGCCAGGGCATGGTGATCGGCTATAAGCCAGAATATGACGGTCGTAAGATCGTAGTGGTACGCTTAGCTACCGGTTCGATGGCCGACTGGGACACCCGTTCGAAGGATGTGTTCGTGGCAGACACTCAGGTGTCCTCAGCCGCGCGCGCTGAATATAAAGGCTAATTATGGATAAGATTATACAGGCAGCCGGCGAGCTCGATCTGACGCCTAAAAGTCCATCGGTGAAACCAAAGTCTAAGCCTGTAGCACCAGGTATGCCGAAGATCGTACCTACACCTGGCAATCCGGTAGAGGAGTTTTATGATTCTTCGATCGGTCAGATGTCACTTGACCAGGACGATTTTCAGGATCCGGCTCTAGTAGAGAAGGAAGAGGTGTTCACCGAGTCTCTTTCTGATATGATGCAGCGAGATGAGAAGATCAGCGGCGAATTAGCTGCGTTGAAGAGCGTTGGATTCGACATATCTACCCCTGAGAAGATTGAGGCTTTGCGGCCGCTCATGTGGAAGTCGCTCGAGTCATTTGAAGATCTGAGTCCGGAATCTTATTCAACCATGGCGGACGCCATAAGACCTCCCGCTGCCCCGAGTCGGTCCGTCGAGCCCAATAGCATTCCGGAGCCCGCTCCGACGCCTCCGCCTGCTGCGCCTCTACCACCCGTCAAGCCGTCTCCTGTGACCAGCGTGAACCCTAAGGCTTCCATGCCTTCATACGACGACATGGTCCAGATGGCCGTCTCTCTTGTTAGCGACATCAATAACCCCAATAAGGGTAAATTCTGGGTCGAGAGACAGATCTCCAAACAGCGCATATTATTGAACCAGTCTGGTCTGGATGGAGATGCGTTTGAGACTCAAGTCAGGGGTCTCATGTCTGCACTGTCTAATCCCACTAACGACGAGTAGTGTGGTGAACACCTCTGTTTAAGGTATTCACTTGTTGCCAGACTGATGATCGTATGTAAAATTAGCTACAAAATTTACCCGCCAAAACGAGGTGGAGACAAATGACTATCAAGAAAATTGCTATTGATGAAGCTGCGAAGAAGTACTGGAAGCTCCTCTACTCGGAAATGGGCTACGGCGAAGCGCTTGTTAAGGATATTCCCCGTCGTATCAAGGCTGCTCTTGTGGACAACAAGAAGGTCGCTTCAGTGACCGATGCGGCTTCGATCATGCCTATTGCTATGGCTAAGACTGAGACCGGCGCCGTTGTTGAGGGCCTGTTCAAGGACTCAAAGTCTAAGTTGCTGTTCAAGGCAAGCATTGACGCAGACGGCAACGTCGCGTCGATTTCTTCACTTTCTGTTAAGTAATAGAGGGGCACTATCATGCAGACCCGCAAGGCTCTAGGCGTATTCAGCAAATCGGCACAAGAAGATAACAAAGTGTCAAAGAATCTATCGGACTCTGCTGATAAGTTTCTCCAGCAGTATGAAGACCGCGAGAAGTATATCGCTTCTCGTAAGCACCAGTACGAGATGTCGTTGCCGTTCGTCGAGGCTCTGAAGAGCAAGATCGCGAAGGTAACCAAGACTGCGGCCGACGACTCAATGCCTGTGATCGGCACTTTTGAGATTTATAGCGCTATAAAGAAAGTCGCTGAGCGCTCGTCTGGTGATCGTGGATTAAAGCGACTAGCCGTTCAGCTCGAAAAGAGCTGGCGCGACAATATGTCGGGTAGCGTGACCTATGGTCAGCTTCGTTCCCTAGTCGCAGTTTACAAAGATCAATTCCCTAAGTCGAAGGCGGTCGACGCGCTGCAGTCAGAGTGCGCTCGCCTGGGGTATCACAAGCTGCCTGTAGCTAAGCTTACTCGTATTGCCTCAAAGATCAAGAATCAGAACGATTACGACATTGCTATTGATGTGAATGATCTGGCCGGTGATCGCCCTGAGCAGATCCGCTCGCGTGAGTTTATTCGTGCAATGGCTGAGCGCAGTGCTTCGATCGTTGCGCCAACATCCAAGGATTATCGTCTCGCTTCGGAGCGTGCCCTGGATCGTATGGCGACGCTCGATAAGAACGCTGATCTGATGAGCGCCATTGATAAGATGACCTACGCCAAGGAGATGGCAGAGTCGCTTATTTCCGAGCTCAATGGTGCGGCCCAGGAACTGTTTGAGGATGGTCTCGAGGCTGATGGTCAGTCGTTGAGTGATCTTGCTGACCAGCTCGAGCAATGGCGCGGCCAACTGAATGTGGTTGACTCTGGCCTGGCTGGCGACAATAGCGCTGAGTCAGTACCCAGCGCTGAAGCGGCTCCGGCCGAGCGTCGTGGTCCTGATGTTCCTCTGCATGACCGTAAGACCTTCGATGGTCCGTCGCCTTCAGAGCGTGCTCAGGAAGTGATGAACTCCGAGGACCTAGACGGCGCTGGCATGTCGAAGAAGTGGTGGGATCCGCGTACCTGGTCGTTTGGTAAGATGTCGAATCTTCTGGACGCCCTTGATGCTGCCTCGGCCATTGTCCCGAATCGTAAGTATGCTCGTATCCTAGAGAAGTTCGCGCAGATGCTCCCTCCTCCTGAAGATTTCGGTCCGATGGAAGACGAGATGCTTGGCACCGAAGACATGTTCCCTGCTGTGGACGAGCCGGCCGACCTTGGCGCTCCTCTTGACATGCCCACGGATGGCCTTTCTGACCCAGCCGTTGACACTGGCGACCTCGCCCAGGCCGTCGATATGATGCGTGATGTTGAGGAGCTCGTGCAGACCGAGACGCCTCCCGACGTGCAGAATTACGTCGACCACGAAATGGCCGAAGGTCACCACTCGGCTCAGCCCGGCTCATCTGCCTGGGGTGCTGAGGAAGTCCTGTTTGAGGATCACAGTGCGCCGCCTCCTAGCGAGCAGTGGCTTGCTGAGGAAGAGGTCGAGATCATGGGTGGCGCTCCGCCCCCTGGGGATCAGATGCCCATTATGGCGGCCAAGAAGTCGAAGTCGCTGAAGGGCATGCCTCTGCCTGGTAAGATCAAGGCTCAACCTAATCAAGAGTCGAAGCTGAAGTTTGGCCCGAAGGACGCTCCTCGAGTGTTGAAGGCCTCGGAGATCGAAGATGCACTACTTAAGGGTCGTAAGATCCGGGCCGGCAAGCTCACTATGTTCGTCAACGATAATGACGAGATTGAGCTCTGGCGTGGGACTTCGGGTCGTGCTGCTTCACTCGCCCACATTGATATTGTGATCGAAGATTTTAGACGTATGGCTCAGCTTGAGATCGCACCGCCTACATCAGCTCCTGCGCCCGACATGCTTGGTATGATCCCGGAGCCTACACCTGCTCCGCCTATGCCTCCTGCTGCTGAGGGCGACATGGAGCAGCCTAGCTCGGTCCCCCTCGATGAGACGATCGCGGCCGCTCTTACGAACTACAAGTCGCAGGGTATGAATTTCCTTGAGGCTATGAAGGCATTCAACAAGGAGCACGGTTCACGCATGGAGGAGTGGGGCCCTACTGCTGACACTTCTTTGATTTCAGTCGCCCAACAGCTCTGGTCTGGCGATATGGCTGCGATGCCTATGCTCGCTAGCACGAAGGAAGCAGCTGGCATGAAGGTGCCCAAGATCCGCAAGCCTAAGGATGCGGTCAAGCCTGAGGCGCTCGGCAAGGATACTAGCCAGGACGACAGTCTCCCGCTGCCTGGTAAGATCAATCAGTCTGTCAAGCCCAAGGGTAAGATGTCGCCCAAGGAGCTCGGTAAGGACACCCAGGGCCTCGACAATCTCCCGTCGCCTGGCAAGATCAATCAGCGTCCCAATGATCCGAGCGGGAAGCCTGGCGTGAAGCTGCCCAATAAGGACATGGGCAAGGACACCCAGGGCAACGAGGGATTCAAGGTTCCTGGTCTCGGCTCCGCCCCGTCGGTAAAGAGGGCGCAGATCAAGTCGGACCTGCCTCCGAACGAAGGTGAATCTGGCCGTACTATGGTTTCGACCGAGTCCGGTCACTTCCTCGTCGTTACCGATGAGTCCGGTACGCGGGTCATGTCCTCAGACGAATCAGGCATGGAGGGTGAGCCCCTTGGTCTTGTGCCCGCTGGTCACGCTAGCGCTGTCAACGATGTGATGTCTGGCACGTTCAACCAGGACTCAGTCGCTTTCAATGAGCCTGGTACTCCTGAAGTTCCTCCTCTGGACGTTGAGCGCTCGGTTCCGCAAGCTAAGCATATGCCGCAGCCTGAGAAGAGTAAGACTGAGCACCTGATGGGCAAGGATGGCCCCGAGCCGTTCAAGAAGAACCCTAAGCAGCCAATCGATCTATAATCTAGACTGGCGGAACCAAAATGAAGCTATCGGATAAGAAATTCGCAGCTGGGGCCGCAGCTCCAGCTGCCCCACGCCGCTTGTCTGCAGAAGAGAAGTCTGCGCTGAAATCTGATGACACGGTCTCGCGCATTGCTCAGATGATCGGTCAATTGCCCGAGTCATCTGTAAAGGATATGATCACGTCGTTCCAGAATAGTGGCATGAATGAGGATCAGATTCTGCAGCAGGTGAGTCAAACTGGCCTGGCTGGCGACATGCAAGTAGGCGAGTCCGCAAAGAAGGTCCTGGACATAATGAAGAGCGGTCCAGACTCGCCCGCTGGTATGGCCGGTAGCCCGGGGAACTTCACACGCGATTCGCTGTCAACCGAAGAGGTAGAAGGCACAAGCAAGATAGGTCAAGCCCTGCCGCCCCCGCCGGCGCCAGGCGCACCGCCCCCTCAGGCATCTCCTCCTGGCGCCGAGATGCCTCTGCCCGCCGAGGAAGGCGCAGAAGACGGTCCGCCTGTATACGAGCGGAGTTTGGCCGAGGTTCTTGAGGGATTGGCTGCTGATTCGGCCGAGCTCAAAGAGCGCATCGAAGCTGGAGAGACTCTACTTGAGGGCCAGTCGATGGAACCCGTAACGGATGATGCCGGGTTTTCCCCAGACCCTTTTGAGTCAAAGGTAGCCGGCCCGCTGGACGACGAGGACGACTACCTAACAACTGATAAAACTGTGCGCGAATTTCCGCCCGAGCAGAAGAAGCGGGTTCTCGAGGACTTCTACACGAAGTTCTATCCGCGTACAAACTACACAGACGCTGATGTTGAGCGCTTGAAGTCGACCCATGGCGATACTGTCCAGGTCGGCACCCCCAAGCAGTACAAGCATCTAACTGTGAATGAGAAGAGAGACGTCGATACGACCTTCCGTCGCGAGACAACACCGGGTGATATCGATCTCCTCAAATCAGTTGACGATCTCGCACGCCAGGATCTGTCGAACGAGCGTCGTAGGCAGGAGCGTGCTGTTGAACTCGCTAAGCTGAAAGAGAAGCGTGAGCAGGGTATTGACCCTAATGTCGAGCTAGAGTCGACGCCGTTTTCGCGTGAGCGTACCGACATCGATAAGTCTCTCTCTGAAGTGCGTGAGAAGACACAGAAGAACTATGACCCGTTCGGCCAAAAGCTAGTACGGCCTAATCCAATTCGCGATACGAAATCACGTCCTGAGTCGAAGCTACTTAAGAACGACCCGCTTGCTCGTAAGACTAAGGTCAACGAGCTGCGGAAGATGTTTAAGCCGATGCCTACCAAGGAGATGAAGGTAGAGCATGAGTATAAGAACATACCTTTGTCTCGTGATGAGATCGAGAAGAACGTAAATCCGATCATCAATGAGATGAAGCAGAAGGATCCCTCGCTCACTAAGGAAGAACTTCTAGAGATCAAGCGTGATCTCATGAAGTCGTACTCGACGGCTGATTTCGGCAAAGCCGACCCGATTTACAAGAAGGTCGCTCCTGAAGTTCTGAAGTATGAGTTTTACGATACCGAGGAAGACCTAGCTGAGGCTGAGCAGCTTGCCAAGGAATGGGCGGCTGATCCCGCTCATAGCTACGGTAAGACTGTAAAGATTATAGAAGTCGCACGTGACGCAGAAGGCAATCCGATACCGGCTACTGAAGAGTATCGCGATAACTACGGCAACATGCAGACACGTCCTATGGTCGACGAGGACGGCGAGCCAGTCTATAAGCCCAAGGTGACTGATGACGCTTTGTCACCCCAGGAAGCGTTGGCCGAGCACGAAAAGAAGATGTTGCAGATGAAGAACGATCCCTCTCTCGCCTCGAGAGAGAAGTGGTTCAAGCGTATGACAGAGGGAGGACTTGATACGATCAAGACTCCAACCACTGCTGATGGCCTATCAGACCTTCACGCTCAGCTTTCACAGTATCCGACCGCCCAGGAGCACCTCAAGAATTACTTCGAGCAGGCCAAGGTAGTCGCCCCCGGCCCAGAATTCACAATCGCGCCGACGTCGTCAAAGATTGTGACTTCCTTCCTTTCGACTCCCAAGTTCAAGTCGCTGATGGAACTGTTGAAGTCCAAGGCCAAGCAGGACATTGAGAACGCTCGCGAGAAGGCTAAGACCCAAGACGAGAAGTATAAGAAATTCGACCAGATCAAGAATGAGGTCGACCACAGCCGTGGCCTGGCTGACCCAATGAAGGGGCACGTGCCTGGGCTAGTTCAGAACATGCAGTCGCCGGTCCTACGCGATAAGGCCATGCGTGAAATTAAGACTGAGATGGCGAAGAATAAGTCTAGCCGTCCATCTGTCGATCAGGTCATGTCGATGGATCCGTCGCTGCGCAGTCAGTTCTTGAAGAAGGATGAACAATCTAAGCTCCTCACTCGTGACGATGATGCCAAGTCAGAATCTGCTCGAGTTGAATCTGAGATGAATGCTCTGAATAAGCAGATTAATTCTCTACAGAATAAGTATAAGACCGAGCACGCCCAGCTTGCTGAGATGCTTCAGGACAACCCCTCGCTTAAGAATGACACCGATTTCATATCAAAGTTCTTCGAGACAGAGAACAAAGCCGGCCTAATTGACAGTCTCAACAGAGATCCGTCAATGGATGTGAGCATGTTCGGTCCCGAGATCGAGCAGCTGAAGGATTCTGTCTCCCAACGCAACGTCCTCCGCGATCAGCTGATGACTTTGAAGAAGCCTAACGAAAACCTCAAGCAGACATTCGACAATCGTCTGCGACAGCGCCAGGTCGGCACAGATCCGTTGGCCTCTGTGCCTGGTGCTTCGCCGGAAGTGAGGACTAAGGCGGTAGAGGTCAAGAATCGCCTGTCGAAGATGGAAGGCGTCATCAAGGATCTAGAGAGTAAGCTCAAGTCTGATGTTAGGCTCAAGGACGATCCGGCCTTTACGCATCATCTCAAAGAGGAGATGGCTGCACGAGACATGGCGCGGTCGGAGTTGTCGACCATGCTCAAGGCTATTCCCCCGCCGCCCATCTCTGACGCACACGCTGCCGAAAATGCAGCTACGCCCCCCATGGTTATCCCCAAGTCTGATCCTGAAGCATTGGAAGAGTTCCTCAAAGCCCAGTCTGATAAGCGGAAGGCCCAGGCGGCGGCTCAGCGAGCCAAGCAGCGTGGCGCTGACTACGACCTGAAGCGCGAGCAGGAGATGCGCAAGATTCTGGAGAGTGCCCCTCGTCAAGTATCAGGTGCCGGCCCGAAGACTGACGACATCCTTTCAGCCATGGGTGCCCAGAATCAGTGGACAGAAGATACTATTCAGACCATGAAGAAGCTGGACTATCTGAATAGTGCATTAAATAGAAGCATGACTGATAAGCCGCCGCTTGGGACTGCGAACTATGAAGATCCCCTAGTCCAGGCTGCTGTCGCCAGATATGGTAATGAGTGGTCGTCCAAGGCGCTCAAGATGACTAAGGGTACTCCGTCTTACTCGCGCAAGAAGCACCTCGAGGATAGCGGCAGGATGGACGCGCTGCTACCCCTTGATCTTGTGCTCAAGCTTGACCAATATCGCAAAGCTAATGGTATCTCGAAGCTGTCGGACGCACTACCAGGCCTATCTCCAGACGAAATCGACCTGGCGTACGATATCCTACGTGGATATGTAGTAGAGACCAATCGGATAGCTAACGGAATTATTAGCATGCAGAATAAAGAGAAGGGAAATAAGATGAAAAAGGGTTCAGCCTTAGCGTTTGACGAGCTTGTCGTCGCCGACGCCATTACAACTGTCGAGGACTGCTCCTCGAGTAAGATCGCTAGCTCTTCGCTCGCTAGCATCTTTGATTTCTTATCTTCTGACGCGGAAGATCGCCTTACGTCTGATTCTGATATGCAGATCGCTGCTATGGTTGCTGACCCCTCATTTTCTAGGGTTGCTGCAACGGCGATAATTGGATATCTGACTGAATTCGGTGATAAAATGCCTGACGTGCTATTGCATGATCGCTTGTCAGTATATCAGTCTGCTATCGCCAAGATTCCAGAGCTCGCCAAGACAGCGGCCGGCCTTAAGATGCCTAAGATCAAGAGTGATCACAGTGACGCCGTTGATGTCGATGGCCTTTCTGACAAGGCGGACGATGATGAGGAAATGTTAGCTCGTCCAGCTCATATCAAGTTTGAAATTACTGATAGTGAGAAAGTTGGCAGCTACGCCATCGTAGATATAGAATGGGATCCTTCGGAAGATTCAGCATGTGGTGTAGGCATGACTGCTATGAAGCAGGCCCTTCGGTCATTCATGAAGGGTCAAGAGTCAAATAAGAACTTCCTTGACTGGGGCTTCACTGGCAAGATGACAGTGGAAAGCATTGACATGGCCTCCGGCGAGGCTACTATAGTATTCGCGACAGACAAGGGTGCCGATTCGCCGCAGCTCGTCAAGACCAAGTAATATAAGCTAAGGTGTAATATGCCGATTCTTGCGCTAAGTCAAAACTACCACACACGTCGCGACGTTCCCTTTGCTGATACTACTAGCCAGCTCACATTAATGCGTTCAGTAGCGTGGCTCTTGAAGGCTGCGCTCAAAGGTGAAGTTGTAACCGGCATCTCGGGGTCCAATTCACGTCAGGCGAACACGGAGTGGGCACATGTGGCATCCTCCGACGGCTCAACTACGTCAACAGGTGCAGACCTATGGGGCTCCACCTATACAGCGGGTGCTCTTAACTGGGCCAACGATGGTTCAGCACATTCATGGATTCACCTGCGGAATGCATTACTTGGTAGGGATCTCGTGATTGATCTCACGAATGCCACAAACACGAACTTCGTGGTGGCAATGATTCCGACTGCATTAGGGTTTGCCGGGGGATCGACATTAAACCGCCCGGCAAATTTGACATTCGAGGTTAACGGCGGCTATACGACCACTGGACTGGGAAATTGGTTTACATGGCAGGCGAATACTACTCCAGGAGGAACGAACTACGTCCACTACACGGTGGGCGATGACGGCTCGTTCTGGTTCACCGCCACGCGTGTAGGCGGCGGCTGCGGCAATTGTTTCTTCGCCATTCAAAAGCCACAAAACGTTGCTACATGGCCCGCGAACGTCAGTGACACGAACAACGTACAACTCATTGTAACGAGTGGCAATATGACTGCCCCTGGTCCGTTTAGCACCGGCTCTCTCATGTCTGGCACGGGGAATTGTATCACCTTACTCCCGAACAACACGCGACCAAGCGCAGGGGGAGCGTTAACGTCCTATACCATAGGTGGTAGTACGTTCGGCAACTCGACGATGCCCATTGATCCTTACACACTAGAGTTTCCAGTACTGCCAGTTCCAATCCTACAGTGGAATGCTGGCCAATCTGCGGTGAGAGGCATCCTACGCGATATTTGGCTTCACCCCAATAGAACGGCAATCCCAAATGCGCAGACAAATGACCCAGGTGCCGTGATCAATCACATTGTATTCGGGGATTTCTTCATGCCGTGGGATGGCGCAGCTGGGCCGACCTTTTAAGGGACGAAGATGGCGACTAATTTCGACTCAAAACAGATTCCAATTTATGGATGGGGGCTTAAGAAGCGTTTTAGATCTCTGTTTGTCCCTTCGACAGCTTTGAATCTTATCGGTCTTGCGCCCACTTCTACAAAAATCACTCTCAACTTCGATCTCGTTCCACTCCGGACTGGGCTATCGGCATTGCTAGTGAACTGGACTATAACTGGTAGCACCCCCATAACGGTGATCGCAGTCACCATAGTTGGTAATACAATCGAGTTAGATGTCACAGGCACGTTTGATGCTGGAATTTATAATGTTATTGTGCCGGCGGGACTTGGGACAGACTCTGGCTATGAGGGGTTCCCGTTTCCCTATGTAGGGCCCACGAGCATTCAGTTCTCTGTTGTCTCTGCTGAGGGTGGCGGATCAGCTTTCAATAGTGGCTTTAACTAGCCGGCTTGAAAAATTGCCGGCTTTTCAAGCCGGCGGACTATTTATCATGCCCACAAGGTATATGGTCCATAACGTTTCTCCGTACGATTTGTCGTTCGACGTGACGAATTCGCAAACTGGTAAATCTTTCCATCTAGTAGTAGAGCCTGGTAAAGATGTCAATTTGATGGAATATGCTGGCTCAATCGATGCATGTCGTGATTGTGTAGACGTATATCGTTATAAGCGCACAGGTTATGTGCACATCTACGAGAAGTGATAATGAGCGTTATAACTAGATCCAATACACCTGTCCAGTATCAGTATCGATGCAAGATATGTCAGCTTAGCGTTTCGCATCCAGATTTCTTTAAAGACATGCACCAGATGGTCCTCGAGGCTAATCTCAGCCTTACGAGAGCTATGAACGTTATGAATGATCGGATAGACAAGCAGGTGCTTGATATTCCGAAGTTGAACAATCAGAACATGTCGGTGCACTTTAATAGTCATATCTCGCTCGCTGAGCGAATGACTAATGAGGCCGCCAAGGCGGTTGCATCTGGTAATCCGGCTCTCAAAGATATAAATCCTGAAGTAGGTATGTTCGTCGAGGACATGGTCCGGCGTAAGCTCGGCAATGACGTCAATGACTATCTAAATATAGATCGTATAAGATCCATGTTGACCGAGAAGCTCGAGATTCTCGACGGTATGATTGCTCGAACAGACTCTAAGGGTGAACCCGAGATCGACTTCGAAGCACTCCCTCATTACGTGTCCATCGTTAGAGAAATTCGTAAGTGTGTGACTGACGTAAATAAGATTCGTCAGTCAAAGCAGCTAGTCAGTCTCGTGATCAAATCGTTGGTCGAGAAGAATACTATCGACATCGTCCGCCAGATGGCTCGAGAGCACGACCAGGTCATGAAGGACCTCCTGGCCGCCGGAGTGGCTGAGTCGATTGTGAACGACACTAAATTGAAGCTCGGCATGCGTTTGGCTGAAGTGGTCGCTGTTACTGCTCGCAATGCAGTATCTGACGTCCTCAGAACTTATAAATTAGAATAATTATGCCACTATATAATCAGACATCATTAATCCATAAGGTCGCCGCAAGTCGTTGGAACTTATTGAACACCGACAATAAGGGTATTGAGAAATATGCGGAATACCCCGAGGAGCGTGCTACTGTCTCGTTCGGTTCGGAGCGGTGCGCGGCCCTCAGTTGTTATATAGCCGCCAATGACACTCTAAAGGCACGTGGGCTTCAGGGATTCGATAAGCTAGGTAAGACAGAGGGTGTTCTCTTTCCGTTTAAGGAGCCTCGTACAGCCACCTTCCACATGGGCGATGTGAAATTTCCTATAGATATCATATTTATTGGCGGCGACGGCCGGGTAAATAAGATCGTCGAGAGTGCTCGTCCAGGCCACTCGGGCAAGTTTAGTATGGGTCGTGTCGCTGCTGTGGTAGAGGCGAACGAAGGCTTCTGTGCGACTAATGGGGTTAAAGTGGGCTCGGAGCTTGTTTACCTTGATAAGCAGAAGAAGACGGCCCAGGAGTCGTTCCCTAAATATCCGCGCAAAGACATTAATCCTGCTACCCCTGACGCTTCTGGGATACCTCCAGACGAGCGTTTCAAGGACAGGGATCTTCTAGATGTGCAGGTAGACCATCAGCCGATGGACGGTAAACATTATGAACAGGTAAATGGGTATGACCCGGTTACCTTCCATGACGATGAGACTCAGCCGGCCGTTAGAGCTGGCAGCAGGGGCGAGAAAATGTATTTTGACGATGAATCTAAGAGCAAGCGTAGAAGTGCTAGGATCGCGAAGTATTCATCTCTCGCCGGGGCGTTCACGAAGTCGGCTGGTAAGATAACTAGACAGAATGTCGGCCCCAGCGCCCTCAACTTTGTTAGTGACTACTTCGCTGAATATCGTCTGCCTGGTACGCCTAAGTTCACCTACAGTGGCGCTCGAGTGGCAAATGTGGATTCAGGCAGGCCTGAGATCACCGAGGCAGTGATCACTGTTGCAGCTTCTATGAAGACCGCTAGTGGTATCCGAGTCGACTTCGAAGTCCCCATCCAGGTCAGAGCCGGCAAGTTCCTCGACCCGTCAATCATAGTAATTGATGGTCTCCCCAAGGTCATTGCCCAGTCGACACTCGATACTCTCAATCACCAGAATAGCATTTATGATCTGAAGCCCGAGCGCAAGATTTACGCTCCCCCTGATCCGGCCGCACAACATGTCGTGACGCGCCGCCCAGGGCTCGGGATGTTTGATACTACTAAGTTCAGGAGTATAGTCTCGAGCAATTTGTACCGTTCGGCTCAGCTGATGGATGAGAATTTAGATCCTGCTGAAGACCATGGCGCTCGTATTACGCCAGGTGACAAGCGCCTACGGAAGGGCGTTGATGTTAAAGATCGCGGTGGTGTTACTCATCATTTTGGCCAGGGCTCTAAGGTGACTGTGCTTCGCGACCACGCTGGCGATGGTAAGGTCTGCGTCGTTCGTTTCCCTTCGGGTCTCGAGGCCCTGCTTGACTGTGATTGCGTGACCAAGTAAGGTGACATATGGCGTTCACAGACGCACAGATCAAGAAGATGACAGAGCATGTCAACAACGTTGACATTGCTGAGGCTCAGAAACTACTGGCCCTGGGATGGGAAGCGCCAGACCTGGGTGCCGATCCTGCCGAGATAGCGCAGTCATATGCAGAGCTAATAAGATTTCGCCAGCAATTGAGCCGGCAGACTAAAACGCCGCAGACCCCTGCCGCACCGGGCGAGCTCGACTTACAACGTGATCTGTATAAGCAGCGTCTTGATGAGCGAATGAAGAACCGTTCGGAGCCTCTGAAATTAGATTCGGCACCGGCTATACCGGCGCAGCCTGCGCAGACTAAATCACCGGCTGATTTACAGGCCAAGCTCGACAAGCTGAATAGAGAGCTGTACGGCCATGAGAGTGAAAAAGCACTACCACTTGGTCGTCGGACCAGTGTTTTTTCTAGAATTAAGCATCTAACCAAGCAACTTCGAGAGCCACTCTCTAATAGCGACCGAACCGCCAAGGAAGGCGAGCTGAAGGAGCTCAGGTCACGTCGTACAACGCTAGAGCGTGAGCTTGCGGTGGTGAAGGCTGATCTAGAAGGCGCGGCGAGTGCGCCTAGACCTTCTGCGCTACCTGCGCCGCAATCAGCCCCAGCTGCTCCGACTGGCCCTATGCCTGCTGTAACTGCGCCGACACCTGGGAAGAGCCAGCTTGCTGCCCCGCCCCCGGCTCCAGCCGCTCCGCCAGATCAGCGTCCCACTGTTAAGCCGCTGTCTGAACGAAAGACTTTGCCAGGCAAGACTTATCCGATGGCCGATTCCAAAGTCGCGATCAAGGCCCTGGAGGCAGTAGTGGCAGCCGTAGACGCCAATCCGGCATATGCTAACACCTATCCTATATTTGAGAGTGTACTTCAACGAGTCATTAATGACAATTCGAATATGTATTTGATGGTCCCCAAGATTAGGGGCGCCTTCGAGTATATGTCGCAACGTCATCCCCGTCTGTATAAGCAGATCGGGAATTTAATGATTGATATCGAGCGGGGCATCTCACCGCCGCAGACGCAGAAGAAGAAGGACGTGTTCCAGCAACTGCGTGAATTCTTGGACCCCGAGGAGCCCGAAGCTTTCGAGCAGCCAGAGCGTGTGTTCCGTAGCTCTAAGACATATTCAGTCGACGCTATGGTTGAAGCCATCTCGGGATACATCAGCGAGCTCGAGGACTCGAATTATCCTGATACCGACATAAAGATCGCCGTCCTACGCCAGTTCGGCCCAGGTCTCTATAACTCGATCTACGACGATAAGGTCTCTACTTCTGGTACCGGTGTAGATGCCGATAATATGGCGCGCTTGTCATGGCACTTAGCCCCTACTAAGATCAATTCCATAGATAAGACTGGCAACATCCACGCTACAGTCACAGTATCAAATCTCAGCCGAGACGTGATCATACCTGAGACCATAGAATACCACAGCATCCTTGGTGACTAATGTCACATTCAAACAATAATCTTGATTCGTTCTTGGTCGGCCTGACCAAGACTCTGCAGAAAACTGCCCTTGATGAAGCTGAGCAGATCCGGACAGAGAACGAGCCCAAGCTAGATGAGCGATTAAATTACTTCACGACGCCGGCTCCAAACGCCATCGAATGGTGCACACGATTCGAGTATATGAATCTGCCGTCGATCTACCATCACGTCAGACAATATCAGGTGATTCGCGATTTCTTTCAGCTCCGCTGTCCGATACCTACGTGTAATAAGCAGGATGAAGATTCAGTCGACTGCTGGGGTAAATCAAGGTCTTACCTAGAATCTGAAAATCTGCTCGTCTGGTCGCCCAAGCACCGTGAGGACGTTTGCCCGAAGTGCGGATCGACCAGATCTGAGCTCACTAACGATCAGATACTCAAGCGCTATAACCAAATGCACTTGGTTTGCGGAATGAGAGCCGGAAAGAGCTCATTAGCCTCAGCCATTGGCACTTATGTCGAACATCGGCTAATTAATATCGGCCATGAAACCAAGGGCGGTCTGTCTGCATACTTTGAGCAGATGCCGAGACAGCCTTTCGAAATTACTTTTACAGCGTCGACCGACGTCCAGGCTGCAGACACGATTTGGGCAAAGTTTGTCGCCTTGCGATCCGAGTCGCCTTGGTTTCAAGAGTACATTAAGTGGGTAAAGAAGTTAGAGCTCGCCCAGAATACAGTTAATGGAGCGAAGGCCTGGGCCTATGAAGAGCGTGATAAGTATATCGTGAATGGCTGTTTGAACCTGAAGATCAACTCGCTTAACTCGAACAGCTCAGGTATGGCCGGTCGTACCCGCGTCGCCTCGTTTATCGACGAGCTCTCACGCTTTGATGGTAAGGACTCACCCAGGTCGGCCGACGAGGCCTACCGCGTGCTCGAGAATTCGCTACGCACGGTCCGATCAAAGGTTCACGTTAATAACGAAGTGCCGTGGCTGGGCGCGATGTTTTCGATCTCGTCGCCGATCTCCGAAGATGATAAGTCGATGCGTTTACTCAAGGACGCTCCTCGTATAAGAGGTATGTATCACGGGCATTACGCCACTTGGGAGTTTAATCCTGATCAGCCGCGTGAGATGTTTGATGACGACTTTGACAAGGACCCGATAGGTGCAATGCGTGACTTCGGCGCCATGCCACCTACCGCCGCCAGTCCCCTGATCGCTGATCCAGCCAGATTCAAAGAGATGTCGATCGATCATACTCTGCAGCCGACTGCGACCTTCAAGAAGGTCTTACATACCGATAGAACCGGCCTAGAATATGTCTCTGCAGTAGTAGACACAGCCAAATTATTGCGTGATGGTGAGCGATATATAGCTTTTGACGCCGGCGCCAGTTTCGACCAGTTCGCGGCCGCGTGCGTACATGGCGAGTGGGTAGAGTCCCCGGAAGGCAAGCAGCTCGTGACGGTCTATGATTGGGTGTTACGGGTCACGCCGGACCATGCACCACGTCGAGATGTCTGGTTCGAATTCGTCATTTCAATGATTGAGCGTCTCCGGAAGTATAATGTTATATCCCGGGTAAACTTCGACCGCTGGCAGTCAACCTATCTTATCCAGCAAATTCGCGACCGCGGCATTATGGCCACTTCAAAGGGTACTACTGTAGACATGTACATGAAGTTCATAAACGACGTGAACTATGGTAAAGTAAGAATGCTTCCACCACTGTCCACCGACGCCAACGCTGAGCCTATTGGCATGTCTGCCCAGGGCCTAGCATTTTACGAGCTCGCGCGCCTCGAGCGCTCGTCGGATCTAAGGAAGATTTATAACCCCAGGAAAGGTAAGCGCAGAGGTTACGACTCAGACGACGTTGCCCAGGTCGTCGCTCATGCGAATTATTTACTGCAGTCGACTATATCAGATATTTCAGGCTCGAATTCAAGCGAAGCGAAGCTGAAGCGTGAGATGGTTGGTGATCACAGATGGGGTGGCGGCGCTAAGCTTTTCAGGCCGCCAGTTTCTAGAAGAGGATGGTAGCAATGGCTAAGCCGAAAGAGAAGGAATCCTCTGTTGACATCGTTGAGGAGTCGAAGAACGATGTCTTCAATCTACCTTTCGACCAGGCTTTCCCTGCTACAGAGGAGCTACAGTCCGACAATCTTACTCTAGAAGACGCGCACGTCGCGCCCAGGCGCGTGCAGGGGCAAGTGATAGAGACACTGATCTGTATTGAGCCTCCGGATGACGTGATAGCTGATATTCAGGCTGCTCATGCTGGACTCGAGTTCGTCGATGAGTTCAAGATTATACTAGGTCGCTGTTCAGGCTCAGCTTATGACGTAGGTGCGGCTCTCAACGGTCAACTTGATGTCGACTCTACAGCCTCCTTTAACAGTGATGGCTATTTAGCCGACGGCTCTGCGCATGAGTCGCCGATGTACTATCACGCCATGGTGATCAATGACGCTCCAGTGCTTGCAGAGCAGATCGGTGAAGCGCTCGAGGTAGCCGGTATCGAGGTTGGAGCCCACGACTTTGCTCCGCGCATGATGGTTGGCATGGCGCCGGCTGCTGTTGAGGCCCCACACTTTACTTATAGCTTCCCCATCGACGAAGTGATCGTCGACGACGGAGTTAGCCGTGTACCAGTTAGGATTAAGTCGTCGGCCGCAAAAATGAAGCCCGCCGAAGGCGAAAATGCGCAAAGCGACAAAGAAGCGGCGGGGTGGAACCTGGCCGAGCTCACGACGCCGGGCATCACGTCAGACTCGATGGAAGATATTGGTCAGCGGTTCACTAATCCGAACGTATTTGAAGACCCGCGTGGCCGCATGGCCCAGACGTCTACCACCACTACTGGCCTGTCGCCGCGCGGCAACAAAGTCGTTGCGATTAAGAACGGCAACGATAAGTATATTTACAATCTTGCCATCCCTGGTCAGCGGCTCATGGTTTTAGGTGGGTCGATGCCTAGGCTTGCGCCGGCCACAGTGTCTGTCGATTCGCTATATGACCAGCATGCCGACACACTGTCGAATGAAGATGCAATGCTTGGCGACCACCTGGCCGATCTAGTCGCCGGCAAGAAGACTGGTGATGTTGAAGAACCATACTCGCAGGGTGACGGTCCGATGGGCGTCCGTTTTGAGGAGGACAAAGAGTATAACATCGTCAAGGGCGCCCAACTCAAAGAGCTGCAGCGTAAGCCTACTACTCTAGATATTGACGACAAAGAACTCGAGGTTGGTCGTCAAGATTACTTCTTGCCTGATTCGACACCGGATAGGATCGAAGAGGTTGACTATGAGCTCCCAGAGCCACATCCGTTTAGTGATAGCTATCAACCACCAGATGAAATGTATAATGTACGAGAGTATCATGTTTACAAGGGCATTGCATACAGGAAAAGCCTAACAGAGGTAGGTCAGGACTGGATGCTGTATAGACTTGAGCCAGGGTACATAGGTGATGTGCCTATCGCTTATATTCATGTTGCTCGCAATTTGAGTATTGGATCTGGATTCAATAGGTTTAAATCAAAGTATTTGCCAACTGCCCATCTATTCGACAGTAATCCTATACCTGAAAGCGCTGCGATCTGGGGCTTCAAAGCGCTCGAATCTGTAGATCCTACAGTTGAGAAATTTATCGACGACGTCCCAGAGCTGATGGATGTGCCTTCTGGGGCGTATGAGCTAGACGGTAATACTTGGGCTCGCTTACCTGAGGCCAATGATGCGCGGATGATCGACCATCAGCGCCTCGCCCAGGTTGATTGGGAGAATGTTACATCTGAGCAGCTAGCGCTACGCAATAAATTCAAGACATTGGCTAAACCACCGATGCAGTCTCCCGCCAGGCTAACTGACTCGAGCGACACTTATTCAGATTTACCATCAGAGCGCCAGGTCGAGCTTGACCAAATGTCTGAGCTTATCCCAGGATCGTCCCCTCGTCTGGTCAAGGACGAGTCTCCACGTAAGCACTTCAAGGGTCCGCACCTCAATCCACAACACCTAGAGTCTCTTCAGCCGGTCCGAATGCATAACGGTATATACGTGAATGAAGTCGAAGAATTTGTTTATAGACTAGAAAACGCCGACGGGGAGACCAGGTACATAGAATTTGGTGTTGATCCTGTACTCGGTAAGCCAGCTCTTTCTTGGGGCGGTTCCCCTATGGCCTGGGTTGAGCCTAGCCAGGAGGTCTTGCCTCTATCCGATCCGTGGATAGAACAGGTGCTTGATCAGCTCGGTGATACTATTTTTCAAGTACCTAGAGGTACGGCTTTTCCCAATGAAAAAAGTATATGGACTCCGAAACAATATGAGGATGGTAACCCCGATCCTACGTTTACATTCCCGAACTATCTCGCCAGCAGTGATGCTCGTACGTCCGTTGCAGAAACCATTAAAGAAGACGAGATCGAGAAGGACGCAGTAGGTCTTATAGAGGGCCCAGTTGTCAACGAGGACCACGGCGATGATTTCTCCAGGGCCGACCAAGCTATCCCAAGGCCTCGCGGGATGGACAAATTCATTCATAGGAAGTAAAAATGGCATCGAATCCGTTCACTAAAGAAGATCTGCCCCACGGCCTGACCAGGTCAGATCTCAAGATTATGCAAGAGCGGATGACTTCGTTCGAGCCAAGAATTGCCAATTTGGGCAATGCCCAGACTAAGATTAGGTCCCTATTTGAAGAGGACCTGCCTAAGGGTGCGACATGGGATATCCGCAAGACGGCCCAGTCCATCTCTTACGGCTCAGCCGGCCCATCGAGAAATCTAGTTACGCAGCAGATGCCGTACCAGCCGGAATTTGCCTCGCCCGACCGGCAGCAGTACCCGGTCCATCGTATCCTCGCTAATCGGTATTGGCGGCTATTCTATAAGCTAGATCCAGTTATCGGCAATTGCGTCGATCTTTACTCTGAGCTCCCGTGGAGCAATTTCGAGCTCACCGGTGAAGGCGTAGAGGGTGAAGTCCGCCGGGTCTATGAGGATATGTGCCGCGAGACGCAGCTCCTCGCGATGTTGCCCCACTTCGTACGTGAATTTAACGTTGTAGGCGAGGCGATCCCGCATACGTTCTTCGATGACTCGAAGGGCATGTTCACCCATATATCGATGCACAACCCGGATCAGCTCCAGGTCATCGACGCGCCATTCGTGAAGATGGATCCGATCCTCCAGTTCATTCCGGATGATCGTCTTATTACTCTCATGACTAGTACGGATCCGCAGCTTAAGGCGATCCGCGATAGCATGCCGAGAGATCTGCTTACGACGCTATCAAAGCGTGAGAACATCACTCTTTCGCCAATCAACTGTACCTTCATACCGCGTAAGTTACATCCTTATGATACGCGTGGTACTTCGATAATCTCGAGGATGTGGCGCACGTTGATGCTCGAGGATGCGATCTTCAATGCCTCACTCCAGACGGCCAGGCGCGCGGCCGCTCCGCTGAAGGTAGCCAAGCTTGGTAATGCAGCTACTGGATTCATTCCCCCACCCGAGCAAGAGCAGCGGCTGACCGAGCTTCTCGCCCAGGCGGAGTCGGATCCACAGGCTTGGTTAGTATACCACTACGGCATCAGCTTCGAAATGGTCGGCAATCAACAGCAGGCCATGTTCATTAATCGTGAGTGGGACACTATCGAGCGCATGAAGCTCGTCGCGATGGGGCTCTCTAAGGCCTTCCTGCATGGTGAAGTCACCTACGCAAGTGCGAACGCCGGCCTCCAAGTGTTCTTACAGCGCCTTAAGGCGCTACGTACTCTGATCGAGCAGAAGTGGCTCTACCCTAAGTTCTTTAAGCCGGTCGCCGAAATTAATGGGTTTATCAAGCCCAAGCCGTCTGAGGTTATGCACAGGTATCGCATTAAGCGTTCGGCGGTCGAGCTCGCTAATGATGAGAACGCTTACATCCTCCCTCGCGTTGTTTGGGATAAGTCGCTCGACTCGCAGGCTAATGGCGAGCTCGTCCAGGCGATGGTCGCTCTCGAGAGCATCGGGTTGAAGTTCTCCAAGACTTCCAAGATGGCTTCGATCGGCCACAACTTCGAAGACGAGACCAAGAAGATCCTTCGCGAGTCGCAGTTCGAGAAGCAATATCTGCCAAAGACCCAAGCTGCACCCCAGAAGCCTGGCGCCGGCGGTGGGGGTGGTGGCATGCCGCCTGGTGGCGGAGATGTGCCGCCCCCTGCCGAAGGAGAGGAAGGTGCCGAGGGGGCGCCGCCAGCCGATGGCGCCGCTCCGCCCGAGGGTACTCCTCCAGATCCCGACCAATTTATTCCGGGGCAAGCCTCGAAGAAGGCCGACAAGTCAAAGGCTAAGAAACCGTCTGCTAAGGAGATTGCTACGAAGGCCAAGCAGAAGCTCGAGAAGCAGAACATGACTGAGATACTGTCGCAGCTATCTAGTCTAATTTCTGGCGAGGAAGTGACCGATCCACTCTTCATGGCATTTGCCAATAAGAAATCCGTCCAGGCCGCCCTAAAGTCTGGCGATCATATGCAGCTTGAAGCCCAGGTCCAGGATTTCCTCTGGGAGCTCGGCTATGACGATGATTTCATTAAGGAAGCTACCTCATCTGCATTCGTCGATCGCGAAATGACGGATGAGGAGTTTATAGAGATGGCGCGTAAAGCCGCGAAATCCACGAAGATCAAAGATGATTTCGTTGGTTTCTGATATGTAGTAGATATATAACTATTGGGATATTCAAAATGTCATTTGTAAAAACGGGCCTTGTGAAGAAGATCGCTGATGTGACCGAAGAGGTCGTTAAGCAGTCTAACGATAAGAAAGAGATCAAAGATGGCGTTCACAAAGCAAGCGAAGGTGAGTCTAACTCATCTGTCGTCAGCAACGATAAGTAACGACGGCACGCTCCGGTTTGAGAAGACGGCTTCTGGTTCCAGGTCGTACTTCGACGGTCCTGGGAAGATAGATGTCTCTGCTCTTCTGAAGGCCGTCGCTTCAGATTATGATATATCTTCTAATCCAAGTGATTTCATCTTCGAAGCTGCCCGTGCTGTAACCGCAGAAGTCCCTAATGAGAACGGCGATGCTTTCCCGCGCCAGGAGCTCTTGCGGTACGATCACAAGCTCAAGACCCCTATATTTGCGACCTTCGTTGGGAAGCCGCATCACATCAATCATAAGGCGGATAACCCCAAGACTGCCCGTGGTGTCGTACTAGCTGCCCATTACCACGACGAGGAACCTGCTCTCGAGTCCTGTCCGTCGTGTGGTACTCGTACCGCCGGCGTGGAAGATCGGGATGAGGCTGGTATTGCCTGTAAGAAATGCGGTTCGATAGTCAAGGACGAATATGTTGAGCTCCTCCTGGCGGTCGACACCAAGAAGGATCCTACCTTCGCTCAAGCGGTCAAAATAGGTAGCCTTGACGGCTTATCAATGGGTTGCACGGCTGGCTACACTGATTGTTCGATCTGTAGCAATCGGGCGCGCTCAGTCACTCAGTTCTGCACACATATAAAGTCAGGCAATAAGAAGAAGCAGTATAAGACCGCTTCTGGTATGAAGATGGCGTATGAGCGTTGCGGCGATGTGGTCTTCACTGAGATCTCTCGTGTAGATCAGCCAGCGGACCCTACTGCTCGGCAGCGTGAAATACTTACTGTCAAGAACGCGTCGCTTGAACAAGAGACTAAGGCCCTAATCGCGGCCGCGCTCGTCAATAAGTATAAGAAGATCGCCCAGATGGTGCCGCCTCTCCCGGCGGACCCTGGTGCTGCACCCAACATGGCTCTTGATGAGTCCAAACAGCAGGCCTTAGATGCCCTAGAAGGTATCGAAGAGTCGATGCCTGAGCTCCATAAGGATCTCGAATCCGAGATGAATGGTCTCGGTACGATAGAGAACTACGTTGATAAGATGAATAACAATTTGTCAGGTCCCAAGTCTGAAGCCGAAGTTGGAATGTCTTCAGCGGGCCCTATGACACCGACTGGTGGTGGAATGGGGACCATTCGGGGACACATAGTTGACAGGCTTAAGGAACTAACCGCTTCCAAGACAGGTAAACAGATGATTTTCGCTAAAGCATATAAGACAATTAACGCCGCGGTGACCACTGCCGGCAATCTATCCGTCTCGACGCCGAATGGTCGTCTGTTCGTCATTAAGCCTGACACTAAGCCGGCCAACAAAGAGGCCGCAATCGCGCTCACTAAGGAAGTGCTTACTAGTATCGCGACCGACGGTCTGATCGAGACCGCCAATAAGTATAATGCTGTACTGTCGCCCAAGATTGCCCAGGTTCTCGAGTTCCACATTGAGGACTTCGCTGGCGGCCGCGATGACGGTAATGATCCAATCACCTCGGGCGGTGAGAAGCTTAACGACAAGGGCGAGAAGCTCTCGAAGCCTAAGACGTCACTGCTTGATGGTCACCAAGATAACATGGACGGCAAGCTCGACAAGCCCATGGACTCGATCCTTGACGGCAACGAGGCCGATATGGCTGACAAGCCCAGTGGCATGAAGAATCTTACTGACAACGAAGGTTCTGACATGCGAGAGAAGCGAGAGAAGATGCCTAAGTCGACCCTTGAAGATGTCCAGGTTGATCATGGCATGGCACCTAACAAGAAGCGCGCTGCTGATGAGAGCCCGTCGCCTCGCCCCACCCCTCCGCAGCATGGTGAGGAAGATGCTGAGTTTGCCAAGCTGAAGACACCGCCTCCTCCTGCTGGTCCTGCTGTTGATCCCGATCTGGCCGAGGCCTTCGGTAAGGCCCTTGACAAGCCTGGCTCGCCTGGGTCACACCGCGTCCTCGCGGGCCCTGATGACATGGGCACCATGATGGCCAGCATGCAGGCGTCATGTGATAAGATGGCCGAAGGCGATCCGATGAAGTCAATGATGGCTGACTTCCTGAAGGCTGCCCAAGAACTTCTAGAGAAGAGCAAGGGCTCGGCTGATGAATCGAAGAAGGAAGCTGCTAAGCATGCTTCTCGTCTCGAGCGGCTCTACAAGTCACGCTTTGAGGATCTGAAGGCTAAGGGCAACGCTAAGATTGCGGCGCTTGAGAAGGAAGTCTCGGATAAGCTCAAGACCAAGTTCGTACGTGCCATGAAGCTTGCCGCTAAGCGCCAGGCACTGAACCTTGAGCAGAGCCCAGTCAAGGTCGCGATGTTTGACACTCTTACATCAGAGTTCGATATCGATGCCGACTCGGTCTATCCTGGTATGGATGAGACCACCGCGTCGGTGGTTATCGAGCGCACCGCTTCTACCTCGTTTGATGAATTCGCTGTTAAGCTGATCGACCGCGCTGAGAAGTTTGCGGGCATGTCTGAGGAGGCTTTTGGCGAGCTCGAAGCAGACGTTCAGAATCTAATGCCGACCTCAGTTGTGGCGAGTGCGAAGCGACCTGCTAAGGAAGAGGCTTCAGCTACTGCGCGTAGGGCTGCGGTAGATGGAAATCTGCATCTCGCGCCGTCGACGTCGAGCGACACTATTACCGACGTAAGCAATAAGGGTAATAATCGGGTAACAATTAGAGAGGCTCTCGGTACAACTCGGGTAGCTAGCTCTGGTCTCAAGAACTTCAAGAAGGATTAATAGGAGATATCAATGGCTTCAGTCGGTCTAGGTAACAGCGCCGCTCTCGGTGCTTTTCAGAATAAGATTCACCAGGAGGGTCTGGATCTGGTCCGTTGCCAGATTAATCAAGCCATGGGTGTTTACGTGGCGGATCCTTCGGCGTCGTTCCGTGCTGGTATGGCCGTGATGCAGAACGCGTCGGGTCTTGTGGTTCCCACGACTGGCACTTCGTTCCTCGGTATCGCCAAGTGGAATAAGGCGACATCGATGCTCGCTGCGAAGGTTGACGAGGCGATCGTGCTGAATGGTCTCGTTGCTACCTCACTCCGTTTCCCTAACGTGTCGAACGTTCGGGTCGCTTCGGCGGTTCTTGGTGGCGGCACTGTCTACACGATCAGCACTGACTACACGGTCAATGCGACGAACGGTACAGTGGTTCGCGTCGGTGCTGGTATCGCGGATGGCGCCACGGTTTACGTGACCTATCTTTACCAGATTTCGACCGCCGATCTTCTGCAGACCCAGGGCCAGAATTTCTGGAATAACCTCGACGAGGTCTCGCAGAACGAGTCTCGCGTTACGGTTATCACCGACGCTGAGCTCATCTTCACTACCCAGTATGACACGACCCGTACGTATACCGTTGGCGAGGCGCTCTATACGTCGCACGTCGCGGGCCGCGAGGGCCTCATCACTGACGACTCGAACGCTTCAGCCAATGCTTTCGTTGGCCGTGTGTTCCAGGTGCCTACCGCTTCCGATCCTTACCTGGGCTTCCGGATGCTCAAGGGTCCGCACATCTAATCAATAACTAAAGGACTCGGAGAAAACTACAATGGGTATTAACAATCCTTACCGCAATCTAAAGACAGCTCCGGTGGCCAAGCAGGCTTCCGCGCAGGAAACCTCACAAGAGGACCTCCCCAAGGCTACCGCGACCACGAAGGTCAGAGTGGCGTCGAAGGCCGACGAGCAGAACGCCGGCCAGAATGGCGAGTTTAACCCGCCTTCATTCGCGGGTCACCGCGATTCGATCCAGGAGGCGCTTGGTCAGCCCCGTGAGCGTATGTTCACGGCGTCGGGCGAGCTAAACGCGTACGACAAGAAGGACGCACTCACGCAGATTGCGCACCTTCTCCAGAACGTGACCAAGAAGGCTGGCGACTCGCTTTACCGCGAAGCGTCAACGATGGACTCTGATAATCGCCGCAAGGTTCTTGCTGCGGCCATGAAGGATCCGTCGAACGAGGGCTTTGCTATCGTTGGCCAGGAGCTCCTGCTCCCGATCAAGGATATCATCGACTATGAGGGCTGGTGCCGCAAGATTTACCGCGTGCGCCCGCTTGCTCAGGGTGAGCTCTTCCGCGTCGCTAAGGACGTCCGCGCGACGGCCTGGACGATCGGCCAGGATGGTCAAGGTATCGAGTCCCGCCTCACGGGTAAGTACGTGACCCCCAGCGAGTTCAAGATCGTCTCGTTCCCCACGGTAGATATTCAGGACATCTACCAGATGAACTTCGACGTTCTCGACCGCGCCCAGGACACGGCTCGCCAGGAAATCGAGCTCGAGGAAGATAAGCGTGGCCTTTCGCTTCTCGACCGCGCTGCTACCACGGTTAACTCCGAGACGATTTTCACCCAGCTTGGCCCGGCGGCTCTTGAAGACATCCGCCTCCAGGTTGAGCGCCACCGCCTCACGGTTGACAAGTTCCTCATCAACCGCCGGGAAGTGTCGGATCTCGTGAAGACTGCAGTCGGCCTGAACGGCGCTCAGTCGGTTGACCCCGTTACCCAGCGTGAGCTCATCCTCGCCGGCTACGTGGGCAACATCCTGAACTGCCAGATCATCACTGCGGCCGGTACGGGCGTGCAGGAAGTGGTCCCGGCCGGTACGGTGTACGCTGTCACCTCGAGCGAGTACCTCGGTGAGATGGGCGTCCGCGTTGAGCTCTTCTCGGAGCCGTTCAACAAGTACAGCCAGCGTGAAATGGTTAAGGGCTGGGCGTTTGGTGAGATCGTCGGCTTCGTTCTCCCCAACAGCCGCGCCGTTGCCAAGGGTCGCAAGTAATAAACTGTAGTACGGTTTCGTCACTGGGCCCCTGTCGGCACGTCGCTGGCAGGGGCCTTGTCGTATCGCCAGATCTGCGACGAAGGCTATCAAATGAGCGCGAAGCGTATTCATGTAAGGGTTGCCTCTGATAAGCACCGGGTATCTTCCGGAGTCTACAGTAGACGTTGGTCCGCATACGTCGCCGCCCCAGACTTAGAGCGCAGCGCCAGGAAATTCTGGGAGGACGCTGGCTTGATGTCCTGTGACGGTTCAGTCGTAGCAACAGTAGACGGTAAGATAGTCGGGTTTGTGAGATACTATCTTTGGCCGATGAAGATGCTGCAGGAATCTGGTACCTGGGTATCACCTAAATACCGGCGTTCCGGTCTAGCTGCTCGAATGTGGAGCCTAGCGATCAGGAGATTCGGCATAAAGGTTGTAAAATATCGTGCAATATCTAATGGCGGCAGGAAATTCGTCGCCAGACTCAAATTAGCTCACAAGAACGTCACATTCAGATCTGCTTAGTGTCGCCGATGACCTCTAGTGAGCGAAATTGGTCGGGTACCTCTGCGAATGTGACCATATGGAATGTGTCACCAGGGCGCCATCCGGACCATTCGTTAGGACTGGGATTTTGCACGTAGATAACCTGCAAGATGACTACGGTCTCGTCCTTTTTAATTACGACCATGTAGTCGTTCTTCTCTGTGTCTTGGACCACATCACCTACTTGTAGCTTACCGGGATTCAATGACATCATAGCTCCGTCTTGGTGAGGCTAAACCATTTATATATGAGATCTTCCACCAAGATTGCGTTTCTATTTCTAATGGTCGCTTCATGCGCCCTCTTTCCTGCTCCCAGCAAGCGCACTCTCATCCGTCTCGAAGGCGGGGTCGTTCTTCGTACCTGTCTCCGCGAGACGGGCTGCCAGAATGTCGCGGCCTGCATCAGAGATTCTGCAGTTTGGTGCAATCGACGTGGGCTCGAGACATCGTGCGCCTACGACGAGGTCTTTTGGGACCGGCAACAGGTTTGCAGTGAATTCGATCGTGCTCGTCGCTGATCGATAGCATCGTAAGCATATGTCGTGATCCTTGTCACTCTTGATTCTATTCCGAATCATGAATTTCGCCTTTGCAACTTTACAAATCTTGCAGAGCCCCATCCGCGCGCGCCGTTTCATGCCGCGCCGGGCGCAAGCGCCGTGCCGCGCGCCCGTTCATATTCAAACCGGAGATCAAATGCCCCGTATAAGTAAGTATGACTACTTCATGAAAATCGCTGAGACTGTGTCCGAAAGGTCCACCTGCCCAAGATTGGCTGTTGGTGCTATTTTAGTCAAAGACGATCACATTATATCTACCGGATATAATGGTGCACCACGTGGTGCCGCTCATTGTATCGAGGCCGGCTGTGTACTACATAAGGATAGATGTGTAGCGGTAGTGCATGCCGAAGTTAATGCGATCATCCAGGCTGCTCTACACGGGACCTCAACATCAGGTACAGTGATGTTCGTAACCCATCAGCCGTGTATTAACTGTATCAAGATCATTATTAATGCTGGTATTACTCATATTATATATAAGCACGAATATAAGACTGATGTCACTTATGAGGACCTCCGATTGGATCTCAATGCAATCACCATAGTTCCATGGTCTTCTGTACCGTAACCATGGGTTATGATCGAGATTAAGCAATCGACCCAGGCTCGTGTGCCGGTTAGGCTATCACTTGCAGGTGTGCCTGTATCCACTGTGGCGGCGGCCCTAGTTACTGTACAGATAATAAAGTCGGATGGGTCTGTCACGGACTATACTGTTGCAGCCCCGGACTGGGCCTCCTTTAACACTGCAGCCGCGGCTGGTAGCGGAACATATCAGTTACGTTTAAGCACAACCGACACCAACACAGCCGGCTCCTTGATGTATGTGGTGAAGGCAACAACCTCAGACGCTTTCGTAGGCTCAATTAAAATAGTCGCGAATGAAGAGGTAGATACCTATACTAGAGTACTAGATATGCACGATGAGACTCTGGGTAAGTGGCAAATATTCACGACTGGTCCGGACGCCAACAGACTAGTGATATATAGAGCAGATGGTGTCACCGTCCTGAAGAAGTTCGACCTGGCTGACTCTACCGGTACTGCAACTGTCATCAATCCGTTTAGACGCACACCGGTCTAAGTATTGCTAGTCTCGAAAATGTCCGGATTTATTCATGCGAAGCAATCAACAAGTAATTGTAGTTGATGCTGAGTCTAAATTTATAGAATATATAAGTCCTGCTATAGCGAGAAAATTGATCGAGACCGGTCTAGCGACCAAATATTGTTTCGATCCGTTTATAGTCAGACTCAGCGAAAACGCAACTAGTAGATACTCACAGGTCAGATCAATATCTGCGCTTGTTAAATGGCACTAGCGTTGCATTGCGGCTAATAGCTGTTCCTATAACGGAGAAATAATGACTCAAATTACGAGCTTTACAGATTACTTCCGCGAAGAGCGGGACATCTACGTGCAGAACATATCGAGCTACAACGTCGTTGTGAACTTCGACGTGGGCAACGGTCAGTCTACATCGTATACTTTCATCCCGTCACGAGACCCGATCAACCTGACGATGACCATTCCTTTCCGAGCTATTGCGAACTCGACTGAATTCCGTCGCATGATCAATCGTAAACCTTCAGTGCTTCGCCTCATCACGCACGATCAGTATATGGCTCATTATGAGGGTAAGGCGGCTGCTAGCGGCATGAAGACTGCCGATGAGGCTATCGCTGCGGCTCTTGAGCGTGTCGCCAACCGTGGCGAGCCTACGCCTGAGACGCCCATCCCTGAGCCTATCAATTCAGCCCCGGCGACCGACACGAACGGTCGACCCCTCTCCGAAGAGGAAGTCATCAATCCGCGCGTACTGCATCTCTGCCTCCAGGTGCACCCCACGGTCCCCGACAATCAGAAGATGTCTGCCCAGGACATGCTGAACGAGCTCGAAGTCCTCGCCGGCTCATTGAAGTTCGACGATTGGGAGTACGTCTTCTCGCACGGATACTACAAGTCGGTCAAGAACTACGCGAAGCAGGAGCGTGACCGCTCGGTTAAGGTCGAGCTCGATGATACCCAGCCCGTGAAGGCTAAGAAGCCTGCCAAGCCTAAGGCCGCCAAGAAGCCCGCAGCTACAGGGGCGGCTGACTAATGGCTGAATTCATTAATTCCAGTGATCTTGAATTTTCGGGCTATGCTGATCGTGGCCTTGCTCGTGAGCGTGGTCAGTCGCCTAACGGTCTGACTCAGACGTTAGTGACCAGCACTACTCCGGCCAACTTCACGGTGGCGATGGAGCCAGGTCACTGGCGGCTGATTGCATTAACTTCGCCTGTCCACGTGAGGTTCACTATCTTGTCTTCAGTATCAGCGGCTACTACATCTGATATGGTTATACCTGTCGGCGTGCCTATTATAGTTCGCATGGGTCGATCGTCGTTTGATGTGTCTACTGCCGCTGTATACAACACGCTATCTGTACGCACTACGGCTGGCGCCGGCACTCTCTACGCTAGTCCGTTGAGCTACTAAGCCATAAACTTCGAATATAGTTTGCCCCGGTGTCGAAAGGTACCGGGGCATATTCATATCTGAAATATTGGTTTTACAGCACTATTAATTAGGAGAGACAAGATGCTTAATCTTATTACTTCAGTACTTGCGCAGCTTCAGCCCGAGCCTACCGGTGACGTATTCCTTTGGGTTCTTCAAATGGGTAAGACTATCGTTGAAATGTTCCAGGCCGGGCAGCATGGTCCCGCTGTCGCCGGAATAATCATGATAGTGGTTTACTTCCTGCGTCTTGCTCTTAAGGATCGCCTTCCCCAGGCCGCGCTGCCTTGGCTCTCGGTGCTATTCGGTGTACTTACGGCCATTTCTGCGCAGCTCGTCGCGCTCGCTACAGGTGCTCCCGCAATGTCGTGGTTCTCGGCGATCCTCCAGGGCGCCATGGCCGGTGCTATGGCTTCAGGTCTCTGGTCGCTGCTTGGTAAGAAGCTTCTCGAGCTCCTGTCGAAGATTGCTAAGCCTAAGGATCCTCCTCCTGCTGATCCCGCGCCGTAATTAGGTCTAGATATGGGTATATATCAAGTTATCATAATGGTCTTGGATATACTCATGGAGGTTTGGAAGCTACGTGCCGACCCTGAGCAAGCTAGACTCAGGGCGGCATATCTAGCTACGAAATCTCTGACTTCAGATTTGGAGAATGTAGATGAATCACTCGCTAAAAACGATGGGGCTGCTCTTTCTGCTCATTTTGAGCAACTCTCTGCACGTGCTCGCAGGTTGCAGCGGCCCCCAGACGATTATAATCCCAGCAGATCGGGAAATTTCTCCGGTCCCTGGTAAGGAAGGCTGGTTCTTCATCTCTGGAGGTCATCTGCGCTCCCTGTACGAAGAGAATAGAACTCTACTTTATAACTTTGAGAAGTGCGAGCGCGAGCTCAGGAAGTAAGTATGGATACTATAGTTGGGACGACTGTAACTAAGATACTGACTGACTATGGTGCGCTAGGGGTTCTTATAGTTGCACTTCTGGCGGCTGTTGTATTTCTGTATCGACAGAATCTAAAGCTGTATGCTGACAACATGGCTGCTCATGAAAAGAGAGTAGAAGATGCTAAGAAGTTCGCATCCGAGCATGCAGCTGCTGCCGCCCAGCTCGAGTCCACTTCGGACAATCTCCACGAGCTATTCACCATGGTTAAAGACATAAATAATTCGCGTAGGAAATAATATGGCTAAGACAAAGGGACCAGCTCGGGGTATCAAGTGGAAGCCGAACGGTGTTGTCGAGCAGAGCGTGGTTAATGAAGAGATTGGTAGAGTCTCTGAGTCGTATGCTGCCATAGTTGATAAATTGAAGAGGATAGCCGACGAGGCTGAGCAGCTGAAGGAACGTCTACGACGACCAGAGGTAGAGCATGTTGAGAACGGTCGATAATATAGTTCTTGGGTTTTCAACACCGAAGATCTGGAATCCAATCTCTTGGCTGGTGCGGAAGTTCACAAAGTCTAGAGCGAGCCACGCCTGGGTCGCCTATCATGACCCAATGCTCGGTATAGATGTCGTTGCCGAGGCTCACGAGTTCGGCTTTAGAATAATCAGATACGATAAGTTTATAAAACGTAATAACGTAGTCGCCATCTTCAGACTCAATCAGCCTCCCCATAAGGTCATGCGTAAGATGTCTGAGTGGCTTGGTACCATGTATGACTTTGCCGGTCTAATAGGTATGGGTCTGAGCATCTTGGGTCGATACTTCGGCCTGAAGGCGATCAAGAATCCCTTTCATTCAGCTGATGCGGTCTTCTGCTCGGAATCTGTCGTGCGGGTGATGAAAGATCTAGATCCTGTAAGATATGAGAAGCTGGATCCTGAGAATACCACGCCCCAGGATCTATTAGACTTCATGATTAGTATATCTTGAATTACCACATCTGTAACCTCATCGAATCATTTCACCAAGGTGAAACATATGAAGAATCTGCTTGCATCGCTCAAGAATCTGGTTGGTCGAGTGTATAACTCAGTGTTTAAGCTGGTCTATGCCGTCGCCAACTGGAAGGCGCACTACCGAGCTTTGGTGCTCGGTTCGTCAGTGCCTTCAGGTGATGGGTCGATGACCTTCGCTGCCGAGCTCTCTGCGGTTGTCATTCGTGGTAATGGTAAGCGCCAGGACCATGGTGTAGTGTCGCGGCGAGTGGTTACTACTGCCGGCGTGAACTTCATGCGGGACGACTTTAATGGTGGTACTACAGAGATCACGAGCCTCAACTTCCATGACTCTGGTACTGGCGTGACGGCCGAGGCGATTGGCGACACCGACCTAGTCACCCCGGCCGGTCCCGCCACTCGAGCCACTGGTACGCAGTCGGCCCCTGGTTCAGGCCAGTATCGGTCGATCGGCACAATCAGCTACACTTCTACCCTGGCGATCACTGAGCACGGCCTGTTCAACCAGGCGGCCCGTGGCGGTGGTTCGGTTCTTTGGGATCGCTCAGTATTCTCGGCGATCAACGTGGTGAGCGGTGACTCGATCCAATTCACCTATACCCTGACGATCAACTCTGGCGGGTAATGAGGTATAACAGATGGCTTCAGGCCTAGGCGCTGCGACTATAGATGGTCGTGGCCAGGGCTAAGGTGACGCATGGCGCTTCGTGTCAAGACGGTTGAGTATGCATTTGCCCCGAGTCTCGCCTCGGTAGCATCGGCTACGGCCAGAAACTTCACGCAACTCGCCGCGCTGTACATCCCCGAGACGACCAGCCGCACCTTCCGAAGCGTCATTCTGGAGGTCGGCTGCGTCGACAATCAGGCCGCCGCCGCCAGCGTCACCGCCGTTCTGCTGGGCGTGGCTCTCGGTGCTGTAGCCATCGACACAGCTACCGTGACGATGACCATCGCCAACTCAGGTGAGAACAACTCGTACCTGTGGACCCGAGACGTGACCTCCTACTTCGTCACGAACTACACCGGCACGTCGATGACCGCAGACTGTCGTCTGACGGTGACTGGAGCCGCAACGCAGAACGCCTACGCCAAGCTCATCATTACTTACGAGTACGACGACGCAGCGACCACGCAACTCAAGACCGTCAGAATTCCAATCGACGGGAACAACGGTGCGTTGACCGCAGCCTTCACGACGGTAGGCGCAGCGGACCAGATTCCCCTGCTCGACGAGTTCTTGCCCGAGGGTGACAAGACCATCAGAAGCTACTTCTTTCAGATGGACGTGCACACCGGCACCACTGCCGCCGCCGCGTCCGCCCTGACCATGAGGTACGACGGGGCCATCTCCGTGGCAGACACGTCATTCGCGTACACGCTTGCCAGCGATACGACCCGTAGGCGCATCGACGATTTGAGCGGTCTTGCCACCAGTTCCGCGCACACCATCGAAGCGCTGGTTACGTCAACCACGGCTTCCCCCTTCAACTGCATCTCGGGCGTCGTCGTTGTCACCTACAGCTTCACCCCGTTCAACAGCACGACGCTCAACGGGGCCATCGACAACGCGGTCACCAGCGTGCCTGTCACCTCAGCAACCGGATGGCCCGCAGCCCCGTTCACCATTCAGGTGGACAACGAGAAGCTCCGCGTCACAGCCCTCGCCTCGAACACCCTCACCGTCACCCGAGGGTTCGACGGCACCACCGCAGCTTCTCACCTCGACCTCGCCATAGTACTCCCGACCATCCTGAACTCAGTGGCCGTGACCTGCGTTGACGAGGCCGGGTGTGTAGGAGGCACCGCCACTGGAGACAAGGGCCGGTTCCAGCGGTCGCTGTTGGTGAACGAGCCCGGCTTCATCCAGCTTGAGCAGAGCGGCGTGTTCTTCACCACCAACGACGCAGGTGCTGTCTCCATGGACGTTCGCGTCGGTGGGCAGGCCTCTCGCGTCTACGCGCACCCTGCTACGGTTCGATGCGGGATGATGAGCCACATGCGCCGCATCGACTCAGGCTCGATCGGCGGCACCGCAGGCATGACGCTGGCCAGAGGCTACAACACCCTCACCGTGGACTACTTCACGACCAGCGGCACGGCAGGCAACATCGGCTCCAACACGAGCGCCCTGCTCTATCTCAATTACACCTCAGGCCAGAGCGCGTTCGGAGGCGGCGACCACAACCACACCACGATGTGGAGCATCCTTCCCTATGAGACCGGTGGCTTGGTGCAGAGGAAGGCGAAGGCCGCTGCTGGCACCAAGACCCCCATCATCCCCGAGACGCAGCACTACCTGATGGGGGCGAGCTACAACGCCATCGTCGTCACTAGCGGCACCGGGTCCGCCAACCTTGCACTCAACATCGGCTGTGAGGTGCAGTCGGGTGAGTCCGAGGCGGCGGGGTGGCGCTCGCTGTACTCGGGCCTTTTCGCCACCGACTCAGAGGTGGGCTACAGCATCTCGTTCGTCCGAGGACGCAACGAGTTCAAGCGGTGGACGGGAGACCCTGACGGGGACCGCGTCGAGATTGAGACCGCCAGAGATTACCGATTCGACGTGAACGTCAACTCTGGTGTCATCTACCAGATGTACATGCTGCTCACGTACAACAGCATCACGTTCAACAAGACCATCGCTGTCACCGGGTCCGGGGGTGGCACCGTGACTGTGAACGTGCGCCGTGCGGAAGGCGAAGACAACGCGGGTGTTCTCCTCTGGACCGGCACCCGCTCAGGCGACGGCAACGTAACCGCCGTGTTGTTTGAGGACACGTCTATCAAGTTCACTGAGGTTCGTGAGACTGATGCCCTGGTCGGTCGTTCGGGGAATTGGACTTAAGTCATGGCCGCTCCTAAAGAAATCAAGGAAGAATTGCTTCGGCTTCTCGACGAGGCTTATGACGCCGATTCAATTGCCGTTGCCAGAGTAACGGTTCCCTCTGCATCATTTTTGTTTTATGGCGAGCCTGGCGAACCCGAGCCCGATACGTACCCCTCCGAGATGCTGTATAAAATCGTAGTCGACGCGACGGACAATGCCCGCATCGCTATCACCATTCGCCCCCGGCTTGAGCCTATCGTGTGGCCTGACTAAGGGGGCGCCATGGCAGTTCAAGACGTAGTGCTTCGAAGCCCCGGCGGCAGCACCCAGGATGCAGCACTTAGCAGCTCTGGTCTCAACGCCCTTCGCTTCAACGCAGCAGCTGACACGTTCACAATGCCAGCTGCTGCCGTTCCCTCGGGGTCTGGCGCCTGGACTGTCGCAACTTGGGTCCGGCTCGTCAATGACCGCAATGATGTAACGACTATATGGTCGCTCGACGGTATCTTTTCATCTTCATGGCACTCGCTCCAGTGCGACTCTACAGGCACTAGCCTTCGCCTCTATCAGACAGGCGCGTCCATAGTTACCATCGGCACACTGACCGTTGGCACTTGGTACTTCGTTACTGTTCGTAAGAATGCTGGCGGAACAATCAAGACGTACATTGGTGACGAATCTGGCAGCGCACTGACGACAGGTAGTGGTACTGTCACTAACATTACCTATGCCGGTGATGGCTATGTCGGCGGCAATGCTTATAGTGAATTCCTAGACGGGCGCATGTGGGGCACCCGCATTTGGGACGCTGAGCTCACCGATGGTGAGGTAGACGCTGAGTACGCCGCGGCTACGGCCGCACGTACCTCGAATCTTCGAGCCCAATGGCTTCTGGATAATCTTACTACGCCCGGTGACGATACCTCAGGTAACAATAGAGATCTAACTAATGCTGGCGGATCATGGACGCTCGAAGCTGGTCCGACGCTACCATCTGGTGGTCCAGTAAGCTATACGCAGTCGGTAGCTGGAGCGCTGTCGTTCGTCGGTGACATCAGCAAGCGCACAGAGAAAATTGTTGACGGCGTATTGTCATTTGCAGGTGCTCTTACTCGGTCTACAGCTAAAGCACTAGTTGGAGTATTAACTTCGGCCGGTCTACTGTCAAAACAGCCGAACAAGACATTAATTGCCGCTGCGAATTTTGCTGGTGCGATATCCAAACAGACAAGTAAGGCCCTATCAGCCGCGCTGTCAACGTCTGGCGTCTTGCTAAAGATTCCTGCGATATTCCTTGTCGCCACGGTGTCATTCGCTGGCTCAGTAGTGAAGCGTACTGCTACGTCGCTCGTAGGCACATTGACTTCGTCCGCCAGTCTGGTGAAATCTACGCTGAAGACCCTAGCTGGTTCTATAAGTCCAGCGGCAGACCTCATTAAGTCCACATCTAAGATTCTATCTGGAGTACTGTCCTTCGCAGGAGATATAGTTGGTGTTAGGACGATTCTTGCTGCTATAAATGCCGTCGTGAGCTTCTCGGGTACCACAGCAAAGTCTACCCTGAGGCTATTAGCTGGGTCACTGTCGCCGGCCGCTGTACTTGTCAGATTGACTTCTCGAGCGTTTACCGGAGCGGTGTCATTCGTTGGCTCAGTAGCGAAGTCTACTTCTCGAGCTCTTGCCGGGACTGTCTCATTCGCTGGTGCGTTAGTAAGGTCTACATTAAAGCTTCTAGCAGGGACTGTCTCATTTGCTGGCGCACTAGTACGACGTGCCGATAAGGCCCTGGCTGGCACTTTGACTTCTGCTGGCTCGATTGTGAAGTCCATTTCTAAGATCTTGAGTGGTGATCTTAGCTTCTCGGGGCTGCTCACATCTGTTCGTACCTTCCTCATATTGCTTACAGCCGCTGTAAGTTTCAGTGGCTCAGTAGCGAAGAGAACATCGAAGATTTTAGCTGGATCGCTATCTACTGCCGCCGACGTAATTAAGCGTACGACCAAGGTTCTAGCTGGAGCAATAACGCCTGCTTCAGCACTTACTCGCCTACGTACCGCCTTCCAATCTCTAGCGGCTACGGTATCTTTTACAGGCGCCCTGGCTCGTTCTACGTCCCGGGCGATACTGGCGTCGCTCACCACTTCTGGATCGCTTGCTAAACAGGCCAGGAGATCGTTGGCGGCTATCATGTCGTTCTCAGGGGCTATAGCAAAGTCTGCATCTAAGTTACTTTCTGGAACTCTCACTACCGCTGGTGCACTGTCTAAATCTGTAGCTCGCCAAATCTCGGCTTCAATAGGTTTCATAGGATCAATAGCCAAGAGAACATCGAAGATACTCAGTGGTGCGATCGCCTTTGCTGGTGATCTAGTTCGTGGTGGATTCACCCAGTTCGTGGCACTAGTGGCAGGGCTCAGCTTTAATTCAGGCATGTCAAGGTCAACCACAAAGAATCTAGCTGCTTCGCTATCACTGTCTGCTGCTCTACAGGTATCCAGGTTCATCTTCGTGATCCTATCCGCCACGGTCGGATTTGCCGCGGCCGTCTCGAGATCAGTCGGGAAAGTACTGTTTGGCGATATAGTACCTAGTGGCGCTCTAAACAGGTTAATATTCTTCTCTATCGCGTCAAGTCTAGGATTTGTATCTTCACTAGCTAGTAGAATCAGGCGCGCCTTCGGTCGTAATCCTAGTATCACACCTAGTGCAGCTGGTCAGCCGCAGGCTACTATAAGCCAGAATGCTGCCCCAGGAGAGAATACAACTATAAGCCAGAATGTCGTGCCCGGCACTGGCGTTGATATTAAGCAGGGTGAATAGCTGTAGACCCCCAGTTGGTGACCATTATATATGCCGCTATCGTTCATGGACAGTCTGATTGTTCTCCAGGATTCTCAAACGAGAGTCTCAGTCAAAGTAACTGACTCGCTGGATGCCTTGATCGATCCGCATCGATTGATCTTGACGGTGACTAATATTGGCGGACAGATCGTGTTCAATGACATCTGGCCTTCACCGTCAAATCGTATAGTCCGCGCCGCGCTCGGGCAGTTTTATGTTGATTTCGGAACTCCAATAGGTAGCCTGCAGGCAACAGCTAACATAGGATCCACTGTCATATCGGTTGAGAACGTCAATCCAGAGACGACTTTGAGCCTCCCTACCACTGGCACGGTAACGCTGGATCCTGGGCTTCCTGGCCTCGAGGAGAAGGTCACATACACCTCTGCTTCGCTAGCTAGCGGCACTGGTACTTTCAACCTTCAGATCCCAACCACCATTTCCCACTCTTTGGGGTCGATGTTCATCGGCCCATATCGTGAGACCACGGAACTGCAAGACTATTTATTTAACTGGCAGGTGCAGCTAACGCCAGGCGACCCGTTAGTTTCTTCAATCCAGAAGCTTCGTGTGATATCGCCTGTCGCAGCGTCGTATATACCTGACATACGAAATATAATCGATAAGTCTAGGAAGTTAGTCAATCCGCTCGAGGATTGCTTCCTTGGCTATACCGATGCTCAGCTTTACGCTTTTCTCGAGATGGGTTTAACGAACATCAATGCCTATCAGCCGAGCTTGGTATTCACGTCTATTAACATGTTCCCCATGCAATACAGGTTTATACTGGTCGATGCCGCATTGGTCTCAGGCGTAATGAGCCAGGAGCTCTTCGCTATAGATACTGATATCCCCAACTATTCTGACAACGGATCTTCGTTCGTTATCACTCATCAGCAACAGTTGGCGGCGTTCCTGAACGCAACAGTGCAGCGACTAAACAAGTTAGTACCTGAGATGAAGTTGCAACTCCTCCAGACCGGTTCGATGCACACCCAGATGGGCCCGAGCTTCCGCTTCAATCAGATTATATCCGCGAGTCCAATCGGCGCGGGCTTCCGTGGTACTACGTTTAAATGGTAATTAGATGAAAATCTCAATCAAGAACCTCACATCTCATCTCGTTACTACTGATATAGGCCAGGTGCAGCCGGCGTCCAGTATAATCTTTGATGCTGATGATTCGAGAATAGACAAAGTAATCTCTCAGTTAGAGTCTCTACGAACAGCCGGCTGGATCTCATTTAATGTCCAGTCGCAAGCTAGGAAAGATTATACAACTAGTGGCCAATTGCAAATCTATGTTTCAGATACTGGTGACGATTCTGCTCCCGGCTCTGTCGATTCACCTATTGCGACAATCCAGGAGGCAATCAGTCGTGTTCCGTCTCATCTGAGCCATCCAGTTATAATAAATATAGGCCCTGGCACATTTAAAGGATTCAGGATTGACGGGCTAAGCATAGCTCCCTCTCCAATACTAGGCCAATTTTTAATTATTCGTGGGGCCACGACGGAGCTAGAGAGATTTACATCTACAGGTGCAGTGTATAACTATTTCTATTCTTATAGTACTATAACCTGCACTGGCAAATCTTGGACAGTCGATCAGTTTAAAGGCAAGCTAATACAGAACCTGACGACGCCCATAGCTACACCAATCGTGATCATGGGTAATACCAGCGACACTATCTCGTACTATAACATCGCTGGCATGTCGACTATTGGTCATTCCTTCACTATCTTTGAACCGGCTACCACCGTAAGAGGGGCAACCTCAACGCTCGCTGCGCTGGGATCTCATCTCGTTGACGTTGCAAGCTACCAAGAGGGCATTGCTGTCGTAAAGCTAAATGACTCTGGAGCTTGGGCGGCCAATCAGGGTATCGCACTAGAAAATGTCGTTATGTATGCAGAGACAGGCCAGGCTGCAATCAGAGCGAATTCTAGTTCGTTTGTCCTACGAACTAGCATACTTACTGGCGACTCAACAAGCACGGCCGTATTTCTTACAAAGAGCGATATGAATGCTCGGTCTGTTTACTTTGCCGGCGTATATACAACTAAAATTAATGCGTCATATGTCGCTGAGAATAGAGGAGTCAATGTTACATACTGTCTTTCTGAAGGCGGGCTAAATGCGTTTTTCGGCGCCAATCTCACTATAGCTGCCACGGTAATTCGTGGCTGTACCGGATCAGCTGTCCGTCCACAGAGTGGACGTACGTCTATAGGTGGATGCGCAATTGAGACATGTCTTAATGCTGTTGAGGTCGACGACCGTGCCAATTACACCTCTGGTAGTGTGTCGCCATGCATCGGTATGAATGCAGGATATATAAGCAATTGTACTAATGGTATAGTAGTTATGTCTCCCAGGGGTGTCGTAACAGCAAAGGCTTATGCAATTACAGGTGCTACAAATGCAGTAGTTGCCACACTGGGGGCGATAATTGGACTGCGCAGTGATATGTCTATCGCAACGTCCGCTGTTGAGCTTCAGTTAGATTCTGCATCTTATACACTAGCTGCGATGCGTGCAGCCAGTCCGAAATTGGTGCGCGACTCTAATTTTAATACTGTAATATATGAATCACAGTTCACATAAAATATGGTTATTCATGCACTTCGCCGGCATTTGATGAGCTCTGCGAAGGTCCCCCTTCGCAGTTTGCCCGTTTCGTTTTCGATATCCAAAGATGTAGATCGTGGATGGGATAAAACGCTATGTAATGTTTGTAATAAGTATATAGACTCTGGCAATGCCATATACATGGGTGAGTCTAATCCAATCTTAAAGTATGAGGCTTGGATATATATCTGCCACAATTGTTGTAGCCAGGGCGACATTGAGCATCTAGAACACGCGGCAGATATTATAATAGATTTAGAGCTTACTGGGATTAACGCTCTAATGATGCTTTGGGGTTCGTTCGACAACATCCCAGCGGATCTTCTTCTATAAATATTATACACAGGGTGAGATATATGCGTATACGTCTGACTAATCTAAGTGGCTCGGCTCAAGTATCGACACAATTGGGCGTCCTTGCGCCAAATCAGTCTATTATTGTAGAAGTGGATGCATATGAGAAATATGCAGCAGAGCTTGCCACATTAGTATCGATTGGTTCGATCTCGGTCGCCACGTTGTCAAGCGCACCTACGACAATAGAAGAGAATCTGATCACGAGACCTTTGAATCTTTATGTGTCTACAAGTGGGCTCGACACAAATCCTGGAAGCATTGATAAGCCGTTCAGATCTATTCAAGCTGCTATAAATACGCTGAACAATAAACTGATCCAGTCGCTAGTCACGATCTCTGTCGGGCCAGGTTCTTTCAAGGCCTTTTCAATCGATGGAAACATGATTAGATTTCCAACTATTTCTAATCATATTACGCCGTATACCGCGGCGGCCGGCCTAACCATTATAGGCACGTGGTCTACACCGACACTTACTGGTGGAACTGTTAGCGGTACGGCCACTGGTGCAGTGGTTAATCTAGCTGTAGAAGTGACTGACACAGGCCAGGCTTGGACCACCAATGAATTGCGTGGTAAGTATCTATTCATCGGTGGGCTCTATCATCCGATCATCTCAAATACTGCGACTATTATTACTATACCAACTAATACTGTACAATCTGGTGCATATTCAATATGGGACATTGGTACTCAGATCGATACTGAAACTGCGGCTATAGGCACTCTAGCCGGCACACAGGTCGGCAGAGTTGCCATCCAGAACATCGAGACGGGAGCGGGTTCGATTTTAACTCTGTCGACCATGTATTTGAACATGGATGGTCTAGCATCAGGTGTTTGTGCCATCGCAACCCGCTTGGCAAGCGCAGCGATAGAGAACGTCAGCATGGTTCGCTCTGCGGTGTCTGTAACGTTAACGGGACTATCAGTAAGTGCAGCTAAGCAGATATCTATGACCAGGTGTTACATTTCTTTCCCAAGCACCTTAGGTAACGCTATCACATCCAGCACTCGGCACGATTTCTTGCGGATACTAAATACGTATATACGTAACGGTGCTGTCGGAATATCGGCTGCCGCGGGTAGTTCGTTTACCTCTCTGTTCAACAATACGTTTGATTCTATTGCACTAGCCGTGAACGCGCCTTCCAACACAGTTATTGGATTGCTAGCAGGTAATAGATTTACGTCGTGTACGAATGCTATTACTATAGGGTCAGCGTCCACTGCTGGGTTTAGCCAGCTGACCGCATCTAGTACAGTATACTTTACTGGGTGTACGACAATATTGACGGCATCTAGCGGTTCACTTTGCGCGCTAGCCACCGCCTCGGGTACTGGAAATACTAACGGTATCGTCCTGACCAAAGGTGCGAGATGCCAGATTGGCAATACAGCCACACTTGGTGCTTCTACCGAGCTTTCAGTCGACGGAACGACCGGTACTTTAGTAGCCCTACGAGCAGCTTCTCCTAGGGTGTTCCCTGCTGCAGCAAATCCGTATGCGACCTATGTATATGAATAACGTCATACTGGATGCCTGTCGGATTTGATTATTCTATATGTCTTGCAAGAATCCACAGCTCGGTAAGTCTGCGGTAGGGTACTGGGGAAGAAATCCCCGTAAGCTTTTCGATGGCTATGACTCGGCAGATCGTGTAATAGCTCTACATATAGACAAACTAATGCTTATGGGTCTACCGTACGCTGTCTGGCGTGAGGCAGCTACTGTCATAACTAATCCAACTCTATGCAGTTGTTTTAAAGACACATCCAAGCAGGCAGACATTAACTGTCTGTCTTGCTATGGCTCAGGTCGTCTGCCTGGATATTTGAAATTCGGCACCAGTAATTGGTGGCAGGCATCGATAAATCCAGGATGGACTCTTACAAATATGGAGCTCGATACCGTTAATAGGCCATCGAGACTTCAATTGATTCCTGGTCAACTTACTGGCACGGCTGTAACGCCCGATATAGCGGTTAGTATGGCCACTAAGATCGGCGCTTGGGAGTCGGCATTTGCTGGCTTTACGCGAGATAATGGCGTAGCATCTACATTTTTGGTTGAGTTTTCGGTCGACGCGGGCGCCACTTGGTTCACGCTAAACAACGCCAATCTTGAGGCCCGTGGCGTCTTTACGGCGATCCGGTTCAGAGTCTCTATGACTCGTGCGATTGCTACTGTCAAGTCACCTATGTTTGAGATAGTTAGAATAAGATTCTCTACAATCGGCGATGTTATGGGTGGCGATCCTATTCTCGAGCCTGTAATCCGTATGTTGCCTTCTTGGGATACCCAACAAGAAGTTCGACAGAATTTTGGCACGCGTACTAACGCTGAAGGTCGGCGTATGTGGACTATACCGTTGAACTTCTTCGACACGACCGTTCTACCTAATACGACTCAGGCTCGGCTATTCGATGATGTAATCCTCGAGTGTAGATTCGGCGCCGAGGTTGGCTTCAGATATGCGGTCAATCAGTTCAGGTATTCAGATCAGTTCGGGATCTTCACCAGGCAGGAGTTCGAAGTCCGTAGGTATGCGGGCTCGCCTGGCGCGCTCGATGGTGAATTTGCCTATAGGATATTCTAATGCCAGTAAATGACCGTAAAGATCTAGGCCAGATACCTACTACTCCTGATAACCTCACACAGCGCCCACGCTTTGGCGCTATGACGGAAGTAGTCAAGGACGCATTCGTGACTGAGCTCCGTCAATTCTTCTCTACTGCTAATAATCGCATCCGTACTGGTGAGCTCCCACGTATTGATAAATTTGCAGTGTCCGTTGATCCTGTTACCGATCCGCTCGAGACTGCAGTCTCAATTGTCAGGTCTTTCCCGGACATCGCCGAGAATCTACCCACTATCGCTGTGTTGTCTGCTACTGGCAAAAATCTGAAGTTAGATCTAGGTAATAAGTTCGTTGACCATGTGGTCGTCGCTGCTCAGGTGACAGGGTCGATAGCCGGCCCGTTCGTCCTTACAGACGGTATGACCATTACGGTGAGGTCGTATCCCCTCGGTCCTGACGAGTACTACGATTCGACATTTACATTTAGAACGTATATGTTCTCAAATATCGCGGCTGCCACTGCATCAGAGGTGGTTCAGGCTATCAATGCTCAGGCGGAGTTCGTCACGGCATTTATGAGCACTACTGGTAGGGTAAGTATGCGGGCTGGCCGCGCCTATGAAGCGTTACATTTCCCTAACCAGATCGCCATTCAGACAGGTACGGCTGTTACCCCGCTCGGCTTCACGGATGGTCAGACTGCCTCTAACACTGGTGGTTCAAATATTATATATGGTAGATACCATATGGCAGCCGATCTTACGGTCACCCTCGAGGTCATGGCTGAATCTGAGAATGTCCGTACAGAGCTCTCAGATCTTCTTTATGACTTCATGTCATATACTCTAGCCGATCGTAAGTGGCAGTTCTACGGGCGCTCTGCCTTCGACGCCTCAGTCCTAGACGAATATTATCAGATAATCATTAGGGACAATGAGATCACCTTCGCCGGCGAGTCTGACATGCCTAGGCAGAACGATCAGAAGGACAAGATCTACGTGAATAGAATGACTATACCAGTTACTGCTATTCTCTATTCAGATCGTATACTTGTGGACCGCAATGGGCTGCCGCTTGTACCGCAGACCAGGCCTAATCTTCAATTTCGAGAAGATTTGCCGCCTTGGAACTAATGATACTGATGTCATTCAATCTTTAAGTATTGATTACAGAGATATATTATATTCGCACACAATGTTGAGCGAGAGGAAAGCTTCAGATGGCTCTAGAAATTAGCGGGTATGTAGATCCTGGCGTTTACACTGCAGAGCGTGTAGTGCCTGGTTCCGTTTCACTTGCGACTGTTCCGAATACTATATGTCTGATCGGCTCGGGCGACCGTAACAAGCGTGCGATCAATGAGACGTTGATCCGTGGCGAACAGCTCCTCGAGGCTCTTACGGTCTCGGGTACTGTAAGCGCCCACGACGCGACCCTGGCTTCGCGTTCGAACCGTAAGACTGCTCAGGCCACTCTATACAGGGACGGCGTAGAAGTGCCCCGTGGGTTCTTCGCCTTCCGCTCCGCCACAGTGACTGGTCTGACGCTGACCACCTTGGACTTCACGACGGTAAATAAGATTTCGCTATCCATGGATGGTAAGGCCTTTGTCACGATCGCCCTCACCTCGGGTGGCGCGGACCTCACGACCATCACTGGCACACTGATCACCCAGCGTCTTAATTCGATCGGCGCCATCGGAGCTGTTACCCCCGCTCAGATCGCTGAAGGTATCAATAAGGCCCTGGCTGGCGCTTCGTCGCTCGGTTACGGTTCCGCTTATGGTGCGGTCGCTACGGTGGACACTAACCGTATCGTCCTCCTGTCGCCTGACGTGACCAATCTTAGCGATATTAAGCTGATTGCGTCATTCCCTAGCGCTCAGGATCGCACGGATGAAATCTTCGGTGCGCTGCCTATCAATGCAGCTTCGGTCATCCGGATCGACAACCTTCAATATAGTGGCTCTTCCGTTTACACGTTCAGCTACGTATCGGTCGTGGATGACGTCGACACCCTCCTAAATGCGAGCGTCCAGACGGTTGTTCGGGTCGGTTCATTCCCTGGCGTAACTTCATTCGCCGAAGGTACCGATTTCAGCCGCTCTGGTTCGACGCTTGACTGGTCGCCCGATACTGCAGCTACCTTCACGTCGTCAGTCGCTTCTGCTACTTACGACCTCTCGACGAACGACACGATTATACTCTCGCTTGACGGCCGCGCGGCGGTTACTATAGACCTTAACGGTCTTGGTTCGCCTCCTCCTGGCTACACGAACCCTGGCACACCCGCCGCTGCCACGGGTGCTGAGATCGTCGCCAATATCAATGCCGTGCTTGCTAATACGTATGGTCCCCAGTACGGCACGGCGGCCACTTTCGGCTCGTCGCGTATCACGCTGACGTCGCCTACCCAGGGCGTTGCTTCCTACGTTCAGGTCGCTGCACCGACTTCGCTTTCTGCAGTATTGGCGCTTTTCGGCCTCGCAACCGCGCAGCTGCCTTACACTGCCTCGGGTACGGGCTCACGCCCCGCCGCTGGCACGGCTTACTACGTGACCTACACCTACACCCGCCTGTCGGCCGACTACAACGTGGCTAAGCGGTTCTTCTCGCCTGATTCACTCTACGCGGACATTGGGTTCCCCTCGAACTCGAATAAGCTAGCTATCGCTGCATCGATCGCTTTCGAAAATGGCGCACCTTCAGTAATGGTGGTCCAGGTTAACGACTCGACCTTCCCGAGTAACCCCACTCAGGCTGAGTTCCTCCTGGCTCTGAATGCCGCTGCGCTTACTTCGGTTGCCACGGAGATCGTGGTACTGAGCACCAGTCTCCCTGTCCAGGTAGATTTGGTCAATCACGTGGTCAACATGAACGGTCCGATCGAACAGAACTACCGTCGTGGCTGGTTCGGTATGGCCCGTGGCACCGCAATTGGCGACCGGGACACTGCCGATACGTTCGTCTACCGTGCAGTCCGTACTCTCCAGGTCCCCGCCGACTCCCCCGGCCGTGGTCGCCTCTTGCTGGTCGCTCCTGGTAGCGTTTCCCGCTCGGTCGTACTCGAGTCTGGCGCCGCTGAGACGGTTCTTCTGGACGGCTCGTTTGCCGCCGTCGCGGTAGCGGCTCGCATGACTGCATTCACTTCGCCCTCGGAGACGCTGCTCCGTAAGACGGTGACTGGTCTCCGCACCGAAGACTTCCCTATCTACGTTAAGGCCGAGCGCGCGCAGCTCGCGAGCAACGGCGTAACGGTAGTTACCCTTGATGCCGGTCGCCTAGTCCTTCTTGATCCGGTCACCACTGAGGCCGGCGTCGGTCGTCTGCCTCAGTTCTCGGAGCCCTCGGCTAGCACTCAGAAGGATGCTGTGTCGCTTGCCGTCAACAGTCTGGTTGACGCCAACCTGGTCGGTGTTGTTCCGGACGACCTGGCTCGCTTCCTCACGACTGTGAAGACCTACGTCGGCTCGGCACTCCAGGCTCTCATCGCCTCTGGTGCAATCGCCCCGTTCCGCGATGATTCAGGCGTTAGCCGCGATATCGACCTTACTCGTGACGTCCAGGCCTTCCAGGACGCGACTGACCCCACTAAGTACTACTTCCGTTATACGTACTTCCTCAGATACCCTGCCAAGCGGTTCTTCGGCGAGTACAGTGTGGACCGTCCGTTCTTCTAAGATCTAAGACTACCCGGAGATATAAATGGCAGCGACAAGATACGTAGTAGCTGGTAGCAACAGAGCTAATAACCCGCCCGATACCTTTACTAGGACTTCGCACTCGATCAGCATCGAGGCGAATGGTACTACTATTGGTCTAATTCAGACCTGGTCACCGACGATGTCGAAGGCCGTGACGCCCATCTACGAACTCAATATCGAGACGTCAGGTATCCCATACGAGAACATCCCCGGCAATCTGCAGAATCTCACGATCCAGGTTGCCCGATATGATGTATGGACCAAGCGCATGGAGCAGGCTTTCGGTACGCCTGATATCTACATGCTCAGCAACCAGAAGTCGCCCTTCTCGGTTCAGGAGCGTTGGGTACTACCTGACGGTTCACTCGAGAACTGGAGCTATGACGGCTGCTGGTTTGAGTCGATCGGTAGATCTTTCCGTTCAGACGATCAGCGTCTCGTTATGGTTAACGCGACACTGAGATATCTGCGACGCACACGCCTCTAATAATTTAACAAGTTAGATAAGGAAATAAACCATGCGAGTTAACGTTACCAATATCTCAGGCAAGCTTCTCTCGACCTCAGTCGGTTCGATTGAGCCTGCAACCACTGCGTCTTTCGACCTCCTCCCCGACAAGATGTTCCGTGTTGCTGCCGAGCTAGAGGCTCAGCGTGTCTTGGGTAATCTCACCTACCGCACGTCGGATTCGCCGGCGCTTGCGAACAGCTTCGAGTTTGCCACCCAGGAAGTTGCTGGCTCACGGTCAGCCGACGTGACGATTCTTCCTGCGGCCATGAAGACTCTGAATGCCACGCCTGTTACACTGGTGCCTGCGCCGGGTGCTGGCCTTGCGCTGGTGTTCGAAGGTATGTTGGTCTCGATGACCTACGGCACGGCGGTCTATTCAGACGTCGCGGCTGGCGAAGACCTCGCGGTCAAGTATACCGGTACGTCGGGCGCTGTCGTTGGTGCTCTCGAGGCCACTGGCCTTTTTGATCAGTCGACGAATCAGCTGCGCTGGGTGTACCCTGGTGCCACCTCAGCCTTCCTGCCGTCGACGACCCCGGTCGCTAACGCCCCTCTGGTTGCGCACATGCTCGTCGGTGAAATTGGTACCACCACTGGCGACTCGCCTGTCAAGTTCCGCGTGTTCTACCGCGTGGTCCCTAGCTCGATCTAATCTCTCGCTAAGTAGCTACCAACCACGTCCACGGCCTGCCAGAAATGGTGCGCCGTGGACGATTTGTATCTAGCCCGCCTCTTGCACACAGCATTTCGATACCCTCTCACAAACAAGCAGGTGAGAGGAGGGATGTATATATCCTTACCTCTTGCTTGCCCACAAGGCAGGTAGCAAATGGCTGATGTAGCTAAGAAGCATAAGGTCCTACAGGATCTTAAGAGTGAAGTTCAGGTTGGCTTCATTGATCAAGAATTCACAATCCGCAACCGCAAGTTCAAGCTCAAGACGCTGAACGAGGAAGAGGAGACCTGGTCCGACCAGTTTATCCAATCCAGTGGTACGCCTTACGCTATGATCGTATCGTCACGTGCGCCAAAGCTCGCCGTGTCGATCACCCACATTGATGGGGTCCCGGCTGCCGACCTATTTGACTACCCTGAGGACTGGTCACCTGAACAGCGCCGTGACCTGGATAACAATCCAACCCGGAAGAAGTTCTGGGTCCGCTCGCAGTTTATGCAGTTCTTAGCCAATGACCTGGACCGAGATTTTATTCTCGAGCTCCACAAAGCCTACGATGAGCTCGACAAGCGTCGCAGCGAGGTCATCAAGCAAATCCCAAACTGATAGACGAGGATGGCTATTTGGGTATGCGTGCAGAGGTAATGGCACGCAAAGGCGTCCTCGCTTCAGACCCGTCGATCAAAGAAATGTCTTCAGTTCAGTGGTATTATGAATTTGCGGCCGCTCGCAGGTCCGAGCGCCGGCAGATAGAGCTTACTTTGAAGCTCTTCAAGTCAACTATGATCAATTTGTTGGGTCTGAACCGGCTCCGCCCGTCCAATCCTGATGGCACTATAAAGCCTGATACCGAGCTCACTAATGAAGAGCGTGAAGCATACTTGCCGCTCGTGCTTTGGACTGGTCACCCTGAGATCTTGAAGAAGGTCTCTGAGCAACTTGAGGAAGACGCTGCCGTCGAGACTGCTCAATCTGATAAGGACTACGAAGCACTCGTGAAGGCTATCGACGACGCTGATGGTGACATGGAGCCAATACTTGGTATTGATCCGAATGAGGCAGAGGTCCGTGCCGAGGAGCAAGTTAGACTAGCTCGAGAACGTGAGAAAACATTAGTACCAGATAGACGTGACATCAAGGTAGAGATCTAATGGCCGAGATAAACGAAGAACTAGTAGAACAGCTCAAGAAGATTGCAGACTCTCTTGAGGACTCTTCTAAGTTCACTGAAGATATGAAGGAAGCTGTCCGTAGCATGCGCGAAGCGCTGCAGTCAGTTACGGATTTGTCTAAGACTCTGTCTAATAACACGAAATCGAGCCAGGAGGGCTTCAGCTCGATCGTCGATGCTATCTCGAAGATGAAGGAAGGCGTTGGCGGTGTTAGCGCCGAGATGGAAAAGATTGCGCTTGAGCGTCAACGTGAGAAGCTCCTTCTCGACCAGACTCGAATGGATGACGCTGCATACAGCCTCAGTCGGAAGATCGCACTTAATGAAGAGTCTGATGAGCGTCGTAAGCTAGGTATTGCTCGTACTGAGCAAGGCGCACTTGAAAATGCGATCACCAAGCAGATGAATGAGCAGCATGGCCTCATCAAGCTGATCAATGAAGCTAGCACTGAGCGCCGGCGGAATTTAGTGCTCGAAGGATATGAGCACGATAAAGTCACTAACGAGATGAAGAAAAGGAGTGGTCCTGGTGCTGCTTTCGCCCGCGCCAAGTTGGCCGGTGGCGACCAGGCCATGGAGGGCCTCACAGGCTTTAAAGACATGGGTGGTGTGATGGCCAGCCTTGGCAGCAAGCTTTCCGGTCTGGCTAGCCTGGGCGTGGGTGCCGCAGGTGTTGGCGGTATCATGGGCTTGATCGTCGATTCAGTTCAGCGTCGTGAATCTTTCCAGGCATTCGGGCAACAGGCTTCACAGGCGTTCGATACACTCGGCGAGGGCGGGGCTAAAGCGGCTGGTACACTCGGTGGTCTCACGCGGGGTCTTACCAGAGACTTCGCAGCTTCTCAGGCGGCTGTCGCCACAGTGACCAAGTCACTAGCTGAATTCGGAATCGGCGCCGAAGAGGCTATGCAGAAGATTGAGGGAGTATCGACTGGCTATGGCAACAACATGGTCACTGCTACGCTATCAGTCGACAAGGCTTTCGAGATGGCCGAAGGTACGATGGCTAAACTCGCTGGTACGATGGCTCGCGATTTCAACACAACCGCACAAGAGTCGTTTATATATCTGACTAATGTAGGCACTGCTGCTAAGGAAGCTGGTCTCAACGCTGCTCAGTTCATGCAGTCCACCATGCAGGCGTCTTCGGCGTTGAAGATGCTGAATGCCAATGGTAAGGACATCATGGATCTACAGCTAGGATTCAGTAAGTCCATGGTCAGCTCTGGGTTTGGCACGCAATTCTCAGGCCAGATGGCCGCTTCTGCTGCAACATCAGTTGCGGGTGGTATTGCAGGGTTGAATGAAGGATTTGCTGCCGTCATTGGTGAGCGCATGGGCATGGGTAATGGCCTTGATGCGATGATGGCTATGAAGAATCCTTTCTCGAGAGGCGCCGAGAATCAGCTGGACATAAGTGACGTTGTTAGAGAGATCCGTGGCATCGCCCAAGAGACCGGCTCGACACCCAACGAGCAGCGGTTCTTCTTGCAGAAGATGGGCTTCAATGAAGCTGGTAGTGAAGCCATCCTGACGGCGTTTGACGAGCTCGACAAGACGGGCCAACTATCTGAAGCGTCACAGAAAGAGATCGCTAAGGGTTTGCGCTCTGAGTCTGAAAAGACGAGCTCCATCGATCGCGCGGTGAATCTGATCAAGGACGGCTTCCTGGATATCGGTCTGGGTCTACTCGAGGCCATTCTGTCGATAGGTAAGGCCACCTATGGCGCGATCATGGGGTTTTACTCTATGGTCATGTCGTGGATTAACAGCTCTGACAAGGACATGTCGAAGCAGTACGGTGATGAGGCCGACGCCTATTTGGAATATGGTAGTAAAGCTCTCGGCGGACTGAATATCTCCAAAGATTTGATAGTTCAGGGCGTAAAGAAGGTTGTTGAGGGGGGAGAAAAGGGCGTCGGCATATTAATGGAGAGTGAAAATCTTACCAGCATGACCAAGATCAATTCGCTCGCTGAGAAACGTAAAGCTCTTGAGTATGCTCGTGCTCCCATGACTGATGGTGATGATGACTCACCTAAATCGCGTGCAACGTATAAGAAGATAGCTGTTGTTAGAGGCAAACGTAAAGTCGTTCGTCCAGAAGAAGAAGATGAAAAGCAAGATGGCTCGGTCAGCCAGTAAGGTAATTAATGAGTACTATTAATCCTATAATGGATATAACGTCGTTCTTTCAGAATACGTTAATCTCTAACATAAAGGGCTCGATTCAACATCGCCGGGTTCCGTTCACATTTACATCGACCGCACGCCTGGTGCGTGGTGGTGACATCAAATACGCCCAAGATCGCAAGTTTATCATAGCATCGGGTGTGAATCGCACCAGGACTCAGCTTGCGTTGATTGAGCGTGATGCGCGTGGGACTGCTGCGCTTTCGCAGCTCGGACTAGGTGCTTTTGTCGGCGCTTTTGACGTCCGTGGCGAACTAACGGGTAAGTCAGGCGGCGGCGCAGCTAAACTTGGTATCTCTGATTCTGTGATCCGTATGGCGGTTAACCCTGAGTCGATGCAGTTCACCCAGGGTAAGCGCATTTCGCGTCGCGACACGATGGAAGGCTCAACCTTCTATCACTTCACGAACTCGGCCGACCAGAACAACGATATCCTCGAAGTCTCGTTCTCAGGTCAGACAGGTAATATCAACACTCGTGTTAGCCCGTTAGATCTCATCGCTACCGGGGCTGTAGATAAGCTTCGTCGTTGGCACGACCTTATGAACCTTACGCGTGAAGGTATGCTTCTGAACGAGGCTAACACTGGCGTCGCTAATATGGCGGCCGGCATACCTAATCAGTTCTTCATTACTTACCGCACGCTGCTCTTCCCCATGCAGATCACACTGGTTGGATTTTTCAGTAAGGTATTAGATTTCACTGAGAGCGCTGCGAGTCCTAATAGTACTAATTATAGCATGTCCTTCACAGTAACTGATACGTATCCCAAGCTGGAAGACCTATCTGCTCAACTAGCGTCGTCTGTCCTTATCTCGAGCGCCATTGATGCAGCTCGTGCTCCAGTCTCCGCTCTGGCTGATCTTTCGGTCTCAGCACTCGACAACTCTAATAGGTAATCATGGCCGAGAACTCTAAAACACAGGCTAAGTATGCCTATCCTAAGTTCAAAGTTTTCATATTTGGCACCGACGTGTCTGCAGATGTTACTTCCATCAAGGCTAATAGTCATGATGGTAAGGCGCCCAACACCTGCATGATCCAGTTGCAGAATCTTAATGATCGTTATATACTGAACACTGATGATATAGTGGGCACCATGCCGGCAGGCGTGGATGGGATTAAGATCCCGTGGCTAAAGCCGCGTGGTGTCGACAGTGCTGTGATAGAGCAGCCGTATGGAGTTAAGGTCGCAGATATACACAATAGGAAGATTGCTGATCCAGTGAAGCAGCGTATACTTGAAGCCAAGCGTAGGGTCACACAGAACTTGCCTATAAGTGATAGACGTGACCCATTTGGGAACGAACTTGACACCAGCTTTGGTAACTACTTTAACACTACTATCAAAAAATATCCCGCAGCTGATGGTCTGCCCGTCTTTCATCCAATGGACCCAGTACGTGTATTCATGCGTGACCCATTTGACCCGGCAAGATGGTATCATCATTTTTGTGGGTTTGTCTCTGACATGGTTGAGCAGCTTGGCTCCAATGGTGAACAAGAGCTCATGATCCAGGCGGAGGACCCGACAAAGCTTCTACGTTACACTCGAGTGTTCATTAATCCTGGTGTCCTTGATGCTAAGACTGTTGTACAAGATAGTGATTTGCGTGTGCAGTCGTTCAACGCGCACTACATGAAGAATTTCGATCTACCAGAGATTTTGTTCACCATGCTCTTTGGGCCTGATAGAACCGGCGCTGAGAAATTGCAGCAGCGTAGAGTCGTCACTTCTACTGGTAAAGAGTCGGCGATTACCACCAGGCTACGTGGTATTGGTCACTTCTCTTATGACTACTCTGGCATCTACACGTTCGGCCCGACTGGTCAATTCACGGAGTTTAACGCCGCGACGAGCTCTGGTTCACCAGGCACGAAGCTATACGATCTGAAAAAGCCAATCAATCTAAACGGTCTTGACGAGTGGCAATATCTGATTGACCATGAAATACAGCCTTCAGATTTGCAGACGATGATCACGTCTGCAAGACCTGACTATGAGACGATCAACGCCACTGCTAAGTATGCACCAGATGGCCTAATTGATCCAGAGTGGATTGCAGATTATATTGGCTCTAATCCAGATCTTTACTTGGTGGACGGTGGTAGACTCATGGTCCTGCTACCTAATAGTCTTGGCACACAGAATAGGTCTGTAGTCGTAAAAGATATCTTGAATTCGTATCCAATGAACTCTGAATGGCAGACCGCGTCAGAGATATTGTATGATCTCGTGGATAGAATGCAATTTAGTATGTATTGCACGCCTAAAGGTGATATTGTAGTTGAGCCTCCACTCTACGATTTCACACCTGACAGTTTCGGCATGTTGTCAATTGATTCAGCCCCGACCAGACTGGAAGGCGTACCGCCTGAAGTGCTATTGTCGCGCCCTCGCGGTCCGTTTGGTCCTCGGTATGTAGTTACAAAATCTGATACAGTCGACATCGAATCTGCATTTACTGACGATAAAGTTCATACCATTGCTGTTGTGGCCAAACAGATCTTTCCTGGGTGGGACACTCTACCGAACTCTTCAATCGTCGGTGACATGGCTGCTATAGTACGGCCCGATTTAGTGCCTATTTACGGCACCAGGCAAGCTCCGGTCACACACCGTAGCTTCGTTTCGACCCAAGAAGGTGCACATCTGTACGGTAATCTTGTATTGAACAAGCTCAATGCTGACGCGCACACAATGACTGTGGGCATTGATGCTAATATTCAGATGTGGGTGAATCGTCCGATCTACATAGAGAAGCGTAATTGCATCGCGACCACACGTCAAGTGGACCACTCTTTGCAGTGGGGCGCCAAAGGTTCAATGGATACACGTATTGACCTACACGCTACTAGAACCTGGACCGGTGATCTTGATGAGAATGGTGTGCCAATCTATAACACCATAGGTGGAGCCGGCGGCAGCCCTCTTGATTATTCAATTCTGTTCAAGGCAAAATCTCCTCCGGTGAAGCCTAAGGGTAAATTGACACCGCTCGAGCTGAACAACGCGGAATAAGTGGGATAAATCTATGATCTTCGGCCGACGAGCAGTACCAGGCGATAGGTCGCTGTCCGAACAGCTGAACCCTAATGCACCACACGACCGTGTGGTACGCACTCAGGTGTCTACAGTTGATCCTGACAACGGCGTTGCCATCGTGAACTATGACGGCCTTCCGTCGGGCGGCCGATATATCACTGTACCGCCACTCTGGATGTCGTTCCCGCCTGAGACCGCTGCAGTCGGTCCGGCCTGGGGCCGTTATATGCCCCAGCCCACCGATTTGATCAAGGTGGCGTTCGGTCACGACAATACGCCATTCGGCATAGGCTATGATATCGCTGCCCAACGCGAAGGTGTCGCAGACGACTTCTCCGGCTGGCCCGAGCTCAATCGCCTATATCAGGAGGCGTCTACTAACCCCAATACACCTACCGAGCGGAAGAAGTTCGCCCAGTTTATACCGCTCAAGCCTGGTGAGTATGATTTCATGTCTTCAGGTGGCGCCTATATCTACGGCAACAATCGTGGTAAGCTATATCTGGCTGGTGGTTCGGTCTCGGTCTCTCTAATCAAGAACGAGCTCCGTATGAATACCAATGCCCAACTCTGGTTACATACGGCTGACGAGTGTGAGCTCAGATTTGGCCAGGTTCGTCGGGTGTCCGATCAGACTACTGGTGCAGAAGTCGCTCTCAATGATACTGCCGCTCGAGAGTTCCGTATTGAGGTTAACAGAGGTAGCCGTAAGCTTGCCGAGTCCGCGATAGGTAATGTGATCTCGTCTACTGGTGCGACCTTGAGTAGTACTTTCAGTCAATCAGTGATCGCCAGGTTGGCAGTCTTTAATGCTCAATCGTCAGCAGTACTAGAGCAGAACATCGACGCTGTAGGTAACATAGAGATTATCTCTCCGAATTCGACCGGTGGCATCTTCTTAGACTTCTCGGCCGGCAAGTGGGTGTCCAAGAATACCGAAGTTGAGGTAAATGCGTCGGCCAAGTACTCGGTGATTTCACCTTCAGTTAATTTGGGCGGTACTGATGCCGCCGAGCGGCTGATACTAGGTAGTACCTTCATACCGGCAAACATGAACTGGGCAGAGGCAGTCAATACTTCTGTCGTAGACTTCACTACTGCGAATCTAACTCATGTTAGTGGCACGACCGCACTAGCGGCAATGCTTACAGCTGCGGCAGTACCAATGGCGATACCCATTGTAGGCCCAACAATTGCAGCCCTCATCATCGCCGCAGGTGCGGCTACCGTAACTGGTATAGCCGGTACTGCGCTCGGGCAATTCACATTAGTAGCACCGAAGGTCACGGCTGCTAAGACTGTGTACGTTACGGCTGCAGGCCAACGCTATTTGTCGTCAATTTCGAGGACTAAGTAATGTCTAAGCTTGATATTAGTGAATCGCAAGGCAAGATTCTCGATAAGATATTCGATCGAGGTCATGACGTACTATATAGTGGAGTTGGCACGCCGCTTGTACCTAATTATATACTGCCTAATGAGCAGTATGTTGGTTTAATTGACTCTCCGCCGCCCCTCGTTTCAGCCGCGACGATCGAAGCCACCACTAAGAGTGGTAGTCGTGTTGCAGCGGCCGCGATTGTCGCACACGTAACCCCATCCATATACGTATTACGCGCCGCAAATACCAGTGTAATTACTCTAGCTGGGCCTCAGACTGTCGTGACTGCAAGCAAGACTTTCAATAGCAAATCTCGTAAGATACTGTTTATGTTTAATGGCTTTGCAACGGCCACTGGTGTCGCTACGCTCAATATCACCCCCCGTTTAGACACAGCCATAGTCGACAATCCGTTCTCATTTAGTGTCCCTATCGCCGGATCTTATATATATGGCAGCTGGGAGATTACACTACCCGACACCGAGACGGTGAACATAGGCCTATACGCTTCAACCAACAGTATAACCGAAATAATAACTCTGGATAGCTCTGCAAATCAAGTGGTGACCATCTATGGCTGAAGTATCCACAGTAGGATCCATCGATATCGACGCCCTAAAGACTGGCCTGGCGTCCTATTCGAAGGCGCAGCTCACGTCACTGAATACCATTACTACCCAATCGAAGGCATCCGTCGATGCCCTTCTTTTGACTCTCTCTGTGAACAAGCAGGCGCTCGAGGCCGAGCTATCTAACAGGGGTTTAGCGTCAAAGGAAGCGGCGCTGAAGGCCAAGCTGAGTACTTCTGACCAGGAGATCGCAGAGTTCACCACTCGTCAGGACGTTCCAATATCTTCCCAGGTGCAGATCGGCCTACTCGCTTCGTCACTTAGTATATCTACTGACGTAGAGGATGAGATTTACGTGAATATCCTTTTCGAGCTGAACCGTTATAGGTTTCTTATCTCAGAGGCTGAAGTTGCGACAGCTCGATATACTAATTTATCGAAGTATTATGCGGACGTACTGTCCGCCATAGCCTCGGTTCTGCCCACTGCCGCTGATTAATTATTATTCATGTCATCTACCCTCAGAGTAACTAGTGGTGATATTATAGTGTCGTCCTCGACCGGTCGACCTATACTTGTATCTGGTCAGAATAAACTTCGCCAGGACATTAAGGAATTCTTCGAGATATCTGTCACGGCTACCGGCTTCGGCTCGGGTCTTTCAGATCTCATAGGACTAGTACAGCTTGATCAGGACGCGTTCGTGAGCTCGGCCTATGGTGCAATAGTCCAGGGCCTGCAGGCGTTTCGCGCGCTACAGCGTGCCGATTTTACGACGCCGCGTACCAATGAAGAGCTCTTGTCGTCGTTCGACGGTATCAAAGTAGTACAGGATCCTACTGATCCTACTAAATTCATCTTCACGGCTAATATATACTCTGTAGCCGGTTCGCTTGTTCCGTATTCAGGGATTCTGGGTGGATAATGCCTATTTCACGTAAGACTGCGGCTGAGCTTGCAGTAGACATCACTAATGCTATCCAGGGTCGCAACTCGGACTACGACACGCGTATTGGTCCAGTCCCTGACTTGGTCATAAATCCCATGGCCGCCGTGCTCGAACTGCAGCACGAACGAATCAGGTCAGTTCAGCAATTATTGTCGCTTGAAGACGACGGCTCATTCACATCCCAGGACGTTGACGAGTTCGTACGAAATGAAGGCCTGTTGCGTCTACAGGGTGGTCGCTCGACTGTCACATTAATATTTGCCCGATCGACCATCCCGACAGTGGATCTGACCGTCCGCGCTAACTTTCCGGTGTCGACGCTCCCTGATGAAGTGTCCGGCTCAACAGTGACCTTCATCACTACAGCCGACGCCACGATGATTGCTGCCCAGGCCTCATCTTACTTCAATCCGATCTCACAACGATACGAGCTCCCTGTCGCCGCTATTTCTCTCGCCACTGGGGTAGACGCTAACGTGGGGCCGAACCGGATCCGCCGGCCGTTGCGCCCTCTGGTAGGATTCAATTCTGTTTCAAACACTGATGGCGCTTCAGGCGGCCGCTCTGTCGAGACTAGCTCTGAACTCATAGAGCGGTATTTCTTCTCACTCACTGGGACGTCTCCCACCACTGTGAATGGTGTACAGAAAATTCTCAGGAATCTGTATCCAACTGTGCGCGATTCTTATGTGGTATATGGTAACAATCTACTCAATGTACGCTCTGCGTCAGATGGTGGCGCTATGGATGTGTACACGATAGGTGACATACCGACCACTGTTACTGAGACGGTCACTTTCTCAGGTGTAGGCCAGATCCTACCTCTCAGTCGCGCCCCTGTCCTATCGATCTCAAGCATCACGGGCTATGTGCTCAATACAGATTACATATTAGTCACTGATACTGGTGGCAACATGGGCTCGGTGCGTGCTGTCGACGGTGTGTATTGGCTACCATCCGCTGTAACCATACCGGCCACGAATACTTCGTTGAACGTAACGTATTCATACAATTCACTTCAGACCGTCCTTCAGTCTGCATTCTCGCTTCCGGAGAACGATGCTGCTGGTCGTGATCTACTGTACAAGCAGGGCGTTAAGAAGAGTATTCGAATAGTCGCTCAGCTAAAGCCTGCAGCTGGGTTCGTCGGTACCACTGTGCAGTCACTCGTGAATACTGCGATAATGGATGCCCTAGCAGAGTATAAGTTGAATGAAGATGTTGAAGAGTCAGACATCAATCTGATCGCCCGTTCCTTCTCTGGGGTCGATAACTTCATCATAACTACTCTCGCGCTCGTCGGTGGCTCAGGTGTTGCAGACATTCCGATTGCGGCCAATGAATACGCGTCTTTGATCCAATCGAACCTCACGATAACGTTGATTTAATGCTTATACTAAGCCATAAGCTTGCGAAGGCTGGCGACCAGGTCATAGCGATCTCGTCAAGTGGCTCTTTCGTGTCGGTCCCGCAAATAGCGGGCGGCCTTGGCCCCTGGGTAATAAGATCGCCACGCGTCCCTTCGACCTGGTCTATAACGCAGTCTTCTTTGCCTCCTGTCGTGACACAGCCAGTGTTCCCGTCTACGACTAATATAATTCCGATTGGCACAACATACTACGGCTTCGATCTCTCCTGTGAGGTCCGTCTTGACGGCGAGATTGATCTGACTGCTGCCGGCACTGCATGTTATGGTGCTATTAGATTTGATTGTATCTCTGCCTACATAGAGATTGGCAGATATAAAACTCAATTTGGTCAGACGGTAGGCGTTCGCTCGAATGTCGCTGGTATACAGTCGTTCTTCGGCGACATCCCGTCCAACCTGCCTACCTACACAATAAGAATGGCAAAATATAACAAGATCTTCTTATTGCAGTGTGCCGGTCGGTCTGTAACTATTGATACGACTAGTGCTAACTTTGGCCAAGGTATAATTAACGTAGTGAGCTATGCTGACTCTAGCTTCAATACAAAATTCGTAACGACCTTTTCTTCACTAGATCTGTCACCGGCTGTACTAGTAAACGGTGGTTTTACTGATGCTAGTATAATTAACAATCGTGTGGCGTTCGACATGCCCCAGATAAGATCCGGTATATATCCGGTCATAGTGTCAGGATTTGAAATCGAAGACACTACTACCATCGAGTCTGATGACAGCGCGCCCCGCCGTCTACCTGCTGCTCGTGGTGTCGATGGTGCGATTCTTGGCGATAATGAGGTAAGATAATGGCTCTGACTCTGGTCGATCGATATCGTCAATTGTTAGCTGTTGTACCGTCTGGCAGTTTTTATGACTCCTCCGGTATGGTGGTGCCGTTTAGAAGTACGCCCTACACGGTCCAGGTTACTGTTGATAATCCAAGCACGCTTCACCACGTGTCAGTGAATGGTGTGCCGGTCGGCGTCGCAACAAGTGATGTCAATGCACTGATCACGGCTTCGATTATTCTCGAGCTCGGCGATAATGAAATAGAGTTCAGAGACTCGACCACCGGTAAGACTATCGTTACCTACCTTACCTCAAGGCACTATGCCACGTGGATGGCTGCTCTGGCTGAAGTCGTCGGTGAGCTCGACGTCGATTTGGAGACGACTTTCTCAGAATCTCGCCTGGCCACAGCTACGTCGTCGCTAATGGGCATCGTCTTTGGTCGTCCTGTATTCGTTCAGAATGACTTCAACTACGGTGTTGAAGCGTATCGTCTACTTCTCGAGCAGCTACGCTATGCATATAGATACTATGGTGGCACGAATCGCGGAATAGCTGATGTAGTCCGGGCGTTCACTCAGGTAAGTCCGCTGATATTCGATCGGAACGAGTTTGGTCCGCTTTGGGTGCTCGGTCGCGATCTGCTGAACCCGTATATAGACATGTCCAAGCTGAGCTGGGTCTATGGTCCACTCACTCGGCTGCCTTTCGGCAGCCCTCCGGTCATTTCGAATATTAATGCGGTGTCTGCCGGCATCAACGTACTGAAGTCTGGCGGTTTGCATCGTGGCGATATTGTGTCCGTTACAGCCGTCGCTGGCGCCATCCCGACTTTAGAACTATCAGTCAACGGTGATCCGGCAACGGCTACGGTGAGCATCTTCGGTGATGGCATCTATCGCATACCGCAACAGACCATCGTGCCGTTGATCTCAAAGCCTTTACTTGCTGCTCGTTCAGTGACTCCAGAGAATCGCCGGCTTGCAGTGTCCATTGGAGACCGACCCTTCATTGACGTTGATGTTGACCCAGGCGCTCCATCAGTCAGCTCGATAGTATCTGATATACAAGCAGCCCTTGCGGCTTCATTGCATTACGGTGCAGGATTTACGTCGTATGTGAGAATCTATGACCCGTTGGCGTCGGCTGCGGACCCGTTGAAGGGCTTGGAGCTCTTCCAGTTCGACCCCGCTGAGTCTGTTGCGATTAAACTACCTGAAACTAACGATTTCACACAGGCAGAGTTCGGTATCCCGTATGTCAGAGCGGGAGTTTCCAATGATATCGCGCCGACGGATACCAGTGGATTCTTGTCGAGTGATAGGTATCTGGATGCCTGGCCTGATGTATCAGCAAACGAGCCTGTCTGGGCGATCTTCAAAGCCGGCGCTGAATTCCAGCGCAATTTTGATGATCCTGTGTTCGCTGACAAGATCGGTATAGCCACGAATGATTACGAGCGTGTGAAGATTATCAGCCTGGATAAAGGTACTGGCGAGTTCTTTATTGAGGGTGCATTCACAGGTACACACGACACGGGATCGCTAGTCTTTCTTGAGGGTACCGATGTAGTGAGAGCCTATGCTGACGATGAAGGTAAATTCATAGACGTACAGATCAACGCGCCTGCACAGATCACATCCGGTACTGATACCTTTACTCTGGGCGTGGCTGCACAAGCGCCAGGCACTGGTATGCCTGAATCTTTCGTGGTTCCCACGACCGCAACCACCACTGCCCCGACCGATCCCATAAGGAAGCACTTTGACGTAAACACTAATGCAATCTTCGGGTCTTTGATTCCAGCCGGAGATGTATTTGAATTCACAATCCCATTCACAGACGAGGTTATGAAATATGCTGGCTGGACCGTAGCATTCGATGTCTGGTTCCAGAGTAAGTGGGATGACCCGCCGACCACGGCAAATGACTTCGTATCTTTGGGTGCAGTATCGCCAGTATTCGATGTTGGCTCCGCCTCGGCTACAATAACAGTCCATACTCCGGCAGAGTCTCCTGCGACCAATAGGCCTGTTTGTGCTACTTTAGAGATTGTGATACCACAATCGGCTACTTCAGGTACACTATCGCTGCAATTTGCTTCGCCTGATACTGCTAAATATCTTGAGATTCATAAAATCTGCGCCTATATCCCGAGCCAGTCAGGATATTTCCTTTCTGCCGGAACCATTCCTCACTCAGAGCATACGAATAAGACTGGGTCATTGATTTACGTCTGGTCGGCTGCTGCACTCTCGGCGTCGGAGGATCAAGCTCTGGGTCTGACGTTGACTACCCAGGATCAGCAGGGATCGATAGATCGTGTCGCGCCAGCGCATTCGAGTCTACAGAAATTCGACATCACCACCTATGACATGGCCGGTCTGCCGACCAACCTCTTTGGTGCCTTCACAGACTCGGACTTCATTGCCGGTACCAGCACCAATCTTACAGTGGTGCCGCTATCGCCCGCTAAGTTCAGCTATCTGAAGCCGAACGAGCCGTCTATCAGCACCATACCAGTGATATTCAACCCAGTGGGTCCTTTCACGTTCACACTGCCGCTGACGGCTACTAGAAATCTGTTGAGGTCATTCCTGACTGAAGATGGGGTTCCCGTCACTCAAGATCTCTGGCGGTATAATTCGGCTACAGAGATCGAACTTCTGTATACACCACTCGGTGCGGCCGCTTACTCGTTTGAATATGAAGTTTTGCACCAGTTCACTACTGCAGCGCTGGATCTTGGTGCTCTTGCCAACGTGGAGAGAGTCTACTATCATGACTACCACGTGTTTGAGCGGCCTGAGCCAATCATTGTGGAGACGTTGGTCACTGTGGGTCTTTCGTTCGACGGCAGCGGTCTTGCAACACTTCCGGAGCCGGCTAATCGGTCGAAGGATGCTGCTACCATGACTGAAGACCTCGGCCTACAACGATCGAGTATAGTGTCAAATTCTGATTGGGATTTTATCGACTCCCGCACGGTACGAATCAATACAAGTCGTGTACAGGCTAACGCTCTATATACACTAAGCTATACAGCCGTGTCGTCGCATCCGGATAGCGCGGTGGAAGTCAAGCTGGAGTTTAGAACTGGCATTTCGCTCATTGCGCTAGCTGCTGCGTCGTATACAGAAGTTACGCGTGGACAGCTTTACTATGGTTCAAGGTACGCCCAGTTACGCGTCTCTGTCGCGGGTATAAGAGATGTAAATGATGCTAAGATTATGGCACTATGTCTACGCGAGTTGTCAACATTGGCTGGCAGTACACCGGTTCTAACGTAACCGAGGCCCACTAGGATTATATGGCTAATAGATCACTGTTTCCTGATAATGTTAAAGTCTCGGGTCGACACCTTCAGCAGGAATCTGCTAATAGGTCGGGCGAGCTGAAGGATGCCGCCGCCGCTGCTGCAGATTTTGGTGTGGTCTCTGGCTTCGCCGTCACCGTCAACGGCACGAATAACCAGACCGTGGATGTTGCCGTCGGTGTCGCTTATTGTCCGCGTGGTGATAAGGTCACCAAGACTTCCGCCACAACGGGTCTCGCGATCACGAACACGCTAGCCACTAAGAACTACGTATTAGTAGTCTATGACGAGCTCCAGTCTCAGCCTGAGTCTCATGAGTCTAACGGCTCAACACTGAACACCAAAGCGGTTGAAGCTTCACGTGTGGTAGTAATGACTGAGTCGGCCTACAATGCACTACCGCAGACGGTTGCAGATCTCAGTCTAAACGACAAAGACCGTGCTACGCTGATTGCGATTGTCACCGGTACCGGTGGTGCCCTCTCCTCTGGCAACATCCAGAATGCCACTTCCTATCCTCAGTCGCTTACCGCCTCGGCCACTGGTATCGCAGGCGTCACGATACTACAGGTTGGTCAGAGTGTCCCGGTAGGAACCGGCGCGATCACTCTTGCGATCGGTCCTACCACTCTGGCTTGGCGTTCGCCTGGGGACGGTGTTGCTGGCACCCCAGTGGCAATTACAGCTACCGGTGTATATACTTTGACATCGTCGTCGGTTGGATCAATACTTGTATCAGTCACGTTTAGTCAGCTACCTACAGTCGGTTCTACCAATTCTGCTACGATCTCTACAGTCTATACTGAGACCGTACGCAGGTTTACTGCGGTGGATGAGCGACACCGTTCATTACTCGGTACTGGTCTACCATCTTCTACTAATCCGCACGGTATGACCCTTGATGACCTGTCGGCTGGTGCCGCAGGTACGCTCGAACAGCATCAAGATGTAATGCACAGCAATGGTATCTTGCGTGGCTCGTCTGCTAACTTCTTGTCAACTGCTGTAAATACGGCTACTGCACCTGACAGCCTTTTGATTGGAGTGGCTTCGCCTGGCGACGCTGTCTATGTCAACGGGCGCCGGCTCCAGGATATCTCAGGTTCTGCGACTATAACGTTCGGCGATGGCACTGCTACGGCAGGTCTATACGGCATCTATATGACCCAGGATGGTGTCCTGGTCAAGTCAAAGCGACTCGATTATCCGGCTGTTCCGACTATAATCAGTCGGGTGATCATCAGTGATATCGAGAATGTGGTACCAGGCAATTATAACCTGACGATGAGTGCAGGTGGATTACTCTCGTTCGGTGGAGGTCCAGCCGTCCAGACCGTGGTTGGTCCGCAGGTGAATACCTACACGCTGCATACGGCAAATTTGGCTGGATACGTTCGAGTGCGTGTGGCTGTCGCGGCGTTTGCGGCCCTTACTGATATCATCACTGTCAATGCACCACTTGCTGACGACAATCTGCTACTTAGCAATATTGCATGGTCGGGCTCTGCTACCGGATTCCTTGGTGTCGGATTTGGCGGAGCTAGTTCGCCCAATTCAATTATAGACAGGCGCGTATATGGTACAATAGACGTCTCACGTACCAATGAGCAATCTATAACGGAAGTGACGAAGGCCAATCGTGCACTTGACCTGCACGGACCAGTATTTAAGTTCGGCGATAAGCGTTACTTTGAAGATAACACTATTACCCCGACTTACGAGACGTCGACCGGGCAAAAACCGGGTGGCCATAGGCTGTCGGCTACGGGCCTGTCACTTACAATTTCAGGTGGCGATTACTTTGTCAGTGGCGTCTTTAGATTTGTTCCTGCTACCACTCTGACACTTGTGGATAATACGACCAATCTTATCTATCTAGATCTGGATGGCGTCTATAAACAGTCGACTAGCGCTTGGCACCAAATCATTAACGCGTATGGTAATTCCGCCTTCCTGCGCCTCTATAGTGTTGTTACTGCAGGAGGCGTGACGGACATCACTGGTACACTTGGCACAGCATTTCTGACTCCTTACGTAGATGCGGCAAAGAATGCGCCTGGCGGCGTCGTCGGTATCAGAAGTGACGAGACTGTAAAGATTATACGGTCTGCTAATACCACTGGCGCGCTGGTTGAGATACTAGATAATACGTCTTCAATAGCCGCGACTGCACTTTCAGTTCAAAGTGCTAATGGTAAGGGGCTAAGCATAACTGCTGGACTTCAGGCTCTTTTTGCAGGAGGGCTCTCACAGATAGGGACGCCAGCTTTTGAGTTCGTTGATATCGGCGCCGGATCGTCGTTAACAATCACTTCGTCTACAGCTATTAACAATCTAGTACTCACTAATACCAATACTACAGATGGTATTGCAGCTTACATGTCGAACGATTGTACGAATCTGAACTTCCCTACGTTGACGTTAAATAATGCGTCGGCTACGGGTAGAGCTCTGTCATCTGTCAATGGTGGCTTCAGCTTACCTCAAGACGATAGATACGACTTCAATTCGGCCAGGACTAGATACAAGTTCATCTCGCAGTTCAATATCCAGGGTGCTGTTACCTTTGCAACGTTCACTGGTAGCACTCCAAGCAATTATGATGCTGTCTCTGGTGGTGCTATTAGAATATCGGCGCAATTTCAATTGCCTGCAGGTGCCATAATTACAAGATGGTATTTAGTGTACAGCACGACTGTTGCTCCTACCAATGCTTCGACCGTAAGTCTGAAGTTGTACAACGACACGGCAGGTGGCTTGCCGGCGGGTACAGTTCTGGCTACTAATGCTGCGCTTATCCCCGGAAATACAGCTGGTGTACCAACTAGACTCGACCTTGGGGCAGTCACTGCGTACACACCGATAACAGGTACTTCTACTGCTGCCACGTCAGGTTGGTATGAAGTGATCCACCAATGGCCTGCTGCCGGCGCGGTTAACTTTATCGTTCAGGGATTCAAGGTAGAATTCACTTATACTGAAGTTTCAGGTCTGGAGCTCTAAAATGCCCGCCGCAAATAAGATCAAGTATATTGTTGTTCACACGTCCGATTCCAAGTGGGGCAGTGTTGATGTCATCCGTAGTTGGCACACCGATCCTCCGCCTAAGGGTCGTGGCTGGTCTGATATCGGCTACCACTATGTCATCACTAATGGCTTCGACACCTACAACGCGCTAGTCACAAATAAGCGCACCATCACCAACGGTATAATCCAGCCAGGTCGACCGCTGCATCTTGATGGCGCGCACTGTGTAGGCTTCAACCAGAATTCGATTGGCATTTGCCTTGTAGGTGCAAACGGCGTCTACACCAGCTCGCAGACCAAGGCCCTAGAGAGTTTCTGTCTCGAGAAAATGGCTACATACAACATTCCTGTAACTAACATAATTGGCCATTACGAGACTAAGAATGGCCGATCGCAAGGTAAGACGTGTCCCGACATTAATATGGTCGATTGGCGCGCTCGCCTTGCGAAGCTGAAGTAATAACCAACCACAAAGTCTAGGATTCTATGACGACTCTTCCAGATGTTGACGAGCTTCGGGACAATCATATTATAGAAGATATCAAGAAGGTGTTTTACGCTTCTGGCATTGATAACGCAGCTCTTTTCACACTGAAAGAGTACAAAGACGGTGGTGGTATCTACGACGGCCGGTCGATGCGTTCTATCGGTGGATTTGCTGCTCTACTGAAGGCTGCAGTACCTGAGGCGTTTAGGAGTCACCGAGCTTACACTAGACATCTCAAGCAGCATAATACTTACGTTGATAAGTTAGAAGATTCGGAGCTCAAGTATAAGTACCTGCGCGACGCCACGCTTGAGGCCACTCAAGCCGCCCTCGCCTTGATCGGCCCCGCTATCGCGCAGCGCTCTTTCAAGCAGCCGAAGGCCCGCCCTGGCCCGCTCAAGCGCATGAATGTCGCGCTCGTGTCCGACACACACTTTGGTCTAGATATCGACCCTTATGAAGCAATGGGTAACGAGTATAATTGGAAGATCTCGGCTGCACGTTTCGCCCAGTATATAGAACAAGTGGCTTCATTCAAGATAGAGCACCGAAAAGATTGTGAGGGCGTCGCCCTTTTGCTAGGAGGTGATCTCGGCCAAGGCGTTGTGCACTGGAAGACAGACTCTGGTACGCAGCTTCTTGCGCATCAGCTTGTCGGCATCTCGAGCTACATGATCCAGGCGGTAGAGTATCTGCGCCAGCACTTCAAGAAGGTCGACATCTACTTCACGACAGATAATCACATGCGGGCGACGTACCGCCACAACGAGCGCTCGACTGGGCAGAAGTGGGACTCTTACTCGACGCCGATTGCCACTGCTCTCGAGGCCAGATTCATGGACTGTCCTGAAGTCGGTGTCCACTTCAGCAAGGCGCCGATCAATACGTTCCACTTGCTTGGCCATAAATACGGTCTCACTCATGGCGATACGCACGTCAGCGCCGGCAATGTAGGTAAGTCGATTAATATCGAATCCATCTCGAAGCAGCTATTAAAGCTGAATGCGGCCCAGACCGACGGATACTACGATGTATTCTGTATGGGTCACGTCCACACACCACTCCGGATCGCTGTGGCGAGTACTAACACTGAAGTGATTGTTAACGGGACGATGTCAGGTACTGACGCTTACGCTGCCACTGAGGGTTTCTTCAGGACGCTGTCTTGTCAGACCTTATGGGAGTGCACTGATAAGCACTCGGTCGGTGATTGGCGGATTGTGCATTTGAACGATGCTCCAATCGACCAGAAGATGATCACTCCGTACGCTGGGGATCTACATCTACACAAGAAGTAGAGTCGGTGCGCCCGATCACCTTCTTGGTGTGCCACTGGTAAATCCAAACAGTCATGCCCGGCGTGAAATAACCGTTTGTGCTAACACAGTGTAGTATCATACTCTTTGCAGAGAACCTGTCTGGCAGCAGTGGTTCCAGCATTAGTACATAGTACTGCCATTCGCCTGACGTAGGATCTCCTACTTCGATTATATCACCGGCTTCGATCATGTATCACCAGTGTTGCCGACCACTTCTAAGTGGTACCACGCCGGAATAATGACTGTATCGTTGATTTGCAGCGTGCGCGTATATTCAGACTCGCAATCCAATATATTAACAATAAGACCCTCTATCCAGTTGCTGTATATTCCACCCTCTGGACCGATCGCTACCACGTAAAATGCACTCTTTTGACTATCGTACAAGGTGACCTTAATCAGATCGTTCAGTCTCACTATTCGGCCGGTAATGTCATTCATTACTCCGTCCTCGAGACGATCTCTGCTTCTATCCATTGTGTATTTATGGTTTGCTCTACTCCGATTCGTATACCATATAGGTCTTTCGAGATAGTATGTAAAGGTACGACAATAATGCTGGTATCAGATTTATATCCAATGTAGGTTACCAAGCAATATAATTCAAGTTCCGTTGGAAAATCCCATTTGACTCTAATCACGTCGCCTGATTTTATGTCGATCATAGCATGACACGCACTTCTATCCAATTCGTAGGTATCTTGTAAATTTGCCCGTGTCGGAGATCAGACCAGGCCGGCTCAACGTGGAGGACAGTCCCCATGATGAATGCGCCATCACTAGTCGTGTAACCGTAGCCACTTTCGTCACCATCGGTGATCGTGGCGTATACTTTCGTAACACCGATTCCGTCATTTTTGAAGGTGAATTCTACAGTTTCACCAACTTTGAATCTGTGCTCAACCATAGAGCTCTATCGTGTCGCGTTCGGGGTTCAGGAAGAATATGGCGCCTATGTCATAAGTGAAGGTAGACTTTTCCACGTACAAGATTTCCATCCTCCTGTCTTGGTCTTCAGCGCCCCACTCTATGACGACACCGTGGAGAATCTGCTGTTGCGTCTCTTGCTTATCTGATAGATCCGAATAAAAGGTGTAATCATAGGTGACCTTCACGGCATCACCAACTTTAAATTCCTGTTTTATAGGCGCGTTCATGGCAATACCAACTCGACGAAATCTACTGATAGATTCGTCAAGAATACCTTGCCTGGCTCTGTATATCCTAGCGCCTTCTCCTCCATGTAATTGTATACCACCACCACTCGCACATATGCTGAAGAAGCAGATTCCACTACGCCAATGAATGGATGTCTACCAGCGTTACGCGACCACCATGGTGTAACTTTAACCAGGTCACCCACTCGGAGGTTATTTCGTGCTGTCACACGACCGTCGGTCTTGAAGATCACGGTGTGTGTTCCTCGATAGAGCCTATCCTCACCATTGATCTCCCGGTCCCATTTTCTTGTCGGAGGGTCCATTTATTACCAGGCTCGACTTCAAAATTCGCGTACACTACTTCGAGTGTAAGCATTAGACTTCCAGGTGTAATAATTATGCCCACCGCCTCAAACTTCTCGAGTCCAGTAAATGCGTCTATATAATTGATCTTTAGTACGTCCCCTACCGCCAGATCTTCAAATCTCATCCGTAAAGTCCTCCTGGCTGATCGTTGAACCAGGCCTTTCCAAGATGTAGACCCGACGATGAGCCATGCCAATCTGCGACTTCTTGATGGTGAATGTCTCTGGTATCGGCCCCTTTGCGCCTTCTGTATGGATAATACTCACACGGATGAATGTAAAGCCCTCTTCGATCGCCACACCGTAGTACCACTGATTGTCGAAATAGCATGCCTTGATCAGGTCGCCTATCCGCAGGTCAAGCATGTTATATACAATAATGTCCATGGACTACTCCACGATAGATGTACGTTCTATATCGCTATGATCAAGCCACCACCACTCAGCATTATATATGTATTGCATACTAGGCTTCAAAGAATCAAGAAGATCTATGTGGCAAATGCGTATGACGTATCTATTTTCTATTGTATAAAGAACTCCATATACACTTATGCCACCCTGTGTGTGTAGTACCGTGGTTCCGTCTGGTATATCGTCAAATGACAGTAATTTGGTCACACTATCTACTCCAGGACTGTGATATACTCGATGTCTCTATCTTCCAGATACCAGATTTCTCTACCGAGTATCCGTTTACTTGGACTGTGCTCTATCGGTCCGTCGAACTCGATATAGTATATTTGAAGAATATGACCCCAATGATCCGTCGTAAGCGCGCCATATATCCGGACATCGTTCCATCTATAGCAGACGGCTGTACCGATCGGTATTTCACCCATAAGCCTTATAGTCCTAGGCATGGTCATCTTGTTCGCCAAGCGCATCTTCGTCCGTTATCCCGGCGTCACTCACGGCTGGCTGTATAGGCTCAACAAGCATGCGCTCTATCAGGGCGATCTGCTCGCGCATTTGGTGGACCTGGGCCGCCAGCCGTGCGTCAAATAGGTCTTTCGCCTCTTGTTCGCTAAATCCGACCACGCAAGGTAAGATGTTGGATTCGTTATAGAACGGCAGATGCTTGCTGTTTAACTTCTTCGGAATAAAGTGGCCCAAGAGGGCGCCGTGCGTGTCGACCATGCCAGTTTGGGACTTCTCTGTGTCAATCTTTATTGTCGGGAGCCGGCCGCTCAGCTGGTTCCCCCGCACTGCCCAAAGCGTTACTGGTGTACCCTGTGACTTCGTCATGATTAGCTAACCACTCCTGTATTTGCTTCCGTTTGTTTGTAAGTATTCCATCCTCGCCGTCAAAGGGGATGAAACTAGCCGCTACCTTCAACAGCTGCTTTGCCTGCTTGAGCTCTTCTAGTGCGAGCTCTATATCGTCGACTGACAGGGTGCCCTTGTTATTGACCTTCCAAAATCTAATATCATTTACTAGCCTGCCCCAGTAGAGATGCTTAGGTTCCGGCGCCGATTCGGGCTGCATTCTTGGCTTCTTCATTATTTTCACCAGTTGTGCCTATATATGTAGCTACGCAGTAAGTATCGAACCATGCCCGTCCGAAGGCGACTTCTTCCCCCGGTACCCAGTAGGGAGCTCCATGATAGGCGGTGTCATGGTAGATAGTGTTGATTACAACAACTTTGATGAGGTCAGCGGAGCGCGCCGCACACAGGATAGTAGTTGTGAAATTATTGAGCTTCAAATGTCCATCAATAACGTCCCCGACTTTGATATCATCAAACGTTATTGGAGTCATCCGTCATGATCTCCGCATTTTTGAAGCGGTCAGAGAATGTGTCTTCAGATAGATCTATACTGCGACCGCATGTATTGAGCCACAACGATTGAACAATCTGATAGCTACGAGTGCTGAGCGTGAAAGACGCGGAGTTTTCTTCATTGCATGTTTCAACGTATATTACAGTAAAGTTCTTAATTGTCCGCGACTTCCTGTATTTGTGACCATCACATGTCTCGCGAACACTGGTGCATAGGATCACCATGTTGAGTTCATAAAACTTAGGTATCATTACGATAGAGCCTGGGACGATGTCATCCCACAAAGTGGAACTTCCAGGCATCTAACTCACCACCTTCACGGTGCAGAACAAATCCATGGTGTAATACCACACAGTGATACCAGTCGGATCACCGCGCATCATACTTGATACGTTCTTCGTGTAAAATCCGCCCTCTACCAGCTGTACCACCACATGATAGAGAGTCGGCATGCTGGGACCATACGTCACCTCGAGAAGGTCACCAAGCTGCAGTGTCTCGCCAAGCTTCACTAGATTCGTCATACTTTCCTGAGCCGTGCTAACAGTCGGTCGACGGACTCCATATCACCTTCCTCGGCCCCGTCCACTACTTCACACCATTCATCGTCGCTGATAAGTTGTGGCGGGTCTTGATATCCATAGGCGTATGGGTTACCTGCCAGGTGTGTGATATCATATACTATGTGTGCCGAATATCCTTTTTTTCTCTCAACTATGAGGAAGAGACCGAGGTCGCTAATGTCGTCATATCGCACATGCGGGAAACGTTTACTCAGGGCATCCAGACCACCTTCAGACGGTCTTAGCAGTATCATCGTGCCGACCTCGTAAGGCTCACGGATGTTCACAAGTCAAGCTCCCATGACCGCGAATGCACTCTATCGATCATGGCAAAGATTCCGTCCCTATGCCAGTTACGATGGTGAACGTCATTGTAATCGTTTGGATCAGTGCTTCCTGGGCCGGGGGTCCCTTCGCAGTCCTGGGCGATATGTGCGAGCTCATGTGCTATTGAGCTCTTGAGGAGATTCGAATATGAATTGATGTAGATATGGCGAACGCCGCAGAGCGATTCTCCTGAGATAGATTCGCGATAGAATCCATCCTTATCAGGTTTCATACTGGGCCGATACCATGCAACGGTTGGCTTCACCTCGATTGTGAGGTTCTCGACGTGGCTCTTAAAGAAGTAGAATCTAGGGTCCGTAGAGATCTCTCGCGCCGTTTGGTCGATGATGTCCAGGGCCTTGACGAAGTGCTCGCAAGAGTACGGAGGGTGCTCAGCGTCGTAAGCCTGCTCGAGTACGACCATGCGGTTCCCGAAATAGCATCGTTCGGTCTTTTCGGGTCCACAGCCGGCAAGTAAGACAATACCAAGTACGTAGATTCTCATGAGATAACCTCCAGCTCCCACCTGTCACGTCCGTGAAACCACGCTCCGCCCTTCTTCATACTTCTTTCTATCCAGGCGACAGTGCTCGAATAGATGGCTCGCTTCCCCTTCGCAACGAGATCGAGGCTGGGGGTGGGGCTACTTTCGATGAACTCTGCATGAAGAACAGAGACCATGATTTGCAGACTAGGGTAGTACCCATCAGCAGCCGCTTTCCTGATCACAACAGCATAGATCTTTATATGCGACGGGAACTGGGTAAGTGCTATTGTCTGCCCTATTTTGAGCCTCCCCCAGTGTGGCTGATCCCTCAGCATCGGATGGGTGGAATAGCTCGCGGCGCTCATGGGTTCTCGACGATCTGGCCGCACCAGTAGCAATTCTCTTTATAGCTGGAGTTGGGGACCCTGATTGTGACTGAACGAAAGTCAACGGTCGCTACGCCGTGCTTTCTCTTGACTTCGCGGTCCCTGCCACCATAGTAGACAAATTCTTTATTGTTCTTATACTTCAAGAATCTGCGTGTGATCTCGGTGTGCATGATTTTGTCGTCCAGGTAGTGGATTGCGACGACGGGGATCTTTTCACGCTTAGATTTCGCCATGGAGGCTACCCCCAGTTCCAGTAGATGCGAATAGGACCAATCCCGAACGATTTGTGCGGGCCGTCGTACCAAGTTTCCCAGTAGCCTAGCTCGCCCCTCTCCGACCATTCCCAGTTGAGAACAAGTGCCCCTGACCCTCTACCGTACTGCGGTTCGAGATTCAGCTGAATGTACCACTTGCCAGTCTCAAACCTGGACACTGGCTCGATCGACTCGCCAGAGTAAGGGTTGATGATCTTGCCGTATTTATCCTTCTTCGTCCAGTCCATGCCAAGCGCCGCCTTTCCCGCGCGCACGGGCGCAAGCGCCGTGCCGCGCGCGCGTCGGGATGCAGATACTTTTTGGGCCCGAACCTTTTCAGGCCGGGCCCAGGTGTTGATTAGAAGTCCAGCTTCAGCTGTTTAGATTTCTTGTGCTCATATTTGACGGTTAGCAGGCCATCTATATAGGTCATGGACATGGTGTCGAGGTCGACCTTGTCACTGAGTCGATATGGGTCGACATGTACCTCGGTCCCGTGCTGTCTTGACTTATAAGTGAGATGTAGTTTGCCGTCAAGTATATGAACCTGAATCGAGTTCTTATCCACACCGGCAAGTTCAATCACTAATGTGTTAGGTGTCTCTTCAGCCCAATCTTTGGTAGGGATATAGTACTTGATGCTGCTGGTTATGTTACCCGGCCATATCGTGTCATTCCAGGGCCACGGTATATTCGTACCAGTCGTTGTAATCGTCTGACTATTTGGTCCAAGCCAGTCAAGTTTGTATAGTTCCATTATCGTCTCCAATATGCCCAAGTGCTGGAAATTGATTTAAGTGGTGAAATCGTGCGCTCCACCTCACACTTCTTGTCTTCTCCACATTTACGCTCCGGTAGCTTACCCTGGTCGAATTCTTCCAGGGATTGCTTTTCTTCAAACTCGCTACCACAGACTTTGCATTTAAATGAGTAGAGCGGCATTAGTTCACCTTGGCCTTACTAATAACCATCTTCTTGATCTTGTCAATCACTTCACTAGTGTGGTCAAGCGACCACGGCCCGGGTAGAGTCTTGGTGTGGAAGGCCCAGGACCTGACAATGAGATCTAGAGTAAGCTCGGCCACGGAGAACTCGCCAAGCAGCGTCATAGCCTCTTCCATGTCATTAATTTCACGGTTGGGGAACTTGGTCTTCAGGAACGGGATAGCACCATCCTTACCAGTCTTGGACTGGATGTTCGCCATCATCGAGGCCACCTTGTTCTTGACCCAGATATGGGGGACTACATCCACATCTACGAGTTCACTGTTCGATACAACATTTACGAACTGAAGCCACTTTGCCGACTCGATTTGATCCTTGATGGAGTTATAGGCGCGGGTCTTTAGAGACCCAACCATAGATTCCTTATCTGGGAACCCAAGCAGCTGAGCGAGGCTATTGTCAAGTTCTGCATCTTTGAGCTCGTAAACGTTCAGAACCGTGCATGTCGCATTGATTGGATGAACCTTACCGTCGATCTCCACCTGAAGCTTAGCCGTGGTGACGTCGCTTGCGGTAATTCCAATTAGCGAATCGCGTAGCTCCACATGCTGAAGGAACCCATCGCGCAGAGCCCACTTATTAGCACTGAAGCTCCCGTCATTCCATACTTCGCCGGTCTCAGCAAACGTGGACACGCAGTCCACCTCTACGATATGCTCCTTGGTGGTAGGCACGTCGACCTTTGACAATACCGCATGTTGCTTGAGGATCTTCTTGATCTCGAGATCTGCTTCTTCCGCAGCAGCATTCTCGGGTATTTCAGGTATTTCGATCTTGATTGAGTCAAGTACGGGGACCTCTCCTTTCCATTTAACCTCTGGCGCCCTGTACCCCGTGGCGGTTATAGTATAATATTCGCCCAGGCGCTCCATCTTGAGCTTGTCTACTACTAGCATGCCGTCGCAAGTGTCCGCAAGGCTGTCGTTAGCGTATCGAATTAGCACGGGCTCGTATAGCTTCTCTTTCCCGCCTAGTACACGGGCCACATTGCGCGATTCGAGCTCACGGAAGCCGGCCATAGCCTTCTCCACGATGGTTGGATGTAGGCTGCCCTTGATAGACTCCCAGTGCACGCTGAAGTCACGCTCGACCGTCTCTACGGGCACCTTGAAGTCTACCGACACGGGCTGTGCCAGATTAGTTATATTTGCGCTCATCTATTCCTCTGCTTGTTCACTGAAAGGGTGGTCATCTCTTCCGACTTGGTGACGGTCAAGATGGTGTCAAAATTAATTGAATCTTTAACGCTTGAATCGTGTGCGGTTATGAATATACTGGATCTGCTCTTGGCCGACATTTTGCTGACGTACTCAAAGACGCGTGCAGCGTTCGTGCCATCCAGAGGACCAAATATCTCGTCTAGCAGTAAAATATTAAATCCAGATCCCATCTTAGCAGCTAAAGCCGAATATGCGTCAAGTATGACTAGCGACAGGATCTGGCGTTCGCCGCCGGAGTATAACGAGAACGGTATCTGGTCTTTGGATCCGTCCTTCACATACACTTGGATATTAATACCCATTGTACCATCGGCCTTCTCCTTAAAGCAGGACATCCACATGTCTATGTTGCTATTGAAGACGTTCTTGAGGTTGGCCTTGATATGTGCATTAAGCTGCCCGATAGTCTGCTCGAGTACATATGCCTGCATGCCGCGGTCGCCGAATAGCCGCTCTATGGTCTGTAGATTTTTGATCTTATTGGTCTGCACTAGGATTTCGGATTCGATAGTGGCGTTCATGAGGTATAGCTCATTTGCTGTCGTGAGCTCTTGTTCAAGCCTACCAATGTCACCGTTGATATGCGATAGACTCATCTTCAGCTGTGATATCTGCACTGGTAGTCTTGATATGATAGTCGACAGCTTCGAGACCTCCCGATTATGCTCTTGCCACACGGCTATATAGCGCTCTGCTTCCTTATTGATAATCAAGCTATGATTGCGCAGCACAGTTTCGATATCTTCAAGAGCGGACTTGACCTCCGTATATAGTTCGTCGGCTTCGCTTACCATATCGTTCATACTTCTGTCAAGATTCTCGGATAGTAGGTTGATCTTGTCACGTATGGAGGTGCGCTCGCTCTCGTACTCGGCTATCTGTAATTTAGTGATCTCGCGGTGCCGCTCGATGTGCTCGATTGTCACATAGGACTTACACTTAGGACATTTACCCTCACCTGGGACCATATTGTTCAGGTCGTCGTTTAGGCTAACTATCTTATAGTTGAGTAGGGGTTCATGGGCCTGAGACTGCGCGAGTTCAGGCGGTGCCGGTGTCTTACGTATAGCATCTACCTGGTTGATGTGCTCCCTATATAGGCGATTCTTCTCTGCTACAAGGGTCTGAACGGCGGTATCGTAAGATTTAGATACGGCTAAAGACTCTGATCGCTTGGCCAATATTGAATTTAATTCTGCTTCCATAGCCGTTTTCATGCCAAGACTGGTCGTAAGTTCCATCTCCGTGGCCAGAATCTGGTCTTGAGTGCCTATGGCTTGGTCCTGTAGGAAGGCGATCTCTTGCTGGATTTGAGTCGTATCACGAAACCCGTTTATTCTGAGGCCTGCCAATTTAGCCTCATTGTCACGTAAGGTCTGCTCCAACTTCACTCGGTCACTAAAGACGGTAGCTTTTCTGGTCTCCCACTTTTCCGTATTCGCAAGCCTGGCGATGATCTCATATCGATCCTTGTGTTTACCGGAGACCAGGCGGAGGCCCTCCTGCTGCACAAGGTAGCATGTATCGATGAATTGATCATAAGAACAGTTGAGCACCGAAACTATGCGAGCCCGGGTAGCCTCGGTAGTTAGCTTCATCTTACCGATAGCATTTGTGCCCCGCTCGTCACACCACTCTTTACCATCCCAGCGCTCGAGAAATACATCAGTACCAGTATACCCACCAGTCAATCGAATGACTGTGCTAGGCTCGAGAATGGATTTATCTAGATATTTATCGCTCTTCTTCCATTTGCGTGTCTCAATAACGCGCCACTGCTGGCCTACGTTGTCGGTGAAGTACACCATACCTAGTCGCTTACCGAGACGTGCATTGGTTACGTCGTCAGCCGTCTCACCACTAGGGTTGGCGCCGAATAAGATGTGGCAGATGGCATTGAACAGCGACGACTTGCCGCTGCCGTTTGATCCACCTCGGTCCTTGTTTACACCATCAAGTAGTGTGATGCCCAGGTCTTCTATATCTATGGTCTCGTGTACGCCATAGGAGAAGTACCCGGTCGGGTTAATCTTTTGTAGATTTATCATTTATATATCCGAGGCCGAGCTCGATTAGATCGTTAGCGTTGTCGTAGGCTCGCTCTTTGACGAACTGAGCCCATAGATCCACATCATCTGTCTTAGCTACTGCCGGCTCGTAGACCTTGACGCCCGTATTTTCGATAGTGATGCTGACCTGGCGAGCGCCTAGTAGCGCCTTAGTCTTCTTTTCTAGAGCGGGAACCATGCCTTCAAATTCTTCGGAATCAGTGCGAATGTTGACTGAAAGTATGCTGTTTGTCAAAGTGGCAGTGGTTTGTTCCCTGTAGAACCCTGCTGTACCGTTAAATAGACCGATCGAGTCTTCTTTTCGGTACTCTGGCACGTATCTGCATGTGTGTTTCTTTATTTCTTCGGATATCTTACTAATTAAGGCCATGTAGTCTTGTGTGCTGCTCACTGCACACTCGATAGTCTGGAATTTAGGTGCATTCGTATCGTATCGAGCAACGTGGATTCTATTATTATCGATGATCTGATTAACGAACCACACTCTCTGCTGCTCCAGGGCCAAGGGTTCAAAGAACCCTACTGCGTTCATACTAATGGCTGTAGCTAAGCCTACCTCACTTAGTGTGATGTTACATACAGTGCCAGAGCTATTCCAGCTAGAGTCGTTACGGCTGTGCTCCATAGGAGCTCCAGCATAGACTATGACGTTATTACTGTTTTCGTACTTTAGCACTTGCCCACGATGATTATCGCCGCCTATGACGACGTCGAATTCGTGGTAGTCCAGGAACTTAACTAATTCGTTATTGCCTGCAAATAGTGTACCGCCACCAGTTATACAGCCGTCGAGCATGTCATGAAATAGACAGATCTTGTATACGTCGGGCTCACGTAGAATCTTATCTGGCCCGAACGCATCTAGTGTAGGCACGTGACCCGCAGGCACGCAGTAAAATTTGACTTGCCGCCCACGTATCCGCATGTCGTGTATCGATATCTTATCAGCGATCACCACGTTAGGGAAATCCATTAATTCAATCGATTTCAATGAGTGATGTGATTCGTTGTTCTTCGTGCTTCTGTCGTGGTTTCCGACCAGGCAGATCATCGGCTTGCCTAGTTTCGCCACATCAGCGAACGCCTTGTCTGCGCAGTACTTCACATAGTCGGTCGGATTTCGCGACTGGAAGCGATCACCTCCAAATACGATTATATCGACGTCTAGCGCACTACAAGATTCCTTTACAGTGTGCTCTACCTTTACGACATCTTCTTCTACTAGCCCATTCGTGTATTCGTGATGGTGTATGTCACTATAGGCAAGAATGGTTAGAAATTTATTATTAGCGAACTTATTGATTATGGTAGTCATATGGCAACTGGTGCTCTAATAGCAGGATGACAATTGTAGTCGACCAGAGTGAAATCTTCATAAACATAGTCGAAGAGATTAGTTTTCTTATTTATTTGGATCTTCGGAGGACTAAAAGTGAATCGTGATAGTTGCATCGATGCCTGGTCGACGTGGTTGTTGTACAGGTGTACGTCGCCGAAGCTGTGTATGAATTCGTATGCTTCCATATCGAGTGTAGTGGCGATCATGTGCGTGAGTAGCGAGTAGCTGGCCACGTTGTACGGCACACCCAGGAAAGCATCCGCTGACCGCTGATAGAGATGGCAAGACAGCTTGTTATCCGCTACATAGAACTGGAATAGCGTGTGGCAAGGTGGGAGTTCAACTTTGTTCACCTCTTGGGGGTTCCACCCGGTGACGATGTGACGTCTAGAATCGGGGTTCCGCTCGAGACCTTCCATAAGATTATCAATCTGGTCTACGCCTAGCTTGTAGGTAGCGCCACCCATCGATCCGCCGAAATTACGCCACTGGTGTCCATAGATAGGCCCAAGATTGCCGGGCTCTCTGCCGAACTTGGCACACTTATCTGGTGTGGCCCATTCATCCCAGATCGTGACTCCATGTTTTTGCAGGTCAGCGGCGTCTGTAGATCCAGACAGGAACCAGAGGAGCTCGTGGGCAATGAACTTGAAAGACAGCTTTTTAGTGGTCAGCATCGGTAGCCGACCACCTGATAGATCATACCTTACCTGCCCACCGAACATCGACCTTGTGCCCACGCCAGTGCGGTCTGACTTCTTGTGGCCGTGTGTCATTACGTCTTGGAGCAGCACTAGATACCCGGCTTCATTCTTCGTCGAGCTCAACGTCATCCACCATTCCCAGGCGCTTAGCCTTATTCGCGTTAGTGTTTATCATACTTGCCGCAACTGTGATCATGTAATCGCAAGTCGGACACTCGAGCACGACATCCTTATTAGATGTCTCAAGCTTCACGCACAGGTATCGCTCTTCATGGTCTGGGTCACAGACCGGGCACAGATTGTAGGTGGCCCTATAGTATTTCTTCCCGTTGATGTCCAGCGTCGGCTCATTCATCTGCTTCTCCAATGTCTTCAGCGTTGTAGGATCTAAGCATGTCTTTATACGTTCTCGAACTCTCTAGAGTCTTCAAGAACTTCGCCACGGCCGTATTAAGCTTCAAAATGTCGGTCTGTAGCTCTTTAGCAGCCGGCCCGATCGGCTGTTCGTCGATCTGTGTAGCAGCCTCTGCTGCCAGGTGCGCCGCGTCCATCGCTGACATGTATCCGCGAATCTTGCGGACCACGTCTAGTATCACTGCTTTTGATGAAGTTTGGTTTTTCATATGTCTAGTGAGTATCCCACTTTGTATGTCGGGAGAATGTCTACGACTTCTGGTTTGATGTAGCCCTTGGTCTTAAAATGTCCAACAATATAGTTGCGCTGTGGCTGGATCGCGCCGATCTCACCACCGAGGATGTTAGCGGCAGCATATATGTCTGCTTCGTTCTCAGCCCAGATCGCGTTAATTGGCATTCCAGTGCCGGTCTGAATAGGGATGACTTTCTTCACCTTGATTGACATCTCTGTCGGGACGAAGTTATCGGGTACGGCAGTCCCGACGACGATCGCCATCTGCCCGACCGCGATATTTTGTGCAATCTGCGGGCCAAGCGGAGACCAGACCCGCACTTTGATATCAACCGCATTGTCAGAGATGGTCATAGCAAGGTACATGGAGCCGTTTTGGGTCGGCTTCACGTCCTTACCAGTGATTAATCCACAGATTAGTACTGTATCACCCTGAGTGGTGTCCTGTAGCTGATTGGGCAAGATGAAGTTTGCGTTAGGGAACAATCTAAACGTCTTGCAGAAGTGCAGGGCCGGGTGCGAAGAGATATAGAAGTTAAGAGCAGCCTTCTCGAGCTCGAGTAGCTGGGCCTTACTATACTCTTCACCAGTGATCAGGGTCTTCTCAGAAATCTTCTGTAGGGTACCCGTCATACCGAGCTTATCGAGATACTTCTTAAATCCGGTCTGGATTTTCTCTACGTTGGAGAGCTTATCCTTGGTCGTGATGCTAGTATCCCAATTGAAGGCACCAGACTTGATGAGATTATCCTTCACCGTACGATTGGTGAGCCTAGACTTGATGAGTCGGACGTTGAAATCAATGAAGTCCTTATATGGTCCACTCTGGTCACGGTCTGCAAGGATATCCTTGGCTGCGCCTTCACCCACCTGCTTAATCGAGTAAAGGCCCATATAAATAGCCTTACCATCGGTCGTGAATTCGGCGTTTGACTTGTTAATATCAGGAGGGAGTAGCTTAACACCACGCTGCAAGATGGCTGAAATCAAGATTGCGAGCTTCTTAGCGTCATCATCAGCTGTATTCAGGAGACTGGTGTAGTACTCGTGTGGATAGTGCGTCTCGAGCCAGGCTGTTACATAGGAGATGTAAGAGTAGGCGCAATTATGAACTACGAAACCATTGGCAATGAAGTTCGGATCTTGCTCCATCTCGAGATCCCAGACCACATCATCCTCACCAGTGTCAACATTGCTATCTACGTTCCAGTCATGAATTATTTTCGTATGATCAATAATGTTTGTGTTACTTGTGGTGCCGAGTTCAGTACGGATTCCAATATCATCAAAGCCAACTGTAGCACTTGTCTTGTTCGTCACGATACTAAGCAAGTCCCTTGTAAAATATGCGGACTTGCCGTAACTGTCGGAAAGTGGGCTACTAGCACTGCCTGTCACGGGTGCTTTATTAAGATTGACCCGTTCGAGGTCAACAAAGATTTTATTATTGGTCTGCGGCTCGAAGGCTATGCTTCCAAGCAGATTGTGGCAAGACTCCCTTTTAAAGCTGCTAGCGCCAGTCTGTCCCGTCGTCTCAAGAAATGGGGAGTTGGCGGCAACAGGGCCTATGCAATTACCCCTGAAGTAGCTAAGATGATTGAAGAGATCGTCACCACTGACGGGGTCACTAGTCAATTGGCCATTGCTAGGAGACTTGCCGAGCGTGGAGTCCACATTAGCCCTAGATCTATCTTTAAATATCGTAGGCGGAACAAAGCCGTCGGTAGGTCTTACAGGAAGAAAATCAAGCTTTCTATTGCCGACAAAGTCATTGCCAGAGATGGAGGCATTTGTTCTATATGCGACGCTGCGGGCTCGCTGCAGGTCCATCACATTATACCGTTCGAGATCGTCAGAGCTGACCCAGAGTGGGATCTGGTCACGGTCTGTCAGAGATGTCACGCCAATGTTGAGATTAGCCCGATTAATCCGCTCGTCAAGCATTTGCAGGCGGTCCCCAGGGAGAAACTGGTTAGCGTCTTTGTAAAGCTTTTCAGAAGAGAGCAGCCTATGGTCACCAGTGCATTCGAGAGTGCTCCCGCCGGCTTTGATCCGCACGATTCGCTTGATACCATTATTGAAAAGATTGACTACTCTGTTTCTGAAGAGATCGCCAGTATCGTGGCGAATACTCCATAGTTCATCCCCTGGCTTAATGTCTTGTATCTCAACTAATCCTCTATCGCATGTCAGCACTTTTGTACCAGTTCTTAAGCAAGCGTGGCCTTTATTCCAGCCGTAGCGAGCGAATCCTGCAACTTTATCAGCGAGCTCAGTCATGAATTTGGGGTCGCGCCCGATAGCTATACCGCGATTTACCAATTTAGTCTGGGCGGCGAGGAACTTCTCACGGTCTTTCTTGCCTACGGCCGCTCGGTATTCGTCTGCTTCGACCTTGTTGAATCCAGATATTACCTGGGCGAGACCCATGAGTTGCTCCTGGAATAGGAGGAGCCCCAAGGTCGGCCTGAAGGTTTGTTCAAGCTCCGGGTGCCAGTTCTCGATGTTCGCTCTGCCATGCCGGCGGTCTAGATACATCTCTAGAATCGACTGGCCACCGCCCTCCGGGCGCTTCATCGGTCCGGGGCGATATAAACAGTTGATGGCTACTAAGTGGTCGAAGTTCTCAGGTCTTAGCTGTCGAGCGAGATTGCGCATGCCTGACGAATCGTACTGGAATACCGAGACGAACTTACCGCTGTAGATCGTATTATATGTACCCGCATCATCAAGCGGTATATGGTGCCAGTCAATGGCGGTGTCATATCTGGATTTGATCTGTTCTAGGGTCTTGGCGATGACGTCCATGGTCTTAAGACCCAACATGTCCAGCTTCAAGAGCCCAAGCTCAGCCATGTCGTCCATGTCCAGCTGTGTGGTAGACAAGCCGTCTTCCGAGTCTCGCATTAGCGGTACACCGGCATCAGACAATGACGAGTTGGAGATCACGATACCTGCAGCGTGTGAGCCCAGATTGCGATTATTACCTTCTAGTTTGACTGCAATCTCATACCAGTTCGGTATCTGGTCGATGATCTTCTTGGTGGTGGGTGTGCTTGCCACTAGCTCAACAAGCGTGTCGGATGATGTAGGATCATCGTGAATATCGGCCGTGGCCTGTTTGCGAATTGAGTGTGGAACATCAAGAACACGACCCACGTTATCGAGTGCGGCCTTTGGGCGAAGGGACTGGAAGGTCACGATGTGCGCCACACGGTCGGCACCGTATTTCTTCGCAATATACTGAAGTACCTTGCCACGATTCTCTTGCGAGATGTCCGTATCAACGTCGGGGAGGTCTTTACGGCCTTCGTTGATGAATCGCTCGAACGGGATAGTGTGCTCTACGGGGTCTAATCCGGTCACGAATAGGGAATAACAGACCAGGCTGCCAAGACTCGATCCACGGCCGATGGGCACGATGATGTTGTTCGCGCGCATGAAGTCGACAATGTCGGAGATGATCAAGAAGTAGGAGGAGAAGTTCTTCGACTTCATCATTGCCAGCTCTTCGATCAGTCGGGCACGGTGCACTTCAGAATCCGAAACGCCACGATCAGCTAGGCCTTGCCAGGCTTTGAACTCGAGTAGTTGATTACACTCTTCGTCCGTGTATACGTGATCTTCCTCACGAAACAGCGGTACTACGAATTTCTTAGTCTTACTGGCGAGCTTGAAATCGTAATCTTCTATCGATTTGCAAATGTTGACTGTGTTAGACAGAGCCTCTTCAGGTATGCTGGCGCCCTGCGCTATCTCGTACATCTCCTGAGGCTTTTTGTACCAGTATCCATCGCCCGGGAAAGCCCACTTGTCTTCGTCCGCCAGGGTCTTACCGATACCCATGTTGAGCGCTACCGTGTGAGCGGTCTCGTCACCGTGGTGTGTGAAGTGAGAGTCGCCAGTCATCACGGTAGGTATGCCGTGTGTCTTTGAGACGTCGATCAGCACCTCCCGAACGATACGCTCTTCGTCGATATTGTGAGCCATGAGCTCGAGGTAGAAGTTCTCGCCGTGGATGAATCTGAGCTTGTCGATCTCCATTATTGCGGCGGGCTTGTTGCCTGCGATAATGTAACGGGCGATTTTACCCGCAAGGCAACCTGATAGTACTATGAGCCCATCTTTGTGCCGTTCCAGGAGCTCGTCATCAATGCGTGGCTTCCGGTAGAAGCCTTCTTTGTAGGCTAAGGTCGACAGGCTCTTCAAGGACTCATAACCGGCTCGGTTCTTCGCCAGGACTGTCAAATGGTATGCATAATAGCTCAGGTCGCCGTTCTTAGCGTCTTCTTCTGCATCGCCCTTCTTGGCATAAGATCTGTTGAGCCTCGAGTCTGGTGCAACGTAGGCTTCATACCCGATAATGGGGACAATACCTGCTTTGACGGCATCTCTGTAGAAGCTAATGCAGTTGAACAGATTGCCGTGTTCGGTCAGAGCGAGACCAGGCATCCCATACTCTTTAGTTAGCTTGATGAGCTCGTCACGTTTGGATATGCCGTCGAGTAAGCTAAAGGTGGTGTGCGTGTGTAGGCTTACATAATTCTTCATATTGAAAGGCCTTGTACTAAGTAGTATCTCGACATAAGCTCGAGATATTCGTTATTCGTGACCAGCTGTGCTCGCCACTGCGCGTGCACCATTGCAAGGATTGCGCCCCATTCGCGGAGCGATAGTAGCTGGACTTTACAAGAGTCGTCCTCCGACCCGCCATCCCAACCACAGTCTACACATACGACTAGTGATTCATGCCGGCGCAAATAGCCGCTGCAGCATGGACATTCGTGTTGCACTTATTTAGACTTCCTTGACTTTTCAATGTCAGCCTTAGTCTTCATTATCTTCTCATGCAGATCGATCGAATATTTTTGTTGAGCTTCCAACTGTGACACGAGTATGCTGAGCTCTTTATCTTTCCGCTCCAGTTCCATTCTAGCTTCCTCTTCACGATATTTGTCAGTGAGCGGTCCCAAGACCTCGAAACAGAACTGATTGTCATAGTCTATGCGATAGGTCAGTATCTCGCCTGGCTGGAGACTAGCCTTCCTATTTGTAATAGCCTCTTCTAGATCTGTTATGCTTCTCAGGTCCTGTTCATACAAGTAATCCGTGGACTTGGTGAAATACTCGACGCCTTCAAAAGAGGTGCGCATGATTAGCCCGTGATGAAACAATTGGTGCAAACGGTTGAACTACGTAACACAATGAAGCTTGGTGTCGACTTTTTACATAGACTACACTCTATATTGATTATCAGTGTAGGGTCGCGCTTGATCACGTCAATACCGAAGGTCTCAGCGATCAGGTCTATCACTGTATTTAGGCAGATCACCGGTATATCTTTCAGCGCCTCTGGTAGTCCCTCTCCTGAGTCAATCTTTAATATCTTCTTGCGCCTGTTATCTTCTAGAATAAGCGAGCTTAAGTCGCCTGCCTTGTTGAAGAATGGCTTCAGTACTATAATGCGCTTACCGGTATTATACGCCTTGACCAGGGTCTTGTAGTCCGAGTGGACACCAAAGCCGTGCTTAGTTAGTAGTTCAGCAGTGGCTTCATTCATAGCGAATCCTCGCTTCTAGAGACTTCCAAATACCTGGCCTTCAGCTTCTGTTTGGCCCGCTTATATAATCTAGTTATTCTAGGGCGCGACACACCCATGAGGTTGGCTAGGTAGATGTGCAGCCCGTCTATATGCCGGCTTGCATTAGATTCATTGCCGTTGTATAAGCAGAACTTCATCGCTCTATATTCGTTACTATTCAGGGTTATGCCGTCTTCCATGATCTCTTTGATTGCTATAACCATGTCACGGATCTTCTCAGCATGTTCTTCGTCATCCCAGTCGCGTTGACCGTCGATGATAGTCGACCAGCCGTCAGCGGTCGCGCTGGTATCGAGGTTATCCATCGAATCGTCCGACTCATCGAATTCGCTATCACCAGCACCGCCTGGTGCATAGAGCTCGTGCTGGGCGTAGAACTTGCGGTGTCGGTTGAAGAACCACTTTACCCATTTTGTAATGAAGCCCTGCTGCAGGTCGAACAGATATGGGGTCAATCGACCTCGGTCGCCCACCCTATAGTCATGCTGCATGAGTTCGATCGCCGCCGATGACATCTCCATGAATACCTGGTCGGTATCGATGGTATGGTCGTGATAGGCCGACCGCGCATTTGAAATCAGACGCATCATGCCAGGTCGATACATAGCGATTAGACCGGTTGCAGCCCGCTCCTTGTCGATACCAAGCTGCAGTCGGCACACCAGTATATTGATGAGTACATTGCGGGCCGATACTGGCTTGCCGGTGTTAGTGTGCGTGCCCCAGCATTTCGATTGATGCGGGCACCTTGTGCAGTCTTGTTTTATTGGCATATTATTCCTTCGACGCCGATACTAACCCAAGGGTAGTCGCTTGCTGAATAACCCACCCTAGTGTTCTATACTCTATTGCATATATGTCGCGCACCTGTCGGGCCACATCTGCTGCGGTCTCAGCGTGTACAGGGTGCCCATAGTCCATCCACATAAATTTGCCGTTCAGTAGTTGAATGATGCATACATTATGACCACCAAAGCCCAATGGGTTGCCGGCCCAGGTTGCGCCACCAGTCTTTATCCACATAACCGACATTATATAGGCGCGGACAGCACCAAGCTCCACTAGTAGGGAAGGCTCATTGTTGATCACGGCAGCTTCATAGACAGCGAACTCATCGCAATCGCCTATAGCCTTATCGGGAGCCGTATTCAGCCTATACTGGATTGTGCTGGGGTGAGAGACGGCATCCCAGAGTTCCTTGGCCTTGTCTGCCTTCCACTTGGCCAGTCTCATCATTGCAACAAGCTCGTCAACTGTATTATAACGAGCAAGCATTGTAAAATCTTCAGACTTGGGATCATAATACGAGCGCTCAAAGAGGAACCTATATAATCTATACCAGGTTCGCATCACGCCAAGTCTGAAGATCACATTCAAAAACCATGCTACGGCCGGTCTGGTCCAAATTAGAAATTTCATATTTACCCTGTCGAGCCGAAGCCCATGTGCCCGCGTTCAGACGGGCGAAGGTTGTCTACATACTCAATCTGCAGCCCAGGTACCCGCTGGAAGATCAATAGCTGGGCGATACGATCGCCCTTTGAAATTATAATTGACTTATTTGAGAGATTATAAGCCATCACGAAGATCTGCCCACGATACCCCGCATCAATTACACCTGGCAGGATGAGTAGATTTTTCTTCGACGTTGAAGATCGGGCCTGCACTACAGCATATAGATGATTAGGTAGAGCCATCCGTAGATTAGACCCAATATCTGTGCCCATGCCTGGCTGACAGATCACCGTTTGTTCGGTCACGATATCCCAGCCGGCATCACCGTCAAGTCTGGGGTGGAGTAGTGGAGCGCCGGTATCGACAGTGAGTACCTGCATACGATTCAGATACTCGAGGATTGTGTTGCGTGTGTCGGTGAGCCACTTTTGATAGATTTGAGGCTCGAAGAACAGTCCACGCGGCTGGTCGAGTTCTAGCATACGCCAGTCTTGAGCCTCGAGGACATTTTTGGAGTTTACTGGCGCTTGATTGAATTGTATGACGAGTCGCTTGCCAGGTATAGCGTAGTCATATAGGAAGGTAGTATTTACAGAGTGGTCTTTGTATACAATGTCGTTACTAAATATAGACCAGATTAGCTGGTCAAGGGTTGACAGCGCTTCCATTTAGTGAGCCTTGTTGTCTGCGCTGACGATAAGCCCAGACGTCTGTCTAGCGCCGCCCGCGATGATGTCTGTCACTATGCGCTCGGTCAAAGCCATAAACTCAAGATCATTCATACCATAGCGGCGATCGTCGTCAACAAGTAGATCCAGATAAGCCGACTTGCCAGCTGGAATGTCGGTGATCAGATAGATGGGTACGCCGGCATCCCTGGCGATTTGCATCTCGAGTATCGTGCCGACCGACTGCACACCAGACGGAAGCGATACAACCATAAGATCTGAATTGAGCAGTGCCGCCTCGTTCACCTTCGCGATATAGGTAGCGCGCCCGATATGACTAAGGTCGGACGTTGCGACACCCCAGTGTGCGTGCGAGTAGGCAGAGCTGGGATCGAACATAGTAATTGGTAGATCATCTGACCGCTTCTTGAATTCTTCAATTAGTCGCGCGCGCCAGCCTGGCTTGTCGGGACCTAGGTCGATCGGGCCCGCCGAGTAAATCGTGAAAGCGTTGTTGAACGTCTTTAGTGCTGTCTTTGCTTCTAGTGGTATTGTCTTCTTCATTTGATTATAACCTTTGCTATCTGCTTGAGTAAGTCGACGTCCTTGAGGAGCGTATTGATAGTGAAGACGTCTAGTCCTGCTTGCTTGGCCTTATAAGCGAGACCATATATATTATTTGCTGCCTTGTGTAGCCGCATTACGAGTAGAGCTGGATTTCGGTCTACTTCGTCACGGGCCCGCATTCTGGCACGGTTGTACAGGGTGTCATATGATCCCTGTGGGCCGCCAACATCTGCAACCACTATCTTAGGGAAGTAGTGCCAGAATTTATCCTTGATCCAATTGAGCTGATCTTCGTCCCTGGGGAATCCTTCAACGATGATATGAAATTTAGGACTCGCATCAATCGCTGCTACTAACGCATCACGAAGAGCCTGCTCGCCGTGATATTTGTCATTCTTCGCTGTCTCCTCTGTGATGGCTACAGGGTTCTTCTCAGCAGCGATCAACTTCCTCGCTATATCGCCAGTACTTATCGTAGCAGCGTCGGGCACGTATTCGCCCATCTTCTTGGCGAGCGTCGTCTTTCCCGCAAGCGGCATGCCAGTGACGAAGTAAAGTCTTTTCATTTGTTCACCTGATATCTGAAGCCGTTCCAATCTATATGCACAGAAGTTTCTGGCTCGTCAAGTAGTAGTCCGTCCTTCATAGTCCACACTCGATAAGATACTTCGCCGGCGTCCATGCCCACATGTAGCCCACGGTAGGTGGTATTAGTGCCAGTAGTTACTTCGGCATCTTGATTAAAGGCGGACAGCCTCTCTATGAGTTCACTGACTTTCAAAATTTTTCCCCGACGCGTAGTTTAAGTAGATCATCCTCTTGATCATCAAGGTCTTCATTAATCTGACGCAATCTGACATCAAGGTCAGCAATTGCAACACGATCTACTTCTTCTATGAGGCAGCTCCGTTGGTATTGCAGATTGTGACGCGCGCGAACCAGGATATTGATCTTCTCCGCGATCTCTTTCTCTCTGGGGCTGGTCTTACGAGTCCATTTATGGGCTTCTTGAATGAAATCTGCTGCCAACCTGAAGGCCTGCTGCATAGATACTTCCCTATGAATAAACAGTTGCTGTGCGAGATCTGCGACCTTCTGTCTCTTGCTAATCAATTTAATTGCCTTTCTTGAGCTCTTTGAGTTCTGCAACCGCCCTGTCACGATCCGCTCTTAGTCTACTGACATAGGTGCTACCTCTGTCCAGAATATTCATGAGGCGCTTACCTTCTTCCGGGTCCCCATTTCGAGATAGCCTGGCGAACCTCTGTATTAATGAGGAAGTTACCTCCGCCCATTCTAACTCAGGCAGTCGCTGGCTGTAAGATAGATCTTCTTCTAGCTCTGCTATACGATCCACGAGCTTCTCCAGCTGCTCTTGTGTAATAAATAGCATCTCACTCATTGTTTATTCCCGTTCATGCCGATCATCTTCTCGATTGATATACACTCTGTAAATCTGAGGCTGACGTCTTTAGTATCGTCGAGGTTCAGATCGATGATTATGTCTGATTGACCACCGCGTCGCTTATCTAGGAACACTTTACGGTTGCCTTTTAATCCGTTTTCATTCGTCATCTGCTCAGACGTCTTATTGGCTATGATCATGAAATCGTCGGCATCTTGCGAGATCTGGTAGGATCCGCCGACACCCTGGATGTTACCGGTCTCGCCTTCTTCATAGTTAGATCTGTTCTGCTGGGCGATGCAAACGGAAGCCACGCCCATGTCTTCGGCAACCTGGAACTTCATCATCTTAGAGGCCCGACCGATGACTTCTTCACGCTTGGCGCCACGGTCGTTCGGTCCAGCCATCGTCATCTGGATGTAGTCTAGGAAGACGGCCTCGATCCCATACTTGAACTTGTGTTCATCAATAACCGCGAATAGCTCTTCCACGTTGGGGTTCGACGGTCGGTGAATGTATAGCTGACTAGAGGCTATCTTCTGTGTGGCAGCCTTGACACGTGATGCTTGGGCAGTCGAGAATTTGCCTGTCTGTACTAGGGTATTATTCACGCCGGTAAGCAATGATATGATGCGCATCGAGATTTCTATTTTATTCATCTCGAGCGGGATCCACAATACTGGTATCTGATCGGCGGGCTTTGGCGAGACCGCCAAAGCGGTAGCCATCTGTACGCCAAGAATCGACTTACCAACACCCGACTGGGCTGAGATAATGACCTGGTGTTGCTTCTGGAGTCCTGATAGCGCCAGGCAGAGTCCATCAAGGCACGAGATCTGCTTGCCATCAACATCTATAATCTTGGAGAAGTCGTGACCGATGATCGACGAAGTGATCAGAGATCTGGCCTGTAGTTCTCTCTCGAGCGCGGCCGCTAGGGTGTCAGGGGACGAGTCTGAATCTTTCTTGTAGTCAAGCGTCGACACCAACTTCTTGCGGTGTTCAGACAGGATTTGGACTGTGGTCTTACTGCTGTCGCGTAGCTTGAGACCTAGCTCACGACCTTGGTCAATGCCAGCCCGGCGCTTGTATAGATCTACTACCTTGAAGATGGACTCATTCAAGGTATAGGCGGCTTCACGATTGACTATTGCGACTATATCAGTAGACTTACTACCCAGTTGGTCGATTATCGATTGAAGCGATATGTCATCTGAATTGATGCCAAGCTTGGCCGACTTCTCATGAACTGCAGCTATCGCTGTGAATATAGGTCTATATTGATCTACTGTTAGATAGTCGATTGAATAGACAGATTGCTTAACGGTCGACCAGTACCTGGGTACGTCAAGTACCGCCTTCAGGATGCTATGCTCAGCATCGGGATTCGAGAGGCCGGCACTATTGGTCTTGAGCTCGGCTACATGTCTGACCACGGACTCAGCTGATATACCCAATTTACCAGCAAGATATGCAGCGGCCAGCTCTAGATTCGCATCAGACATCTTGCTGAGTGGATGTGAGACGCTGAATAGGAGTTCGGTCTTCTGGGAGAGCTCTGTCGCTTCAGTAGCTCGTGATTCTATGTAATTCTCGAGCGGAGTCACGGCCGTATTTGCTACGCCGGCTAAGGCATCAAATCCAAGCGCGCGGACTAGATCATCGGGCTGCATGCCGTCGTACATCTTACCGATCAGTGGTACTAGACCTGAGAACCGCTCCTGTTCCAGGAAGACCTTGTCGGCCGCATTCTTGCCTGCTGTATCGCCGTCGAATAGAAACACGGCTATCTTGGTGCCGATCGTCTTTAATAGTTCGATCTGCTCGGCATGTATCGAGCTACCTAGCAGGGCCACCCCACGGCCGGCCATAGCAGCCTTCTGGCCCTCAAAGATGTTGACACGATTTCTATTAGTCTTATTGATCAGGTGGGCGCCGAATAGGACGCCATTGCTGAATAGGGGATTATTCGTGCTCGTGCCGACATACTTACCACCAAAACTAGGGGGCGGCGTGAGGGGCTTATTATGGAATCGCACTACCTGACCACTAGTAGTCCTAATAGGATATACCAGCGAGTTATCCCACATCAGATTGCTATATAATTCTAGGTCCTTTACATCGGCCTCGGTGGCACCTAGACCGTATGCCACATTGATGATCGAGTCGTGGTTGTTGGAATATCCTACTCCATAGTCGATGATCGTATCGTCGTCGAAACCGGTCTCGACTTTGTAGGCGTCAAGTAGGGATTGGTTCTTATAGATGGCCTTGGCACAGTGCTCGGCTATCGCCTGGTATATTGCCTCGAGCTTGGATCGACGGAGCTCTTCCGGTGTGGCCGGCCGTTCGTACTCAGATATATCGATCGAATACTTGCCGACCAGGTGGCGTACAGCCTCCATGGTCGTCATACCCTTGTAGTTGGTTATGAATCCGACCGCGTCGCCAGACTTGCCGCAGCCAAAGCAGTGGTAGATCTGCATTGGGCCGTAAGCGCTGAAGGACGGGGTCTTCTCACCGTGGAATGGACAACACCACATCGTGTCCTGGCCGGTCTTGGATGGCACTCCCAGCTCGTCGCCTACTACTGTTGCGATATCTAGACACGACTTTACGTGGGCAATAGCTCCACGAACATCAGAAATCATTCTCATCAGGTACTTAAACCTTTATGGACCTGGCAGCTTCAGCCAAAGCCCTCAATTTCGCTAAGTCTTCGCGGTCGGTCGGCTCAAATGCAACAGTCGGACCAACGTTTAGGGCCTGGCTTGCCATAGTTGCAAGCTTAGCCACTCCGGCTTGATGTGCCTCAGCCTCTTTCTGCTTGACCGAATGGTGTCTGATTGCAGAGTCACGTACAATAGCATAAAGATAAGATACTGAACGTTTGTCAGCATCCTTGATCTTAGCGCCCTCGCTCATGACTGTATTGACATCATAAATACCGCTACCCATATGGGCAAGCTTGTTGAGATCTGCCTCTGTAAAGTCTGTTAACAAGAACGAGCTCACCGCCCAGCGATAGAGCTCGACAGCCTGTCCATTACCTGTCAACATGCCAACTTTATTGCGATTCGGCTCAACGTCGTGCTTCTCGAGCCACTCTTGGTCGTCGACGAACGTTAGCGTTACATAGTACTCGTAGTCTTCAAGCTTCTTGATCTTTTTAGGAATGAGCTTTACAATCTTGCTCATATCATACTTATGAACGGCCTCTTCAAATCTGATGGGATCAAACGTGTGAATTAGCGTCTGTACGGCATCACTAGGCTTCAGAGTTGAGAAGCTAGTGGTGGCCTTAGCCATGTCGAATAATAGCTGTCGGGCCTTCTTAGACATGGGCCGCTCAAACAGGACAATCTTAGTTTTATCACGCACGTGACCTAGTAGTATACATAGCTCAGGGCACGCATTAAGTATTGGTGAGTTTATCATTTACTCAATCAGTTCGATGGTGCATGCAGATGCTGGATAGATGTGCCAAATCTCGACCTCAAGCCTGTTTGTGTCGTTCTTTGGAACAAACTGTATCACCTGACATATGATCATCACATTTTCATAGTCACAGCCAGATTTTATCGACGGTAGCTTGTAAACATCGTCGATAATCAAATAGCCGTAGCTATTTGCATACTCCACAGTTATGGCCGACCCTATCTCTAATTTGCTCCAGCAAGGACTGTTACGCGCTAGAGGGCTAGCTGTATCACGTTTGCCTATAAGGCCACAAAGATCATCTACGTTCATGTCACTCCAGGATCCTTATTTTGCATGGAGAATTGGAGTAAATATACCAGTCGATATCACCAGCCATCATACCAAAGTCTTCATTACCCCTGTTAGATTCAACATACAGCACACTACACTTAGCCGTGGCAATTGTCGCCAGCCACTCTGGCCCAAGAGATACAGGCACTACATCGTTCACGACTAGCCAGGCCGACGAATAGTAGAACTCTACAAATATAACTGTGCCCGGCACGAGTTTATTCCAGGCCGGGCTTTCACTGGCGCAGGTCCCCTGTATCCAGTCCATATAGCCTTTATCAGTCAAGGCTTGATGCCTTCAATAGGGAACCTGGGCACAAAGCTGATGTTGGTGGCGGTGATTTCTTGGATCTTCGCCATTACGAATGTTTTGATTGACGTTTGATCCCATGCCCAGAAGATGCGATTCGACCCCAGATAGCTCACGGGGTTGTTAGCGTTATGTGATGTGATCTGTGTCTGCGCCACCCGGGCGTTCATAGCGGTCTCGACCTTATATGGCTCCACTAGCCTGTTCTTCGACTTGTAAACAATATTTACAAGAGTCTTTGACCTCATCGCTGCTTCGATTATAGCCTCAGCGCCGCCAGCAGGGTTCGGTTTAGCCGCCGCGTCGGAGATGGCTTCAGGAGGTACAAGCGGCTTGGAATATTGCACGCCTTGTTGCTGTTGCTGATTACGGTTCCGCAACACCTGGTCAAGGCGTCTTAGTCTAGTCCAAAATGAAGGGTCGACTGGCATATATAATAGTTCTGATCGGCCGTCACTTGGACTTATTCGAGAGCTCAAGCCGCATGGCATCATACGAGCTCAGGAACTCATGGTGTAACGATACAGACTGGGCCCACTGATGCACGACCCGCTCTGCGGCATCAGTTACGGAGGCGATAGGGGTTTCATACTGTACGTATGCACCATATCTGGCCTCCAAGATCTGAGTCGCGGAACGGGCGTCGGCTATGAAGATCTCGAGCTTAGAAGTGCTGACACCATTCTTCAGACATAGAGTCTTGATAGCTTCAAGCTCAGCTAGCATTCCCTGTTCAAATGTGTATTTAGGGCTCATTTGGTTTAGGCGTAAGGTAGAGTGGTACTATAGTGATATCAACGTCTTCAAGTTCGCTACACCAGCCACCCCAGTACTGGTTAACACCGAGGTGTTTGCAGGATTTGGTCTCTTTGACCTGCTTGGCGCTTGCGACAGCATCGGCATGATTCGCATATGCTGCAAGGATCTGACCGCGACCTGAGCTGCTATTAAAGCTATCTCCATCCGAATATCGCGCGATGACTACACTAGCATACCCGTTTGGGGAGCCGTGGAACTCACATCCGTCCCAGTATGGACCGGTCTCGACGGGCTCGAAGTCGGTCGCCATCATTGCTTTAAACTCATAGACAGTGACCTCACGATCCGACCAGCTGCGACCATCGTGTTGACTCTCTTCGTACGTCACATAGATCTTCATTTCTTCACCTCGTCTAGGCTACGTAGGAAGGCGAGAGCATCTTCCTTAGCAGCTTGTCTATCCTCGGCGCCAAAGCCCATACCACCTAATGTCGGTCCGACCAGTCGTCGTAACAGCTCTATCGTAGTCTTCCACTGTTCGTTCAGTCGAGCCACGTGGTCACTAAGGTCGTCACCCAGGGGGTCATGAAACATCTTCTTCAAGACTGCCATCGCGCGCGTGTATTCCATCTCTTCTCGTGTAGGAAGCGCAGATCGCAGCTCCTGGGCATCCAGCTCCTCTACCTCCCGATCGCAACGGACACATCTGTGCGTGCCATATTCGGAGTTAGAACACGTCACGATCGACCTTTGAACTTACGGTCGATCCAATCCGTATACTTGTCGAAGACAATAGCCATCAGTGGCATGATCGTGAAGAAAGCTACCACGAGAACGAAAACTAGTGCGATATACCCAATAACATCTAGCGATGTTGTGTTACTATATTGTGCGATATTAGTACTCATAGCCAGCCATCCTCAGTAGTAAATCTGCAGGTGGAATCATCTGGTGATCTATGCGCCCCAGGAGCTTGCTAATAGATATAGCCTTCTGCAAGGCCTCCATGGGCGTCGCCCCGAATCCGATTGGAATTCTCTGCCACATGAGCATCCATGGTTCAGGCTTGGTCTTATCGGGCCAGTGTGCCGGTCCACGCAGCATCCGGAACGGTCCATATTGTTGAGTATACTTGCTCATGTGTTATCCTTATTATAGTGCGGACAGAACGACGAGTGCTTCACAGGTAGGCGCATCTGTCCTTTATAAACAACTTGAGAACATTCTCGATCGCAGTCTGCGTGAAACTGGTTTAGTGGTAGGGTCGCCGTCTGAGCCCGGGTGGATCTCTCACCAGGCTCGCTGTTGCGTTCTTCGTAGTCATCCCAAAAAGACCAACCGTCGTTCATGTTGACTCTCCGTGCTCGTAGCGGTCTAGAATCTCCGTCAATGCCATGAACCCTTTATCGCTGCGCATCCACTCTCGGACGACTACAGCCAATAGTCGCTCGCCGTCCGCTACCCCTCGGGCGTACTCGCCGGTCGGCTCATTGCAGCACTCCTCGCACAGGTGGTGCGTCGCTTCTTCGGGGCATCCGTCGCATGGCACGTAGTCACTCATTGATCACCTCTGAAAGCTTCATCGAACAACTTCTGGCTGTGTTCGTCTCTTTGCTCAGGGGTCATACTGTCCCACTCGGCCTGTACAGCCAGCTCCCGCTCTTTCAATTCATCAGGCGGATTATTGGTCTTCTCGAACTCGCGTGCAGAGGCGCAACGGTCAGGACATGATTCTTCTGTCCCGCCGTTGCACGTATTGTTATTGCAGTGTCCGCAGTGAACCATCACGGATCGACATGACGGGCAGAACGACCACCTGTGCGTGACAGCTGCGCTACTCACCGCCGCCCCGTCTCCGCGAGGACGGCATCAATGATACGCATCGCCGGAGGCAGGCCAGCGTACTTGTCCTGTCCCCCTGCGCCGATCTTCCACAACTTCGAGTCCGCACGCAGTTGCTCCAGCGCTGCCTTCAGGCCCGCGTTCTCATTCATCAATTCTCCGTGCATCGCGCGCAGCTGCGACTTGCCAGCAGTCCACCCTCCGGCGAGTAGGTCCGTTCGGAGCCGCTCGTTATCCGTCTCCAGCGCCGCGTATGCGTCGAGTAGGGCTCGGAGGTCGGTCATCAAATCCGCGACCGGCCCGTTGCTGAGCATCTGCTCACTGAAACCGGACCCATCAAACGCGTCGTCAGCCATCTTCCGCAGCCGCGCAATCGACTCGGCGTCGGATTTCGTTTCTAGCTGCTTTGTGTCGACCGTCTTCATTCGGACTGAGCAGCTTTCTCGAGAAGCTTCGTAGCTTCCTCATCTAGGCGTTGCTGCATGGATTCCACTTCCTTCTGCTTCAAGTGGTCCACCGCATCGCGGAGCCGGCCACGGAGCTCCTTGATCGTTGAGTTCATGCCGCCAGTATAGTCCTTCTTGTCGGACTCAAGCTTCATGATCTCCTTATTGAGGTTAGCGATTGATTCGCGCATCTCAACCAGGCTCATACGTCCATACCCAAACTTATCGTCGTCGCTCATAAATATTCCTTAAGTTCAGCAAGTTGATTTTGAAAACGCTTCGTCGAAGCAAACTGCAAGCATCTCGCCGTGCGTCTTGCACAGCTTAATTGTTGATTTACCATCAGTATATGCCCAGTCGGAGTCAATGGGTGCGCCGCACTGGCAAAGGTTACGGTCTACGGCTTTTCTGAGGCTTATCTGTAATTGGAACCCGCGGCCCGTAAGATACTTCTCTACCGACTTCCTGTCTAGCTCTTCCTTTATGAAGATGCCAGCATGCGGCTGAACGATCTGGCCTGTTCCGTATTTAGTCTCATATGCGACAGCTTTAGTCCTGGCGAAGTCTACACAAGCTTCTTGAAGGGTCTTCTTAACATACAAGTGACCATTCTGCCTACTAGCATCCACGAACTTGGATAGGAAAACTTCGTTGGGCATAAACCAGTCTATACGTTCATTTGGCCGTAGCGAGGCGATTCGTTCATATATCACCCAATCCTTCGACTGAGTAATGGCTAGAGACGTACGTCGTTCCCTGCACATCTTACTATCTATGTGAGATGCTATCTCGCGCAATGATCTAATGTAGCAGTCAGTGCATTTATAAGTCTGTGTCCACTGGTACACAAGTGAGGTATCACGATCACTTTTCCCAAGTACATATTTACCTAGTACTGGCTCCAGCGAAAGATCATCCTTTTCGAACAAGTGCGAGAATTCATTGTCTACAAAAAACGATCCAGGGCGTTTTACTTGAGGCACTTTGGCTGAATCATAGATGATCGACTGATCGCCGTAGTAATTGATGACGTAGTGCGATCCTCCATCAAAGAACGACACGCCCTGTAGGTTGTAAGACCTCGTAAGGTCTTCCTTTTTCATCTTAGCAGCCTTTTTCTTGCTGGCATATTCCCACTCGCTGGTCTTCAACAGTCTAACAAGTACTAATTTATCAGGCTGCCAGCTCATGAACCCTCGCTCTGTGTCTCATAGGTCTTTAGTATGCTTAGAGTCCAACTGGGCTTCGATACCACGACGCCGATCTTATCCATGTAGCGCATGTCACCATACGGAGAATCTGTGTGGACGAGTACTAGGTTAGCAAAGTGCTTGTCTGATAAGTATTCGATCATGACATAGTAATTGGTGTACGCCCATCGCTCATCAACAAGAACCGTACCGGGTGCGATATCATCTACGTCGAAGGTATCTTTATTCAAGTATACTCCAGGTGCTCCTAGTCCGATGTAGCGCTATACGTAGCTGAGCCACACGAATACCTAAAAGCGGCGTGTAGTCGAGCTCTCCGCTGACCTTCGGATGCTCCCGCTCAGTATGGACATTCATGAAACTTGCCATATCTGAGTCATCTATGGCCATTATGATATAAGTCCAGCACATACCGTCAAAGCGCTCCTGCAAGACGGTGCCGACTTGTATCTGTATATCAGCAGGACTCGTCGGCATATTCAGTAGTATCAAGTCTATTAATGACTTTCATCGCCTCATCGTACCGTTCACGCCAGCTGTCGTCGTCCATCGCCTGCTGACTGACTAGATCCATGCATACCTCGGCCAATAGAAGTGCTGCTTGTCGGATCTCCTCATGGCTGGGTTCTTCAACCTTCGCCCTGAGTGCGAAGGCGATATTGAGATTTGATCTAGCTGTCCTGGTCACTTTCGCTCCCTAAAGGTGGCAGAGCAGATATCTACATACTGCTTAGCCGCGTCGTGTGTCTTGATAGAGCAAGATGCTGGATCTTTCTCGATGTACTTGAGATGAGCCTGTATATCGCCACCATCGGCGGTGAGTCCCACCATAAAGCCCAGGGAAGCCGCAACTATTGCAAGGCATATCATGATAACAAGCGATTCACGATCCCAATTCATTTTGAACCTTTCTTCTGTAGTGCGTCAACAAATTCGTACAGGGCGTTGCAGGCGGACTCAACCTTTCCCTCGGCCTCCGGTCGATCGATATGCCCCTGGTACTTACTGACTATACCTACCAGATCATTCTCTGCTCCAATGACCGCGTCAATTAGTCCACGAAGCTCCTTCAAGCTGGCCCGGTCGACGATGGTGTCACCGTACTTCACCTCTGCGAACGCGACCACCTTAGTCTTCGGGAATGGTGCGATGTCATGAGGGTCTAAAATATCATAGGCCCTCAACTGCGTGTCGGCATCCTGTGCCGCCTGGGCCTTCTTGCGCCAAGCAACGGACATAGCGAGGCTACCATCGAATTCAACCATCCATATTCTACGCCGCTTCATTCGAGCTCCGCAACAAGCTCTCGGGCAGTTCGGATGACTTCGTCGAACTCTTCAGATCTACTCTGGTAGGTGGGGACGATCTGGTCTGCACTGTCGTAGAGCTCCTGGCGGGTCACTGTATCGGCCAGGTCTTCCACGAATCTCTGGACAGTCTCACCCAGCGGGCTGCCCTGTGCTATCCAAGACGGGGCTGCAAGCTTCTTCTTCGACCACGGCTTGGGCGGTACCGCCGGCTCCTCACCGCCGATGCCGAGGTTCGGCGCGACGGCCGCCCTCTTATTATCAGTCGACCCAGTGATGTAGGCGGCATTGTCCAAGATCGGCTTGGGTTCTACCGAAATCCTATTGGTATCGCTGTCATACTCGAGCGTCACAACCTCGTTGAAGCTGAACCAGGCGTCAAGTGCGGTCTGCAGCGATTCGATACGACCGGCAGCGATGACTTCAGCCTCATCCTCGTCCAACCCAGGCGGCAGATTTGACCTAACGGCGGCCGCGATTGAATCTGCAACTCCAGAATCCTTCAGTGTGATTCGAACTTTCATTTCATGTCCTTGTTTACGGATGATCTTCTAACGCTTTGATCAGATTCTTGGCTGACTCCTTGATCGCTAAAGCACCCTCAATTGAGAGTGTCGTATTCCCTCTTAGCTCTCTCGCCATCCATCCGGCTGCGAGGGCTAGACGCATAGCCGGCGCATCACCAGGGTCCACATTGGTGAGCTTTATAAGGTCTTTAATCTGCTCTCGGCCCAATATTTTGTCTCCGGAGCGGGACTCAACGAAGCGAGCGAGCGTGATTTTCGTGCTCGGATGATCTTTGCGAAATCCAGGTACTCGATACTTAGCGTCGTAGAGGCTGTCGCCACAATGAAGTACGCCGTACGTCTTCTCTTCCCATGCTACAACCCATACCTTGCGTCGCTTCATTTCGTATCTCCTCGCAACCAGTTGGCATATGCACGCCACTCGAGAACACACTTGATGTGATAGTGAACCATTTTACCCAGCTCTTTATCCGACGGGAGTAGAGTCGGCCAGATACCAGGGTCGCCGGCATAAGGTTGAGTGAGCTCACCACACTCGGCACACGGGGAAGATATGCTGTCATCTGGGTGCCGGCTCGGTTCGTCCTCAACCCAGCTGAGCATAGTCTGGATATCAACTGGATCGCAGGCGAATGCGTCGTCTGGGTATACCTCACGAACCGCCTTGATCCGCTCCAACGCCGCCTTGGTCTTATCATCCATCATTCGGTTTTCTCTCGGTGTGCCAAGCAAGGCCGCCCAGATGCGGCATATGCATCTTCGACGGGGCCCCAGTAGCCAGTCTCGTGCGAGGCCTTTATAGCACCAAGAAGCTCATCAATATATGATATGAGTGGGGAAACCTGACAGACGTCACAGTGACCACAACTACATGGCGGACCGCCGACCACAGTGTATATGCCGTCGCGGCGTGTGGTCGTGGATTGGATACGCCTACGCCAGAGGTCTATAGCTTCTGATTCAGTCATGGATTCACAGGTGGGAAACCGAATATAAGGATGTTGGGTAATGGTTCGATTTCTTCTCTGAAGAGCCCTCGGGCGGTGGTACAGACATCACAGTGACCTTCTTCAGCCTTTACCTTTTCGGCATTTTCATCGGGCCAGATGGCGCAGTAGCATGGGAGTCCATCTACCATAGTACGCTGTCGCACACCCAACAGTGCGTCCATTGCCTTACGCCATAGATCGATGGCCTCGCGCTCGGTCACAAATACTTTCCGAGTAGATATCCTACGCCCAGGCCAACAAGAGCGAGAAATATCATGAATGTGATAACCCCGATGAATAGTTTCTCGATCATCTTACCGGCTTCGTCTCCTGATATCATTTTATCTAGTCCTCATCACTGCTTGGCCTTCGCCTCGGCGAGGCGGACTTCAAGCTCAAGTCGATAGATCTCCATGTGCTTGTCGACCAGTGCAGTTGCGTGTGAAAGTTGGCCTGCACGCGTCCACTCTGAATTGGCATAATGTGCTAGATAGGCTCTGAACAGTTCCAAGAACCTTTTATCGGTCTCGTTCATATCAGTCCTTATCATTGGTTTTGGAGATCAACACCGCCATCGCCACGTTACCCATCGTCCAGATGCCAAGACCTGCGAGCATGAACAATCCCCAGAAGTGCTCGTGTAAGAACTCAGTAACTGTCATCGTTCGCTCCAGAGTGTGATATTATTCGCCTTCATGAGTTTAAGGAACGCCTTCTTGTTACTATCAATCAATTTACAGGTGTCGCAAGTCTTTCTATGCTCGGTCGCATAATGTCTAGCCGATGGGCGGTCGTCGACATATGGGTCGTTCTGATCGTGGTGCTCACCTAAGAGCTCCAAACCCGCCTTGTTGAACTTGTCAGTCAGCGTCATTTTAGCTCCGAGTAGTACTCCCAGGGTGCATTTAGCGGCAATGTCCATAGGTGGGGTAAAAATAGCGAATCTTCGCTATATACTATTTCACCTTCCGTGAAGTACAATCCTGATTGAACGATAATTACTATTATGGCTCCATATCCATAATTCACAGTTATCGTGTCACCAGGCTTTAATGTCCTGGTCGATAGACCATCACCCATCAGTGGAAGAGTCCGTAGCCGATATGATGGGTATGAAGGCGATTTTTTGACTTCGCCACCTTCAAGTTCAAGTCAGGATCAACCAGCATGATGAATCGGCAGACATACTTAATCATGCCATCTGCATCGATGTGGAAGTTCTCTTCATCTTCATAGTTCGGCTCGATGACGTCATCAATCTTGAGCCCCCATTTCTTAGCTGCGTCGATTACTGACTGCGGCACAGAATTATCTTCGTAGTCTTCGGCAAACTTCTCTGGATCGAGACCTGGAAATCTCTTCTTAGCAGCGTCATAGGCCTTCTGCACCTCGGCCAGTGTCTTATCTGTCTGGATGGAATAGTGCGAGCACCTGCCATGTCCATCGTCCGACCAGTCGCCGATAGGAATTTCAAAAGTGGTAGTCATTGGTTGCCTCGTCTAATCAAGTGTCGATACTTCCGTGGTACAGACGGCCGCTCACCGTCAAGAATGTTCATCATCAGCAAAGTAAGGTCATGCCGCTTGCTGACGGTATCCGCTCCTACGTACACGTTCCTGTTGAGCATCGCTCGTACCACGGCGATCCGTTCTTCCAGGTATAAAACTTTACGCCTCTTCTCAGTCGTCATCTTCTTCGTCCTCTGACTCGTCTTCTTCGAAGGGAGCGGCATGCTCGTTTACATAGTCTTCCAGCTCGTTCGCAGCTTTCACATAAGCTTCGCGGAGCTCATGAAACTTCGGATCTTTGATGTGCTTAAACGAAGAGTAGCTCCTGAAAGCATAGTCTAGCCCGTCATTATCAACGGCCCATCGCACATCACGCAGGGCTTCAGCTACACTCTGCTCCAGTTCATCAGTCATGGTTTGATCTTCCAGGTGTGTGGGGCCTTAAGCTTCTTACGGAGTGAGTCTTCGACGATAACCTTATACCTGCCATCGGTCGACTCTTCCATCCACTTAATAATGGTAGCAAGAGTCTTTCGCTCATCCCTGGTCAGGTGGGCATCACCATTGATGTGCTCAACGAATGGGGTCGCACCCTTCATCCGTTTGAAGCCTCCTGTGTGAAAGGAGATTGTCTCTCCTACGCCACCGGGCGGCTGCCAAGTCACCCAAACTTTACGTCGCTGCTGTGCCATTTGCGCGTCTCCCGCGCGGCCCGGCGCAAGCGCCGTGCCGCCGCGAGGTTCAAACGACTGTAGCGCCTTCTTGCGTATACTGGAGTAGGCGGGTGTCACGGTGCTTACCTATGAAGGTGGTCGGGATCTTTACATCAATCACCAGACCATAATCCTTGCCCGGCGCACGCCGTACCACTCTACCTATCAACTGGCGCACATCTTTAAGATCCGATGCCAGAATAATAGCGCCCAGGCTCGGTATGTCAAGACCTACGCCACCGATATCTGACACTAGTATCATCTTGGTCTTGTTGGATATCTGCTTATAGATCTCTACCCGCTCGAGTCTGGCCGTTGACCCATTCACGAGCACTGAGTCTGGAATCAGATCTGCGATTGATTGGCCGAACTGCACCGAGTGTGAAGCGTGAACGAAAACGGAGATCCCCTGGTCGGCAAGTTCCATTGCCTTCTCAGCAATAAACTTGTGGTAGTCAGGGTTATTGACTATTTCGGTGTCGACGGCCTCCTTATAGTTCTTGGAGTGGTCAAGCACATCTTTACCGCGTGATTTCTTCTTATGTTTGATGTAGGTGCGGTTCAGTGGCACCAGATCCATAGTCTGTACGACTAGCGGTACCCGTAGTTGAGTCATGTCCACCGGGCGTGTGTCATGAATGATCTTGCCGAAATGCTGCTCGAGAACTAGATTACTCTCGAGCTCACCATCGTCAGATATACCATAAGGGGTAGCAGATAGACCGTAGAATCTATGTGCATTCTCGAAATATGGCATGATCTTGGCGGTAGATTCCGAGTCGAATAGATGTGCCTCATCAGAGACTACACATACCGTATTGCCCATGTGTGCCTGCAGCGACTTTATATTAGCAGACTTCTTCTTGGGATTAAGTATCGTGATCAAAGACTGGTAGGTGGACACAGTGATGTCTTTTAAATCAAATATGCTATCACCAATCATGCCTATCTCAGTCTGCAAGTAGCGCTCAAGATTGGAGCGCATCTGCTCCATAAGTACAAGGTCCGTGACTAGAATCACCGTTGGGGCCCGCACTTCAGCTATAATTAGACCAGCCATCAACGATTTGCCGGTACCAGTCTTACTCACCACGATACCCATATCGTTCTGATCGACCGCCTGCCTTACAGCAGTCTGGAACGGGAATGGAGTCACCTCGGTGGTAAACTGGACGTCTGCTGCCTTACCGAGCCTCGAGCGCTTGTCAAGGACGTTCACAACCATGCCGGCCATCTCAAGAAGGGCCTTGACAGTATTAACTAGACCTGATCTAAATCTGGCGTTGGTGATGTCGTAAAGCCTGGTCATGCCGTCCCAACGGCCGGCCTGGTATAGGTATGTATGTCTAGCTGATGGATCTTCTTGCGCGAGGTTGTCCCATAGGAATTTGTGGATTCCTGCGTCAACGACCTCAGTTTGATTAACGCCTTGCAGGGTCGACCAGATATTACCCAGTCTTATGCAGACGCGCTGCCCAACTAGATTACCACTGGCCATAACGATTACTCAGCTTATCGATCTGGCTCATACCAGTCATCATGCGTGACACCGTCTCACGGAGGGATTCCAGCGTCTGGAGCGTCCGATAGAGCTCATCCTTCTTACGGGAGAGTGCCTCTGAGGCCGCCTTAGTATCGATACTACCGGCGGACCTAAGGTAGCTGGCCGTTGGAGTGGCGCCAACCACGATCACGAAGAGCTCGGTCACTACCGCGATCCGATTTGCGATCGCCGGCATGAGGGGGATAAGATCTGCCTCGATGTTGACCGTATTATTCGGGCCGACCTTGGGTACACGGATGTTGAGCACTTCCTTGACCAGCCACTGGCCAACCTGCAGAGGCGTCACTTGGATGACGTTCTCAACTGTAACATCAACGAGAGGCTCAGGAGCGGCCTCGACGTGTGCTTGTACAGCCTGGGCAGCTTCATTTTCCATCGCAGTAGCGAAATCCATATTTAGTGATATCCTTACCATAGGCTAGACCGAGACAAATGGCCTCGGCAACATCGTTGTCTTTAACCTTGAACTGCTCTAAGAAAGTCGAGTTTACGTAATTCAACGCCAGGTGCTTCTTGGTGATCTTACCCTTAATACCTATTTCCTTCTTCGTTTTACCTTCACGTAATTTCTTGGTGAGGGTTTGATTCTGCTTCTTCTGTTCCTTCGTGAGCTGAATGCCCATTACCTTACGCCAGTCAGAAGAATTTATATAGTGGACCATCGGTCCGTTGCGATATTCGCGAAGGACTGCACTATGTATAAATTCGAGCATCTTTTGGGCATATCTGCTCTTTGAGCCATTGGTCTCTTCTATTACTATACAGGCTAAATTTCCCATGCCGGCCATGGCCCGGGTGTTCAAGAGCTCAGTGGCAATGGTATCTGCTCGATCTACGAAGTCATATGGATATGGCTTGTTAATGGCAGGCGCGGTAACACGGCCCGCGACGCACCAATACTCTTCACGTGTGTTAGAGTACCCCAAATATGCAAAACCGGTCTTCGTCGACAGGTCGAGTGCAAACACGGTACCGTTCTTCAGCAACGGCGCGTCTATATCTACCTTGAAGGTCAATCCCAGCGGGTTATCGAAATCAATAGTCATAGCGGGACCTGAAGGATTCGAACCTTCCACATTGATATACACCCGCCCAGCTGCGGGAAAGTCCCAAAGGTGCCCCGTATAGCCGGGGCCACGCTTTTGGTTTTACTCGGGTAGTGCTTCCGGAACGGGAACCAGCTTACCGTCACCGTGGAGAACCTTCGTCCGGATCTCTTCGATGATCGACCGATCGGCCTTGCGTAGGGCCATGATCAGCGCATCCTTGCCGTTAGCCTTGATGTCACCGTAGCTGAACCAAGAGCTCGATTGGTTGATCACACCATTGGCGATACCGCATTCGACCATGTCCTTGTAAATGTCTACACCGGCTTGGTAAGTTACACCATTAACGTCGGTACAGGACTTAAAGTAAATGTCGAATTCGATACTGCCGATAGGTATAATCGCAGTCTTATTCTTCTTCAGCTTAGCGCGTACAGTCACACCAATGTTCGCCTCTTCATATCGACCATTAGGCTGAGGTACCTTCTTGACGATGTCGTCCATCTTATCAACGTCAAGAGAGTAAGTGGCGTAGAACTTCAACGCGTTACCACCCGTGTGGTCCTCAGTCGGACCGAACATCTGCATGGGCTTAGCGCGTACCTGGTTAATGAACCAGATCACGGAACGACGATGTGCGTTCAGAAGGGCTGTGACTTGCTGCAGACCCTCTGACATCATCGAAGCGTGTGAAGCCTTCTGACCCTGGCCGATGACTGCAGCCATGCGCTGGCTCGGGATGAGAGCCGGCGTAGAGTCGATGACAATCAGTTCTACCTCAGACTGAATCAACATCTGGATAATGCTGAAGTAATCTTCTCCGGTCAGGATGCGCTCGGGTGTTGACTGAACCACGATGAGTTCGTCAACGTTTACACCTACGGCAGTAGCCATTGATGTGCTGAGCGTGCCTTCCGCGTCAAGGAAGGCAGCCTTTTTACCCTGCGCCTGGATGGATGCGATGACCGAGAGAGCCGTAAGGGTCTTGCCTGACCCCTCCCAGCCCCACGCGTTCATGATGCGGCCGCCAAGGACACCACCTACACCAAGGTACTTATCCAGGGACAGTATACCAGTGGAGTACTTGAACGGATTGTCGGAGTTGATCCGTTCGTCCTCACCAGCGATCGAGGCTAGATTGGCCTTGGAGTAGTTATTGATAGCAGATATGATCGACTTGCTATCTTTAGTCTTCGGAGGCGTAAATCCGCCTTTGCCCTTCTTATCGTCATCCTTAGCCATTACGCGCCTCGGAGGCTAGCGACGACGCTCTCGAGGTGCAGCTTCAGATCAGCGATTTGCTCTTGGGGGAGACCCTGGTAGGCAACCGTGCCAACTTTATTCTGGAGGGCAGGGATGAGGTTACGAGTAAGCCCGGGACCCTGGAATTCAGGCACCGACGCAAGCCACTGGGCGAACTCCGAAATAAACGGAGGCTTGCCGCCTGCCGCAACAGCCGGCTTAGGCGTCACAGGCGCGGCAACGACGGGCGGAGCCGCACGAGGTGCGTTGTCGACGAACGGAGACGGTTCCGGAGCCGCCTGGGGAGCCGGGATGCTCTCCGTCGGCGGGGCAGCGCCACCTTGCTTATCAAGGCCCGAGACCCCATAGATCTTCTTGAGGAATTCTTCCTTGGTCGGCATACGTGACTCGTTGGCGGCACGGAGCTCGCACTCTGCTAACTTGAGCTTGATCTCTTCCGTGAGCTCGAACTTCGAGACTTCATCGGGAGTGATCATCCACTTGGACCGGTCGCCTTCGCCCTTCTTGGAGACGATCCAATCAAGACGCATGGCGTCCTTCTCGGCATCGGTCTTACGCGAATCCCACCAGGTGTTCATACCTTCGAACACCTGCTTGCCACGCAGGATACGAACATCGTTCAGCTCATAATCCCACACAGCAAGCTCGAACTGCTGACGCTTGGGGAAGTGTGTAACAACACCCTTCTGCGTCGTCTGCTGCTGAGGCGGCAGCAAATGCCAGAGCGGATCCTTCATCACGCAGGGGTCGCAACCCTGACCTGACTTATTGACAGACACACACGGCACGGTACTGAAGTACCGGATCAGCTGCATCTTGCCCTGGCCATCGGCTTGTTCTACTGAGTTGATTGCGTGAATCCAACGGCTGCTCGGGATCTTCTTAAGCGGCCGGACTCTTCGCGATCCACCATTCTCTACTTCAAGGTACGTCAGGTTCGGCTTCTTCTCACGCGTCTGCTTATCATTCATGAAACCCATAGATTTATCTCCAGCATATCAATTTGATCAATGTTAGTACAGCCACCAATGGTTGCGATCATTACAACGTTGGCGATCTTTGCCGTGCAAGACGTCTGCCGCGCAAGAGTTGGTTTAATTGGTCTCGTCAGCTAGAGTAATACTCTAGGACCCACCTGGACAAGCCAAGTGAGTTTCGACCTTAATTCAAAAACACGGTATTAGATGTTCCCTGATTACCAGTGGGTGTGCCGTTTGGTGCTCTTGGCTGAGTCCTGATTGCAGTAGTGCCAAACCTAACTAACGGAGCACTTTGACATGCTGTATTGTTGATGTATCCTATCGAGATAGTTGTTACATAGTCAGAGTCTTGAATATTTGCCTGATTCCAGGAAAGCACTTGGCGAAACTGGCCATCCGCGCAGCGCACCTGAACTAGCCCACCTTGTCGTGAGGAAGGCGGAGGGCGACTAGTGGTAACTCTAATCGATGAGCCTGGAAAATTAGAACTGGTAGTATATTGAATGGTTGGGTTTCCAAGGCTGAGCACCATAGGGCTTTGTATAAATACAGTCTTGTAGTCTAGAGAATGAACCTTGACAGCCACACTATCCACGACCTCCGGTGGAACCGGACTCAGATACTTAACTCTAAATCCCAGCCATAATCTACCATTATATAGATTATCTGAATCATATCCTGAAAGAGTCATCTGTGATACCAGCGATTGTGGCTGAGAACTAAAAGTGATCGAGTAATATCCCGACCAAATGATACTACCTGGGCCTTCAAATATCTGCCCGGTTAGCATGTCTTTGACAACCGGCACAAGAACCAAGGATCTAGACACCAAGCCAGAGACATGATAGCAGATCCTCGTATTAAATGCAGTTATCGTTGTGCTAATAGGGTACACATACTTCCCGAAATCATTAGTCATGGCCATATATGGCGCCTCGACTGATGGATTAGGATTCAATTGGTATACGGCCGGGGCTAGACTAGCTAGCCCCGGGCATGCTTGATTTAGCACGTCCTGTACAGTCTGACCAGTGGAATTGTGAAACTGTACGGGCGAACCATCGACCCAGCCGGCCCACACTCCTCGCGGAGTGATGTCTGATGTCTGTCCTAATACTACAGTTGAGCTTACAAGAGCCAACATCATAATAAGTTTATTCATTTTAGTCCTTTTACTTCCTGTTGTTCAGATTATTGTTTATTCTTAAACGCTCTACAGCTAGCTCAGTATCTTTAGTCTTCTCGAGCTCTTTACGTCTAGAGTAGGTTGGGTTTGTCAATACTTCATATGCTGTGATGCTAATTATCAGTATCGCGATTAATGCAGCTATTATTGCTATCAATACTACTATTAATTCGTTAGTCATTTTCCGTTTTCCAACAACTTATCTGCTAATACTTGATCAGCCTCGGACAGATTAAATATATCAGCCTCATCTACGTCAACACTCACCCGCTCACTATAGTAGCCGTTCGAGACACCTAACCACCTGATCGTCACATCGCCACCATGGCTACGTAGCTTGTAGAATGTCCAAGTGCCAGATAGACGACTAGTGTCGTCCTCGGACACCTCCTCAGCCATAAGTATAGTCTGGCCGATGAGGTCGTTAACATCACCAGTAACGTCTGCAACAGTCACTGATTCGCAGCAGGCCTGATAGTGACTTAGTGTCACTCTGGTGCGATCAGTACACACAAACACAACCATGTCCGATCCATCTTCGGCGCCAGTGATCGACAGGATGGTCTTACCCATCAAAGTTTCTATTGACATACCTTAGATTCCATCTCGTACTCTTCTAGCTCAACGTCATATATACTTATACCGAGCTTCTTGAGCTCACGCTTCGCTTTGATCTTAGAACTATAAATACCGATGATGCTAGAATCGACTTCATACATGGCGATGTACATGCTCTTCGTCTGGTCCAAGTCTCACCCGTGTTAGTTGTGATTACTTCTGGTTAAGTCGGAGTAGAAGTAGATTATGCTGGACTTCTTCCATCTCTTTATTCAATCGCTTCTCTTTAGTCTGCCATAACTCCATCAGCTTCTGTCGTCCAGACTCCACATCCGTTGCAAGTGCTATGGTATTGAGTATACCACCAAGCTTCGGCATCTCAGAGCGAAGAACACGCTTTAAACCCATCGGTGCTTCGATATCATCGGTCTCTATTGCTATGAACATTTTATCGCGCTGTATGTATTCACGCTCCCTGACTTTGTAGCTGACTTTCGAGGCTCCGTCGACCACGACAAGGACCAACTTCACGATCTCATCAGGCTTCTTCGTTTTCGCAGCCATCTGTATTTTTCCTACTTCTTGCTGGCTTTGGCGGCTTCGCGTGCTTTATCCATCTTCTTATGATCTTTGATCCAGGTCTTCAGCCCTCGCACGTGAAGAGTATAGAAGTCAGTCTTGTCGTAGAGCTCGAAATTCTTAGTTAGCTCGCACAGCAGCCTAGTGGCCCGATCAAGCTCCTTCTTGAATTCGTCTCGCTCACTTAGCTTTTTCCGTAGTTGATCGTTAGCAGTGCGCACTTCATCTGGTGATGGGTCGTATGTACAGGGCATAATTACCTTTCAGACTCGATCATAGCATATGTAACAACAGGCACTTCTGATAGTACATCATTAAGCATCTCGCTTAGCTCGGCCACGTCAGTGTAGGTTACATTAGAGAATCGACATAGATTTATTTGCTGAAGAACCCTCATATTGTCCAGCCACTCTTTATGTGCTGAATAGTATTTTCTTATTTTCAGGTATTGATCACTTGCGATCACACAGAAGTTAAGCGTATGACTTGGGGAAACCCAATTATCGTTCTTCGGCGAATAGCGAAGGTCATTGAGGTCATTCTCTGATATGACTACATGTGCTTCTGGATAGGACGGTATAGATATCGAATCAGTGAACGCTTTAAGCTCCGACTTAGCTTCAAGTATTGATAAGAATTTTTTAGCAAAGGCAATACTTTTACGGGTCGGCTTACGACTAGAACCTATCTTGCAAATCTTGACGACCTCGCCGTCAAGATCAAACAATACGATCCCTCGTGACTTAGACATGTTTGGCTAACCTCAGACTACCTTCCGAATACTTCAAGATATACGGTTTGCCCTTAGGAGGCTTCTTCGGAAAGCCACGCTTGCCAAAAAATGCTATATAGCATTCGTAGATGCCCAGGAAGTCATCCCACCAGGTGTGTACGATAACTCCGTACTCTCTACCCATCATGATGCCGAATTCCAAAGCCTCCGGGTCGCCATGTGGAGCATGTTGGAGGATTACTCGGTCGCCAGCCTTAAACTTAGGTGGCGCCGTCGGTTTCAATTTAATAGTCTTGCTGAGCGTCCATCGCTGTAGTGGCAGATCCATTACTCTCTCCAGATGTAGTCATCATGGTCGGCGGAAGTGCCAATCATTACTACCTTCAGGTTCGTGGCCTCTTCGAGGTTATCTACATACTCGCGGACCTTAGCGTGCATCTGGCGATATTCGGTCTCGCCGCCACGGACCTTGTAGGCCGACCAGTGGATGTACTGTGGGAAGTTCAGAATGACCTTAGTGGCGCCACAGAGTCTGGCGGACTCTGCCAGTAGCGACCAAGATTGGGTCGCGACACGTCGGAGACGCTTCGTCACGGTTGTGAGTTCATTCTTCCGGAGCTCAGCAGCCATATAATCAGGCATCTCTGCATCCTTGGCGATTTGCTCCCAGGTAAGCTCGGTCTGGTCGGAGCAGAAATCACCTGAATAGCCAGTCTGATTGCCGTCGACGACCACATTGCCTACTCGGATAGGGAAGCTGCGCACGTTCATATAAACATCGCCGACCTGACTAGGCTTTATGAGCATATCTGCCTGGGCCTGCTGAGGTGTACAATTGCGGAAGGTACAGCTGGGATAGTGCGTGCCGTAGTCAACAGACAGAGCGTAGCCCTGAGACACCTCGTGCAGGAATGTACTGCCCGCGTTGAGTTCACTGTCGACCATATACGCGAAGGTTGCGGGCTTGAGGGCCTTAAACTCTGAATCTTTGAAGAGCTCGACATCCTTACGACGCATTACCTTATGAGCGTAAGCAGCTCCAGAACCTGACATAGTCGACGCTAGATGCTCTGTTGACCAATCAGAGCCTGCCCTTTCCATCTCCACGTGCTTTTCCGAGACTATGACAGCACGCTCATGAATGTGCAGGCGTGAGGACCCCGCGTAGCCCGTCTCAGCGAGCTCCTTCTTGAGCTGGTCTTTGAATACCCCTGAACCTGGACCGATCCAGAGCTTCGGCGTACCACGGCCGACCATATTCAGACCAGCTGGTGTAGGCAGGAACTTCGAGATAAACTTCTTATCACCGAACTGTGCCGTATTGTGAGACACGATACCATTAGCTATGTAGCTGTGTGTGCCAGGCACGGTAATGTCGTAGACCTCTTCTTCAGAATCTTCCCGGTGTAAGCTTTCAATATCTATTATATGATATCTCTTACATACCTCTTTCAATTCCACTAGGTCGGTACGTTCTGGCAGACCGTCTACATAGGCGGTCCTGGTGTTCTTACGGCTTGACCCCCTGAATTGATTTACGATTCCTCTCAGAGCTACTGAAAGCTTCACTACCTGGCCTTGGTCTTCAGTCGATTCAATGCATTCATCAAGCAGGTCGTTCTTACGTTTAGAAATGAACCCCACTCTCTCAGCAAAGTTTTCTAAATTTTTACGACCAGATACTGACAATGTATACTGTGGCAGCCGATTGGAGCCTGTTCTACCAGGCTTGTCGAGATAAACTGTTACCGTCGAGTGTACACCAAGTAGATAAAGTAGCTGCTGCGCGTCTTCGATCACACCACGCGAGCAGTTACTTAAAGTCACGCGATCCGACTTCGCACAGCCATCTGAGTCGAACAGACCAGAAAGGTATCCAGCGATGACCGCCTTATTCGATGCTAGGACTCCACGCGGCGTAGACTTCGCATCTTTGATGGCTTTATCTAGCCCAGCCATATCTAGAATATGATGCAGATCGCTCGCTTGTGTGATGGAAAGTACGCTGCACTCTTTATCATTCACCTTATATACAGGTAGATTAGTGACTCCGAGATCTGCAAATACTTCCTTTGCTAACTCGAGAGTGTCGGATTGTGACGAATGGAAGGCAATGTCAACTTTAGTTTTAGACGCATAGTGCCCATCGCCGACTAGTAGACCTAACATCTTTGCAAATGCTACCTCATCGCTTGGTAAGCGAAGATTCGTTTTATTGGGGACTGCAACTGACTCAAATTCATCGTTGAATAGCTTATTCTCTGGAAACTGTATAGTCTTGGGCGCAAGGAATTGATGCACCTCAGGGTCTAAATCCATAGACTTAACCCAACATCTAGTGCCCACATTCGCGTCCCACACGTAGTACTGATGAATATCAGTACATCGTAAAGTTACTCCATTACTCAATACTATCTTATTCACCTTCCTTATCCCGTCCGGGACAAACGCGGATATTTGCTCCAGTTCGCCTGTCATATTCACTGTAGCTTTAGCCTTGGCGTCACGAACGACGTCTCCAAGCCTGGATAAACCGTCATTCGTGACTATATAGGTGTCGGCCGTCTGACAGTGCCCAGCATTAGGGTAGTTATTGGTGGAGCAGTTCTCGACCTTGTAGATATCCACTAGACGCGTAGCTGCTGCACCTTTAGCGCTACTCCCGTGGCCTGCGTCATACAATATATTAAATTTACCTGTCTTCATTTCGTGTCTTTCAGTATTTCGTGTCTTTCAGCTTAGTTTCACAATCATCACATATGGTAACCATGTAATACTTACCATTCGGCTTACACGTCCTTCCAGGATTTCCACAGTCTTCACAGATTATGCTGGACAGGCGCTCAACATGCTCTATTAATCGGTCCAGTCTGTCTACTGCTGTCTGATATTCGATTGGATTCTCTACGTCAGCTGGCAGTTGAGTCTCATCAATATCACAATAAATACGTAGAGTACCGAATTTCTCTTTCACTTGCCGATATTTAACCGGCAGGTTGGCCTTCACGGTCCGCTCGTGTAGCCACCGAAGCAACGAATGCCATCCTGCACCCACGTCGTGCACGTAGCTAGGCCCTAATTTTTGTATCATGTTTTAGTTGATCAGCTTCAGTATATTGATGGTTGCATCAATCTCTGCAGGAGTAGGTATGTCGTGCTCAACATACCTGGCCACGATTTTGGTCCTATCCATTAGAAGCACTGTAGGGACCGGTAGAAGTCTATGCTTAGCTATGAACAAGAGGTCGTCCATGTTGCCCGTTGTGAAATCGACAACGGGCACTTGCAAGTGTTGCGCCACAGCACAGGCCTTACCGTTGTCACAACCCTCAACTGTCATTACGTACGGTGTTATCTTCACTTATGCTCCTATTAAACATACGATTTAGGCCGACCGGAACATCAGCCGTGAGGCGATACAGTAAATCATCACCGGCCCCTGCTGTATATTCTCTGAAGGTCGCCCAGGAATACCAGTTTTTGTAACTCTCTCTGATAGCCAGCGCAGATTTGAACGAGCCTATCATGATAGGCATGCCGGCAGGATTAAACAATTCAACTCTAGGTATTAGATCTTCCAAAGCTTCTATGTCATCTTCAGGAATAGCGCGAATTATATCACATGCTATCTTAGTATGCTCGCGGTGACGAGCACGTATTCCTGCATCATGAGGTAACGATCTTATATAGAATTGCACCGGGGCAACGGCCATTCCATTGTCTATATATATTGGTGCAAGCTCATATATGTTACTATACATATCCATTCTGCCGCCGGCGTGATCCGACGTCATGAGGTAACGAGATGGCTGCGGATTGTACGGGTCTTTTGTTGACCAAAGCGTGTTACCCAGGAACGCTTCCATTCCGATGTCATCGGTGTAGGCCTTTTCGAAGACATTGAAGCGCTTATTCCGTCTCATCAGTGGATATACGTACGGGTTAGATTTCACATGAACCATTTGCACAAGCCTTCTCGCCTACAAGATTAGTCATGTCTTCGGTCTCAATAACATTGCTCAGCGAAATGTCGCGTACTTGATTTAGCATCCAAGTATATTTCTCTTCAGTGATCGTCTCGTAAGGCGCTTGGATATACGTGCCACCATCGTAGGGCAAGCATGAGAGACCATTATAAGTATCTCTGTTATCCCACATCCAGTCGCCGAGAGCAGCCCACTCATTGTCTTTCACGTAGATAGTGGCAGAAACGTTATGCCCGTTTTGCCCACGACGATGACCAGGCTTCACCCATTCTTGCGAGTAGAACTTGATGCGCTCACAGAACTCGAGAGCAGTCTCTCCACGCACAATAGCACCAGCCGGCGCCTTGATCGGTATAGAAATGATCGCCTTCTGGTCGTCGAAACGATCGACTTCGATCAGATCAGGAATAATGTTCATTAGATATCCGTGCATTGCAGTATTGATATTGTACCGGATACGGCGGATGAAGTACCAGTCGTGTACCGCGTGGATACCGGCGCCGAGCACACCAAGCGCGAGACTGCCCGATCCCTCAGGCTTGATGCAGGTCGCACGAGCAGCCCGTTTGATATTGATCAAATCAGCGACTCGAGCGTTCTCAGTCAGCACTACCTTAGCAGCCTTGGAATGGTCCAAACCCTTCAAGGTCCCATAGGCGATACCTGTGATGCTAACCCCGATGAGCGCTTCCTTTTCGGTGGTCTCTTTCCAGATACGGCGAAGATAATGAAAGTCTGTGTACGACGCCTGGAGCGTGCCTATGAAGGCAGCAGCACGGACTCGCTCCTCAAAGTCGGCCTGAGACGATACTGTGGCGGCATTTACTGATGTTAAATTGCAAAATTGGAACGCTCGGAGGGCGATCTCAACGCAATTTCCAGTTATACATGTAGCAATTTGGAAACAATGAGACTTGTCGTATACAGAAATATCCCATACATCTTCATAGACGTCACTTAATTCAACTGAGACTATCTTGATACCTCTATCCTTAGGCGACATCAATACGTATTTTTCCAACTTCTTCTGCTTGGCTTCATGAGTAATCTCAAATACGTTGGCAAACCAATGTAGATTGTTATTATTTGAAATTCTCAGATCGTATGCCTGACTAGGTGTGCTTGTTATCCCATTGGGGAACGTCACTTGCTCTGGTATCTTACGTGGATGAATCTTTGAAGTTATACCGTAAAACCCGAGTAGAGTGTGTAAATCGTTTACTAGACTCTCATGTACGGTTATTATATCCAGACCGTACGCATTGGAATTGGAGCTGTCACGTAGAGAGACACACCCGTCGGAACTAACAATACCGTCGATGAAGCCTTTAATGAACTCGTCTGAAGCTGATGTCAATATTGATTTCGGCATGCCAGCTGACTTAGGGCCTATACCAAATTTAGCTAGGTATTGTCTAGCTGAATCGGAGTTTATAGAGGTTTCAAATAGACCTCTCTCAGGTCGCCATCTAAATGATGACTCTGACCCCAGTCGATCTTTAATATAGTTATCGAGTTTTTCGAGAATAACTTGGCCTCCTGTCTCTACATCAGAACCAGAGACACAAAGACCAAATTCATACTCACCACGGCTTTCAGATCTGTCCGTTATCCACCCGTCTCCATAGAGCCAACCAACGAAAAACCCATCCTCTCTATCACCAATGCAATCTCTGGCACCATGCCTGATTTCTGTATTACGGCCGACCGGTAGTATCATGCCAGCCTTTAACTTATCAGTGGTTAATTTCTCCCATCCACCATTGGAATATGCATCACGAACATTGGACTTTTGTAAGACTGGCCATTTGTGTTCAGGTGTAGCATAGTACTCGGAACCGTCCTCAAGGGTGAGCTTATATAGTCTCTTATTCTTACCGGATAGCCAACATTTGGCCTTAGACCAGGCCCCGTGAAGATTTTTGACGAGGAATTCCTTATCTTGGAGTTCTTCAATCGGTATGATACCAGAATCAGTTAATACCAGAGTGCCTTTTCGGAGTGATGGGTTCGTACCCCACTCGGTGCTTGAGCTCCAATAGATGGCCGGTTCGCCCGCACCTGACTTCTCCGTCTGGGCCCACAGGTTGTCAAATTCATCTCTAGTAGTGTCACCGCGTACCAGCAACGCTGAGTTGTTCGACTTGCCGCGCTGCGGGTGGAAATTCCACCAAGGCATAGTCTTGCTGGTTTGCAAGATACCAAAGTCGAGCTCCGACATGGGAATGCGATAGTGATTGAGACCATAAACACTTGGGGCGATGCCCAGCTCAACACACTTCTCCGTGTCGATCTCCACAGTAGCCGTTCCATTCGCATAGTCTACCACATTGATGGGCATATTGCCCTTCGCCGTGGTCATATGAGTGTCATCGTGGCTGAACAGAGCGATCATCGCCGAGTCACGGATACCACCTGCAACTATACAATTGGCGATGTAGCATACTATGTCATGAACTTCTATTGTGTCGAGCTTGCGGCCGATTGCATTCTTGAACACAGCTTCAATTGCCACTAGTGTCGCACGCAGCTTCGTGGGCCCTGGCGATCTACCGCCAGACTTCTTCAATATCGACCCGGCTGGACGAATATCATCGTACACGAAAATGGGTCTCGTCTTACCTTCAAAATAAGCCTTACAAAGCCGATTTACCGCGTCCGACCAGCCTTCGATCGAGTCGCCGATCACGTACCGCTGTGTGTCCTCTGGCTTCTTGATGGCCGGCAGCTTTGCTACATGATGTCTCTGGACGGAGTATCCCACGCCAGTGCCACCCATAAGTAGGAACATCACTTCACGGAAGGCGATTCGGTGATCGATGGGCAGATAGGCGCAGTTATATATACGAGATTCACCAAGCTCAATTGCTCGACCAGCAAACTGCATCGAACGCATCGAAGGGATCACTTTCTTATCGTATACGAACTTGAACGCTCCGTCTATCTCATCAGCTAACGCTGGAAATTTGCGCTTATGCATTGCTACTACATCATCTACTATTTCACTCCATACAGCCCGTCTAGCCTTATCCTCTCTGTACTTCGCATACTTCGTATAGACAGTTACTTCCGATACAAGTTTTGCAGACAGTGCTTCTGGAGACAAATCAGACCCGTCAACCATGAATCCCTCATTCTACTTTAGTGGTTTAGGGCTTTGACGTGAACTATCGATTTAACAATTTTCATATCGCAGCCGGTCAAAATCTTTTCAAGCGTTTTGCCAGCAGCAATCTAAACTGATTCGTTACTTGCGTTTATTACGCATGAACTCAGCGCGATAGGCCTTGCGGTGTTCGCGTGTGTGAGGCTTACAATAGACGACCTGTGAAGCATCTTGTGGCTTCACATATCTTATTTCTACACAACCAGGTTCCGTGCAAACGACCTTTACAGTATATACGGACACATCTACCTTCTCATCGTATCCGCGGTCGTCTTTTTGAGTCTTGTAATTAGGTTCCAAGTTATAGCCTCATCCACCAACTATCACCAAATATAATAGTTATGATGATCATGACGAGGGCTATACTCATTAAGATCTTGAAGCCATTGTAGAAGACCCACAGGAAAGCCTTGATGAGCCACAGGGCGAGCTCGGGAAACACTAATACAATGAACAGGAAAGAACAGAAGGCGACGGCGATCTTTTCGTTAGACCCAAGAGCAACCGGATGCATATACTACTCCTTCTTTTGTGTTTCGTTCACTGCAACAAGGTAAGTTCCTATTAGTTCGTTTACTGCATTTCTACCACCGGCAGCGACCCCAATGCCAGCTGAGGCAATTAGCGTCGCGAGAGCAGCTCCATCTACTTGTTTTACAAAATACACCATGAATGTCGCTGTAAGCATAATGAACAGCGCCATGCTTATAATAAACAGTGCTCGCAGTATCTTAAGCGCTTCGAGCATACTATCCTATCATGTAATTGATGGCCGGCTTACCATTCAAGAAATATCTAATCGCCGTAGTAGCTTTGGCTGATACGCCAACCTTACTTAGGGTATCTTCCCATCCATCAAGCTGCTGCAGACCGAAACCCAAGGTATTCTCCTTGGCCACTCTGACGAATGGAGGGTCAGATCTCAGTATGACCCCGCCCATCTTCCTGTATGGCCAGACCAAGGTAAATAGGTCGCCACCATCACGGAAGGAAGACATAAGATAGTCGTCTGTTCCTTCGACTGCGGAATTTGAGCAGAATAGATAATCGGTACCTTCAGGAATCACTTTAAGATCAGGGTAAGTGGTGCTCAACTTGATGAGCGTGTCGACCACAGATTCTTTCCCGCTTACTTCTTGCATGAGCTTCCTCAGTTCTGCTTTTGGATCTACAAATTCCATTGAAATACCCCGTTTCAATACCACTTTTAAATTCTATGTGGCCGGGATTTACTGGGATTAAATATGAGACAGGAAGTTCAATGTAGCAGTGATTCTTGGAGTATTGTAGTCAAATACCAGTACTAGTATATACCAGTAAGGGGCATAGTCGAGTCTGATCAGACCGAGTATGCTAAATCGGTGGACCATGTGTGGTCGGTGCTCATCCATGTACTTCCACGGGCAAACTCCAAGCGCTTTCTCCAGTGCTATCCCAGAGGATATTTCAATCAAGAAAATCAGAACAGTATTTATCACGGCCCTGGTCCAAAGGCCGAAGCCATCAATAAGGTGCGTGTTTATATACACGATAATGACGCCAGCCACTCCGTAAATGGGCAGCATCCATAGGTACGTCTTGCTAGTGCCGGCGTAGTTGCCTCGCACGACAGAATTGACGCCTGTGAATAACACTTCCACCAGTAGACCGGCGCAGCCGTAGGCGATTATATCTCTTATCGTGTCCACGTCATTCCACCGCGCTTGACATGACGTCGTTATATTCATTCTCAACGACTTTATCGACCTTTTCTTGAGTCAACTTCAAGTAGGACTCTTCAGAAGAAGCTAGTAGAGCTCTAGTATGCCCTCTGGGATCGTAATTGCGGTTTTCGAGTAGCTCAGATATGTAGACATCCCTCGGCAGAGTACCGACAGCTGGACTAGGCCAGCTACTTAGACCAATGCGACGTAAGACCCCATTTGTATACGACTCAGCCATGGGTAGACCGTATTTGGCTAGTATCTTCATTGCATTGCTTCGCCATTTAATCTTCAGTGTAGATACTCTTCTAATTTGCTGTATGATATCCGTATACGCCTTGTTAATATTATCAATCTGATTCTTAAGCTTGACTGAGGCCTTACCAACATGGGGGATTCTAATCGAAGAACTCACATCGTCGACGACTAAAATGCCCATCATCTTGACCGCTGGCGCTATTAGGAGAGATGCTTGACCTACTTCACTGTTGACTACAGCTATCCATTTACCCACGTTAATACTATACAGCGAAGATATCTTGCTGGTATAGTCCGACATGGGTATCACGATCGTACTTCTGGTGTATCGACCTATACTCATAGTGCAGCTCTCGGAACCGCCGAAGATCTCTTCCTCGCGCATCACAGGGAGCTCTGTCGAGATCAGCCGCACCAAAGGTTCATCGTCAATGACGTTATAGTGCTCTCCCAGCGCAGCTCTCATATTGAGGTTGTCTGTGTATGGCTCAACGAGAGTCCTGACCAGTATTTTGCGCTTCATTGCTCTGCTGTCTAGTCTGTTGATGAACCAGTTATAGTTGACCGCTCTAATCTCTGGTGGCAGGTCTAACATATAATTTACATCGGCGCTCGGGCTAATTCGTGTGAGAAGCTGCGAAAGTGCTATTCTGCTTGGAGAGGACCATGTGTCCAGGATGTTAATCCGACCCAGACGATCCATCTTCAGAGATCCCAATTCGCATTTGAAATCATGGGCTGCCGACCTAGCAGCCAGCTTGTCTATACAATACGTGAGTGAGCCCGAGAAATGCTCAGATTGGGGGTCGTATCTGAGCTGGTCTAGGCTACTCTGTGTTGCCGACTTGTACTTTGGTCTCTTCGGCTTCATGCCGTACCTTGATCATGCGGATATACTGTTCAGCCATATCGGTGACTGCTGCCACAATGGCAGCAGCATTGTCTTCCGTCTGGTCGCTGGGATTCCAAGACATCACAATCGTAGCGACTTCTTCCCGCGGGGACTTCAATTCCCGACTGAATCTAATCTGCATTAAAGAGTGACCTTCAGGAAGTACTTGTCAGGCGGATTCTGGCTTGACCATTCAGTGGTATTTGCGTCGAAGACTTCGCATTGCACCACACCCACCGCTTTCAGCGGACCACGAACCTGCTCGAGAGAGTCTGCGAGGAAAATTACCTTGGCGACATTCTGTGTGTTGACAACATCTGCCAGTATGCCTACCGCTTGGAGAGCTTTACTGATCTCCTGGGCGGACCCGATCTTTGTAAAGACACGATACACGTTCGGCTGAATGAATGAATTATTCGTCATATATCCTTAGTTCAGCATGTTGTTCTGCTTGTTGTCAAATAAAATTACACTAGATCCGCTATGCTTCACGAGATGAATGGCTATTGATTCGGAGAGCTTAGTGATGAGTTCCTGTAGATGTTCGGTGTCGGCCTGCTTAATGAACATCGCCGATTCGACATCCCTACCCTTCATGATGACAGAATCAACCTGCACCTGCACGTTATCAGGCGATATTACATTCAATTTGATTGTGCTAGCCAATTCGAACTCAAGCCCCCATTCGTCGAGCTTATTTACTACTGCATATGTACCCAGACCTTCTACTTCCTCAGGAGGGCTCGCCGGTTCCACTGGGGCTGGCGTCTCGATCATCCTCAGTAGAGCATTGAGTACTGATATCAGAGTTTCTCTCATTTAGTATCTCACTATTATTAGTTATGGCGAAAAAGCGTCGAGAACCTAGAGTAATCCCAGAAAATATACTTAAGGTGATTCCTGCGCACCTTGACCCCCAAATCTTTGGACCGTACTTCAACGAAGAAGGTAAAAAGAGATGCTGGATGTGCAAGGCGTACAAGGATCCACTGAAGGAATTCTACTGTCAAGGTCGCGATACACGCTGCAAGAAGTGTGACAACATCAAGAAAATCAGAGCTAGGGCCCGCGCCAATCCTCCGCAATATGTATTGAACGCTCGGGCCAAAGATGTTATCAAAAACTGGCCTATGCGTGGTATTGCGAGACAGAAAGTACGGGCCCTAGCTAAGAAGCTTAATGTTCCCCTCTGGGAGTTGGTCCAGGAGGAACAAAAGCGCTTACGTGTCGATGAAGCACGGGATGACGAGCGAGCCGTCGGGGGGCTTACAGCTGCCACCGGGCCCGTAAATGCCGACGACTAGCTGCCGCGCGTTGTGCTCGGGCCAATTCGACTGGAAGAACTCGGCGTCCGTGAAGTGGATGATCGAGTCGAACCTGCGCCTGGTGTTCCGAGCGAGCTCGTAGGCAGGCTCGGGGTCGGTGCCACCGGTGAACTGGACGGCCTGAGTGAGCCTGTTCGTCGTCTCTCTCGTGATCCACCCGGACCATTCGACCTGGCTGGTGTGCGTGATGAAGAACATCGACATATTCTCGAAGCCCTTCAGCATGCCCTTGCACTCAGCCAGCAGTCGATTGACGAAGTCCTCGCCCATTGATCCTGATACGTCTGCGATAACGCAGATCGTGGGCGAGAAACCGCGCCAGCCCGGCATCTGGCACCCCACCGTGGGAGACCGACGGTTGCGCTTCGACATGGACTGGTAGTCCCTGCCGATACGTCCTGCGGCGATGGTTGCACCACGCCTGAGGACGCTGGTCCACTTCACCTTCGGTTCGCGGGGGTCGAGCAGGCGCCAGATCGCTGCCGATCCGTTACCTGCCGAGGTGCCCATCGACACCTGCTGCGCGACCGCTGCCATCTCTGCAGCGACCACTCGCCAGTCGATTGGCCGACCGTTCACGTCCTTGGCGCCGCTGCCGTCGCCTGGCTGATCGTCCATGACGCCACAGCCGGCGCCTGGAAGGGTGGGACCATCTCCCTCACCACTGCCATCCCCCTTGCCCTTACCCTTGCCCTTCTTCTGGGGGTTAGCCATCAGCCAGTCGTAGAGCGGCTCCGAGGCCAGATCTCCAGTGTATTCGTCTGGAGGCATCAGCACCCACTCTGGCAGTCTGATGCGGTCGTCAGCCCTCAAGGCCTTATTGATCACCATGTCATTGGCGACGTTGAAGAGCTTCGGGTCGCGAATACCAGCACGGCGATGGTGCAGGAGCACCAGATGGAGCAACTCATGGCAGAGAATGCCTCCGAGCTGGTCGGAGGGCAGACTGGCCGTGAAGTCGGCGTTGAGGACGATTCGACCCGCTGCCGTAATGCCCATCGTCGGGAATTTGTCGTCATCTCTAATGACCTTATAGAGATGACGCACCCGTGAATGGACGATCAGGAAGTGAGGCGCAGAAATGCCAAGAGCGAGCATTGCGTCATGACACCTCCTGATGATCTGCTCATCAGTGAGATCCGTCTTAGGTGGTTTTACGTACTTTGAGCCGTTTTGTGACATTGATTACCTGGTCTGTGAGGCTTTGTAGTTGCGCTGCACTGCGTTGGCGATACCGAGGATGATCTTCTTGAGGGCCTGCTCTGACTTCTCGAACCACGGGCTGGTGTTGCTCCGGTTGGGGAACTTGCCCAGCATGCGGAGCGCTGCCGTGCTGATTTCCTGCTGGAGCCGCGCCGCGTACACCATAGCCGCGCAGGGGTCCGTCTCTGCCACCGTCGAAACCACGCCGAGGGCGGCAACGTGGAGCTCGACTTCGTCCTCGCTGGGCACCTTCACCGTATCGGGGGCCTTGAGGATCTCCTTCACCGTGGGGAGGCGGTCGCGGAGCTTCCGGAGGGCCACGAAGGCGGTGGCCGAATCGGCACCGAGATTGCCGGCCAGAGCGGCATAGAAGAGCCGGTTGGTCTTGTCGTCCTCGATGTACGGCGCATCCAGCGGGACCTTGGCGTTGTCCAGGATCTGGCCACCGAGACGGATGGCACGCTCCCAGGCACGGGGTGCGGCCCAGGGCTGACCAGACGTGGACGATCCACCGGGCGGCTTGAGCTGGACCAGATTGGTCCGGCTGCCGAGCGTGATGGCGAAGTCACGGGAGAGGACTCGAGCGTGGCCGCCACCTTCAGCGGGGATCAAGTTCAGGAAGTACTCCTGGATCTCATCGTACTTCGGGATCATCTTCACGCGGGTGACACGGCCGACGAGAGGGAGAGCGGCCTCGTAGCCACCAGCCGCTTCGTTCACCGGGTTCTGGGCTGCCACCAGGCGGGTGCCGGGGTGCAGTTCGCGGTCACCAGCGACTCGCTCGTGGATGAGGCGGAGAGAGGCGGCCTGGACTGCGGGAGGCGCGGTGGTGAGCTCGTCAAGGAAGAGGATCACCGGGCCGTCGCAGGCTTTCTTGATGGCACCCAGCGGGAGTCGGTCAACCGAGCCATTCGGCTGAGCGATGGGGTAACCACCGATGTCGGTGGGCTCGCACTGCGAGAGGATGAGGGTCTCGACCGGCATGGTGAGCTCCTTTCCAATCATGTGCATCATCGCCGTCTTGCCCACTCCGGGGCTGCCTTCGATGGTGATCGGTTGATTGGACTGCACCGAAGCCTTCACGATTTCGGTGGTCTCAGCGAAGCTGAGTACGTCGAGATCCATCTGTTCAGTCTCAGTGTTGTTCTTTGCCATTTTATGTTTTTATACCGTTAACTGCGGGTGCACTGCAATTTATACTACTCACTACAACCATTCTATACTGCCTACTACAGATTCACCAGGCTCCAATTGTCCCCGATGAATAAGTACACTCTACGGGAGAGACCACCGGGATTAGCACTGAGACCGCCCATATTGTATATGAACTCGGCCTCGTAGCACCAATACATCCCATTCTCTTCCTCCCACTTATCAATAATCATATATACGGCACCTGTTCCGCGGGTGACGAGTGATCCAGGCTCGAGGCCATTATACTCGAGCTCAGTCATTCTCGAGGTCATCAGATGGAAGAGCGGTATCAAGGGTAGTCCATCCGTGAGGATGGTGCTCTACGTGGCGCCTCTTGGATCCTTTACAAGTCTTACACTTCTTACCAGACAGCCTGCCGCCACGGCTACCAGAACCGCCACATGTCAAACAGTAATTGAGGCCCGGATTGGGCGCGCTCGACGGCGTGTCTGATTTCTTTGGTGACAAAGGAGCCTTGTGCGAATCGAAGTTGGTCAGCGATGGCGGTAGCGCCCCGTCCCGCGCGGCCCGGCGCAAGCGCCGTGCCGCCGCGAGGTTAAGAGCCTAAAGTGGAGCCGTAGTACTCGTAGAATGACGGCTCACCGAGTATACCGGGGTAGTCCCAAGGCTTCTCGGTCGTGAAGTCTTGATAGACTGGCGTAGCCACTATTGCCGAGTGGCCACCGTAGCGGTGCTGTACTAGGAATATAGTGGTGCCATTAATTGTTTTGATCAGATCCCCAGGCCTCAACTTCGTCCAGTCTTCCATAGTCATCGATAGATATCCCAGAATTTGTGATCATACAATATGAACATGCTGCTTAGCTCTGGACTTGGCGACAATAGAATCTCTGCTACCAGATCGTCCTGGCGTAGTCTTATATGATTCATGTCAAAAGCGTGACCTGAGACGTCGTCCACATGTACGACTACACAGATGGTATTCATGGCAGGTATTCCGAAGATCTGGCCACCTCTACATATCACGACATCACCGGGGGCAAGACCTTGCCATTCAGTATCTGTCATTCAGTCTTATCCGGCTTATAGTAGTCGTTCGGATAATGTGTGTCGAGCACAAAATCGCGGCCGACTACGAGCAGCTCTTTCTGTTCATACTCATCGGTGTTCGTGAATACCACTTCGACAGTGATGAGTGGAGTCACGGACTGCACGACAGGGATTGTTCCGTCTTCCAGGTTTTCACCCCAGTTATCGGCACGACGTGTATAGATATTATTTTGCAATGCCTTTACGATGGTGGTGATGCCACCCCACCTGAAGACATCACCTACTTCAACCGTTACCTGCTTGTCGACGACCTGCGGTATTCGATACTTTACACCTGATCGTGACTGATCAATCGATAGACGGATCTGTGTTTCCAGACTATCGATTGCAATATGCTGCTCAATACCCAAACCTTCAGTCTTCGGCATCTTCATCCTCACCGTCATCGTCGTAGGACTCAGGCAGCAGATCAGTCGGCTGTTCTACCGGCACTTCCTCAGGTGGAGGAGGCATGGCTGCGATCATCTTCATCATGCCCAGGAACGACCCTGCTGACTCGAGCGGCAGGCTCTCGAAAGTCTCGTAATTGCGGTACAAGAACTCGGTCATCATGTACTTGGTGGACTTGAAGGTGATCCCCGCAGCATCGAATTCGTACTCTACTCGAATGAGGTGGGGGCTGATCTCAGCGATCTCTGCAGCGTCTTTCACACTCAGAGAGCCAGGGATGGGGAGGTAATCTCCCTCCGACATGAAAATTGCGTATTCAGTCTCGTTAGTGTCTTTGAATTGCTTGACGGTCATTTTATTCCTCTAGCCAATGGATGATACCTCTACCCCTTGCAGCTGTCCAGTCTCTCCCGTAGTTACGACAACTACCGTCAGCGTCTACAGGTACAACGGGAGAGGTCTGCAGGCACGACTTGGTAACAGGACTGTAGTGCCTGCAGTTCGAACATACACGCCTTACCCGATAGCCTCGATTGAATAGCTCTTTATCCAGCTCCAGACCATCCATCAGGGTGTAGACCTTGATTCACGAATTGCAATCTTCAGATTATGAAATGCCTCGGTCGTGATAGACTCTTCACTTGGATTGAACTCGATGTTGTAAGGGACGGCGCCGTTCCTATCGGCGACGTAGTCCACCCGGTAGAAGTATCCGTCGAGCTGGAATGCGCCGAAGAAATTATCAGCTCCGTGAGCGTTGGAGATGTATCGGTGAATACGCTCAGGAACCCCATTCAGCATGATACCGTTATAAAAGTGGATGTGGAAGCTGACCAATCCTTTCAGTGGGGCGAACAGAAGGGCAACCGGGCCATCGTAGTTCGAGTCGACTGCCTCAACCGCTGGCACGCCAACCCTCACCATTGTGACCCGGTTGCCTTGACCTATTGTCAGCTCTTTCGCATTCTTATATGCGAATGGGATCGAGCGTACAGATGCCGACCATAGTACCTTCGCGACGTCCTGGGGAGTCAATGCTGCGGGAGCCTGCTTCAGTTCGAGATCGGCAATGTATGACATAGGTATCCTCGTGTTAGATTTGCTCAGTGCTCTTCTTCACGGTGTTGAAGACCTTCTTACGCGCGAAGACCACCATGGTCGACGCATTCACCGGGGACTCGAGCGGAACGTAGGCATCAGAGATGGCTGCCAACGCGGCCTCCTTATGCTCGGGCCAGCCGGCCGTGTCCACGAACAGCACGGGCTTGTCCAGGTCCATCTGCTTCTTGACTGATTCAACGACTGCGGTCTTGTCCATTTTAACCCTCAATGATGTTTAACTGCTTATACCTGACTATGTCCTGCACCAATCTCAGACTAGACATCAACTCACCGTATGTGATCTGACTAGATCCTATACTCACTACTACCTGCTCATCTGCTTCCTGCGGATCAGGGTCACCATTCCACTCGACAAGAGTGGTGAGTACCCCAATAAGTGTATCTAAATCACTCTTCTTTACCTGCTTGACCACTTGTTCCACCTGGTGAGAGAAAAATACTGCACAACATAGGGATCTTCTTCTTTTTCGGCCCGGCCCACAGCCGCTGCACGCGTCTTGCCGTGCCGCCATTGATACAATACTTCGGTCAGGTCATGACCCTGATTAGTAAGTAGGTAAAGATGTAGATTGCACGCAAAATTGTAAAATCGTACATCAAACATAAGCCTAACTGTAAATACGGAAATGTCAGTAAGGCCTGGATAGCGTCTCTGAGCATACTTACTAGCCATGTAGTCTTCATGTGCGACTACCGGCTTCAGCCCCAGCGCGCCATAGGCGGTCCAGTATACTCCGAGAGGGTGCTTCGCATGTCGCATATTGATGCCAAAAGACGACTCCATCTGAGCTATTGGACGCAGAGTCTTCTCCAGGCCAACCGGATTCCACTGCTGAATCATGATGGCCCAGACTAGATTGGTCACATGGACTCTCTGAATGCCACGACGAAGTCGGCTATAGGACATACATCGGCCATCATCGATTCTTCGTATGCTAATATGGCAACCTCTGTCCACTTCCTGACCATGAATATATCAGAACATGGAATAGCGGCATATTCTACACCAACAGCTTTCAAGGCTGCTAAGGTTTGCAGCATCGACAGTCTGTTGGACCTACCGCCGGACGCTAGTTCCAGTCTAGGTAGGTAAACCCACTCAAACATAGGATCCACAGCAGCCATCTTCGCTATGTCGTCGTCAGTCGGTGCCATATTTCATATCGCCTTCTAGCTCTGCTATGATTAGCCCTATCCTGGACGATTTCAATACTTCCCCAGCTGCCATCAAGGATGCCCTAGCGGCGGCCAGATCTTTGACAGCGAGCCTTATCCTAAGGCGTTCGCTATCTGTATAGTTCTTCCTAAGAATCAATGCCAGCCTGGCTTCGATAGAGTTCATAGATCTCCCCAAACGGCATGTCAATATTCAGATCTTCACGCTGGGCCAGCATGGTGTCAAGCCACAATGGTACATATGCTATACCGCTCTCATCCCATTTCAGCTTGACATTCTCGAGAATGAATCTTCGTTCTTCGTGATTAATCGAGTACTTGTTGACGAGCTGACTGAGATAAATATATGCTTTCTCATTGTGACCGAGGGTCTGGGCGAACGCCTCGCCGGCATCACATGATCTAATGATATGATGGAAGTCGCGATCATGCTCAGTGAAGAATATCAGATTACACTCGCTACATCTTGTGGCGTCTTCAACGTGCCAATATCCGACTGCGTAGATGGAGCCGATTAATTTTGATCCACCACTAAGAACGCTGTCGAGTGTGCCAACGACAAAATGTTCGTTTTTAGCAAAGCTAACCCTGGCCTGAGCCAGAGCGTCACGGATGGCATGGATGCATTTGCGACTGTTTTTACGCGTATTGTCGATTCGATATTCATCTACGGAAAGGCCCCACCTTCTAGTAGACACTTCACCGTAGAGGTAACCGCCAGAAAGGAACGTAGGATAAGCTTCTTCTCCTGTAGCGGTTCCATTTATATAGTAGGCTGAAGCTTTCGCGCCCTTCGTCCAGATGGCGTTCGAGTTCAAATTCGCTTCTAGCGTGTTCAACCACGCGTCAGTATCTTTAAATATACGTTTTATCTCCGCAGCGTCTACGGGGACGACCTCACCCGTGCCGCCATACCAACCCGTATATTGTTCTATCTTATTGTACTTGTGGTTCACAGACATTTCGTGTGCGCGCTCCGTCCCGCGCGGCCCGGCGCAAGCGCCGTGCCGCCGGCGGGTTAAGACTTAGAGTCGAATTCCGTGTAGTCGAAATTAAGTCGGTCGAACGAGTACTGATATGGGATTAGTTCATAAAGATGAACTTTTGATTTATATTGGTGAGCCATACATGATACTATATATATCTCTTCTAGCTCGAGAAGCTTGTGGTGTGCCCATCTAGCCTCCGCCACCACTACTCCATTTGGTGTACGCTTCAAGAAAGCGCTGTGTGTGGCCTGCTTTATACTGGCGAACATCTGGTCGAGATTCGGATGCTCGTAGCCCGAGCAAAGCTCTTTGACTAGCGTCAGAAACAAAGGCTCTTCCATATCGTTGATCATGCTGGTGAACATATACGGGTTCACATGGTGCAGACATAGCCAATATAGCGCTTCTTCATGGCCTACACCTGTATCGACTCTCGCCGACATGACCCAGCCAATACCAGTATTCGTTCCACAGATCATGCACGAAGTGGGCTGACCCCAGGCATTGATCATCCTTCGTCTCAGATGTGAGGATACAGTGACTTTATAGATAGAATTGATCTTTCTGATATAGTCACTCATACCTTTACGATCTCAGCTTTCACGTTGTGGGTCACTCGCAAATATGAGATTCCATTTGACTCCGACAGGGCAAGCCACACAGCATCAACGAGACCCAGCCACGACCCTAATATAGGGCATTTAACGTCGTCAAGCTTCTTGCGAGATACCACATGATATGAGCCGCCAGTGGACAAGAAGTATACACCGGTGTCAACATTGCAAATGAATGATTTTATGTAGCTGATCAGCTCAGGATCAGCTGAGCTCTTCAATTTCAGGTCGTATTGACCTATGAAAAAAGATATCCGATCTCCCTTACCAATGAGGGTGAAGGTGGATCCTATTGCGAGCTCTTTGGATGATGCTTCTTGGAGGGTACGAGAATACGAGAGCATGTCATCATATAGGGCTACCGTGATGCCGTCTAGTGTCTGGGCATGCTGGTCGAGCGATATTACTCGTACTTCAGTGTGCCGGCCTATCACATCGTCATCGTAGTGTAGGTCGTCATCTATGTCGAATATAGGATATGACGCAATCGAATATTCGAGCTTAAGCGGTCCATGTTGTGTCCCGGCATAAAGCGACCGAGCTTTGGTGGCAGACAATTGATTGATGCTGGCAAAGATCTGGTCCGCGTGTGCAGATACCGCGTCGATAGAGAATTTCACTTTGAATCTCCTCGATACGCGTCGAACCAAACTGATGGTGGCGCAATATTCATGAGCTCTTTTCTGACGTGCTCTGCGTAGCTGATGAATTTGTCCGAGAACGGATACTCTCGAAATCCCATAATCATGTGTTCGTCGTTGACCTTGATCAACCTATCCAGACTAGTTGCGTCGATAGCGAAAGCATATACACTATTGTATCTTGACCACTGGTGACCATAGGCCATCAACTGTGCATAGCTGAATCCAGTCAGAGCTCGGAATTGCTTTTTCAGACTGCTTGACATGGTCCTCGGATTAGATGGCGCTATCGAAGTAATTAAATTCGCTTTATTGTCCGCGCTGAACGTTATTGACGGCGCGGCAGCAGTAGCCGATATATCTACCTGGTCGAACAAATGGCGGAGATTGTATATCTTCTGAGCCGGGTCCAACGTGCCAGAGATCCCTGTGTCTCTGACAAGGTCACGTTCGAGCTCTCTGCGCCAATGCGTATCGAGGGCCTGGTATATCCACAGGTCATCGAGCGCTACATAACTCTGGCCTTTGGCACGCTGGACTACGGATGGGTAGAGCAACCCCTGTACATCCACTAATGCGCGCTTTTCTTGAAGACTAGAATATTTCATATGAACCATTGACCACTATTATGAAACTGTCAGTAAGTCTAGTGAATTCAGCCACAGATCTACCAGTAGGTGTTTTATACTCAGCAGCGAGCACCCAATCAGGACGATCGTCGCGACTATATCCTTCTCTATCAGAGATCGCATTCAAGATCTCGGTCCAGCTAGACCCGAGCGACAAAGGTAGACTAACTACCTTTGAGTTCGTCCTGTTCACAATCGTTATTGTCATGCCAGAATTCATACCAGCTATAGACCTCCGAAAAAGTAATTTTGGCACGCTTCACGAGCTCTAGCTTGTCTACCAGGTGCGGACTGGGATGAAGCCGGCCGTTAGCGAATGCTACAGCAGTCTGTAGCATATTTATCTTACGACCTAGAGTCTCTAGGCGGTCAGCATCTACCGAAATCTTCGCATTTGTTTTCTCGAACTCTTTTTGTAGCGGCTTCGGTATAGCCTTGGAAGCCAATCGCAGGACCTCCATTTGTGCATATATATGCGCTAAGGTAGCCCTGGCTGATTGTATATTACGCTTCGCGAGCCTCGACCCATCTATCAGTTCTTTGATGTCGGATTTGATATCAGCGATTATACGATTATCTATATTCATCTAGTCTACCGAGGAATGTGGTCTTTGTCTGGGGCGACATTTCATTGACTAGGCGTGTCACGACTTGGTCCAGATCAGTCTCGGTTGGCAGTAATTTCAGCATGGTAAATAATATACCGGCATACCAATGCCTGTTCGCTTCTTCTGCGAACGTCCGGCGCTGCAAGCCTGGAGCCATATCGGCGGCAGGAACCAAAGGTCCTATATTCGGACTATATGCCAACCTGAAGCACTTCCTGTAGGAGTTCTTAACAACAGACTTGAAACTATGAACCGCAGACTCTAACCTGGTGAGTCTGGCTGCCCACTCCGGAAAGTAAGCTTTGATCTCGGCCGACTCACCGTCAATGATGATATCTAATAAGGATGAGTCAGTAGGGAATTTCTGATTCCCAAGTATATGGTGCAAGCGTACATACTTCGGGCTTTTGAGCTTCAGACGGTTGAAATACTTGTCGGTCGCGACCAGGCCCTCCAACTGTACTGGGTCAAAATCGCGGATGCGGAGCTCTGCGTTAGCTAGCAGCCCTTCGGCGTTCGACATGACATCAACTAGCATGGGCACCCGATAATTGATACCGGTAGAGTCTACATGCTCGTATACATCAGTCTCTTTGCCTGTAAGAGTGTTACGTACGCCAATGAGTGTAAGCTGTGGAGTGTCATATCTGACCACTATACGATTAAGCGCCGATGTGAGCTCGAATATATAAGTCAGGGCCTGGTCGGCCGGTAGCTTCATATGGCTGGCTTCGAACGTCTGCCAGAAGAGCTCACTGAAGGTGATTCCAGACCCGTCTACATTACCACCAGCATCAGGATTCCCCGATGTCGAAACATTCCAGCGATTATTGTAGAAGTATAAAGAACACATTGACCCGTCAAGCTTGTGGGTGAACTTTACACTCTCGTAGTCCAGCTTCGCAGCCAGAATCTCATGATGATTGAAGAACTTATCAAATGGCCGGCACACGGGGGTATATGAATTTGCCTCATTCAGTATAATGCCCCGGGCCTGCTGGACAACAGTATCAGCCAAAGGCGAGTCGATCATGTCGTACTTACACAGAATCAGTTCTGGGTGCACCTTTGATCGTATGACCTTTACTGCCTTTGTCTCCAGGGCGGCTAGACCATTATCTAGTATGAATTTCTGTATCTCTATCACTTTGGCTCCGTGAATTCTGGTAAAGAGTACTGGTCTAAAACCTCGATGTCGAGACCCGACCATTGCGTAAACGTGACTAATGCACCAGGTACATGTCTAGCGAGACCGTTATATATGTCCTGCGACGGAGAGGAGAGGCCATCGTATAGTACTAGTCCCATCTTATAATGGGATCCCAGATGGACATAATCCGCGGGTGGCTCAACTAGGACACAGATGTAACCATCTATGCGCACGACTTGACCGATGTTGAGCTTAGCTACCGCTTCCCTTGACAGCTTGACGAAGCTCTTGATCTCCTGCAGGGTCGACTCGTCCAGCCTCGACTGATCCATCTTTATCCTCTCTAGCTTCGTCCATAATAGTCAACAGTTCGTCCAGTCTTGCTGCAACACCGTCTGCTGACATACCTAGGTCGCCTGACTTAGCCAGACGCAAGAGCTCCCAAACAGGAAGCGTGGTACATGGTTCGAACGACGTAGGCATCCAGGTGATGTATCCACGCTGCTCGAGCTTTTCGTACAACACTATGAGATCTATGTCTCTAATTGAAGTGATCGGCTTATATCCAGTATGAGTAATCTTCTTACAGGAAGCCTTGTGCTTTATGAATCCATTTGTGGTGGTGGACTTGTGTCCACACTCGCAGACACGCTTGACATTGCCAACTTTTATATCGAACCTGAACCGCAGACTGGTTAATCTTATTCCACTTATACGTTCGCTCGAAATCACTGCACCAGTTTCGGCCACGTTCTTCTTGAACTGATCCATGTGAACTATATTAGTGAGCTGGTCTAAGCTTGGATTGGCGTTCTTACGCTTCGCTATATGGATAAGACAGTCACCAATATTCGGCCTCGAACCGGCTAAATTCGAGGGCGGCAACAATGCTTGTGCAAGCTCAGTACCGGTCACCGCCGGACTGAATTTCACGGTCTTGACGAAAAGACCTGGTCTAGAATTGGAATACGACAACCCCCCGGTCAGAGGATTGTCGTATTCGTAGCTGCACTCCATTGTGACCGAATCAATACATGGGTGTTCTGCAAGGTCCTTGTATGCAGCCAACCCTGTAGAGCTAATATCGGGTGTGACACCACTAAGGTTTGGCTCACCATAGCGTCTAGCGTTCTGTATCGCGCCATGTATCGACAGTACATCATTCCACCCATTGAACGAAATCTGACCTATCTTCACGGACCCACCTTAATCGTAATAGTCTTCAATTTGGAAGCCGTCTCGCGTGATAGTAATATCCTCGACCATGATCTCCAAAATCCCTGGGAATTCATGATCTCCAATTCTAATCTTCATTCGTCATCCTTTGTGATTGATACTTCGTGATGAAGATGGATATTTATGGTATCGCCAGCCAGTAGATGCCAACGTCTACCCTTATGTTCTAACGTCTCTGTTCCACGTGGGTAGTATCGCACATGTAGACCATTATTCAATATCTCAATAAATTTATCAGCTGACGATACTGACCAAGGGCCAGGCGATTTATTCCTAGACTCAAGTAGGTCGGCTAGCACGGCATATTTCTCGAGAGACTTGACCTGTGCCTCAAGGGTAGCGATACGCGACTGATACTTCTGTCGCTCCACACGTCGCGCACAACCACGACCCTGGGGGCAATTGTGGTGACCACACTTGGGGCAGGGTGTACCGTGGAATCCACGTTCGTCATCAAATTGACTCATATTTATGGAACTCAAGGGATTCGAACCCTAACACCACGAGCCTTTGACATATCCGATGCGCCGGTCACCCGGTGGCCGCAGGTGCGACCTGAAAGTCGGCTGTCAACTCTCTGAGTCCCAGAAAAACATGCAGTATGGATTGGCCGGCTTGCAAACCGATTGCACCATATTGTCGACACGACTTATCAGGTCGCAAGATCCAACCACCGCTGACGTGTGGACCCGCATCGACAGCTACTTATCAGCCTTGTCATAGCTCAGGTTCATACCCTGATGCTGCACAAAATCAATGTTCGACCGGGAAATCCTTATTGATCTCAGCTTCCAGATAAGACCTAGAAGCTGCCCGGATGAACTCGTTCTCTTTATTGATCCACCGGATGAGGTAGATGGTGAACCTAAAATCGAAATCTTTTATGTACTGGTCGAGCAACGCTTCCCACCGCATCACTCTATCAATCGCGTCTTCGATCATTGCCGTTCCGACAGAGTCGTGGTCTTAACGCCGCTTCGCGATATCTTTGTCCATGAAGACAGCCCCATCACCGTCTTTAACTGTCGGGACGCGCTGCACCATAGCAACGCGCGTGCCCGCCGAAGGTGAACTGGCTAGCATATACTGGGTGAGACGGGGGTCCTTGTTGATCTGGATCGAGCCGGCAGTCTTGTGACCGTAAATCATGACACCAGTAAGTGGCTGAGGACCGGGGGTCGCACAATCAATACATTCATTCACCTTACCTGGGGGTCTGCGTGTTACCTTGGAGTTACTGAGCTTATCTTTCGCATCGAACTCAATCTCACAATGAACGCAAATCAATGTTTTCCACCTTGCCAGTTGGTTCTACTGCACTTTTTCAGACTTAATGGTCCAACTACCTATTGCCACTTCATTGGTCTGCTCTAATTGCTTGGCTTTACTAGTGGCCTTGGCCAGAGAGTCGTACACTCCAATCAATTCAGTGGCACTGTCGTAATGACACAGTAGAACGTATACTAGTGTATTAGCATGCGGAAGGCTCAATGTGTACCGCCTCCGTGTGTACTCTTATACTTATCTACGGCCTGCTCGGGCATCATTCCATCGTCATAGCAGTAAAACCATGAAGGGTCTGTAGCAGGCATCATCTCCGCGCCTTGCTCCTTAGGCCAACCCAGGATGTCGCAGCAGGCGGCAACCCACTCAAAGAATGTACTATTGGATGAAGTCATATAATAAGACCAGTGGGAGTCGAACCCTCGGGAATGAACCCGATACCTATAGCGCAGATCATTACTTCTGCGCCTCCTGGTCTCACCAAACCTTTACTTCACGATCAGCAGATTCGTGCCACGGACGAGCTTGCGATTGGCGCTCGTTGACTGGATGAACACATCCCAATTCGCGTGGTTGCCGGGCTTGACGAGGACTTCCTGGCCACTGGGGAGACCGAGGAGGTCACGAGTCTTATCACCACCGTAGACATCGGACTTACCCTTCTCCATCAACATGATGTTCTTGAACGACTGGACCTTCTCGTCCTTGGTCAGCTGATAGAAGGCGCTACCCTTGGTGTATTTGTAGCCCTTCTTCTCAACGAAGGTCGCGATATCGATCTCAGCCTTGACTTGCGCCACCTCGACGTTATTGGTCATGTTCTGGCAGCTGCGCTTCACATCGGAAGACTTGACCTTGCTGAGGTCCGTCGTGAAGAAGCTCTTGGTCGACGTACCGCCGGCCGAGCGAGTGACGAAGTAGTTGCTGTAGCCGCTCTGGAGCGACGAGCCAGCACCGCGAACGCCCTTCTCGGTGGCCTCCCACTCCTGAACGTTGCCAGTGGGGATGTCAAAGTCCTGACAGAGCCGATTCTTATAGCCAGGCGGGACCAAGAAAACAATCGTGAAACGATCGGTGGCTTGAGCCTTCTTGATCAGGTTCACGACCTGATTCGAATTGAACTGATGCGAGCCCATGTCTTCGCCGTCGGTGACCACATTGACAACATAGCTGGTCACGCCGTCGTCGGACCGAAGGGCATCAGTCAGAGTGTGGCCCACAGCGTCGAAGAGGCGCGTGCTAGAGCCGGGCATATAATCCATACGACCCAGTGGCTTGACCCACTCGATCAGAGTCTTCGTCGACGGCTTGATCTCGCTATTGAAGCGAACGAGGGTGAACTCGGTGTTCTGACCCGAGGCGAGAGACCCGACCTTCAACGACTGCACGACATCGTTGACAGTGTTGACCGTCTGATCACGGATTGGATTCATCGAGCCCGACTCGTCGAGGAGCAAGAAAATGCTGTTCTTGAGCTCGACCGGGGTCGCCGTCTTGGCACGACGGGTGCGACGCTTCTTGCCAACGGTCGCAGTGAACACCTGGTCGGTCAGCTTTACTGCCCGACGAGGCGACGCACGCTTGAGCTTGACTGCACGAACGACGGGGGCGAGGAGCTGCTTCTTCTTTCTAGATGCCATTTTGGTGTTTATACCTTGTGCTAAGTGGGACTGCTTACTGCTGACTGTTCTTCTATTTGTTCTACCTTGTAGGACTTGGCGAGATTGGCTAGCTGGCTTGGGTCGACATTCATCTGGATGGCCCATCCTGCTGGGCGGCCTACTTCAATGAATAGTAGGACTATTGTCGGCCACTGACTCCAGTAAGGGCTATGCATGTAGAGAACTTTACCAATGCTCGTGTAGTAGACAACGCTGCCACAGTCAGCAGTTAGTCTCCAGACTGTACCAGCGGCGAGATCATCGATATTAGGCATTTTCGGCGGCGTCTCCCGCGCGGCCCGGCGCAAGCGCCGTGCCGCCGCCGGGGTCATACGAGCACTCACTGAGTGAGTAATTCAGCTTCGTCCTCAGTGATGTCGCGGTTAAAATAGAACCATACCTCATCCCAGTTCCCCTCTACGTCGGAAATCGTCCTCCCAATGCGTTGGGCTAACTTGGTAGCGGCTGTGTCCATCGCAGCTGGAATAGTGGGCACGTCGTTATCTAGTACAGCAGCAAACACGATACGATGTGCTTCGATTCTGATTGGCTTCACTGAGCACGCTCCTATCAGTCCATGGATGTAAAAAACGGGGCAAATGACTTAGCCACTTCGTCTGATACTTCAACCTTAGGCTCTTCGGCCTTGGAGTGGACCTCGGCCAGGAGCCCTTTTAGCTGCTCGAGTGGAGTGTCACCATAGACCTTCGTATCTTTCGCCATAGAGATGAGATCTAGATACTGTTCAGCAGCCTTGCTCACCACTGGTATCATCTTTAGCGGTCGCCATTCAATTAGACCGTACTTAGTAAGCGTATCGAACAGAAGGGTGGTGTCCATGCCGGTAGAATGGGTGTCATATTGACGATGGAATGCGTTCCAGGAGTCAACCGTATTGCATCTAGCCCTATGCTTAGACAAAGCCGTGGGATTGTCGAACGCTTCCCCGCAGTTACAACTATATTGTTCCATCTGGTGCGGGATATTGATGGAGTAATTCACGGTAAGATTGGCCAGTCTAGATACCTTCAGGTTAGATTCAAGGCTATCGACATCGCCGCCGTGATTATAGCAGTGGACGCCAAGGCCTGTTCTCGACCTGGCTATGATCAGATCAGCCTTTTTGAAGGCACTCATAAAGTCGTCAACCAGTGGTGCCTCTGCGGATCTAAAGCTATTAAATAAGTCGCGCAGCTTTTTCTGATGTGTGGCCACTGTGATTTTCTTGTGGCCAATGTTATTCCTTATGTGCACGTATACCTTCCCCCCGTGTACAGTCTTGCCCTTACGATCTTTCGTAGTCGCCAAGAAAGCTGCAGTAACATAGGCCTGGTCCGCGATCGTGCGATCGCGCCAATTGCCACTCAGACCATAGATACTGACATCACGATCTGTCTCCCTTTCAGAATCAGAATCGGATATATCAAAATACAAACGTTCTATTTCTACTTTCAAGTTCTTGCTCCAGTGTTAATGCCCAAGGAGGGACTCGAACCCTCAAGGCCTTTCGGCCGACACACTCTAAATGTGCTATGTATACCGTTTCATCACCTGGGCGCTACTTTAATACTTAACTACACCATCTACTATACTGTAAACAAACGGATCACGTTTAGCTTTGTCCATGCGTCCAACGTTATAGCCCACCGAACAGTTCGCGAGTATTGAATCACCACGCTTCCAGACGCCCGTGTCTTCATGAATATGCCCGTAGCAGACCACTTTGGGCCTTCTCTGGTCGATTGTCTTCAGGAGCTCTTCGCACCCAGCGCTGTCTCCATTGGTCGTCTTGTCCCCATACCCTTGTGGCGGGCCGTGGACCAACAGGACGTCAACATCATCTGGAATCATGGCCCACTTCTTCGCGATGACGGCACCACGCTCGAGATTGAAAGCCCAATCATGAAACCACGGCTGCCATGGCGACCCATAGAATCTGACCCCATCGATCGTGACTTCTTGATCCTGTAGATAAACGATACCATCGCCACCCATGATGGTCTGTGCTTCGATCGACCGCTTATCCTGGAAGCAGAAGTCGTGGTTACCGGCTATGATTACCTTGTGCTTCTGGGGTTGCGCGACCAACCACCTACGGAAGGCAACGAGCTCTTCTATCTTACCTCCTATGGTCAGGTCACCGGATATGGTAAGCACGTCTGCCTTCGGGGTAAGGATCGCCGGCCGGTTGTACGGCGTACCGTTCGCGGTGAAGTGCACATCTGAAATTGAGCAGATATTCATGATACTAAATCCTTGCTGGGTGTTTGATAGGACCAGTCGGGATCGAACCGACGACCTTCGCCATGTAAGGGCGACACTCTAACCAGCTGAGCTATGGTCCTGTTATAGTTCTACGGATCTATCGGCCTATGATCCACTAGGAGGAAACAATCCGGGAAAAACGACCACATTTCGTACTCTGGTTGATCTAAGGCATCGAGCGGGTCAAGGTGTATAATCGACAGTTCTATATAGTTTATTGCCTCTGTTGTATTGGAGGCATAGAATAGTCGATTGACGATACCGTGACACTGGCGTTCGTTCCTGCCAGCGCTCTTGACGTGAAGGTAGTCGCCTACACTTAGTTTAATGGATCTCACTTCACGATAAAAATCCACCAAGCCTTTCTGTGCGGTCTTCGGATATCCAATTATAGGTCTACACCATTAAGACTGATCAGCGTGGCGTCCTGGCTGTAGACCCTACAGTCTCCGAAATCATCCACTTTTAGATATCCACACTGAACTTCCTCTCCTATAGATTCGCAATCGAAAGATTCAAATCGATCGAACCAGTCTCCGTCCTTGTCAACTAGATGTAAAGGTATCTTACCGTTGACCCAGTTAACATTTATTTGATACCTACCCCAGGCGGACATGAATCCATCAACAACACCAACGAAATCGTAACCTTCGACCTTGAAGTGTACGACGTCACTAGTTTGCACCATCACTGCCACATTAGTGAACTGCATGATTAGCCGCATTTTCGACGGCCTACATCCGCTAGAGCCGAACGAAGGCTGAACCAGCGGCTGATTCTCAACTTCGGCTATTACGCTACTGTGTGCCATATTTAGCCACGAGCGGGATTCGAACCCGCGACAACCTGATTACAAATCAGGTGCTCTACCAGCTGAGCTATCATGGCCTGTCTCACTTCTGGACAGCCCGATTGGACACCAGCTTCCATTTATCGGCAAGATCCACCTTGTCGAACAGCAGATATTCGTCATCTGGGCAGTAGCTGCTGGGTGCGATCTTCTTTGCTACCGCATCAACGTAGCACGAGAATCGACCCTCTCCCGCGCCGATTGTGACTGGATCAGCATCCATCATGACCAGTGTAGGTTTGAATTCATCGACAAAGGCCGTGTCTACCCGGAGACCCCACTTATGCACACCATGGGCCTTCACGACGGTTGGCCAGTCGCAGTCGACCTTGGTGGCCGTGGCGCCACGGTGATTGTCCTTCCAGCCGAGAAGCGTGATGCGGCCACCTATAGCCCTATCGCCGTACATCTTGTCGAGCTCTGCTGTGCTGACGGCGCCAACCACAACTTGGTAAATCACCGAAAGATTGGCCTTATCGTCGGGCTTAGCAGCTGCGAGTGACGCATTGGCCTTCTGACCTTCTTCGTGAGTGTCTATACTGATTGCCACACTTCCGATCAGGCTGGCTAGGGCAGCATAGTTATCGCAAAGATACTTGACATTGCGCGTAGTGAAGTTGGGCGTGATTTTCTTGTCGGCTGTATATTGGAGGATCTCGAGGAAATCGGGGTGGTCGGTCGGTTCACCGCCGCCAAATGCCACCTCAAATACCTGGGCCTCAGCCAGCGCGTCGATCACCGACTTGATGTAGGCAGTGTTGGCGTGCTTACCTCGAGTAGTGCTACCCTGGTAGCAATAGGAGCAGCCGAAGTCGCAGAAATCCGTAACCTTGATATCTACCAGCTCGGGCCAGGTGCTCGACTGTGGCGCTTCAATGTCCTTGAAGGACATGCGCACCTTGTGGCCAGATTCCCTGTCGTAGAGTGAATAGTAGTCACCATCTTTTCTAGCTACGGCGCTCAGACCGAACAGTTTCCGATCTTTGAAGGTACCAGTACCGGTTTTTACTGTAGGCCCGGGCCCAGCCATCATCCTTGCCGGATGCCCTGATTCGTCACTGTCATTCCCGCCGAGGATTACAACGTCGTCTCGAAGCAGGACGGTCTTGAAGTCTTCCAGGTAATCACTATGCAGATCCATGTCGGACCAGTCGGAAGGGAGTCCGATCACTGACTGATGATCGACACCCATATCACCGGTCACAGTATACTTTAACATCAGCTCACGCGCCAGACCCGGATTCTTATAGTACCAGCGTCCGCTGATGTTCGACGCGATCTGCGCCTTCATATACAGGGACTTCGCTTGCTGCGACGCCAATGTGAAATTATCCCATCCAAACTGACTATACGGGTCATAGTCATCAACAATGGTATTTCCGTCGCGGAGCGTCACAATCGAGTGGCTCGAGGAGCTATTACAGGCATGGCCTCTGCGGATGTTGAAAACCTTCATTTGTGCTCCACCTACGGTAAGAGATCTATGCGCACCCGGACAATAGGGATGCTACCACAATACACAAAGAAAATACTTGCCAGGGCGATGATGCCGATTACAATCAGCCAGTCCTTGACTTCTTCACTCATCGCCCCGGCTTCCCTATCAAAGAACCTCGACGTCGACCTTGACCGGCGCTTCCTTGGTAGCACCGGAAATGACTGTCTTGAGGGCAGCAGCCTGACCCTTGAAGTAAACCTGCCGGCGCTTAGTACCGAAGCCCGTGATTGTGAGCTCAGCCGAGCCCTGGCTTGAAGTGACCTTCAACTTCGAACCCTCGACGAACTCCTCGGGAGTGTCCTCGAGAGGCGAAAGCGAGTGAGAATCCTTGGTGTTAAGCGTGAACATTATTTACATCTCCTGGGTTTGCTACGTTGTTTGCTACGTCTACAGGTGTTAGAATAAATCCCTTAACGGAAGTGCTCGATTCTAGACTGGAAGCCAGTGGCCGCCACCTCTGGACCCAAAATGATCCATTACCATTGTTTTCGAACAGCAAATTCAATGTCACGACAGGTAGATGTCTCCCAGACGGATCAGTTTCTACATCGACCACGACATAATAGGCGAACTGGTCTTGGTTGGCCTCTGAGACGAGACGATAAACATCGCCAGGTGTGGGCATTGTCATTCGGCGGCGTCTCCCGCGCGGCCCGGCGCAAGCGCCGTGCCGCCGCCGGACTGACAGTATAAATCTACTAGTTCAAACGAGAAGTATGTAGACTCCGGGCGGCCTCCGATCAACCTCACAGCCCAATTATCAGTCCAGTCGTCGCCATCCGAATAAACCTTTACTAATTCCACGAGCGGCCCCGACGAGGACCCTTTGCTCCACGGTAAGCTAGTGACCATGTAGTAGCAGTCGCTCACCAAACCGCCACCGTACTCCGACCTTACCTTGTACACATCTCCTACTTCTACACGCCTTACCGACTTGGTAGTCAAGGCCTCGCCCATAGCTCGAAGGTAAAGGGGAAATGCTGTAGATCCTCGCCCTTCATAATGCTTATGGACCAGTTATCAATCCAGATTCTGTCGTCCGCATGTACTTTAACTAGATCTACTACAAGATGTTCCTGATCGTCTTCGCGTATAGATTCAATCATATAGTAGCACGGTCGATTATATGGATCATATGGATTATTCAATAGGCTGTCCATATGAAACACCTTATAGATTTCTCCCACGTCCATGCGCTACCTCTTATTTTTGAGGATAGTGGCAAGCAGCTCTAGAAGGTAAATCTGTCGTTCGTACGACTGTCGTTCAGTCATCGGTTAAGCCCTCTGCAAGACGTTGGTACTTACGCAGCTGTGCTAAGATGGATTTGCGCTCTTCTTTGTACTTGATCCGAAGATTGGCGATCTCTTCGTTCTGTCTTATCAGTTTAGTACGGAGCTTGATTATCTCTTCGTTCGCCATAGAAAGATCTTCGAAGAGTGGAGATTCATATGCGCCGGAGTGGATCTTCATATCTTAATCATCCTGCATTCGGGATCGATGGACATGTTATAATTTAAATGCAGCTCTGAATCAGAAAGACCCGCCTCAAAAGTTATGGCTTTTATGTGTTGATCACTCAGGCGCCTACTGACCACATAAAACGTGCCATCTATCCTAAACGTTGAACCTGGCCTACTGTGCAAAATCACGTGTCTGAGCGTGCAATCATATTCAGAATCGATCGACACTAAATGAGGTGTCGGATCCAAGAGCTCAGACGGCCTAGAGAACAAGCTCATGGGGAACATCCTACGAGGCCAATCGACTGGCAGTCGGGTGTTATGTTTATACAGCTCAAGATGGAGCATTGACGTCCCGAAGCCCTTGTCGCGTTTGAGTACTTGACGTACCCAGCCAACTCTATCGCCGGCCTTTAAATGGTCGCCAACACGGATGCTGAGATCAGAATCGTCGCCGATCTCCCCATAGCATACTACGCCAGAGGGGCCTTCTGCCATTATAAAGCCAGTATCTAAATACCATGGTGATCCCGCTGTTGGCCCAGTGAAATCACCGCAGGCGACTATAGTAGAATCTTCCACCGCGAACACGTCGGACATAGGTCTAGTGTAAAGATCTACGCCGGTATGATAAGTAGTAGCCCGTACAGAGGCGAACGCACCCGGCTCGAAAGCACCAGGCACCGATAATCTCCGCAGTGGAGACACCCAATTAATCATCCTGTAGAGCCTTGATTGTCTCGTCGATAGCTCGTTCAATCCATGTTGGCGTAAGTGCAGCACGAACAGCGTTCGACCTAAGTTCAAGCATCGCGCCCTTAGAATAAGTATTGGGACCATAAGATCTACCCAAGACGTGCAGAAAGGCCCAAAGTGCAGAGTCCACTTCACCATTATTTGTGAAGTACATCTGTGGCCTGGCACGCATCGACTGCAACATATCCAAAATGCGACTCTTATGAGATTCCATGGCCACTCCTTTGCTGGTGAACGGAGAGGGTGAGATTCGAACTCACGATGGGCTTTCACCCACGCCGGTTTTCAAGACCGGTGCCATAAGCCGCTCGGCCACCTCTCCTAAGCTACTATACCTTATGATATACTGAGCATTTATGCATTTCGACGATAAAATCCGACGGTTCGGGTAGTCTACTCAGGCGGTCGAAACCAAATGGATACACGGCGACCCCTACACCACCGTTATCGTACATCCACCATGTAAACATACGCGGGACATCACTACTGAAGAATGTTACACATACATCTGCGCTCACTTGTGTACCTGCGTCACCCGAGATTTCTAAACTCTCATGGGGCGACTCCAAATTTCTACCATAGCCCGCTTCATAGCTGGTAACGATACCGAGCCCCACGGGGGAGTCGATCACGTCGCCGACCCGCAAGAATTTGAGTTCGTCAGAGGTCATATTTAAATAGCGCGTTCGCAAAAGACGAAGATTGATGTACGTTTAGTACGGCACCAACGGTATGATGGTCATATCTACCACCAACCAGCAAAAATGATCTATATCCTAACACCGGTAGGTAATCGCCCAGCAACACCCAGTAGGAATCTCCTTTTACCTCGGACCAGGCGCCATCATAAGGGTGGATGCATACGTTGCCGACCTCGAGACACCTGAACTCTACTGTGGTCATAACAGTATCAGCCCGCTAACGAACGGTGAATTCTCATGCACACGCACCACATCGCCAGGTATGCTGAGTTGATGTTTGCCAGCGACCAACAGCAGTGGCCTATACAGATAGGGAAAGTCCGATGGATCCCTGTCCAGTATAACCCAAAATGAGTCTTCTATGATTCCTCTATACTCATCAAGAGGTGGAAGATGCACTAAAGAGTCGACTGCAAGTGAATTGAATTCAGCTCTGGTCATTTCTTCACCACAGTGCAAGAACACTTCATAACTTCAAATATCTCGATACCATCCTTATTCAGGCCTGAGATACCAAGGTTAAATTCTGGCGGCGCTTTAGGGGTTCCCCCGCACGACCAGCTCATATCGAACTCTATGTCCTTCTTCTGCCACTGTGTTTTAGCACACTTCCAGCGACGCATGATCCTGTTCCACCTTGCGAGCCTCTTCTTATGCTCGCTCTTATGGAAGGCTGTGATCAATTTAGCCTCATCGACCGCTTTCTTCAGCGTATCGAACTCGAAGGTCGACCAGAATCCCTGGTAAGAAAACGCTTCGAAGACGTAAGTGGTTTTCATGACATCAATCCCTCGAAGTAAAGGGCAGTTGAATAACGTGGCTCGGCTAGGCCGGTACCATACACCCAGCGATGACCGTCATACTCACGCCAACCGTATGAGCCTATTTCAATGCCGGTCTTAGGCATACACAGGTCGAAGCCTGAGTCGGTCTGGACTATATTGGGCATGGCGCCTATCTTACCGGAGCCTCGGGTATTCTCGCCAAGTGTGGTCCTTGCATTCAGTATCATCGCATCTAAGTGGCCCGCAGCCATGTCGTTATTTCTAACAACGCGGATGAGCTCGAGTTTCATGAACATGCGCTGATGAAACGGATCAATTTCACTCTCGTCTCTGAAACAGGGCGTTATAGTCTGATATAACCCCTCTGTCAACTGGCCGTCGAGCATCATCTGAATGAACGACTGCTCGGCTGAGCCGACTAAATTACCGAATTTCGTCTTTATACCTTCTACGTGCGCAGGCCTGGTCACTGCGTCAGCACGTTCAGACACGCACCACGGCACCTCTATCGGCTTATATCCCAGCCTTCGGTACTCGGCCTGGGCAGCCGCTAAGTAATCATACCTTATTGAGAACGGGCTATGTTCCGTCTTCCTTAGCTGCCACATGGCAAAGGGATGATCAGTCATTTGCGCTTCCTTACTGGTATGCCCCATGATCGCATGAACTTCCGGAACGCTTTCTGATTATTGTCCGCCAAGGCGCTCTGTTTCTTCTGCGCAATATACTCTTTGTTGGCTATTTTACTGATCTCCCCTGGTGACGGGATGTCGGGCACCGTAACAGTATTATGCTTTACGCGAGATACAGTAGGGCTTCTATGACCGTTCCTGAAGGCTCTAGCGGTGGCCCGAGTCATGGCTTCCAGGTCTTTGCGACTCAGGTGGGGATGATGTCGGAGTAGATATCCGTCGATGGCGCCGAGTAGATCTGAGAGCTCGACAAGAGCCATAATCGAAACACCCTGCTGGACTGCATCTACGAATTCTTGTGCCTCTTCAAGGACTTTGGAGGCCTCGCCGTATTCTCCCCTGTCGATCTTGCTAACGTGGTAGCCGGGACCGAGGTCTTTTTGCTTAGTCATAGTATCTGATGGAAGAAGGACTGGGGGAAGGTAAGTGGATATGCCCATTCACCATAACGGTTGAGCTTATCGAGCTCGGGACCAACTTCAGGCTGCATATGATCCTGGCGTGCGGTGCCGTAGATTATCTTATTCACAGCGATGGCACCATGTGCCGTACAGATAGGACAGATGTCATTTCTCATATACTGGATGTCGTGCTCGCAGACGATATCGAGATCCTCGCGATCAGACATATTTATCTCCTATCACCCTGTAGTCGATTTTGAAATCTCTGATATTGAGGAACCGCTTCACTGCAAACATCGAATTGGGGCCGAAGTCGGCCCAGAAGCTCCGGTATTTAACGCCGATGTCGACTTGGTAGTGCACCACGCCGGGCTGGCTATTCGATTGCTCGATACGTATCTGACATTTATTGTTACTAAAAGTATATGAGTCGAGCGCTAACGACAAATTGATTGTCGCATCAAGTACGCACATGCGACTGCACACGCCATGTGTGAGCACCTTCTTGCGTGCATTTTTAGACATGTACCGCATAGAATCCACGTCATCAGTCGGGTGAAAATAGTCAGTATGCATGTTCTTGACGATCGCGTAGATGTGCTCGCACTCAGGCGGGCAGATCTTGACTATGTCGCCTACTGACAGGAAGTTGAACTCGTCTAGGGTCACAGGACCTCGCTCACCATGATGAGGCCGATCGAATCGACGCCACGCTCGTGGGCCGCGCGAACTTCAGTCAGCGCAGTCTCGGTAGTCATTTCGCGGAAGGCTTGCTCGTGCCAGATTTCCTGAGGGAGTATCTTTGCGAAGACAGCTCTAATGTCCTCCGGGGCGTCTGGATCTTCTGCGATAACCTTGATACGCTGGAGGCGCATCCGCTCAGCCAAGGCTGCCACAGCTGCTGCAGACTCGAACGACTGAGCTGCACCTTCCACTTCGTCCCAGTACCTGGTATTGGTAGGAAGGAGTGCAGGCTCGACGCCACGCATGGTCAGCAGACCACCAACCCAGAGCGCATGGAGCTTCTCCTGGCCGGCGATGGTCTTGAGAGTAGCGGCATGCCTGGTGTCCGTACAACGTGCATAGACGAACTGCTCGATGCGGTCCGAGGCGGTCATCTCTCCATGATACTGCTTCTTGAGCCACTCGATGAGCTTGGCCTCGTCTGACTTTACTTCACTCCACCACTGTTTTGATGTCTTCACTTTTTATTCTTTCTGTATAGATTGAGAATTCTGTACGCTTCGGTCCACTCTGGCGGATCTACCCACTTAGGCTTCGGATTACGATCGTCAGACCACCTACACTGGCAACCATCACAGGCCTCCCAAATGAAACCCTCGCGGTGGGTCTCCTCGTGCTGGCATGTGTTCCGCTCATCTCTCTTCAAGAGAGCCTCTAGTGCCTGAGCTAGAAGCTCTGCAGTGATACTCTCTACCTTATTTGGCTTCATTTGTCCTCAACAAATTTGGCTCTACCTTTTGGCTCTTCCAGTGCTTATCTGTAGTGACGTGGTTCGCTCTAACGAACTTCCCGACCTCATTCTTATATTGACTATAGCTGAAGCCGAACTTGTTTCGCACCACGTAGCCTTCAGTACCTTCTCGGTGCAGGCTCTGGAGCAGCTCCCGATCGCCTGGACCTTCGTAAATGACATCTACAGTCTCGAGTCCTAGTAGACTAGCATAGTCTAGTGTCTCTTCCCAAGAGAAGCACTCGTTACGCGCGTTCCAGATGCTAAAGACCTGGAAGTGGGCCTTCAAGTCTGTGTAGTGGATGCTATGCTTAGCGTATAGATTCTCGCCACACACCCGCCAGCCATCAGGAATATCTTTCGCTATCCTGGCATGCAACATCTTGATATAGTTTCTGGATTCGTGTGGCTCATAGATGAGAGACCGCGCATGAAGGCCGTCGTTATACAAGGTCGTGTTCTCACCATCCATCTTTACGGTCGCAACCACAGACTTACCCTTAAACGGGTCATACTCGTACATCTTCTTATCGTCGCTGGTGAGGCCAGGACTCCAAGGAAGGTGGTACGTACGCGGGAACTTCACGCGGTTAATGAACAGGTGTAATACGTTGCCTTCTTTGAGAATCTTCTGCACGTTCTCGTCGTAGAAGAGCTCGCCCTTGAGACGAGTGCCATTAGGCATGATAGGGTTACCCCATTTATCGTATTCCTGGTCGGTGCTCAGGTGCTCCGGGAGCATTGCAATCTTGATGCCGGCTTTTGATCGCAGATCAGCACAGCTGATGACGGTTGCCTCAGCATGCCAATGACACGTCTCACACAGAGACGCACCGTTAGCCAGATGGTATCCACCATTGCCCCAGAGACGACGTTCAACGATATGGTGGGCGTCTTGAGCTGTCTTACCGCACATAATGCATAGGCTCTTGTCACGTTCGAAGACCTTGGCGCGAAATTCGTCTCTAGTCAGAAGGGACATTTTAATACCTATTCCAAGAAAGGTAATCGCTGGCTGCACCTATATGATCAGGCTGCGTATCAATCGGATTTTCCGAGTATATGTACCTTATACGATGACAGATATAATCAACATTGTCTTGCCGACCGACCTCAACGATCACCCAGTAGGTTCTAAGGCGGGTCGTTTCATCTATGTTTGTAGTATAGTAGTAGATGATATCGCCAACTCTAAGTTCGCCAAATTCTTGTTGGGTCATTGCAACCTATAGACCAGCATGGAAAAACCAACACGGGAAATCATGCGCCACAGCGATCTGATTCAGAGGAGTAAGATTATCCTCCGACCAGATGAATTCTACACGATGTGAGTAGTGCGGTTTTCTCAATTCCCGGGCGCCGGCCTCTACCACGACCCAGTAGGACTTGCATGGCAGGCTGTCTTCTCTCCTGAGATGGAAGAAATATATGACGTCGCCTACCCTCAGATTGCCGAATTCATTTAGGGTCATCTAGTCCTCCCGGCGGGAATCGAACCCGCTACCTACCGCTTATAAGGCGGACGCTCTAACCGGTGAGCTACAGGAGGCGGCACATTCACGAGCTTATCTTAGTCCATACGTGTGGTACGGAGGCGGTCGCAGTCAACATCCGATCATGTTCGTGACCAATACTGAAGACGAACATGACATTAAAGCAGCGTCGATAAAGACTATCATCTGTGTCCCACTGCTCTTTTTCACTTGTGATTATCCAGATCGACTCGTCTGAGCCAGTTGCTTGAATAACATCACCGACTGACAATGAATTGAATTCATCTAGTGTCAAAGCGTGACCCTCTCCCAATATCCTGGGATGGACGCGAAATCTGTATCTCTACGATTTCTATCTTCGTCCGGAGCATAAACAAGGCCAACAACAAATCCTTCTGACCCAAATCTAATGGTCGGCTCCAATATCACGTACGTAACGCCAGAACTGTCGATGAAGCTAGAGTATGGAGTGATGATGTCTCCTGGCCTAAGCTGTCGCCATTCTTTTTGGGTCATGGCTTAACGATTTTCGGCTATCCAATCGAAGTAGTACTCACCGTAGAACGCTCTTGCAGCTTCTTCGTGAATGCGATGGATATAATCATCATAGTCATCGTCTGATAAATTGCCCAGCGCAATCTGCCCGACATGCTCTTCGAACAACTCGAGCAGATGACTAAGGTCACGCTTACGGAGCAACCTGGGACGTGCCGTCTTGGCCTTATCCCTGCGGGCGAGTTCTTGCCTTAATGCAGCTTCAGAAACAGACTTCAGATTCATAATGCTGTCCTTTGTTGGGCGGGGTCCGCCGTCTCCCGCGCGCACAGGCGCAAGCGCCGTGCCGCCCGGCGGCTAGGTACACTTGTCCCAATATGTCCTATCGGTGGCTGCTTGGACCCTGGGCAAACTCACACTATTGTCTGTCATCCAGCAACAGGCCAAGAGGAAACTATGCTCGTAAGTCTTGTGGGGCCCGAGCACCACCCAGTAGTTGTCTTCCGTCCAGGCATTCGCTTTTACCAAGTCCCCTGGCTTCAGCTCATCCCACTCTTCTTGAGTCATTCAGGTAGCTTATTCCAGTATCTGGGATAGCTCACAAACTCTTGAGTTGCCCTTCGCCTCCCGTTCGGATCGAACACTAGACCCGCAAAATATCCATAGAGGCCAGTCGAAGTGACGCGCTCGAGAATTACATAAATAAGATCATTATTGGGATCATTACTATAGCTAAATGGTACGATTAGATCTCCTGGCCTCAGGGCATCAAACTCTTCGTCGGTCATTCAGGGGCGTAAGGAATCGAACCTCAACAAAGCAGATTCAAAGTCTGCCGCCTTAGCCATTCGGCCACACCCCTAGTACTACTTGGAATACTTCGCCAGCCAGTCCTCAGTCATCGACGTAACTGGGTAGACTGAAAGATAGACGCGCAGATCTGGCGCGACCTGAAACTTGTTACCACCCGGCGTCTGAAGGTACGAGCTGGTCTTAGACAGATTGTCTATCTTCACAGGCTCAGCAGCTAGTATCATCTTTGCTATGTCGTGCGAGGTTAACATTACTCTTGACCCTTGATTGGAACCGGCAGCGAAGTAATCGCCATGTTTTTGACTACATTTCTGATACCCACATCATCCTCCTTCTCTTCAAGACCCACTTTAGAAGTCAACGGGAAGCGGAGGTAAGGCGGAATTTCATCGCCTGGATTGGCTGCCTTGTGCAAATCTCGAGCTTCGTCCATTATGGCTTTGGTTTCGTCCGATTCAGCTATAGTTTGACAATACATGAGCGGCTTACCCCAGACCGCCGCGCCCCTGATAGGCTCACACATGCTGTTTGCAAGCGAGTACCCAGTAAGGCTGTTGTCTGTGATTAGAAGCACTGGCTCGGTCGCAGATTCTATTTCAGCTTGAGACGGACGCATTTCAGGCCGATCGACATCTAAGTTTCCGGAAAATGCTTCCACGAAGTCTGCCCAGAAATCAACGAAGACTTGGCTGTTCTCTTCTGGCTTCAGAAAGAGATTGTCGAAGCGACACGGGCCACAGTTGGTACAGCTGTTGTGGCCTACCAGGTCGTACTCATCTACGTGTGCCATGGTTGGATCTGGATTATAGCTATGGCACACATGTACGTATTCAGGTATCACCCCATAGGATTCCGCAGCGCTGTCTATACTGTTGATTGCCTCGCTACAGAATCGAATCCTCGCATCTGATTCATACCCGCGCTTGAATAAGTCTAAAGTGGACTCACTCGGCTTGACGACTCTAAACGCTTCCACTCCCAACGGGAGATAAGAAGAGGTTCGGCGAACATCCAATAGCTTGCGCGAGTAAACGTGCAACACAGACCTAGCTGATTTAGCTATTATCATGTGGGGCGAGTCTTCATGGTCGTACCTCAGGCAATAGTATTTACCTGAGAGCCTCGACATCGATACAAGCTCCGGATTGTACACCTTCATCCAGTCGGCGAATGACGGTATGTCTACAAGTCTGCGCACAGTCACTCCCGAAATACGATTAGATATTAGACTTAGGCTTAGTGACGTACTCTTCAACTAAGGTACAAAGCTGCGCAAGCTGTGTCTTCAGTGACGACAACTCTGACTTGACAGCTTCAAGCTCTACGGCGAGAGAACTGTCCTGGGGTTCATCAACTGCAGGATTAAGCTCCTTCATGAGCTTGATAATTACATCCTTACCAGGGGCAACCCCAATCAAAGCCTTCACGCGCTTACGCAGGACCTCGGGGTCGGAGATCGACTCCTTGGTCGCGACCATCTTGGTGAACGACTTACGGGCTCGAGCAGCCTTGGTATCGCGCTGTCCACCGGCCATCTTCCTAATGTCTTCAACGGTGAGGTTATATTCGTTAGTCATTTGTGTTGTCCTTGTTCAGCATGTAGTCTATCAGATCCTGCGGTGGTTTCACATCATGAAATTCGACATAGTGGGCATAGCCCTCAGGCCAATAAAACATACCGACCGGGTCATGGAAGTCGGCAGTGCCATTGAACTCAAAATCGCACAGACGACAGGGCGAGTACCCCATGTAGCCTATGTATTTCTGGCCGGCCTTTAGGTACTGGACTACTTTCGCTCGTTCAGCGACGGGCCAGGTTGTATCAATGAAATCTGCGGGCCAGAGTAATCCGTCTGGGTTGGCCGGGGGCGGCCTGCTATCCCACTCTGGCTGGACGTGCTTTTCTGATAGCCAGAAGCCAACCGGCGTGAACCCCATAAACTTTATGCCACTTAATGTACTCTTACTGAAGGCCTCTACGATTTCTTTATCTGACTTCGTATTTGATTTTTTATTTGACTTTGTATTCTTCAATCACGAAACTCCAGAAGTCCAACTGTTGATCGTCCTGTGTGGGGATTATGTCTAGGACCAGGGACCAAGCTGCCGCAGGCGCTCTGTCCCACCTAGAGGTGTCAATCTTCTTGGGGACGCCAGCAGAGTCTGGTAGATTGGCCTGTCCTTTAGCCCAGGCAACAGCAGCATCTAGACTCGGCTCGACCGACCTGAAGTAGCCGTGCTCAGTAACTACGAAGATTGTCATTTTTTCGCCACCTTGACGTGCACAACGCGGCACGGTCTGCAATGCTCGTGCTGCCACACGTCTTCGGCACCATCCCAAAGCCAGTCTTCGTCCTCATCCAATCTGTCTTCGATCTGGCGCCTAACGATGTCCTTAGTGGGACCTGACGCTTTGACTACAAATGTGGTAATTACCGCGTGCTTGATCACTATGCTATACTTTTTATCTTTCATGCCATCCCCAAGGTGAGTGCGTCGTTGATGGAGAGGTGCACCTCGTTACTGAGGCTAGCTAGACGGATCAGCTTATCGCAGGTATTCTCGACTCGGGCGTAGATTATATTGATCGTTGTGAGCTCCCAGTCTAGCCGGTTGTAGGTCGACGCAGACTTTGACGTGTATCGAACACGCAATTCATGGCCGGTGACTGGTGGACTCTTGAAGATATGCCTGTCTATCCACGCGATAATGCCCTGATTACGAAGTCGAGCCTCTTCGTCATAGGCAGTTTGAATTCGCAGCTGCCTCTGTTCTTCAGCCCAGACCAGACGCAGCTTGGCAGCCTTAACCAAATCATCAGACTTTACTATCACATAGCTAGACATTGTCGGGATCCGTCCAAACGACGCGTGTACGCCCTTGGTGCCCATGCAGCACCTTCACGACTTCGATCGAGTCATAAACGTTGACGGCACCATAGTGTGAAAACCAGGTGAGAGCCACCTTGCCGTTGCTGAAAAGAACGCCCTCCGCCACAGTGCCGGTACCACTGGTACCAGTGGCATCACTCTTACGGTCGAGTGTGAATCTCCGCTGGAAGCTCTTCTGGACTGTGGGCTCCTTCTTACGCGGCTTCGTCTTTTTGATCTTAGCCATACCTTACCTCGTTCTCTTTAAGATCGCGTCGAGATTTCTGTCAAACTTCTCATCCTTTTCGATCTTGCGCTTCACCGCAGCAAGCATCACGCCAACAACCACCTCAACAGGTCTATCAGCGGCGGTGAGCTCTAGATCGTTGGCGCCAAAGCAATTACTTTCGTAAAGCGTATTAATCAACCAATTGAAGTCAGATCCTAATCCACGCAGATCGTTTCGATTCAGTGGGAGTTTTCCCCTAACCCATAGCTGCCAGGTTGTGGCATACTCAGTCACGAGGCGACGAACTGGCTTGGTTTTGAGTTTACGTTTCAGCACGTTGAATCCTTCGGTGCACGGACCAAGACGGTCTACGAACCTGATAAACTTGGCACGCGTCATTCTAGTCTTCTTTTGCTTCATTATGCGCTCCTGGCCGTTCTAGCTTCTCGAGAAAGAAATGCGTCAATACCCAGCTATCGGTGTCAGGCAGACTTACGCCCTTCAACAGAACGCCCTCTTCACCTGCCTCAAACACCGTCAAAACTACACTGCCATGGTATCCGTTCTTATGCGACTCTACGGAGACGACTATCGCAGAGAAATAGTCTTGCTCGTATTCATTCGCCTGCCTTCGGAATCTCACCACGTCACCGGGCTGAAGGTCAACGACAGCTGCCCCTGGATGGCCGTCGGAAGACCTAGTGCGTACCATCATGGCTTGACCTCTACTCTTTCAACGTTGTAGTACTTGAGGAATAAGTAATCCTCGTGTGGTATAGAAAACCCATACGAAGTCGCATATTCTCCTGTGAGTCGATAAACAATCACGTTGACGCCTACGGCGCCCCATGTATGCGTCTTGGTGCCGATTACCAAACAATCACAGCAGCCTGGTATGGACCCAGTAAGGCGTAGCAGGTCGCCTGGATTGACGTCCATTTCTGTCCCGACATCATTCTTGAGTACACGCATCATTACCATTTATGCCTCGGGTGGGATTCGAACCCACAAGCCCCAAAGGGCAGCTGATTTTAAGTCAGCCGTGTATACCGTTCCACCACCGAGGCTAGGTTCTACGGTCTACATTCACAGTCATTGGTCATTGCAGCGTATTTAAGCACAGCCCCCTTGCACATATCGGTGCAACGCTCGGACCCGGTCTTCTGCCTGGGACCGAAGACAGAGTTCAACAAGATGATCACCATGCCTATGACTGTCAGGACCGCCAAAGTTGAAATGAAATGCTTTTCAAACCAATCCATGATCTACCTCCTATCCTGCGTTAGTCCTCCCGGCGGGAATCGAACCCGCTACCTACCGCTTATAAGGCGGACGCTCTAACCGGTGAGCTACAGGAGGTGATGTTTAAAGCTTCTTCCACTCGGACGGCGTAGATGCTGTACCTATTGAATTATATTTGGTGGTTCCTGGGTTGTAAATGAGCAAGATGCTATATTCGGTATAGCCGAGTATCACACTACTTTGACGCTCCGCAACTGTCCATATAGACCCATCAGTCATCTGTATGATATCATCATTCTTAAGGGCTTCAAATTCATCACGAGTCATTACAGACAGTCCAATTAACTGGGACTCTGGCTTCACCAATATCACCTACCTCTTGTTTACTAATGAGGCCCGGTTTCACTAACATCAACTCGTAGTACTTTTCGCATCCATAGTGAGATGTGAACATTGGGTTATAATTCCGTACGCCCGTGATTAGCCAGACTGAGCCGTTGGATCCGTTGTCAAACGTGATCAGTATGCCAGGCTCGAGGTTTGCGAAGCTTTCTGGGGTCATATCTACTCGTATCTCGTCCAGTAATGGTAATCTACTGCCGTACCTGTATGCCCAGTCTGACGCCCGTCTCGCGGATGGGGCATGACTAACACGATCGTGAACCAGAATCCATTTCTGTCTCTGCCGTCGTCCGTGATTACCCAAACCGACTTGTCCATGCCCTGGATTACATTACCTGGTTGAAGAGCGGAAAATTCAGCACGTGTCATTAGGCGAATCTACCTCGTAGCTGAGCTGTTTCAAGATACTGTCCAGCGCCTTCGCCATCTCCTCGGCCTCAGGACTCGCCTTCCGTATAAGCAGCCCTGCGGTATGGGTGCCGAACTTCTCCAGATACCGTTTGATTTCAACACACAATCCTGGGTCCATGCGATTTCCTTTCAGTAAATCTTATACGACCAGCCGTCTTTGACAGGGCCTAGGACCCATTGAGCCTCTCCAAGCGAGGAGCTTGGACTAGTACTATATATGACCTCTGCTACTACGATCTGCTGCAGGCCTAATGATCTCTTCTCGAGAACAGTACCGATCACGACTCTACCATCCTCATTAGTCCAGTGTACGACTTGCCCGATCTCGGGACTAGCCATTCTCGAGCTCCAGATTGTAGACTTTCCAGTTCGACTGTATCGGCAGGTCTCCGTCGGTCGTCAACGCGAGCACGCTTATGGTGCTACTGCTATACGCGCCATAGTCGTTAGTGGTATCGGTATACAGATGGGCCAACATAGCCACTAGGTCCCCGTCGGACAGCCTCAGCGCCTCTACTACATAATAGTACTCGGACCCGCAGAACCGTTCCACCAGTACCGTGCCAGGCTTTACATTGGCCATGGTCAGTCCTTGAACAGATATCTCAAGATAACTAAGACACCGGCTAGCTGTATCGACTCTTTCCAGTCAGGATCAGGCAGATTGATGCCGAGTTCGACCTGGGCGTACCATAGAAAGTAGATGGGAACGGATAGTATAAGCGATCCAAGCGCGAAGGCACCAACCCAAAACACAGCGGTTAGCAGTCCACCTAGGACCAGCACCATAACCATAGCTATGGCGCCGAAGAATTCTCTCATGGTGAGCTCACCAGTGCCCAAACGCGAGGCGACCAGGCCGTAAACCGCATAGGGTCCACATCGACCGGATAGATACGATGGATGTCTAGTCCTCGTAGGTCCGAAGCTCTCGGGTTCTCGGGGATCGTACACAAAACCACCCAATAGGCTCGACCCTGGTCTGTGTTTGGCCTGTCCAGAGTCAAAACGTCGCCTTCTTTCACGTTCAACCATTCCTCATTAGTCATGCGTCCGGGGTGGGACTCGAACCCACGACCCCCAGCTTAGAAGGCTGGCGCTACTGATCCAACTGAGCTACCCGGACTAAATTCTTCAGCAAGCTCCCAATTGCTTGCCATCCATACAATTATTACTTTACCTACGTCAAGCCTACTTATCGGGCTTTGGGATCCCACATGCACACACATACAGGAATAATCAGGTCCAGACCCTACACTTTCGTAATTGATGATCTCTGTGATTATATACAAATCGCTATTACGGCACTCAATGACAGGCCGTATGACCTGACCGACTTCTAGGCGATTCCACTGCTCACGAGTCATCTACGCGACCAGGCCTTCCAGGCGACACGAACAGCTTCCTCCGCCTGATCAGAAATTCGCTGCATCTCGGTACCCCAGATCGAGTCCGGCTGGCAGGTGCGCTCATAGTCTTCACCTGCGTCACGAGACTGGACCTTTGCGTCTTGATTCATCTCGATATGCACCTCGATCGGAAGGCCACGAATGCCGGCCTGGACATAGCCCCGACCGTTACGCTCGAGATAGAAGTGAGTAGACCACTTGATGTCGGACTTATTCTGCTTACGTGGCGTCATGTCACTCCCCGTTTCATTTCCTGAGCAACTTGAACTGGGTGAAGAATGGCTTCTGCACGTCTTTGCTTCCGGGCGTGGTGCAGAGCGTAGTTGCCGCTCCGTTCCACGGAGCATCAGGCTCGCGGTTGAGACAATGATCGATCCCTACCTCGGTCAGCTTGGTGGACAGGGCCTCGAGCTCAGAGGAGCTACGACAGCTAAGCACGCAAATAGCAGTCCTCGAGTCTACCGGCAGGGTACGTACCGCCTCTTGGGCTGCATGAGCGACCTGGGCTGCAAATACACCCAGTACGTTGGCGCAAGCCTCATGAACAACAAGGTAACAAAAAGGCGGGGCATCGGCGGGGGTCTCTACGTCAGGGGTAACTGTGTCAGACATCACGGTTCCTTGTCGCCATCCTGGCAGCTAGACGGTCACGGTATTGACTAGTAATCTTGGCACGCTGCTCGTGACTACGCATTTTTATATCTGCAAGCTTCTCTCCGTGCGTCTTCGGCTTCACCTTGGACGCACGGTAATTGTAGGCCCAGACGACCACAAGAGCTACAACTATCGCAACGACGATCATGGGCTACCTCATGTGATTTTTAGATTATCCTGCCTACAACTGATCGTGTCTAGTAGGCCACGTCATCAACGTCTGGACGTACTCGGCAAGCTTTGCATGACCCCAAGCGTGGATGCCAGTCTCCCAGCGTGTCACGTCCTCATTCGGAAAGACCTCTTGACCACTTGGTGAGGGTCGAAAACCACTGGTGTGTACCCGAGACCGCAGCGTGGTCTCTTTCCAGTCGAGGTGAATCACCGATCGACGCCAGCCCACGACGAAGTGGCCGACCGTCGTGGTAATCCTATACCAGGGATTACCAACCGCGTACACGTCATCGGGTCGGTGGTAGCCGTTAGGGATCGCTTCAGCATAGATGGATGCCTGTCCGAAGGCCTTCAAAATCTCTGCTTTCGTATCTTTCTCTGACTGCTTGATAGCAGGGTCCAGCATCCGATCTTGTCGCTGAACAGCACGCAAGATGCGCTCTGCGCTAGGCACTTCACGTTCAATTGCATGGTCTACTGCTGTACTGTCAGCATAGTCTTTAGCGCAGAGAGCGTCGAACCTCTTTTGAGCTTCATCTGGCCTATAAACGAGGATCTTGACGGCATATGTACCGTCGCCACCAGAGCTTTGAATCGCTGAATGGACTTTGTACTTGGACTCGTCAATCATGGACTACTCCTCTGGGTAGATGATGATATGGTATCTGCACCTGCGACAGCGTGGACTGCCGCTTTCGCGTCGGTAGTGATAAGGCTTGGTCCGGACGTGCCCGAACTTATTACAGTACCACCAGGTAATCTTATCTCTGATTTCACGCAGCACGAAGATCACGGGGCACACTGACAGTCGCCGGAATACCCTCTCAGGACGTCTACATAAAACACTCTCATGTTTCCGTCTTTACAAGCCTTCGTGCACCTCTCGACTATTTGAGCGGTACTCGGGCTGAGTGCTGCATTCAGTGCGATCGTACACCCGAAACCCACTATGACGATCACAAAGGTGATCAATATGGCCAAGGATTCGTTGCTGAGGACCTTGAACGCTCTTCCCATGTCCGACTCTCCCTGGTCTGGTCTAGTATAGGTTCTCTGAATACAACGTGCCACCATTTGCCGTGTCACCGCCGCAACGCCTCAGTATCTGGCCAGCAGCCTCAGCAATCTTCCAGGCCTCGGTTCTACTATAATACTTACCGAACTGATCAATGAAGCCTTGCTCAGATCCTTCCGACCAGTCGCGTACCGAGACCACATCGTTGAATCCCCTGATGGTATCACGCATTATTTTATCCATGTGACGAGGACCAATAGCCATTTGCCCATCACGATTTTTAACTGCTGAACAAACAATGCGTGGCTCGGAGATCGTCATATGACCAGATGGGAATCGAACCCAGTACTGCCCGGCTGCCCCTGGTCCTCAAAACATTACCCCACCCCAGCCTGCACTCGGCTGGGGTGGGGTGGGTACCACGGCGCGGTTTACGCCTCGACGAGGTCCAGCGTCACTTCCATCGGGTTCTGCTTGGAGCAGTCCGGGAGGATCGCCTTCAACTGGTTCCCGAAGCCCTTGGCGTACGCCTGCCGGGCAGTCTGGGCGGCGGCACCGGAGATCTTGATCTCCAGGACGCCCTTGTCCGAGTTGATGCGGACCTTGTTGCCGGGGGTGCGAGCCCACTCGGGGAGGCTCTCGCGGGCCGTGAGGGTGCTGTTGTCAACGAGGGTAACGACTGCGCTCTTGGTGTTCGACATGTTTTGCTCCTTGTGTAACCTGCCACCAGAATTGATGACAGGATTCCAAATCAGCAAATCCAATCTTTCGTCTCGCCGCCCGCCCCGCCCGCGCGGCCGGCTGCAAGCGCCGGGCCGCGCGGCGGTTCATACCCACTACGCCGGCGGGAGATTCGTTCGCAGGCACAGCTCCAGGTAGTACTGGTGGAGCGTGTTACGCTCCTTGCGACGCGCCGGATCCGTCTCCATCGCTCGCAGCTCGTTCTTGACCGCTTCACGCTGCAGACCTGACATCTCCACTTGACCGTTCGTGTTGCTCGCCATTTTACTATCTCCTGGTGTGTACTGCGTTGAAAAGCTCTAGACGCCGCATCGAGTATAGAGTTACTCAGACTTTCACTGATCGGTTTCCCGAGACTCTCAAAACTACTGCTCGACATGCTAGATCCGATAGTATCAATACCCTCTCGGGAAAATCTACCCATCGTCTCTGTAAATCCCGCAGATTTCCTACGGCGTCTGGGAGGTCGTCGGCCGCCCGACCTTCCGCGCGCCACGTCGCAAGCCGCGTGCCGCGCGCCGGTTAAAAGGCCAGCACACTCGGCTGTTATTTGGGCTCAGTGAACAAAACTTTCATGACCGGATGATCAGTGAGATTGCGCACGTCTCTCACCATGAGGATCCGCTCATCACGGGCCGTCCAGCCCTCTTGATTGAGGTAGGACTCCCACTGCATCTGGTAGTCGCTGGGCTGGCCACCGCACTCTGCAGCATAGCTGGCGAGGAATTCTTTCTTCTCCTCGGCGCGCTCCTCCCTGGACAACTCGGACCACAGCTTATTGCTTCGATCAGGATTCGACATTTTTGATCCTCCTTTAGTAATCTGCATCGGGGTAAACGACCACATCGGGATCTTCCATACCTAGTTCGCCATAAACTACTTGTAGCGAGTAACACTCGTTGCAGTACCTGAACGACATCGTGTCGTCCTGCCCGAACTTTTCAGAACAGCGTATGCAGGTAGTCGGAACATTTGAGACGCACTTGACGTAAGTCACCTTGGTTCCGTGAGTCGGAACCTTTGACCGAGGCTCATCATGATTACGCTCATCGTAGTCTTCCCAGAACCACTCAGATTCGGTCATAGACACCTCAATCGTAACGAAGTTGGAACCACATCTCTTTGCCGTCTTTTTCGCAGAGGATGAAGATCACATCATCTGTGCCGACCATGATCAACGCCTCTTGGGGCGACCGGCCTTCCTGGATGAAGTCCTTCACCGAAGAGGGATCCACGCCGTCTGCCTCAAGGATGTCGAGTTTTGCCAGGGTCGAACTGGGTGTGCGCTTAAATTTGAAGCTCATTTCTTCCCTTTCAAGACTTCGTTGGCGATACTGTGAATATCGATGGACGCGATAGCGTGACCGGTACCGTCGTCTCTGACATTGATTGCTCTCTCCTTGAGAATCTGAAGAGCTTCCAGGATCTTCTCTTTAGCCTCTTTATTGTTCATATGCTATCCTTTTGGTCTCATCAGCTAGGGCAACTACCCTAGGACCACCCGGTGCTTTGGGCGGTTTCGACCTTAGATTGGTTCAACTTCAAAGTCAGTCACATCGGTACGGGACTGGGTCTTGTCGAACTCGACGGTTGGCCAGAATCCACGCTCGATGTGTACGACCGTACCGAGATCGCCCGGGTGTGCATGAATCGGCCCCGTGTCTGGTGCACCAGCGGGGTCGAGCTTACCGGGAAGATCGTACACTACCAACTTAGCCCTCACCCGTTGACCCAGTTTGAGGAACTCTTCAGGGTTATTGAAAAACTTACTCTCATGCGCTTTCCACGAAGTCATACTATATCTCCTGTGTTTCGATTAGTGATTGATGCCAAGCTCACGCAACAGCGTTGCAGGATTTTCGATCCAATTCAGACCACCAGTATTACTCCAGAGTGACGAAATCCACATCATGATGACTGAGGAGCGGAACCCATCGTGCTGAAATTCATGCACCTCGGAAATACCACCGTCCCCAGCACATGATCTAGTGGTTGCGTAGGACCACCTATAATTATCGCACGAATCGCCTGGGCAGGCACTCAGCGTGTCGATGTTCTCGCCGTCCCAGGACTTCATGACATACACCTGGTCATCGATGGACACGATCTCCCCATCGAACGTCTCGATGTTGAGCTGACCAGCAGGGATCCTGCTATGTTTGAAACTCACAACCTTGATCGTAGCCATATCTTACCCCTTTTGTGATTGTAAGGCAAGGCATACCAACTCTAGACACTTCGGGCATGTCGGCAGGGTCTCAAGTGAACCTGGTATGTTTTCTAGCATCTTACGGGCATTAGTTTCGCTGAACCATTCGGATCGCAACCATTCGTTTCATTCACAGCAGATCTTCCGGTGTGAACTGGATCTTCCCGAACATCGGGCCGAGAGTCGACACCAACCTACGAGCCTGCATGATAATCGGATCGTCGTCGATGTGGTGTCGGACTTTAATCTCCCAGACGAGAGCCAGTTCAACAGCTCGGTGGCCGAGACGTTGGAGACACCAAGCGCAGGCATTACCTGGATAGCAAGCCTCGCAAAGCTCTTTGGGGCGGCTCATTCAGATGTCCTTTCTGTCAGGCTGCTTGTCCGACTGACCAAGATCTGACCATGCAACGCCGTAGCCGTTGAACCTGGCACCAGTCAATTCCGGCGGGAACTCGTACAGAGTCTTCTTATCTCTCTTGCTACCGCCAGCCGCCTTGTAGTTATGCATCGCTTCCTCAACAGTATCACCGCGCCCGTAGTAGCCTGGCCCGATGACAAAGAATCGGTGATGCACTCTCCGGGCTTTATCACACGGCTCGCAGATCTGCACCGGTGGATCAGCCTGGTCACGATCAGTACAAAATGGACAGTTGCGATTCATTGTAGTTCTCCTTACTGGTCTCATCAGCTACATTCATGGTACTGTCTTTTCTCACTGCAAGCCACCCTGGCCACTGAAGGCCGGCTCCCGTACAGGCAGCGGGTAGTAGATTACTTATTGGGTGCGTGACGCGGACAGGTCGCTTTGATTCCAGAACACTCGGCAGTATCGTCCACCCCGTCTCGCCAGGCTGTCAGCCTTGTAGTAGTGGGCGATCTTACAGCGCTGGTTATATGTGTTGGTGTCGATGTACGTCAGCTTGTAGTTCACTTGTTCCACTCCGCCTCGAGGAAAGTGACGAATCTGTCCCAGCGGGGATCGGACAGGGCGGCAACGTAAAATGGGTCCTTATCAGTACCCCGGACACGCTCAGCGAGCTCGGGTCGGACCGTGCACAGATGATTGAACATTGCCTGGCCGTAGCGCTGATTGCCGCTCTGGCGTGCGTAGGCCTGCGCATCGAAGTAAAACTTGTGGAGTGACATCTTCTGTTCTGCCGTCATTGTGAACCTCCTTAGTAGGACATCCCGTTCATGTAGTCAAAGACACAAGACCAACCGTCCGATGTCTTCACCTTCACTTGTACGACGATAGCCTCAGGTGGATAGCTATCGTCGATCAGATCACCGGCTTTCTTCACGGCCGCGTCGTGGTCTGCAGCTTCAAACTCCACACAGCGACCGTCAGTCCAGCTACCCAAATCTGCTTTGTATTTCATGATCAGCTTCCTTTCTTACAAGCCACCCCTGCCATTGAAGGTCAGTCCCTATACTAGCGACGGGGCAGCGGTCACTTATCCGCGCACAACACGAACCAGTCCTCGTCGGGATACTTGGTCTTGTCTTCCCATCCGATGATGTCCTGTTCCTGCATCATCTGAGCAGATCGCAGCTTTGGATGGGCCAGCTCGCCCCACGGAAGAGCGAGCTGAAGATCTCTGGTGTCGTAGACGTACCCGTTCCAGTCGGAGATCTTCACTGGCATGTCGCCTGGAAGACCAGTCAACAGGGCCTTCAGCTGATCGACCGTCATGACTACCAGCCCGCCGGGACGATGCCGATCAGCATGACGAACTTCACGTCGAGTTCACTCTCGGCCTTGACGATCGGCGTCTTGGAGATCTTCCAGACGTAGCCATCAGGCGCGTGCAGCGGGGCGGGGAAATCCTGTGATCCTGTCTTATTCATGGTGTGACTCCTTTTGTTACTGATTGGTCTCATCAGCTAGGGCAATTACCCTAGGACCGACCCGGTGATCTGGGTGGTTTCGACCTCAGTCTGTGTAGCCGATCGACACCTTCGTTGCTGCTTCCTTGCCGGCCTTCAGCTCCTGCTTGGCCTTACGACGAGCTGCCCTGACTGACTTGGTGACAGCCTTGGACGTTCGCTTCGTCCTCAGGCCGGCTCTGCAAGCCTTACATGAGCACCCAACCAGCTTCATGTCAGAGAACTCCTCTTGGACTGCAGGCGATATCGTTCGCCCGCTCCAGGGCTTCAGCGATCCGGTTCAGTCCGGCGTTGATGCCACGCAGCTCGTTCAAAACCGCCGCCTGGGGAATCAAATCTCCTGCAGTGCGTCGAAGCTCGTTCATGTCATCGACGAGAGCTTTGATCGAGTCGACATCATCTTCGTTGAAAGCCTTCATTTTTGTACCGTCCTTTTGGCCTCATCAGCTAGGGCAATTTACCCTAGGACCCTACCTGGGCAAGCCAGGTGGGTTTCGGCCTTACACGCAGCGGAAGTAGACGTAGCCGACGCCTTCTTCCATATTCTCACACCACTCGACCGTCTTCCCCTCGGCTCTCTTGATGAATTCGAGGAAGTCATCGTCGCAGGCATGACCCCCGTCCCAGCGATCGCTGGCAGCTTTCCACTTGCACATGTAGTAATCACAAGTGGTATAGGTGCTGGGCCACGGCTCGACCTTCTTCATGGCTAGACCCCCAGGAGCGACTTGAGATCGCCAGTCTCCGTCGGGCTCTCCGCCACCGCTGGCGACCTGTCGACCGGCGTCATCACGAGGCAGGACAGACCACGCTTGACTGCCTCGAGCCCCTGGCAGGCCCGGATCCCGGTCTGGATGGCGCCACCCTTGAATCGGACGGGCGTCGCATAGGAGATCCCCTGCTTCGCCTTCACGATCGCGGTCAGCGCGTCCAGGTTCTGGGTGAGGTCTACCAGGTCGGTCGCCGTCAGGATCTTGCTCACTTCGATCTCGACGAAGAGCTCTGTCTCTCGGATCTCGTACCCCAACGACTTGAGCGTGGCCCCGTGACCACGCGTGTGCTTGCCCATCTTGATGAATCCCTTCATGATGACCTCCTGTTTTGGGTGGAAGGAATTTCCACCGCTAGCCACCCCCGCCATTGAAGGCAGCTCCCGTACAGGCAGCGGGGCAGTGTTCACGGCTCGATCGGAACCAACGGAGTGCCACCATATCCGGGACGATAACTTCGCGCTTTCATCGTCTCTTCGATGGTCGGGATGCGGTATACCGCAGACTTGGTCTGGTGCAGATGGCCCAGATTGCACTCGGTGAGAGCTGCCTTCTCAACCAAGAAGGCAGAAACGTCGATCTCGCCGTAAGACTCACAGTTGGTTTCGTCTACACCGTTCGTCCAGACAGATGGCTTTCCGCATTCTGCACATTGAGGATGCTCTTGCGGATCGTCTTCAGTCCAGTAGTGCCCATCAGCACACATGATCTGAACATATCCTTCATAAGACATTGCAGTGCTCCTTTCTCTGTGGACTCAGCGGCCACCGGTCGGCGGCATGCCAAAGACCAGTATATGATTCTCGTCGAGTGTACCTGTTTTCCCAGGTCCTGCACTGGATACCAGGTATACAGCCACACCACCGTCGTTGTCGGGTCTCGAATAGCGCAAGACCGAGCCTACTGTCATGTCTTCGATCTTCATTACTTGAGTCTGCCTTCTGGAATGAAGCCCGTGTCAGGCAGGTCGCCCATGCTGATGAACTGCAGGTGGCCGACCCTTTGGGCCCTGGTCACATCACAATCTTCCGGCTTGACCCAAGGCGGGAAGAAGTGGATGCTGAATGACCCGATACTGGGATCAGACAGCCTGTCGACCTCGAGCGTATTCGGGAAGACGTCGCCGAGCACGAATGCAATGAGCTTCGGTTCAGCGTCCCAGGTGAGACCGTGAAGAAAGACCTCTCTGTTGACCTCGCCATCGGTATATCTGCAGATAACACCTTGGCCCATGATTATTCTCCCTCGAAGTCGAAATTGCCACGAAGCGGAAACGAATCTACACTCAGAACGTCTGAGACTGATTCGCCTGTCTCCTCACCCCACTGCTCGCGGGGCGCCAGCGCCTGGCCAGACATGTTGTAGTCTGTACCGCACTCGTTACAGGTGTTGGTGAATCCAGCGCACAGCAACCACTTCCCACAGCAGAGGATCTCGTTTCGCTCGCGACCCTCGCCGTACGGCACTCTTCGTTTCTCAATCATTGTGATACCACCTTTCACTTGATGCGAACGTGGCGAAACAGATAGGCCGCCACAACCACTGCGAGAAACCACGCGACGAAGACTTCAACCATACTAGCCTCCTTGTTTGGTCATCCTCAGCTAGGGCCTAACCCTAGGACCCGACCTGGGCAAGCCAGGCGGGTTTCGACCTTTTTACTTGGACTTGGGTGTTCTACTCGGCTCACAGAGTCGTGGATTGGCGCTGGGGTCGATCCGCTCCATGGACTCGAAGACCGGCCGCATCTGCTCAGGGGTACGCGCCGGGTGATCGTCCAGTGTGGCCACCAGGTCCACCAGGTAGCCGGCCACCTCGTTGTGCTCCGGACCGATTCCGTAATCAGTGTATCGGCCGTTCCTGAAGATCAGACCGATCTCCAGGCTGACGGTGTTGTTGCCCACGGTCAGGGTTGTGCTAGCGCCGTCTGGGTCGCCTTTGCCTGGCGACCAGTAGACCTCCGACAGACCATTGCTGTTGCCACCCAACCACTCGATTACCCCATCGATGGTCTGGAGCTCGGGCGAGCCACGATCGGCCTGGCGTGCGTGTTCTGGTGGGTCACACTCGACGTCAAGCGCGAAGACGAACATCAGCGATCTCCCTCATTGTCCCAACAGACGCCGTCCACGACGTCGTATTTCTCGATCTTGCGCTCGCTGTCGTATCCATGGGCCTCCTGGATAAGGACGATCCCATCGACGTCATTTGAGGAGATCGCCACGGTCATGCCGTAGACCCCCCGGTCTTGAACCCAAACCGAGAGAGGACTCCTGACCTCTTTCAGCTTGGCGCGCAGGGCATTGACCTCGTCGAGGGCTTTACCCTCGAGATGCTTTGCGGTCTCCGTGTTCATCCTGGAGACCATCAACTGCCCCTTCAGATCGGCGATCTCAGCCATCAGATCGGCCATGTCCTGCGGCCCCTCCTCATGGGGCTTCACCGCGACGTGTTTCATTGTGGTACCGCCTTTCGTTGAATTGCCTTTGACAGTCTATACGACAAAGCCCACTCCCTGGGAATCGAACCCAGGGGTGGGCGAGCCTATCAACCCACCAGGGGTGATTTACTCGGCGCTGTCGACGGTCACCGTGATGGAGAGGGGCGAGGCCCGACCAGCACCGTGCTTGGTCAGGAAGTTGTGGAGATCCAGCCCCTGGCCCTTGGCGGTGCACAGCTGGTACTCCGTGGAGAAACCGCTGGTGAACATCACCTTCTCTCCCGACTCGGTCTCGACCGTGACCTTCGAACCCTGCGGGACGACGGGGAGCTTGTCCCCACCCTTGCCCGGGCTGATGGTCGAGGTGTCGATCGTGCGGGTGTTCATCTTGTTGCTCGTCATGGTGTGCTCCGTCCCGACGTCCAGCAGAACCTGAGTTAATTCCCAGGGTGGTCTCTGAACAGCAGGATCAAGAACGCCATTGGCTGGCCCTGTGGGGCCGCCCGCCCCACATGCGCCCGGCGCAAGCCGCGTGCCGCGCGCGCGTTGATACGCTTGATTACAAGCCACGCGTCCCATCGAAGGGAGCCGCCTATACTAGCGGCCGCGTGGTACACTACTCGTTGTAGCCCCTCACTCCTGCTGAACGGAGCGCCTCCAGGATGTTTATGAGATTCCCTTTGCACTCGATTGCGAGTCCCCCAGAGAGCAACTCCAAATCACGAGGCATCAGAAAGCCGAGCGCTGTGTGGAGCCACCGCGCCTCTTCCTCTGACAATCCGAGGTCATACCCCGGGTGCTTCACCACTGCTTGCTTCGCCGTTGCCATGTTTGCCTCTTTGTTACTTGTTGTACTCGACGACTGCCAGCTTGTAGGCCGGCGTGGTGTAGATGGCCTCGACCAAGTCCTGGTACATTTCGTGAACGAGGTTGTCGTCGACCGCGCCGGGCGCCCAGTAGATGAGGCCCGTGAAGTCAGTATCGCGGCCGTCCAGGTCGACGCCGACCTCACCGCTGAAGATCAGCTCGCCAGCGACGCCATCCACGAGGAAGTACGACGTGGATGAGATCATCTTGAGAAACTCGCACTTGTTCAGATCGATCTTCATGACTCTCCTTTACGGCACCTTGTTCGCACTCTCATCCTCCAGTGCAGCGTCACGCAGGAGCGCCCACTCGGAGTCGTCCGGAATCAGACGGACCCTCTTTCCGGACGCTTTGTGAACCAGGACGAGCGTGTCCCGATCCCAGCTGTCCCACATCACATGCCAGGCATCGTTGTTGCCGGCAAACTCCCCCATGCGGGAGATGTCTTGCCGGTACGGGTTACTGCCAGGCTCGAAAGCTTCCAGTTCTTCGATCTTCATGATCTTCTCCTCTGGTCTCATCAGCTAGGGCAATTACCCTAGGACCAACCCGGTACCCTGGGTGGTTTCGACCTTCACTCGTCGTCCAGCGGCTTGAGCTTTCCCACGATGTCGTCGATGGTCCCGTTGAAGTAGAGGTCCCGACGATCCAGCCAGGCGAAGTCTTCAGGCTCATCGATCCAATGGAACTTGTACTCGCTGCTCGTCAGATCCTGGGTGATGAACCAGTTCCTGCCCGGGATTCGCCCGCCGGGGTCACCCTCCATCACCGGCGCGTCGACCTCCACGGCCAGCACCTCCATGTTGTCGAGTCCGTAGACGCTGCAATCGGCCAGCGGCTGGGGCCACTTCAGGGCGATGAATCCCTCCCTGCCTTCAGTACACAGCAGAACGAGCTGCTTCATGACTGTCTCCTTTTGGTCTCATCAGCTAGGGCAGTTACCCTAGGACCACCCGGCGCTTTGGGTGGTTTCGACCTTTAAGCGAACAGCTTGATAAATGAGATCGACTCCTCGCCGAGACTCGGAAGACCACGAGGTCTCGACTTCATCGTCCGGATTGCCTTGATGACAGTCGGTTTCAGGCTATAGCCTGTCGCTCCCTGCCACCTCTCACTCAGCTTCCGCAGTAGCCTGTTGAAGGCATGCTCGAGGAGCTCACCAGTCTTGTAGTAGAGCAGGTGGCCCTCGAAGAACTCCTGGTTGGCCATGTAGTAGAGCAGGGTGTAGTACATCCCCTGCTCGAACTCAGCCAATGCGAATTTACGGTTGGAGATGTCTTCCTTCGTGACCCAATCTCCATTCTCGTCTCTCTCGGCGCGGTCGACGACATATGAAACATGAACGCCATCCTTCGTGACAAGAGCGGTGTCCATGTAGGATAGCTCGAGCTGCGGGACGTGTGCCAGAGTCAACCTTGTGTGGATGCCGTCAGCCAGGCGTCTCCCACGCCACCCGTGATATCCATTTACCCGTCCGAGCTCGTAGACACGCTGATACCCGGCTGTTGTGAGGAAGAAAAGCTGGTTGTTCAGCAGCAGTTTCTTCTCCACCCCTTCCTTGTTCAGGTGGTCAGCGTCCGGTCGAAGCAGGGCCTTGAAGTATGCCTCGTACCGCTTGGAGCCCATCGCAATCAGCTGCCGTTCGAGCAGCCGGTCGGTGTACGGACCAAACTCCGAGATCATGCGCTCGGTGATCTCCTTCCGATCGTCCTTGCCCTTCACGTGCGTGAGTAGCAACAACGTCTCGTCAAACTTGTCTTCGATCTTCACGTGTCATACTCCTTTCTAACTGCAAGCCACCCTGGCCACTGGAGGCCGGCTCCCTTGTAGGCAGCGGGTGGTAGACTACTTCTTCTTGATCGGTTTCATCAGAAGCATCAGATCGCTGATGTGTGCCTCCTTGACCTCGGCCCGCACCTTGATGGGTGGGCCGCCCTTGTTTGGGGGAGGAATACGAACCTCCCACACGAAGAACCACTGGCCGACCAGAACGAGCGCCGCGCCAACCAGCACACCGAGGATGAATTTCATGAGCTCCCTTTCAGCTGGTAAATGCCTCGATGGTATGCCAACCCTCCATGCTGTCCAGGACCTCTTGGGTGTAGATGATCCGCCTGGCCCACCGCCCCGCGCGCTCCCTCTCAACAAAGAGGAGAACGAGCCGACGTATGGATCCGGTGTAGGTGTAGGCCTCTTGCTGATTGAGCGCGATGTCTTCTGCGTCCACGAGGTAGACTGCAGAGCCTGTACTATGCCCAATACGCCAGGTCGTACCGACCTTGAGTTCTTCGATCTTCATGACTTTCCTTTCAGGGATCGTACTTCCCGATCTTGCAGAGATGCAGGATTCCAGCGAGGACGACAGACGACACCAACCAACCGATGAGCAGCACCATGACTACCTCCTTGTTTGGACAAACCACCCCACCCATTGAAGGAAGTCCCTATACAAGCGACGGGGCGGTGGGATCTAGCTCATGTAGGTAGCAACACACTCCCAGCCATCGATTCGGGGGATCGGGTCCCAGTCTCCACCGGTCTCCGCACCACAGGACCAGCGGGTGGTCTCCCTGGGCATGACCATCTCGGGGAACATCCGTGCATAGCGCCTGATGACTGCCTCGCGCTTCGCCCAAGAGGTATACACCCGCACCTTCGTGGGGGTGATCAACACGTATGCACAACGCTTCTTCGTCGCCATGGGTACCTCCTTACTTCAGATGTACTACAACGAAGGGCGGGTAGACTACACCACCCTCCTCACAAAGACCCTGCAGAATCGTCTCGGCCGCCTCGAGGGTGGTGCAAATCTCCAGACTACCGCCCATCGCCTGCGGTGGCTCGCCAACCCACTCCTTGAGCGCAACCGAGGTCGTGCCGTCGTACATGGGCGCAATACAAACCACCCACCCATTGATGGAGTCTCCCTGAAGAACCAACACGGGAACTTCACCGTCCAGAAACCGCTCTTGCAACACAGCCATAAGTACCTTCCTTTCAAACTGCACGTCCCATCGAAGGGAGTCCCCGTACTGGCGACCGTGCAGCAGACTACGTCTTCTGGACTTTACCCTGGATCGGAATGACACCACGGCCTTCGATTGTCTCCACCCCATACGGTGGCACGATGATCCCGTCGGGAGACCTGGTAGGCAGGTTGCTATAGTAATCAGCGCCGGCAGGACTCTTACCGTCGTCGTCGAACTCCCAGGGACCATACGACACAATCTCTTCAGACTCCCAGGCTACTGGTATGTCGGGGTTCCTGACCAATTTGTTCCCGACCCAGTCCTCTTGGCGCGGCCAGGTATTGGTCCACCCGAAGACCAGCTCGGTAGGACCCAAACCGCCCGGATTACTACCGGTCTTAGATTCGATCTCGTCGAGGCGCACCTCCAGGATGGCCCGGAATTCCTCCAGTCGGTCCCGGTCGTGCCGATTATACTCCTTCTGCTCGGCCTCGGAGAACGGATCGGCGTGGAAGTCGAAATCCTCGGCCCCACCCCCGTGCCCGTCCCAGCGACAGTAGGACAGCTGGCACAGGGACTTGGCGTCGGACCGAATAATCCAGTACGGCTCTTCACCAAATTGCCCGGAGTGGATGAAGTACTTCACGCCGCCCACCTGTGCAAGTGTGCGGAACCCTCCATCCTCATCCTCGAAGGCATGCCACAGCTCGTCGGCGAGCTCCTTCGAGATCCTCATACCGACGAATCTCACTAAAGCAATAGAATCACCCATGTTGCACTCCTTTCTGGTGCTGCAAGCCCGCCTGCCCACTGAAGGGCACCCAGCAACTGCCTGGGGGCGGGTGGGTTACTCTTTCTGCGAGTCCAGAAGCAGGAGCAGAAGGGCCAAGCTCTTCAGCTGGTCCTGGTCGGCGGGCGGCAGCCGCACCACCTTGTTGGCTTTCAGAATCCGCTGCGCTTCGTCCACCGCCACTGCAACGCTGGGCAAACCTGCGTACATAACTACCTCCCTTTTTGTAGTACTTCCCCTACCCCTGACTGGCCTATCCAGTCCGGGGATCCTCTTCAGCACCGGTTGATGCTACACCGGAAGTTACAGATCCACCCACCAATTGAAGTTATACCACGCCGACATCGGTGGATCATCTGAACCCTTCAGTTCCAGATTCGCCACCCGGGTAAAGGATCAAAGTTCTCAAACTCCCACTGCAGATTCTTACACGTCATGAAATGCATGTCTACCCTTTCTACCGGCTCTGCCGTGCCGGCTGCACGATTACCTTACTACTACACATCTGCGTCCAAAATCGCGCCGGGCTTGGTGGGCCGCCTTCCAGCCCCCTACGTATCTTCTTCAACCAGGTCTTCTACTAGGGTCTGGTCAAGCCGGCACCATATACCACATCCCACCTAGCTGGTCGGTGGGCTATACCCCCTTATCTCCCCTCCTACTCCCTATAGCCTGACCTACCCGGTCTACTAGGTTGGAGCCCTTTACCACCGGGTCCAAACACCTCCAACGAGGGTTGAAATAGGGGTCGAACGCCTCTTAGCGTAGTAGTCCCACCATCGGTAGCACTCCGTGCAACGCCAAACCCCGTCAGGACCCCGGTAAGGACGGCGCCAGGGCTTGATTGGGGAGTTGCAGGTGGGACAGCTGCGGGGTGTTTTTGCTCCCCGGGTGAGAGCGACACGCCGGTTGGGGCGTTGGCCTCTGCCTAACTTGAGCCGCATGTTGTTGCCTCCTGGTAGTACAGGGACTCCTACTGCAGCTTAGCCGGTGTTTCTATATCCCGGAAGAGAAGCCAATCAAACGCCACCATCCCCATTGAAGGGGAGTCCCTGTACTAGGACTGGTAGACAGGGGCTACTTGGGGTTGCTCTGCGTTAATCCACCCCTCCCACTGAAGGGGGCCACCTAACTAGTGGCGGGGTGGTGCCCTACTTACTCCTCGGCGGCAGCCTCGGCACCGAAGGTGATCTCCACCTCCACGGGGTTGGTGCGGCTGGCACCGGCGGCCACGAGGAAGTTGTGGAGCTCCACCCCCGTGCCCTTGGCGGCGCACAGCTGGTAGGCGGTGCTCCACCCCGACTGGAACTGGACGGCCTTCTCACCCATGCGCACCGTCACCTTGGTCCCGGCAGGCACGACCGGCAGGGGATTCCCACCCTTGCCAGGGCTGACAGTCGAGGTGTCGATGGTCTTCGTCTTGATGCTGGTCATGGTACTCTCCGTCCCACCACCCAGTAGGCCCCAGAGAATTCTGGGGGAGTCCCTGGGTAACAGGGTAAGGAGTACCAGCCGGTCCTACAAGCCACCCCTCCCATTGAAGGGGGTCACCTGGGTATTAGCCAGTGACGGGGTGGTGGTGATTACTCCCCAATGACCAGCTGCACCTCCAGGGGTGCCGCACGGCTGGCACCACCCTTGGTCAGGAGGGTGTGCAGGCCCAGCCCGCCACCCTTCTGGGTGCAGAGCTGGTGGGCGGTCGAGTACCCGCTCATGAAGCTGATGGTGTCCTTGCCCACCGTGACAGTCACCTTCGTCCCGGCAGGCACGATGGGGAGGGCCGTGCCACCCTTGCCGGGGCAGAGGGTGGACGAGTCGATGGTCTTGATGGTGATGGCAGTCATGATGATCTCCGTCCCACCACTCATCGGAGCCCAGACAATTCTGGGTGAGCCATGAGTAGCAGGGTGATGACCAGCATGCCGCCGGGCAGAACCCGACCAGAAAGGGCCGCCAGCGGGCGGCGGCCCCCGCGCGACCCCGGGGGGGCGCGCACAGAGCCCGGCGCAGCACGGAGACCAAAATAGCCTTCCTAAACTAGGGTTAGAGCCGGAGTTTCCCCCGCGACCTGGGCATATTATTAGCGAAGCTGTACACGGCTGGGGCCAGGCTGAGTGGGTCTGCGAATATATACGTATATTTTCGAGCGAAGCCAGTATACTTTTCGCGAAATACGTATATATATATAGTGGTCCGTAGGACCACCTATGTGGATACAGATGTCTCCGACATCGTATATATGGGGTATATATAGAAGTGCCGGGAAGCCCTGGAGACTACACTAACGTATAGTCGCGCAGGTCCACGAGCTGTTTAGTCTCGCAACTGGTGGTCTGACCCACTAGGGATTCCAGGTCAGACCATATGCACTGGAAGGTTGTAATCTGACCTACGTCAAGGATCAACCAAAAAGCGCGGATCGGGAACTTGAGTTCAACCGTGTCGCCGACCTTAAGCTGGCTAAACTGTTCGGGGGTCATGACTGAGCCTTGGCGTATAGAACCAGGTCGGTTGTGTCTATAACGTTCCAGACTGGGCCGCCGATCCAGCGGCCCTCCTGGTCGTATACGCACCGGAGGCTGAAAACATAACTGGTATACGCGGGGTTTACCTCCACCACCACCCAATAGCTTGGGTTGCCATTCAGAGTCCAGATTACAGTGTCGCCGGGGGCAAGCGTTTGGCTATCGTTATAGGTCATATTTGCTCAGATATTGGACCAATTCATATTCTTTGTCGAAGGACCAATTTACACCCACCCAGTCGAGCTCGGTGTTGCACCAGATACATTGCACGAGGTACCGGTCGAACATGTCTTCGTCCCGTCTATATCTATCCAGTACTATCCAGTAGCTCAGTGAGCGTTGCCCCTGCCAGTCACTGTAGTCAAGGATGTCGCCGACTTGGATTTCGTCGAGCTGTTCAGGGGTCATATAGCGTATAATTCGGAATCAGTGATGAGGCGATCTCAACCGGCTCGATCTCGCCTAGATCATACACATCGTCATTACCGTATACCATCAGGAGATCGCGATAGCCTTCACAGGTATCTGGGACTACAACCCAAATTGATGTGTAGATCGTTCCCATACGGTTATACTCTAGCTTGACAATCGTACCCAACGGCACTACTTTAAACTGTTCAGGGGTCATACTTATCCATCCGCTGCGCTATTGGTGAACCGTTATGTATTACGTGGCGCGTGCCGACCGCGAAAGATGTCGGGTATTTGTCCATCTCACCGAGTATGACGGTCATAAGCTTTGCGTCACCGGGAACGGGTATTGTGTCATTTACAACCCAGTAGGATTCGTACATGCCACTGAAGACGAGCTTCAGCATGTCGCCTGGGCGCAGGGCTGCAAATTCTTCTTCAGTCATGGGGCCTTACAGTACAGCGTAAATGAACTTGGGTGCCGCATGATGTAGCTCACGCCTATGTAGTCCGGATCCACGTCGTATACGCATTCTAGACTGGCTTCTACGCTATTAGCCCAGAGCTTCAGTACTACCCAGTAGCTAGGCTCTGCATACGCAGTGTTAAGCAATAGCACGTCGCCGGGACGCAATGTTAAGACTTCACCCCTGATCATCTGTAGCCTTGTAGAACAACGTGTAGTATTCGGGTGTATATATGAGCCAGCGCATGCCTACACGGTTACGGTCCGGATCTGGATCGTATATACACTCTACACGGATGGTGTCATCTGCGGTTCGACCGAGCACAACAGCAAGGGCTATACCCACATCTTCGGCCCAGACGTACTCTAGCACGTCACCAGGCTTAAGCTGGTTTGTCTCTTCAGGGGTCATAGATCTCACAAGCTGTAGCAAAGTAGGAGTCTGGGTAGATCGGCCATGGATCCATGTTGGGGTCGCCTAGGCCAGCGTAGATGCATTGGACGGTTACCCAGCCGAAGATATCTCCCCCGCCGGCGAGGACTACCCAAATTGATTCATTCAGACAGTGTCGAATCAACTGGCCGGTGCGCAGTGCGCCAAATTCGTTAGGGATCATAATAGATCACCGTGGCCGAGTTGCGGGTCGTCCGAGTATAAAGTCCAGGTCCTGCCAAATGGTGGCCAGGGGTGAGGCCCGGCGCCGTAAAGAAACTCGAGCAGCACACCGTTGGTGGGTGCATGTTGGTTGAGCACGAGCCAATGGGCGTCATCTACCATATATGCGGCATCGTGGAACTTCACAATGTCGCCGGGTTGGAGCATGGACACATGGAGGATAGTCGGGTAGGTCATGGGACTTCCTCAAGTTTGACTATGCTGAAGTTATCGAATGACTTTATGGTTGGTAGATAGATATCAGAGCCAACATAAGCGCCGTAGATGCACTTGATGGACGCACTGGTATTAGCTATACGCCAAATTTCGAGCAAAATCCAATAAGTCCCACCCTGACAGACAATTGAGTCGTACCTCAGCACGTCGCCTGGGCGCAGGGCTGCGACTTCGGATTCAGTCATGGAACTTCCTCAGGGAAACACCAATCACCACGGTCATCATCGTACCCCAGGAGCTCGGCCGACGCTGCATAGGTCCACGCGTCGGCTTCATTATCGAAGTGGTATGCCTGGCGGGGGTCGCGCGAGCAGTGTCCATACTTGGTGACCCAGCCCAGGGTCCAGACCTCGTTGAACTTACGGTCATAGTCTTCGCGATCGTAGTGCATGCCCCAGCAGCGTAAGACGAACATTTACAACTCCAAAGCAACGTTCAGGTTCAAGGTATATACGTATTTTTCGCGAAAACCAGGTATATTTTTGCGCAAATGGGGGGTATATATATTATAGTATTTCCATCTCGTTAGCGATTTGACTTGTGGACCACACAATCATTCCTTCTTTCCCCAGGAAGCCACGCGCATTTGTTGCAAACACTTCACCGAAGCGCGCCTTGTGCTCAGAATAGCGCTCAAGCAATACCAGGTAGATGTTGCCTGTTGGCAGCGTCCAGCAGCCCACGTCGCCAGGCTTCATAGTTGCGAATTGCTCAAAGTTCATACAGCTCCAGAACGAGTTCCACAAATCTGCAATCTTCGTAGACGGATGCAAAAACCCCGCCAATCTCGTAGAGATCGTCAGTACCAGCAATCATCATTAAGTCTCGATAGCCCCTCTGCCGGGGGACGCTACCTTCTATAGTATAGGGCTCGTTGATCAAAACCCAGAAGCCTTCATAATCGACGTTGTCTTCTTCGAATCGTGCCCTGACTACTGACCCAACTGGCAGTTCTCTAAATTGTTCAGGGGTCATACAGGTCCATACATCTAGCATGAAATGCATCGTCTACATCTAGAGACCACTCTTCACCGGTATAGTATACATCATCTGTGCCCGCCACCATTAGCAACAATTTTGTAACAGGAAGTGGCCCATTATCGTCAGAGTCTATAACGATCCAGTAAGATGTATACTGTATATCTTTATATTCGAGCGTATACCGCAACGCTGTGCCGATTTTGCAAGATCTTAATTCGTCACTGGTCATAAAATAGTCATCAGCTTGGCGAACGGTGACCCGGCGAAGATCTCATGGCAAGAGCCAACAGTAAAGGTGGCGCCAGGGAAGACACCAACTATAATAATCATGAGCTTAGCATCGTATGGCGGATCTAGTATGTCGTTCACCACCCAATATGATGTTTGTGGACCATCAGCCACATAATGACTGTCGAGCACGAGCTTAACGATATCGCCTGGGCACAGAGATGCGAATTCGTCACTGGTCATTTGTCACCGGCTTCAGAGTGCTGACAAAGTATGATTTCACATGTGCCACATAAGTGTCGCCTGGCTGGAACGCATCGTCCGTGCCTGCCACCATCAGGAATTGTCTACTGTGCTTACCACAGACCGTGTTATCATTAATGACGATCCAAAATGCATCATAAGACATATAATTATGGACGAAAGTGGCTCGCACAGCATCACCATCTTTAAGCTCTCTAAATTGCTCCCGGTTCAAAGTAGCACCGCCCTCTTTATTATACTCATGTCCACAACAAATGCTATCTCTTCGTCGATCCAGATTGGATCATGGTCGTCGTTCTCTTCATAGAAACAACTGGCAACTACCGATGGGCCAAATTGCCTCTCATTCACGGCTCGGTGCTCTAGGACAACCCAATGGCCCACGTTCCTGTCTGATGAATATCTGAACACGTCGCCAACCTTTAGACTGCTAAATTGTTCCGGGGTCAAGTAGCACCGAGTCCGCTATAAAACCATAGTTATCATAGACGACCCAGCCACGGATCCAGTACGTGCGACCTGATGGATCATATAGCGGGAGCACAGTGGCGCTCTTCTTCGTTTCATCTTTGGCTAGAATTACCCAGTACGTCGTTTCTGGGTAGAATGCATTGCTAAATTGCAATACGTCACCAACTTTAAGCTCGAGAAATTCGATTTTAGTCATTCGACTAGCTCATATCTATTACAGGACATGCGATGCATTCCGTAAGAATTACCGTACCGCCATATATCAGTGACAGAATATACTAACATAATCTCAAAAAGGTCCTTAGACGGTTGCCCAATCACACACCAGTATGACTCGATGTCGGATTTTCCGACCATGCTAGTCAATTTAACTGCATCACCGACCTTGATCTTGCTGAATTGCTCAGGAGACATAAACTTCCATCGATCTCACAAAATAGGTATTGGTCACGACAGTATAGATTATATCACCGATTGTATATTCATTATCTGTTCCCGCTAGCATCAGCAAATCATGGGTGTCGAAACCGGATTTGGATTCGATTATGAGCCAGTAGCCTTCATACTCGTCATCGTAGAGCTCAAACTTAGCCTTGACAACAGTGCCGATTTCTAGCTTCGACCATTCTTCAGCTGTCATGTTCGACCCGCTTCAGATATCCAACGAAATACGAAGAGTCTTCAAGATGCATGACCTTACCGACAGTGTATACGTCATCTGTGCCCGCAATTAAGATCATGGTCTTCCATTCGCCAGTGTCATAAGGTGACGAACTTTCGATCACAACCCAGAATCCATCATAGACTCCGTCATACTCTTTCCAGGCAGACCGTAGTACCGCACCTGGTTCAAGCTTCAAAAACTCTGTTGTGGTCACCAAAGCTCCAGGCAGTCAGCTAGTGCGGACATTGAATAGACGGAGAATGGGTCGCGTATTCCAATCACGTGATCATCACCTAAAAGGCGCTGCAAGACTATGTAGCTATGAGCATCGCCTCTCTGCGCTATGCGGGGCTCTCTAAGCACGACTAGATATGCTACGTCGCCTTGCGAAGTCGCATAGCGCAGCATATCGCCCGGCTTCAAACTCATGAACAGATCATGACGCATTTACTGGCGCCCAGTCTTGAAGGCTCACACCACTAGTCACCGTGGCGAATTGGCCAATCATAGTCTCCTCGGCGTGCCAAACGCACTGGAACTGTGTCGTGAACTCAGTCCGGTGTACAACCACCCAATAAGATTTGGCGCCGGCTATCGAAGTTATAACATCACCAATCTTAAATTGATCAGCAGTCATATGGGGTAAGTTCGCTAGCGAAAGCTGAATTTGAAGACACTTCTCGGATTTGCCCAATATGGTAACTATAATCATCACCTGCTACCATCTGGAAGCATCTGTAGAAGTGGAAAATTGCCTCTTCATGTGGTGACGTAGGTACCACTACCCAATACGACTGGAAGCTCGCGTTCACGGTGCAGGTATCCATACGCACTACGTCGCCAATTTTCAGATGAAGGAATTGTTCAGGGCTCATGAACTCTTCTCGTGTCATAGTGGATAAGTCCCAGCGATGAAGTTACCATCCGCACTAACTATATACATGGTGCCGGCATCGGAATATTTGTCGCCACAAATATGTAAGATTCTTGTCTGACCATATTTTTGATGCAACTTAGACTTAAAATGCTCGTCGATAACCCAATAAGAGGTATCGAGACCAACACCACCATCCGGGTAGTAGAATACATCGCCTGGCTTCAGCGCTCTAAATTGTTCTGGGGTCACGAGCTCAACCTCACGAGAGTCATGGCCTTGGCAAATGGCGATGAAGCGTGAATGTTATGACTGCTGCCAACAGGGAAGAGCCTGCTACTGGGGCTCCAGACCTCCCCATGCAGGATAGACATGACTTGATAATCAGGAGCCATATCTTCAGTAACTAGCCAGTATGACTCTGACTGGGCTCCATCACGTTCTGTAACCAACTTTGTAACATCGCCAGGCCTTAGCTGTATAAAGTCAGGTTCGTTCATGAGCTGACCTTTGTGAAGTCTGGTATATATGAACCGCCACGGAACAGATTCCAAATCACTCCTATATACGACGGCACGGGGTCGTATACACAGCGAACGACTAGATGATCGTCTATTCTATCAACAGCGACCCAGTAGGATTCTCTATGTACCGGACTCACATGATGGCATATTACGTCACCGAGCCGGAGTTGATCGAATTGATTAGGGGTCATATAGCTCGAGGTCAGATATAAATCTCGTCGTCGGGTACACAACAAAAATCTGGCCGATGTTATATGCGTCATCTTCACCGGCGATCATTTGGATCTTTCTATACCGGTAGTGCTTTCCAAAGTCTGCATCTTCTATCTCGAGCAATAGCCAATATCCCTCAAACGCTTCGATGCCAGAACCGCGTTTGAGACTAAATCTGGCACGCAATAACGCTCCAGTCTCAAGCTTCTCAAACTCAGATGGGCTCATATAATAACTGCCAGTCCTAAAAGTCGCGACGTTGTATCAGCATTGATCTCGTGACCGACCCAGCTATCAACTTGATCTTCATCATATATGCATTTTATTAGGATCTTGTGGTCATGAGGCATATGCACGGCCGCCAAAACCACGAAATAAGCAGATAACTGCACGTCGTCCTGTGTGTACTCATAACGAAATACACTACCTGGAACGAGCGATTCGACCTGATCACTAGTCATATCTTAGTGGAGTCCAGCAGGATCTGTGCACTTAGGGAAAAGATAAAATCAACGCCGTTCCAATTGTCGTCGCTCTCGTCCTCATCCATTACGCACAGCAACTTGATGTACATATGTGCGTTATGAATGTAGGGCGCCTCACATACTACCATGTAGGCCTTCATATCAGTACTACGCTTCCTGAATTGATAGCATAGTATGTCGCCGGTATCGAGACGTTCAATCTGTTCTGGGGTCATATCTTTTGACTCATTTTAGCAAAGAATCCACGACCATGATGCTGGTTGGAGGCATATGGAATTTGGTAGTAGTTACTTTCTGGGGCGTACAATTGAGCACAGACTTTATAATACTTTTCTGAAGCGATGACGGTCCAATAAGAGATATGTCTGCGACCAGGATTGTAACAAATTGTGTCGCCAACCTCTAATGCGTCGAATTGCTCAGGGGTCATACAGCTGCCACCACGAATAACCAGCCATCGCCTTATCGAGCAAGATTTTCGACGATGAAACGTTGGTGTTCATAATCTCATGTAAGAGCCAGACTGGATCATTCCATGTTGAGTAGGAATACTCCAAATCTACAATTAGCCAGTATGACATCTCTGAGGGATTCGCAGCATATGTGACCTTCGATCCGATCTTTAACGAATCGAATTCGGACCTTGTCACTCTGCCTCCACCAAAGTAGCGTTCTCTAGAAACATGTAATTTCTGCCCACTGTAAGGATATGACCTATTTGATCAGGCGTGCCGGCCAGACATTGCAGCTTGATAAGCCCCGACCAACCGTAGGCCTCCAGCCTTTCCACAACTACCCAGTAGGATCCATCAAGATATTCAAGCTTGTACTTGAGCACATTCCCGACCTTCAGCCTATCCCATGCTTTACGTGATATCATGGCAGATTGACCAGGTGCTATGCTCTAGTAGAGCCTTAGGCACCGCGAGTCTGAAATCAGAAGTGATACCGCTTGTGTAATAAATTGATTTGAGGTCAAAGATGACGCTTCCATATTGTGTGTCTTCGATCTCACCCAAGATTAGCCAAAATGCACTATCTGGCCCTACTGTGTGTATTACAACATTTCCTGGAGCTAACTTATGCGTTTCATTGGCAGTCATCAGATAGCATTCACGTCAAGTCGAGGTGGAACGACCGGTCGCCCCAGGTTCTTATTGTCGCCACGGAAATCTATCTCGACGGCATCAGATATATCATGCTTATTCACCCAGTCGGACCACTGATAAGACATGACGAGGGTCTTGTACTGTCCGTATAGCTTCAAAAGACTGGCCGACGCTCCAGAGACCACTGTCACCATCACTGGGTATCGAGCAACGGCCCGGCCTTCACACGCTGGGAGGCCTGTCACTATCAGCCAAAAGGACCCATGGTCGAAATGCAAAGTAATGGCTCTACCCGGCGCCAGATATTCATGCTTGACTTCAGATTTGTGCATTTTCGGTATCGCCCAGGTGATCCATTCGTTCAATCTCAAGAAGGTCGTCAACGGTTATGGTGTGATTGTGATTAGAACTCGTTACCGCAGCCACGTGGCCTCTCAGTCTAGATATTGCGATATCGTACTCTGAGATAAATTTTATGCAACCTTCTAAAGTCTGCTTATCTGGGCTATAGCTATGGAAGAGACTGGATCGATTGAGCTCTCTATGTATATATTGAGTCAGCTTTCGCAACTGGTCATTACTCTGTATTAGAGCTTCGAGCCCAGTAAGATGGTTGCACTTATCGCATCGTTCAATCGGGTCCCGACCATGAATGCAAGGTCCGATGAATGCATTATATTCATTCACCTTGCCGGCATTTTGATTGCTGGACTCGTATTGTGCGAGGAGCACTTTATCCGCCGCGACAGTCAGTTGCAGTTGTTCGATCCTCTCAGTCATGATTCTAACCACTTCGTTAGTCTCGACCGTCACCACGTCATTCATCCGTAACGACGTCCGAATCCGATCGAAGATGGACCTATACTGGTCCACCTGCATTTCCAATTCAGCCATTTTAAGTTTCTCTTCATCGGTCATTTTGGCGCGTCTCCCGCGCGGCCCGGCGCAAGCGCCGTGCCGCCCGGCGGTTGGCACCAGCCACATGCACCGAATGACCATTATAATAGATGCGTAAAAAGTCGCACAAACACCGGAAAAGTAAGTTCGCCGGCTGGACCGAGCGTGCCGAAATACACGGCACCCTACTCTATGTACACGAACACCATCACCAAGATGGATCTGTGACTAAAGATGTCGCGCTAGAAGGTTCTATGCCCACAGATGGTATTATGCGACTGATCCAGCTATGGTGTGAGGTATTGTCAAACCAGATAACACTCAACGACTATATCGATCTCGTTTTGGCACGCGACTTGAACGGGCCCGCGTGTCCGAGCAAACAGCCGGACGAGCAACAAACTGATTCGTAAACCACAATTGAATAACGAGCTTCACACCTCGAGCCAAGCCAGCGCGCTTGGAGCACCTCGCTGTGAAGTACGAAGTAGATACTAGTGGATATCTTGTGATGGTGATTGAGGTCGGCAGCGCGTCCAGCAATGACCGACGGACTCGACCAAAGATATACCCTAATAAACCGTCGCCAAGGTGTTGGTGATCTAAATAAAAAGATCCCGCAGGGATCCAACGAAATAAGATCTAGGTCAGTAAAAGGTGGGGCGACAAACAGCAGCGATTGAGCCTGAACTTCGAGCAAAGGTCGCAGTATCTATCAGTCCAGATGCCGGTTGTTTGCAACGGTTACAAAAAACAAC
>OFRF01000002.1_pt1 | contig 137174 bp, 197 predicted proteins | sample 1543081 | NCBI WGS metagenome assembly OFRF01 (sample SAMN07774232, study PRJEB24372) | wastewater metagenome
TAGCGCCGACTGTGATAGAAGGACTTGATCACAAATGCAGTCCAAATCAGGAAGAAATCTTCGGACCCGTTGTAACTATAATGCCATTTGAAAATGAAGAGGAAGTTCTAGACATGGCAAATTCAACTGAGTACGGACTGGCGACTGTAGTCTGGACAAGTGATCTTTCGAGAGCACAGCTTAGTTTAAAATCTAGCGAAGCTATTAAAGCTAACGATGCTGGTGGTCTTGAGAAATTAGGCAATTTTATAAATATGGGGCTTAAAAAAGAGCTTTCTGCTCTATTCTCCGGAAATTTTAAAGGATTATCTCAATATGATTATGCTGCTAATTATAAAGGAGATAAAGAGAAGCTTACACCTGAGCAAATTTCTTCTTTTGGAGATCTTTTCGCTGGAGATATAAATTTAAACAAATTATCAAATCAAGATAGGGATAGAATTCAAAACGAAGGACTATCTACAACAGATTTTTCTAAAGAGGGTCAAAATCAATTAGCAAAACTTTCCGAAGCTTATGGCAATACTGCTTCTATCACAATCGCAGCGACGAGACAGGTAATAAAAAGCTTCGAAGCTCAAGAGGATGCCGCAGTAACAGTTCAGAATATTATCAAAGCTCAGAACTTTGAAAAATTATTCTCTGGAGCTACTCAAAGAGGTAACTTCGGCGCGTTTTCTAAGAATATTGGAGACTTACAAAAAATTGATTCGGCCAAACTTGGTCTAGAATCAAATAGATCTTATTTGTCAGAATCTGCTGGCGCTTCTGCCGACTTCTCTATCAAGATGGCTGAAAATACCGCAGATCTAAATAAGGAGATCCAAGATTTGAATGAAAATCTCTCTACTTCTACTCTTGGGCTATTAAAGAACAAATCGTTTACTCCTGAAAAAGGTGACGCTATATCAAAAGCCTTGCAGTCTTTCGGAGAAAGTGGAAATCGTGGAGATTTTCTCAAATCCATGAAAGATCTTCTTGGAACAGACTTTAAGGAACTTGAGAAAGTCGCCGTAGATCAGTATGGGGCTATGCAAAAGCTTGTCTATGAGTCTGAGCTTTCCAGAAAGCAAATGGGCGAGAACTTTAATGCTTTGATTCAGAAAATTCAAGAATCCCAAAGATCAAAGATCTATGGCGGAGGAAATATTCTTCAACCAATTGGGGAATCCGTATCAATAGCCAGACAAGGCCTTGGAGCGAGACTATCTGGACCAAATTATAACAAATTTGAGAATCCGGAAAAACCAGGGACTGGAAGAGATATCGCCGGAAGACCTCTATTTACATCTCAAAGATACGGACAAGAAGTTGCCAGATCTAGAACTGCGGAAGCAGACAGAGGGCGCAAAATCATAGCTGGAGCTTTAGCTTCTAAAGATGCTGGGTTAGAAGGAATAGATCTTAGCCCAGACGCTCCTAAAGCTTTGGTTGAAGCAAGGAAGAAGCTAATAGATAGACGCAGAGCCGATTTCGCGAAAGCTCAAGAGGCTGTTCTCAAAGGCAATCAAGCTGAATATGTTTCGTCTCAGTCTGCTGGTTATATTGATAGTCTTCAAGAGAGTTCTAAAAAGAAAACTGGAGTTCCAATTTTCCAAGGAAATAGAAAAGATATTGAATCAGCAATTTCAAGAGGAGATTACGGCACAGCTATTAAAGCGGCTGAATCTGCTAAGTCGGGGGCCACTCCTATTGATTCAGCGAAACTTGACGAATTTATCAACTTCTTAAAAGATGAGCAAGGGAATGTTAAAAATATTCCTCAAGCAGCAATTGAAGCCGCGAAAGCAGCTTTCCCAGATATGTCTGTTCAAGGAAAGATGGCAGATTCTCTCAATACTCTAAATGGAATACAGAAGAATGCGGAATCATCCCTATCCTCTATTGAGGCTTTGCTGAAAGCTGCGGATCAGAAAGTAAAAACTGATGTTGCCACAGATTCAATCAATTCTCTGATTTCTGATAAGGTAAAAACTACTGGAGAGCTATTCGCTATAAAAAATCAACCCTTGGCGACATCTGCCGATGGAAGTCCGATCTATTCGGCTGAACAGCAAAAAAATATTTTTGAGAAAACTAAAAAACTCGCTGAAATCAACAGTAGCCTTACCAAAGAAATGAATCCAATCACAAGCGGATTCGCTGGAGGATTGAAAACTGCTTTCGGCGGTCTGACAGGAAATAAAACTCCTAATTACGTATCTGCTCCTAATAAACCATTTTCTGTGTTTAGTCTAGACACCCCGCAGATGCCAGGCGTCCAAGTTCCTTTTAAAAGATCTGATATGGAGAATATCAAATATGATAAGATCGCGGATAAGGCTAAGATGGATTCTGAATTCGAAGCGTTTCGCAAATCTAAAATCGAAGAGCAGAATAAGCTTAGAGAAGAAAAAAGACAAAACAAATTAAAGGGGACTCGTCAAGATCCTGAATATCAAAAAGCAATAGACGCACAATTAAATAAGGATCTTAATCAAAATATCGAATCTGTTATAAATGTAAGTATTTCTGGAGGTATTGATACAAAAGCCTTTAGAGAAGAATTACAAATGGCATTCAATGCTATTTCGATGCAACATTTTAAAGATGGATGGAAAGAGAATACGGGCAAACCAGCTATATCTAGACCATGACAGGACTTATAACATTTGACAGAGTAGAACTTCTAGGGTATGACCACAAATTTAATTTTTGGGGGGACGCTAAGAATTACTCTGATCTTCAAACGTTCAGCATTCGCGGCAGACTTACCGGAGATTCGTCCGCAGAGTCTATAGCGAATGTGTGGCGCGGAATGAGCGGCATGATCACTCTCACGCGCTCAGGGGCATCAGAAATCAAAGTTAATGATGTAAGTCTCGGAGTCGGATTCGTCAGAAGCCTAAACTTCGCGGAAGGCACAGACGTATTAAGAAAAGAATATACGGCAACGATTGAAATCCCCAGAGTCGCGGGATCTTCTCTTTATGCCGGGACTGGAACGATCTATGGAACAGGAGTCTATTTTCAAAGTGCGGGCGAGAATTTCATCAACTTCTTTTCATCACAAACTGGAAAGTATATTAAGGATTTCTCCTTCTCACAATCTTCCGACATCATAGCCCAGGGGAAATACTCATACAATAAGAATTGTAGCTTCAATATTGATTCGGGAATCCAAGATGAGTTCTCTATCTCACCAACGAATTATGCTAAGCAGCTAATGCTTGCAGTCGGTAGGTCATATGGACAGGAGTATGTTATAAGCCCAGAGTATCCAAACTTCTACGTTAATGGGTCTGGCTTATCTTATACTAACCAGAGTTTTGACCCCATCAATAATAGCTACTCATACTCTCAAAAGTTTGATTTTCAAAGTGGTCTAAACTACTTATGGGAATATTCTCATTCACTTAATCTAGAGAATGCTCTAATAAATGTGGATGAGAGAGGTAAAATAACCTCTTCTCAAGTTTCTGGAACAAAAATTCAGGCCGCGCTAACTGCTTGGCAAACAATTGAGACGGGAATCTATGGAAGAGTCTCCTCTCTATTTACTGGCTATACTGGATTCTTGAACTATACGGGAGTTTGCGGACTTTATAATCAGCCGCAGTCTTATTCCGTATCTAAAGATGCATGTAGGGGAACAATCGACTATTCCCAATCTTACTCGAATAGTCCATTCCTGAGAACTGGATACCAGTATTCTTATACCGATGAGATCAACTTAGATGGGGATGGATATGTTACTATTTCTGAGAATGGAAATCTTAAAGCTTTCGGCAATGCCAGACCAAGTGGTTTCGCGGTCGTAAATAGCGGATATGCCGCCAACTTGCCAGAGATACAATCCAGAATTTCAGGTCTATACTCCTCATACACAGGATTCTTCTATTCTTGCAATCTAACAAATACAATGAATAGCGTATCATCTCAAGAGACTTACAAAGAGTATGATGCGGAAATCAACTATACTTGGGAATACTCTAACAATCCTAAGTATTTGGGAGATGCTGTCGTAAGAAAATACGATACAAGTTATTCCGTATCTCAGCCTCTTCATATTGTGAATTACTTCCCAATAGCAAGAGATTCTATTATCGCTCAAAAAGCAAACCAATCAACAAGAGGAGTTTTCAGTAATAGGATTTCAGTTGTGGGGCAGGTCGGGGCATCGCTACCATCACTTGTTTCGTCAGCACTTCTAAAACTCCAAAAGCCAAGTGGAACAGATATTTACATTTCAGACTATGGATATAGATATGATCCATTCAAAAGATCTTTGTCTATGAACCTAGATTATGAATATACTTACTATAGAGAACCGGAGGATTATCTAGCATGGTAACTTACAAATATAATGAGGTAGATGTATTCTCTGGAATCGCGGGAGCACCACTTTTATCAAGAGGGGAAGAGATTATCAATACTGGCTCTCGCTTAGCTAGGGCAGATACGATAACTCTTAGTGGGCAACTAAGAAAGCTAACTTGCGCAGGTGGTTTTCAGGAGACATATAATCAGACCAAGCTTCTTATCCAGAGATTCGCGGACAACTTTAAGAAGTTCGAAATTCTGGAAAATGGAATAAGTATGTTTTCTCACGATAACGCAATCATCGAGTCAATATCATTTGATGAGAATAGATTTTATGATCTTATCCCATTCACGATAAGGATTATATGCTATCAAGATGACTACGCGGGCTCTTACGGAGTATTAGACCCATCAGAATCTTTCGAATATTCTGAGGACGATGGGTGCCTTGTCACTATCACTCATACGATCTCAGCCAGAGGAATAAATAACTCTACAGATGCATTTATAAATGCGAAGAATTTCGTAACTAATCTCTCGGGGCTTTCTAACCTATTTGATCCAGCAGGATATAGCGTCACCGATTCAGATCTCCCAATTTTAATCAAAAGATCAGAAAATTCAGATAAACTTTCGGGGCAATACTCTCTAACAGAAGTCTATCTATTCGATAAGGCTAACAATGCCGATGATGGCAGGCACGTTTTGAATTACTCTACGGATCTTTCTGAGAGCAATGGTGATATCTCGGTTTCTATACAAGGAAGACTTAAGGGCTCAGTAAGTTCTGAATTCCAGACGATGAGAGGGAATTTCTCTGTCATTGATTTTTACACAATCGCGAATACCGAATACTCTAACAAATATAGCGGGAATTTAACTCCAACGCCAGTAGGGTTTTCCGTAACAGAAAATTCAGATGAGGTTTCTATAGATTTTTCTATTTCTTATAGAAATAATGGAACAACTGATCCTTATCTAATAGACACAACAACAATCACTAGCGATTCAGATGGCAACTCATGTATTAGAGTAGAGCTTATAATTCGTAGCGATTATGGTTGCCCAAATACAAGACTAGCAAAAACTAAAGCTTACCTTGACACATTTGATCTAGATGCTTATGTCGATGCTAGATGGCTACTATATGGAGACGGATCAACTTTAGGGAATGTCCCGAGTTCTAAAAGTCTTGGAGTAAACAATGAGAATGGGGATATCACCGTAGGAATAACTTACTGTTCTAATAATTTTGAAGATTGTGGCTGTTTAGAGAATTTCAATTACTCTATGTCGTTTTCTCCAGCTATTCCGCAATTTTCAGGGGAGGCATCTTATCAAGGAGAGGGATGTTACTATATCCAAGATTTGAAATATGACAGTAGATCTAAATTCTCTGTAGATGGTTCTGCAAGGCCTTCGAAGTGCTGCACTTTAGAAGAAACCAAGTCTCAAATCTATACGAGGGTAAATCAGATCATGATTGAATACTTTGATGCTACAGATATCATACTAGACCAGGCGAGTATCGAATTTTCAGAAGATAAGTCTGTAGTTTCTTTTTCTTTTGGATGGAATGGCCTAGAAAGTGTATTATTATCTGACGAGTATATCTATGCGACCTTCGAGCCAGCATCAGAAGCAATTGTCACATCGGTATTCGCCGCCGAAAATGAATCAGCAATGATTCTCGAATCTGGCGAAGGTTTAGGAGCAGAAGCATAATGGAACTACAATATTACATAGACCAGACGCCAATTGATGCGGATGATATCAAGGGTATATTCCCATATCCAGCAGCGTTGGATTTTGTATCCAATACTACTGATAACTTGTATTTCACAGAAATCACGAACTCTTATAGTGATGTTGATCTAACATGCTTATTTACCTTCTACAGAAGAAGAGCGGACTCTGAGATTCTTTTGAGCAAAGCTACCGCCACAGGAGGATGGACATTTGGTGTAACAAGTGGAAATTTTCTATATGTAGATTGTCTTGAGTCGGGCGAAAGCCATGTTTTCCAGAAAATCTTCCTTGGAACAAAAAATTGTGTAGTTTTAAAGAAAAGTGGACAGACATTTGTCGTATATAAATATGATATCGTTTCTGGAGTTATAGTAAACGAAGAGTCGGTTACTCTATCATCTGATACTCTGGACGAATCCACCACGATAACAATCGCCGGAAATTACTACTATACTACAACAGAAACAAGCATAAAATACTTCAATGGAGCATTTGATCAATTACTTTACATCTCAGAGGCTCTCGATAAAGCTTATATACTTGATCTACTTCTTGGATTTGAGCCTAGAGATAAAACTCTTAGTTCAACAACTTCTTACGAGGTAGTATCCCAATCTTTAAGATTTCCCGATAACCAGCTAAGTCTATACTCTTCTTATTTCCAATCATATTTCTCAGAGCTTAATTCTGGTCTTCTTACCGGAGTTACTGGAGCTGGAAAGTGGAACGGATTATCTACAGGATATCATTCAACGGCGCAATTCGAAACGCTCCTTTCTTTAGGAACGGGATTGAATGCGTGCTCTAATTCAGGAATTGTTTACTCATACCTATATACGGGCGCAGGAATTCCAGACATAGCAACGACGAATATTAGTGATACAGTTAGAATTTCTAGAAATTCTAATTTTGTTAATATTTCTCATAACGTCGTAACTTCTCTATCCGGAGTAAATAAGAGGGTCGATTGCGATACAGTTTACAAGCAAAATTCGTCTAGTAGTTATGTATGGAGCGTAAGCGGGATATACTATACGGGATTCAAAATGGATGGAGTCAACACTCTTCTTGATCCTCTAAAATTAGACCTTTATAGAAACGAAGATACTACGCCAAACCTATACAACAAAGTTGGGGTCTATAACAATACAGACAACTCTTTCAACGTTCCAGATTTTATTCCAGGGCGAATCTACCTAAACGGGCAAGAGGAGCTATACTATGCTCTTATCGGGTCGAATATCTCATTTTATTCTACTTATGATTCTACAAGTAGTGTAATATATGATAATGGATACTCTCTAACGGGTCTTCATTCAAGGGCAACGGGGACGTATTTGACAGGAAATTTCTATCAAAATGCGTCAATTCTCTTCTCTTCCGGAAGCACTTCTGGAAGACTAAGATTAGGAAAAGATTACATCGAGACAAGCCAGTATCATCTTTACTATAAGAAAGATACTCAGCCGTCTGCTACAGGCATTCTATTTTATTTATGATTTCGGAAGTTCCAAATATTAAAATTTCAGGGATAAACTATCCAGTTTACGCTGCTGATTATACATGGGGAGGCGCAAATGAGCCATCTACTCTTTCGGTCGTTCTAGTAAACAAAGATGGAGAATATAATGCCCCAGACCTTGGAAGAGAAAACGTATCCAAAATAAAATTTGGCAGTTTTTTTAATTTCAATGGATATCCCGTAAATTTTACAGAGTCATTTTCTAATAAGGGCCGAACTTTATCTATAACCTACAAAGATACAAGCTCAATCCTTAATGTGATATTTGTTGGCCTAAAGGGGGTTCATGGGCCAGCTCCAGCGCCTCTTAACGGAGTAAATCTTGATGGAACTGTTGTCTATGGATCTTTTGATTATAAGCATATGCTTCTTCTAGGAAACTACGTTGATCCTTGCGAGGGAGTAGAGGCTGATTATATAGATCCATGCAATCCGTGTGTTTCTACGACAGAGTTTCAATCCGTAGAGGAATCAACAAGTAAGAAATTTATAGATTGCGAAACGGCGCGCTTCACTCAGATTCTCGATGTGACTTACTCTTTCCAAGAGTTGATCGCAGGCCTGAGAACAAAAGGAATAGTATTCTCCAATGTCCCGCCAATCAAAAACACTTTCTATGGTAGATATTCAGGATCAGCCAGGGAAGTTTTAAAATCATGGTGTAACGATCTGGGTTTCACATTCTTCTGGGAGAACGATAAGATAACATTCGTAGATTTGAAAACTGGAATTGATATCAACGATTCTGATTTTTATACGACTTGTTCTCTCATAGAATACTCAAACTCTGAAAGCATAGAGGACAATGTTGCTATTTCCAATATTGTGTATTTTGGAGCCGAAGGAAGACTTGATACTTATGATTGCGCGAATGCTGATTATAAGCTAACCCTTATCCCAATCACTCTAAAAGATATCTTTTGGGCGGAAGGAAGAACGGGGCCAGCTTTGCAACCATATATTAGCAAATACTATACGCTCCCAGCAACTGGCCCAAATAGCGTTGCAGGGTTGCAAGTCGCCTGTCTTATGAATAGCCAATCCCAAATGTTAAGGGATATGGTCCTGCTGTATGAATACTACCAGACTCCAACAATTTCAGTCTTAGATAACCAGGAGTTTCCTCTTCTAGGATTGACAGTCATGAAAACGTGGGATGTTCAAACTGCGTCTGGTGGAACCGCTGATACAGCACTTCAAACATCTCTGAAAGAAGAATTCTACAAGCTACCAAGCTCAGTAATCGCGGCAGCAATTAAGCATGGAGCCTCCATGTGTAAAATAAAATGGGATAGAGAGAAGTATCAAAAATTTAGCGAATTTGAGAGGAAACTAGCCCAGGAATTTATCGGCAGATATTGGATATCATTCTTCTCGAAAGGCGATAGGTTTAACTACTCTGCCCCAGATGGAAACGTAGAATATTACGACGCTGGAACTCCAGCTCTTCTACCATTTATTGATGTTATTCCTCAATCGAGTATCGCAGCAAGCAATTTCCTACAATTCATGATTAATGATAGTGCGGCACTTAATAAAGACTCTGGCCACGTAGGGGACGTTACGACAGCTAATCCAAATTCATTTGCTCATAGTTTTCTTCTAATGGATAGGAATCCATCATGGGAGCCTACTTCCACGAATGAAGACGTTATCAAATTTTCAGAAATTTTTAAAGATAGATATTTTCTAAACATAGAGCCTTTCAAATTAGAAGGCGGCGCGGATGAATTCCTGGAAGATGAATTCTTCGCTTTGATCTTCGACAAACCAGATACCTTTAACTTTACAGATGCTGGAATAGTAGCTCATCCAATTGAAGAGGGCAACAAAAATAGAACTGTTGAAATTGGAGGATACACAACAACATATGGTCTTAGAAGTTCTCTGTGCCAAAAATATAACTTAGAAGTCGGAGACGCGGGAGACTCTAACACTCCAGAATGGAATGGAAATCTTTCATTCTTTCTACCAGCTCAGGCTCATAGAGATTTCGGGGTAGATTTCGCGGGATATACAATAGTAGCTTCTAACCAAAATAGCAGTAGCCAAACGAATGTATTCATTCCGCGTAAAGAGATAATCTTCGGAGATATGGACACTCCAGCTTCGGATGCTGTAGCTATGTCTGTAAACTTCAAAGATATTACCTCACTTGTGCAATCAATTCTGCAACAGGATGGAACATCTTGTAGTTATAATACGTCGGCTATTCAGGAAATCATTAACGATTACTACGTCAATACCAAAAGAACGAAGACAATAAGAAGAATCCAAAAATCCTATAGTTTAGGAGGTTTCCCTACAAGAGTTCTCAAGCTAGAAGACGGACTTTCTTCCTTTACAGTCAGATACTCATCTGAGGGCGGGATTTCGACATCTGTTGAGTTCTCAAATTCGCCGCCAATTGTAAAGAGTGAAAGCGTCCAGGATAAAGAGTTCGAACTTCACATTTTGAAGAGAATTCTCCGCAAAAAGAGACTGAGTTCACAAGATAAAATAACGCTATGATCATAACCGGGCTGACAACAAATACTCAGTATTTCTATCCTCAATCGTCTATGTCGATTGGTCTATCGACTGATTCGATGTCGGATTTCAAGATGAAGTTATGGGGAAGTGGCGGGACCGGGACGTTCTCTTTCCAAAATGGAAAGATATTCAACCCAGAAACTGGATTCATAGGATCTTACTCCAGGGATAATCCATTTTCGTTCTCTCTAAATTACAAAACGGGCTTATATTCTACTTGGGTTAATTCCAATCTTACTTCGGCGTCACAATCGTTAAGAGATATATCTGGATATATCCCGACTAGCGTAACAGGTATATCTTTTGAGAATCTGTCCTCAACGAACTTGAATCTTAACGCTTCACTGTATGGTGGGATACCAGATCTAACCTTCTCAAGCTTAACGACTTCCAACTTAATTCATTTTACAGGAACTGTAAGTGTCGCAGGGTCGCCCGCTAGACTTTATAGCGTCGATCCAGTTAATGCCTATCAAGTTTCAGTTCCAGCAACAGGATTTACTCTTGGAACGTATGTTTTAAGTGGACAAAATTTCGCGAGTGGATCTACTATCAATGCTGATTTCAATTTTGACTTTGGCACGGTTAATAAAGACTTGACAGTCAATTATTCTCAAAGTTTATCATCACTTGGATATATCACGATTGCAAGCTATGGTAGCGTTTTCCAAAGTTCTCCAGTTGAGCAGTATGACGATTACATCATAACATCTACATGGAATGACACCAGTAATTTCCAGGTTTATATTGAACATATGTATAGAGAAGGATATCTCCTTGCGACTGGAACCGGCGTTGGAACTGGGGTTGTCGGCGGATATGTTACTGGAAGTGGATATGTTAATGGCTTGGTAAGTGGATATATTAATTCCGGAACTTATGCTACTCCAGCTGGAAACATAAATGCAACATTCGTTCCCCCTCTCTTGGCGACAGGAACTATTTCAAAATTAGTATATGCTACAGGCCAGCTAGTTTATTCTTATATCACTATGGCTTCTGGAATAGAAGGAATTCTTTTATCTGTCGGGGGTGGTATAGATGTCACATCAGGATATATTGTAGGAACAGTTACGGGGACAGTAGGGCCAGGAAGTGGGTGTTTCGTTTTCGATCAGGTTGTTTATGGAAGACCTGAGAACTGGGCTGGATCACGAAATAGAGGCAATAATAGAAATGACGGATACAATTCCCCTAGCGCAAATTTTGATTCTGAGTATGAGCCGTCTTACTCAACTTATGACTATTCTGGACGAGTAACCGCGACTGGATATTTATACGCTTACGCGACTGCCCCAGCGACAGGATCTTTCACAGGAGGAACTCAACTATATTACTATAGTGATACAACAAGCCTCATAAATGCTTTCAATCTTTTCACTGGAGATTCAGCAAAACTTACTGGAACAAATGCTTACGTTCAAAGTAATTATTACGACTTTGCAGCTAACGGATACAGGGGAACGGGAGTTGTTAAGAAGCCAGCTATTCCTATCGGAAGATCAATCTATCAAATCGGCGCGAAGATAACGTTCGATAGAAGCTCCCCATACGGAACTAAAGATTATTACAAATTTATCGTCAAAAACGAGTATCAGACTTATACTATTACTGGAATAGGCTACTCCCTATGAACATAAGGCATGTCAAATCTAAAAACTTTGAAACCATTAGAATAGGAGACAGAAAAATTCTTACTAGAAGTGGCTATGTTCTCTATTTTCCAATTCCAGGAAATATTTATGGCCGAAGAACGCCATCATCTGAAAATACAGAGGATGGCGGAGACGGCGGCGGAGATCTAATTTCTGTAGATGAGATAGAATTTGATAATGTTGGTAATAACAATGCTGTTTATTTAAAAATTAGGTGGCAAAGCCAGGTTAATTATGATAGAGCGATAGCTTCAGTTATTGGTCCAGACCATCCTATTCCAGATCCTTACGATCCTCTTGAATACTTTATGCAAATTCCTTATAGGATTTTCATAAATCCGACATTTGAATACGTCTTAAACGATGATTCATTAGGACCATTAGCAAATGAATACGCGGATAATGTCTATATCCAGTATATTAAAATCTCAGAAATAACAATTTTAGATGATGTTTTTAGGATTAAAAATAGGCACAAGAATCTTATTTTCCTTCCGAGAATTCGCCACTACTTTACAAACGCATCTTTAGACTAATGAACTTTTCCACTAAAAGAAAAATATGGTTTAAGGCCGCGCAAGTTGGCCCGAGACAAATTAAAATCAATGACGGTTGTATATTTACTTTCAGAGGTAGAAATCCTTATACAAATGATCAACTTGGAACTCCTAGCGAAGATAGCGGAACTCACCATACTGTAGATGAGAGTATAGTTGAAATTCCAGAAGAAATAGAAGGAGAGTTTACTGTTTTTTTAAAATTATACTTAACTGATTATATAAGAAATATTGGAGGGCTAACTCTTGGATACTATACTGGAGATTACGCTCCAGAAGATCAATACTATACCCATACAACATCGCTTAATCTTTATGACATAAGATCTTTTGAAGATGAGAATTATTCCATAGAATCTTCATATGGATCTATTGCATCTTATGAGATTTTAGAGGGATTATCTCTACCGGCATTCATTCCGACTTTATATCATGATGACTTTGACCCGAGCAGAAGCACAACCTATTATTTGATAAGAATACCTATAGCAACTGGAATAATTACAGAAAATACAATGATATTAAATCAATTATTTTCTGGCCTTTTAGTTTTCAACAATTTAGAATATTATTTTGGAATGTGAATATTTCAACAGTTAATGACGAGTGGTTTGCAATAAATCAAAACTCTATGACCTCGGTCAGAGTTTCAGATGGACTGTTGTATTGTCTTACTCCGCCGCAAATAGGCGTAGAAGGAATCGCAACGATTGATCCTCCAGAAGTAGAGATCGCCGCCGAAACGCTTACTGTGAGCGAAAATGGAGAGTTTTGGATATGCTTAAGACTCGAAATGACGAAGGATACAAACATTACCTCCAATATTCTTTATTGGGGATTTAGCGCCGACGACTCAGGGCCAGACATTCCCCATGTCGATTTAACAGATGTTAATATTATAATTTCTCAAGTTAAATATTCCATTCCAACCGGAACTTACGTATTAAGATCCACAATAGAAAATTCGAATGACGAAGAATCAATTTATTGTATTACTTATTTGAAACTTGGGAAAATTTCGGTGGCGGACGGCGTGATTGAGTGGGTCGAACAGTATCACGAAGGCGCAATTTTCTGGACGCCGCCCCGCTTCCTCGGAGGAACCAGCGGAAAATCTTTGTGAATTTTTCAGGAAATCGTCTGGCCGGTGGGTATAATAAGTACTTTGTAAAGAAGTAACTTATAAAGAAAGTACTTCTTTACAAGGTAGTCTTAATAATAATTACTTCGTAATTATTAAGAAAGAAGAGGTTCGTAGAACCTCTTCTTTCTAAAATATGAAGTTCTAGTGAACTTCATATTTTTTATGAAAAAACAACTTGACAAGTCAGAGAACTGATGTATCTATCAACATGGCTGGCTCTTACCAACAATTTCTCAAATCAAAATTTTCAGACGGACTGACCGAAGATCAGTTACGATTCTTCGAATCATTCCTTGATTCATCTGACAATATCCTTCTTTCTGGTCCGGCAGGAACCGGGAAATCGTTTACCATTTCCAGACTTTACGAATACTGTTTGGCCAACAATATTCTGCTTTCGAAAACTGCGTCAACCGGAATCGCTGCCGTAAATATTGAGGCGCAAACTATTCATTCATTTCTTGGAATTGGATTGGCAGATTGCGAATCGTCAGTCCTTTGCCGAAAGGTGAATCGAAATAAACCAGCGAAAGAAAGAATCCAAGGGTGTTCAATCTTATTGATTGATGAAGCATCTATGATTGCTGGTGAAACTCTAGATAAGATCTATGATGTTCTCAAATCAATCAAATTCAAAATTCCCAGAATTATTCTATGTGGGGACTGGCTCCAGTTGCCGCCAGTCTTTCGAGAGAATAAACTTTTTGCTTTCGAGTCAAAATCTTGGGACAAATTGAAATTCAAACCAATTATTCTAAAACAAATTGTCCGTCAGGACGCTGAATCTGATTATGCGAAATTTCTTCAAAAGATTAGGGTGGGAGATAAAAGTGATCTTTCTTTTATTTCTAGTCGTATGCTCGACAATCCTGGCAAAGTTCCAGACGGCTCTTTGGTCGTGTTTTCAAAAAATATTGACGTTGATGAATATAACTCGCAAAAATTGAGGTCACTTCCAGGCAAGTCCGAATACTATTATTCTGATGATGCCGGATCTGAGCCATTCATTTCAACCATTAAGAAAAATTGCCTTGCTCCAGAAGTTCTCGAATTGAAAGAGGGCGCGCAGGTAATGTGCCTAAAAAATACAACAGATGGAGAAGTGATGAATGGAATGATCGGAAAGGTGTTGAGGCTGACTCCAGAAGCTGTAATTGTGAAATTTGATTTCGGAAATCACAGCTTTTCCAAAGATACGTGGAAAATGGAGGAAAGTTATTTTGACAGTTCCGGGAAAGTCAAAACTAAACTTTTGGCATCCAGAACTCAGATTCCTTTGAAGTTGGCATTTGCTGGAACAGTTCATAAAACCCAGGGGATTACTTGCGATAAAATTGCGGTCGATCTATCTGATTGCTTTGCTCCAGGTCAATGCTACGTTGCTCTAAGCAGAGCTAAGTCAGCGGAAGGCTTGAGTATTTTGAATTTCTCGCCAAGTTCTATTCGAGTTGACGCGAAGTGTATTGATTTTTACAAAAATATATGAAATGGATAGGAGTAGCGGGCGTTGCTCGTTCGGGGAAAGACACTTTCTCTGATTTAGTTGTCGAATTCTGTCGATCTAAAGGTATTAAGGCTAAGAGATTTGCTCTTGCCGATGCCCTTAAGTCCGATTTAAAGGATTTTGTTAAAGATAAGTTCAATATCGACATTTTTAATATGTCAGATAAGGAGAAAAAACTGATAAGGCCAATCTTAGTGTCTTATGGTTGCGCGAAAAGAGAGCAGACAGAAGGAAGACATTGGATAGATACTCTTGAAAAACAGATTCTGTCTGAGAATCTTGATTTAGCTGTCATTTCTGACATTCGATTCGCAGAATATGATTTCGATGAAGATACTTGGATTGGTTCTCTCGGGAGTATTATTCATATAAAACGCATTATCTATGGAGAAGGAGAGGTTCTTCCTCCAAACAGAACTGAGGAAATGAATGATCCAGTTTTGCAGGATTGCGCAGATTATAGATTTTCTTGGGTTTCAGATAAGGAATCCGCTAGAAGATACGCTTTTGAATTTTTAGAACAATATCCTGAATTATGGTCATAGCTATAGATTTTGATGGGACATGCGTAAAGCATAAATATCCAGACGTTGGAGAAGATATTGGCGCAGCACAAACGCTAAAGGATCTTACAGATAATGGACACGAACTAATTCTTTACACTATGAGAGATGGTAAACAACTTGACGATGCTATCGCATGGTTTAAGGAGAGAGATATTCCCCTTTATGGTGCAAACGATAATCCAGAGCAGACTTGGACCTCAAGTAGGAAGGTGTATGCAAATTTGTATATTGATGATGCGGCGCTTGGAATTCCTTTGAAGGAAGATCCTACAGGCAGACCGTTTGTAGATTGGGAAAAATGCAGGGAGCTTTTATGGCAGAGAAGATTTTTTTAAGTAGTTTGGTTTTTTGTTTCATTATTTATTTCGTTCAAGACGCAATACTTTTTGAATCGCAGAGAAAAGCGGCGAAGATTTGGATGGCCCTGAAAATGTCCAGAAGTAAAGTTTTGGCGGCGATCTTGAAATTTCCTAATCACTGGTTTATTTGCCCATTCTGTTTGGCTCTAGTTTTGTCTATCTCATTCCTGAGAGACTTCAAAGAGATCTGCGCTACTACTGTTTTGACGGCTCTTTTTTACAGATATACATTCAAATGAAAAGAGTGACTGTTATTACTCATGAAGAGGAATTCATAGAGAGAAAGGATGGAATACAGTGTCAATGCACTGTTGAAGTAGAGTATTTCGAGACGTTTTTTACTATGAAATTTTTTGTTTTTCATGGCGAAACATTTTTTAGTCATGAGATAGTTTGTTTTCGTTTGGAAGATGTCGCCGGAAATGTTGGAGCCATGTTTTGCGTGTTTAAACCGTTTTCTTGGAAAATTTTAGATTTTGATTCCGAATACCCTTCGGAATTTGTAGATAGGTGTGTATCGTCATGGGTATGATGTTTAATTTAGAAATTCCAATTAATCCAACCAGTTTTGGACAGGTGGGGTGGGGAGTCTGTTACGAAATTTTCAAGAGAGGCCTTACTCCAAATATTTTCCCAATTGGGGAAGTAGATCTTAGGGCTTTCCAGGAAGATACTAACTTTACTTTCTGGCTTCAAATGTGTGTCGAAAAAGCTCCCCGAGAGTTTTCGGCGAGTGATCCAACGATTACCCTATGGCACATTAACGGCTCACATAAGAGGCTCAGTAATAAGAAGAATATTCTGTGGACTGCCCACGAAACTTCCACCCTGACGCCTACCGAGGCTAACATTCTTAATAATTATCAAAAAGTCTTTACAACTTCTAATTATTCTAAGAAAATCTTCACCGAAGCTGGAGTCAAAAACGTGAAATGGTGTCCGAATTATTTTGATTCTATTCATCTTAAAAAGCTAGAATCTCCTAAACTTCCTAATGAGCCAATTACTTTTGGATTAAGTGGAAAATTAGAAAAGAGAAAAAATACCAGAGACATTATTGTTTCTTGGGCTAATATGTTTGCTGGTAAATCTGAATACAGATTAAATTGCTGCATCTTTAATCCATTCTTAGATCCAGAGATGCAATCTAGGGAGATTCATAGTTGGTTTGGAGGGAGAATCCCGTGGAATATTAAAATTCTGCCATTCCAAGTTAAGAACTCGGACTACAATAAAGATTTTAACTCTTGGCAGATTGATCTATCTGGTCTTTCTGGTGCCGAAGGTTGGGGCCTTCCATGCTTCTCAAGCATCTGTCTCGAAAAGACAGCTATTGTTCTAAACGCTCATGCTCACAAAGATTACGCGACAAAATCTAATTCTATCCTTGTAGAGCCAAGTGGCGAGGTAGAAATCTATGACGGTGCCTTCTTCCAGAAGGGTCATCAGTTCAATCAAGGAAACATGTTTACTTTTTCTCAAGACGCGGCCCATGAAGCTTTCAAAAAAGCACTTGACAATCTAGAAAATCCTGCTATAGTGAAGGAGTCCTCTAAATTGAGGGAACAGTTTTCAGTCGCGAACACTGTAGATACATTATTAAATATATGAGTAATTGGATTATCAACGGGGGCGGACATGCTCAAAATATTAGACAACCTAAATCTTTCTATCTAACTGATTTTACGGATCATACTCTTCGAGCTTTCGGGCAGGTTACTACAGAATGTCTTAATTCTCAACAACCTATACTCCCGATCTATATCGAAAGCTATGGGGGCAATGTCGATATCATGGCGGGGATCTTATCTCTAATGGATTATTGCCGAGACAGAGGCTTGAAATTTTCTACCATTGTAAATGGCAAGGCTATGTCTGCCGGGGCGATGGTTTGGCTTTATGGAGAGGCTAATCTTCGATTCATTGGAACTTGCGGCAAATTGATGATGCACCACGCATCTACAATTGCAGGAGGGAAACTCCCTGAGCTAAAAACCACAATTGATTTGCATTCAGAAGATCAGCATAAGCTATTCGAGAAAATCAGCAGGCATATCAAGAAACCTAAAGATTGGCTTAAAAAGAATCTCGAAAAGAGAAAAGACGGAGACTGGTATCTCAATCCTGATGAAGTAGTCGCGGAGAAGCTGGGGTCGAAACACACCCCAACTTTTGTGTTAAATATTAGTGAGAATTTCCTTTGCGTATGAACTTTATTTGGAATATCCGATACGAAATCGTAGGCGAAGAAAATCTATTTGAAGAAAATATCATCGCTGATAATTTCCAGAAGATTTTAGATTACCTTTTCGAGGCTCTTAAGACAGATATCATTTCTATTCATTCTATTAGCAGAGTTGCACCAGTTGCTGGCATTTTGTAATTCCCGCTTCGGTAGATAGGTGTAATAATTTTGCTATGATTTATTTGTATAAAAATCCAGAGAGTGGAGAAATCATTGAGGTCGTTCAGTCGATGAATGACGTTCATGAATATGAGGAAAATGGGGTCGCTTTTGAGCGTGTGTGGACAGTCCCACAAGCTGTAATAGGCATGAAAGTAGATCCATATTCCAAGAGACAATTTCTAGAAAAAACTGATAAACCCGGGAATGTCGGCGACTTGTGGGATAGGTCTGAGGAGCTATCTCATATGAGAGCCGAAAAGAATGGCGGAGTTGACCCTGTTAAAAAAGCCGAAGACGAAAAGTGGAGCAAGGAAAGAGGCGGGAAGAAACTTCCCAAGAAAATGAAAGATTTGGAGGTTGCGCTTAAATTGTAATGGGACTATTTGATGAACAAATAAGCAGAAAACCAGATCTTTACCCATGGGCTCAACAATTTATCGAGGCACTCCAGAATGGATTCTGGACGCATCGTGAATTTAGCTTTAAGAGAGATCTCCAGGATTTCAAAGTTAATTCCACGGATCAGGAAAGAGAGATCATCGTAAAGCTGTTATCTCTAATTGGCCAGCTAGAAATTTCAGTTAAGAAATTCTGGGCGAGGCTTGGAGATAATTTGCCTCATCCATCTATCAATGATTTGGGATATGTTATGGCAAATACAGAAGTCATTCATGGTAACGCCTATGAAAGACTTCTTGACGTTCTTGGCCTTGAGTCTGCGTTTGATGATATTCTCAAACTTGATATCGTTAAAGGCAGGGTTAATTACTTAAGAAAGCATCTTCATAAATTCCATTCTGATAATAGAAAGCAATTTGTTTATTCTATTATCCTTTTTACGTTATTCGTTGAAAATATAGCATTGTTTTCACAATTCTATACAATGGGATGGTTTGGAAGATATAAAAATTCTTTCAAAGATACTAATAAGCAAATTGAATATACTTCTAGAGAAGAAGATCTTCATGCGAAGATCGGAATTAGAGTTATCAATGAGCTTCGTTTTGAATATCCAGAGATCTTCGATCATGAGTTAGAGCAAAAGGTTCTTTATGAGTCTGAGCAGGCTATCAAATATGAGTTCGAAATTATCGAGTGGGTTCTCGGTAATTTTTATCATGATAAGTTAAATTCCGATCTTCTTAAAGAGTTCATTAAAGATAGGATGAATAAATCTCTTACTGAAATTGGATATAATTCTATTTTTGTAGTAGATAAAGAATTATTAAGGAAAACAGATTGGTTCTATGAGCAATTGCTAGGGAACAATTCTACTGATTTCTTTGATTCTCGCCCGACAGAGTATTCTAAAAAAGATAAGAGTTTTGACGAGGAGGATTTATTTTAATGGAAAAGTATAAATGGTTGAACAGTCACTCAAGATTATTTCTTGAGAGAGATTATTTGAAAGCTGGAGTCACTCCAGAGGAAAGAATTTGGCAGATTCTTAAAACGGCAGAGGAATATTGTGGTATAGAGGGATTTGCTCTAGAAACGGAAGCTTATATGGCTGCGGGAGATTATAGTTTCTCTACGCCAATGTGGACTAATTTTGGAAACGAAAGAGGATTGCCCGTTAGCTGTTTCGGAAGCTATATTCCTGACGATACTGTCAAGATTTTTAATAAGCTTGGCGAAGTTGGTTTGATGTCTAAATATGGCGGAGGAACTTCCGGATATTTCGGAGATGTAAGACCTAGAGGATCTGAGATTATAACATCTGGCGGAAAAACAGATGGACCAGTTAGGTTCATGGAATTGTTTGATAAAACTGCGGATGTAATTAGCCAAGGTGCAGCGCGCAGAGGATCATTCGCGGCATATCTCCCTATTGAGCATCCAGATGTCGAAGAATTCTTGATGATTCGTTCTGATGGTCATGCCATCCAGAATATGAGTATTGGTATTACCATTACTGATAAGTGGATGCAAGAAATGGTTGACGGAGATAAAGCTAAACGAAAACTCTGGGGCCTCGTAATCAAAAAGCGTTTCGAAAGTGGATATCCATATATCGTTTTCATAGATACTGTTAATAAGAATGCTCCGGACGTTTATAAGATTAAAAATCTTTTAATTAAAGCAAGCAATCTCTGTTCAGAAATAGCATTAGCTTCTAATGAGTTATATTCATTTGTTTGCGTATTAATGTCTTTGAATTTAAAGAATTGGGATAGAATAAAAGCGAATCCTAGAATTGTAAGAAACGCTGTAATTTTACTCGATTGTGTTTGTGAGGAATTCATTCGCAAAACAGAGCACCTTCCTTTCATGTCGGCTGCTCACAACTTCGCCAAAGAACAAAGGGCGCTAGGTCTTGGAGTCTTGGGATGGCATACTTTGCTACAAAGTAAAATGATTCCATTTGAGTCATTCGAAGCCAAAATGCTTAATAATGAAATCTGGAAACTCATTCGTGAGTATGCAGATAAAACTACTCTTGAACTTGGAGCCCTTCTTGGAGAACCAGAGCTATTAAAAGGAACCGGAAGACGCAATGTTACGACTCTTGCTGTTGCCCCGACTACTTCATCTTCATTTATTTTGGGCCAGGTTTCTCCAGGTATTGAGCCAGAGAATTCCTGTTATTTCGTGAAGAAACTCGCGAAGGGATCTTTCACCTATAAGAATCCATACCTAAGAAAACTTTTGAAAGAAAAGGAGACGGATAACGATGAAACATGGATGAGCATTCTTACTCATGGTGGATCAGTTCAGCATTTGGATTTCCTTGACGCCCATGAGAAAAGCGTCTTCAAAACTTTCGGCGAGATTTCGCAAAAAGAAATCGTTATTCAGGCGGCTCAAAGACAGAAGTATATAGATCAGTCCCAATCATTGAATTTAATGATTCCTCCTGCTACGAAACCAAAGGAAGTCAGCGACCTGTTGATTGAAGGATGGAGATTGGGAATCAAGTCTTTCTACTATCAGAGAAGCGCCAATCCTAGTCAGCAATTAGCCCGAAGCATTTTAAATTGCACAAGTTGCGAAGCATAACATGAATAAAATAGCAGTAAAAACAGAAAATCCAGTTTTCTTTAGCGTAGTATCTCTTAAAGGAACTATTCCAGGTGACGAATTCATTTTCACAACCAGAGTAGATCCAGTTAGCGAGAACGTGGAGCTTTCTGATATTAATGGAAATATTTCGACAGCTTTTAGCCCAACCTTTCAAGATATCGGATCAGATGATTTGAATAATACTCTTTTTTATGGATTGATGGAAACTTTAAAGGTTTGCCTTATTAGGGGTGATAATTTTGTAGAAGAAGAGGTTTGGGAGGCCCTCAAAGATTTTAATAATAGTTTAACTGATTTTTTAAATGGATAGATATCAAATGCAAGTCAAGCAGTTCATGGAAGCTGCTCACCAGTCAATGGCAGATTCTCCTTCGGTCCCAACCAGAGATATTCGTGTTCTCAGGGCTAGGCTTTTATTCGAGGAAATCCTTGAATTTGTAGAAGCCAGTGGTCTTGAAATAGAAGTTCAAAACGGATACGGCCAAACTTTCAGGCTAAATAAAGATACTGTTTATAGCTGCGTTGATTCCGGATCTGTGAATGTTGTAGAAATCGCGGATAGTCTTGCTGACATTGGATATGTTTCATACGGCGCGGCTCTTGCTTACGGAATTGACATGGAACCTATCGAAAATGCTGTCCACGAAAATAACATGACTAAATTCGATGGAGCGTGGTTTGATGAACATGGCAAACTTCGCAAAGGACCAAACTACAAACCAATTGACCTGGAGCCCCTTATCAATGAACAACTATGAGCAAAAGGCACAGTTTGTCCGCCTGATCAACAAAAAGTTGAATTTAGGACTTGACATTTCAGGTAAACTGATCTATAATAAGGGAGTCTTGATGACTCCGTGGGATATTGAAAAAATTGTGGAAGCTTTTTATCTCCGAGAAAGAGACGAATTCTTAAACAAGATTTTCATAGAACATCTCAATGAACAACAAGTATCTCAGCAGACGCCTAAGGACGATCCCCCTCCAGAGCGGGAAGACGACCCTGTTTGATTATTATATTAATCACCCCTCGGAAACCCTCTCCTTTTTGGAGAAGTTTGTCGTTTTAGGGGACGGCACGGTCCATATTAAAGGGGCCGCGTGGCTATTCGATTATGTCTCTTACCTCAAAGATAAGGGTTATCGTATCGGGAAAGAGATTGGATTCAATGACGGAGTGATTTACGAATTAAAGAAAATATGATTACTGCTAAAATTATAGCTGATTCGGTTAGTCCCGTTGGCAAAAGAATTACAACGTTCGAGCTTGAATTTCCCAGATTTATTTTGGCGGAATTTAATACTCACAGAATGCTATCTAGAAACTCTGCGAGTTCTAGAGCTATTCCAATTAACAAGGTAATAGAAGGAATTCAACAGAATCCTGCTATGCCTGTTTGGTGGGGAAAGAATCAGCCTGGAATGCAGGCAAAAGAGGAGCTTGATGACACAGATAGTAAGCTTTACGTCCCCGGATTCTCTGCGACTAGAGAGGGAATCTTTTATGATAAGAAGACTTGGACTGATAGAGAATATGCGAAATGTTTATGGCTTGATGCCAGAGATTCCGCAATTTCATACGCCAAGAGATTATCTGATCTTGGGCTTCACAAACAGATCGTAAATCGTATTCTAGAACCATGGGTAACTACTAAAGTAGTCGCCACAGCTACAGATTGGGACAACTTCTTCTTCTTAAGAAATCATGAGGATGCCCAGCCCGAAATTCATGTTCTAGCCGAAATAATGGTTGATCTGTATTACAAGAATACTCCTCAACTTCTAAATTATGGCGAGTGGCATTTGCCATACGTCGATTATCAGGACGGGTTATACTTCTCCGGTGGCGAATTAATCTCACTCGAAGATGGAAAGAAAGTCTCCGCTTCCTTGTGCGCCCAAACTTCTTACAGAAAATCTGATGAATCTGTCTCGAAAGCGTGTAATGTATATGAAAGGCTAGTTGGATCTTCCCCGAAGCATTCCAGCCCTTTTGAACACCAGGCAACTCCATTAGAGGATTCGAATGCAGTTTCCGGAAACCTAAGAGGCTGGAGACAGCTTCGAAAAGATATCTCCGAAGAAACTTGTGTGAATTATTTGGAAAAAAGTTTTGCAGCAGTAGAGATTAACTCCTGATGCGCCCCCTTAGAAATTTTAGTTTTTTTCTTTAAGGGGTTGTTTTTATGAATACCGATAAACTAAAAAACCATCGCGGTCGTTTTGTGACCGTAACTGTAAAGCGTTCAACAGGAACGACATCTTACTGTGCTAAGATTCTAAAGGTAACTCCGAAGTCTCTTAAGTTTTCCTCAGTTAATGAGAAAAATAAGACTGTCACAATTCCTCTTGCGAACGTCGTTAGCGTAAGCTAAACCCAGGCCGAAAGGCCTAAATTTTCAATGGCAGAAATTAATCTAAACAATTTTAATACTTGCCGCTTTAGAACATCTGAGCAGCACCCCGGGACACAATCTAAGTGTGGAGGGTGTGGGCAAAAGCAAACTTTTGGCTACCAGTGTTTTAAGCTCCTTATCGAAAACGTAACTCCTAACATATGCGAGGGGTGCGTTCATTACTCTCCTAAAAATGGCAGCGAAACCTAAACAAGAAATGCTAACGCCAGCAGAACAGATTGCGGCGTTCTTAAAAGCTAATAAAGAGGACCACTATAATTTCGAACCAACGATTAATTATAAAGTTCCATCTTCCAGCTTGATCTTCAATTCATTTATCAATGGAGGAATTTCTCCCGGGGCACTTCGATTCACCGGAGTAACCGGAGGAGGAAAGACTTCTTGCGTGTTGGATTTCATGAAAAATTTCCTCAATGGAGGAAATGATCGCTATGGCATCTATATCAAGTCAGAAGGGCGACTTTCTGAAAATATGAGAGAAAGATCCGGCGTTGATTTTGTGGAGTGTCAAATGGAAGCTATCCCGGATTTCGTTCCTGGAAAGTGTTTCGTTTTTGAATCAAATGTTTACGAAGCAGTCTTCGGATTAATCGGAACACTTATTAAAAACAATCCAACAAAAGCGAAATACTTCTTTGTTATTGACAGTATGGATATGCTTGGTAAAAGGGATGACCTAGCTAAACCTCTTGAGGAAGCTGGACAAGTCGCGGGCGGAGCACTACTTACTTCTGTTTTCCTCAAAAAGACCTCTGTAGCCCTCGCAAAAAGAGGACATCTGATTGCCTTCCTTTCCCAGGTCCGAGACGAAATAAAGCTAAATCCATACGCTGGCGGGGGCACTACTCCAAGACAAGGTAAATCCTCTGGTGGACATGCTCTAGAACATGCTCCAGATTGGGTTTTTGATTTCCAGCCTCGTTATGGCGATGACATTATCAGAGTCAGTGACGATAAGAATGCGGAAATTCTTGGGCACTATTGTAAGATTAAACTCTTCAAAACTGATAACGAAAAGAATCTCCAGGAAATCAGGTATCCTATTCGATATCAGCGCAAAAATGGTCAATCCGTATGGAGGGAAAAAGAGGTCGCCGATCTTCTTTTGACATGGGGCAAATTGACTAAGAAAGGAGCTTGGTATTATATTAGCGAAGATATCCGCTTAGAGATTCTTGATATTGATCCAGAAGTCCCAGAGTCCTTCCAAGGCTTCGAAGCGGTTAATAAATATCTCCAGTCTCATGACGAAGTAGTAACTTATCTATTCGATAAATTCCAGAAAATCTTGATGTGAAATTGCCAAAGTTAGGTGGCAAAACCCTAGTTAATATCTCAGTTGGTCAATATTTGATCGACTGGGATAAAACTATTTCTAAGCCACAAAAAAAAGTATCTGACTTTCTCCGTCCCTACTGGATGGCAGATTGCGTGTTATCAGAGTTGCTCATCCCAGGAAGCCTCCTAAGACTTGATCTTGTCAATACGACAAGAATGATAATTGTGGAGACTTCTCCGGATGAACTTCATAGAAATTATAACGAATTTCTCCATAGGAACAGGGCGGGCTTTCTTAAGAAGTTAAAGGCTGATGAAAAGAAAAGGCTGTGGGCAGAAAAAGCTGGATTCGAATACATAGAACTTGATAGTCACGATATCAAGAATTTATCAAAAGAGTTATTCCTAACCAAGTATGGTATCGACGTATGAGGCTTAAATTCCTAACACTAACAGATAAGCCGTATTATGTTAGGCTAGAATCCTATCAAACTTTTAGGAATCGAAAAAATGTTAGCACCTTCCAGTTTGAGTGGAAAAAGTTCTTCATGGACATTTTTCCTAAAGATTTCTGGACTGAGGAATTTCCGGCTAGGCCTTTATATCATCACAGATATCGACTTGACTTGTTTAATTTCTCGCGTAAGGTAGCCATCGAGTGTCATGGCGATCAGCACGTTAAAGTAAGTAAACATTTTCATGGAGATGACCTTACTATGTTCTTAGATGCTTTGACCAAAGATAGGGAAAAGGAGTTATGGTGCGAGAAGAACGATATAACCCTGATATCTGTATATACCTCAACTCCAAAAGATCTTGAGTTTTTTAAAAAGAAATATCCATCAATAAAATGGCCGACGAAGTAAAAATATGGCCGATTTCCAATCGGGCGAAAAACGCTTTAATAAAAGCTGGTATAGAGAATGTTTCCGGGTTTGATAATTTTTTCCTTGACGATCTAAAAAATATAGATGGTCTTGGTGCGACCGGCATAAGAGAAATCAGAGAGTGGCTGAGTTCCAAGTATGGAATAGTCCTGAAACTAAAACCGAAAGAGAAGAAAAAGATTCTAAAGGATTATAAGAGTTCGCGAGAGGTAGTAACTCACCTTTTAGGAAAGACAAGCGACTGGCCACGGCAACTAAAAATTGCCGATTCTCTTATCGAGAAATATGGTTCAGAACTTTTACTCTCTGTCCAACCCCAGGCTAAAGTTTATAGCTTGCTTTGGTATAAGTCAGACTACGGAGACAAGTATATTCGAAAATTTATGCTGTCTAAGGTAGTAGTCGAAACCCCAGAGGAGAAGGAAGAGGAAGCTCCATGCTCTCTCGAAATTGTAGAGATCAAAAAACCTAATCTAAAGAGTTTTCTAAAATTATAATGTCAAAAGAAATTAACGAAAAAACGGCGGCGAAAGAAACCGAAAGGCTTGGCCTTGCAGCCTTATTGCAAGCAAATGATTTCATTCCAGAGGTAATGGCGATTTTCAAGCCAGAGTTCTTCTTCTGGAAAGAACATGGAATGATATTCACTCTTATTACCACAACTTATAAGGAGAAGGGATCTGTTGACCAGACTCTTCTCATTATCAAGATGAGGCACCTTGGGATAAAAGAAGTAAACGGTCTTGATCTTGATTTGTATATTAAGACGCTGTATAATATCCCTATCAATTCAGATCACATTCTTGACTATTTCCGAGAGATTTTCAAGATGCACGTTTGCAGGAAAACTTATTCATCTCTTAATAAGGCACAGACGTATATAAACTCAAATCTCGACAAAGGCCTTTCTGAGATTCTCAATGAGGTCCAGAAGATTACCACTGATTCTGTCACCGCCAATATTGAGGAAAAGGTGAAGATCGTCAAGGTATATGATGAATTATCTAACTTCTTGTTAGATAGATCGAAACAGGAAATCAAATCTAGGCTAATCACAGGATTTAAGATTTTCGACGATTGGTATGGCGGACTTGTTATCAAGGGTGTATATGTTTTTGCCGCTCCAGCGAAAGTCGGTAAGTCAACCTTTCTAAACTTCCTGGCTTATCAAATGGCGATGATCAAGGATAATAACTTGAAAGTCCTTATTCTCGATACGGAACTTGAAACAGATTTCGCGATGTCTCGCGCAGCCTCTTCTCTAACCGGAGAAAACGAATTCTTCTTTCTCGATGGATCTTATGTCAAGCATCCCGGGATGACTAGGAAGGTAAACGAGGCAATGAAGAATCTCGACAATAGAGTAAAGGATAGAATCCATCATGCTTATATTGGTAACATGGATATTGAGGAAGTCCTGTCCGTTGCTAGACGCTGGTATATCAATAATGTCAAAGAGGGCGAGAATGCTCTTATCATTTATGACTATATCAAACTATCCGGAGGGACATCCCAGCTTTCTGACCACTGGAAAGAATATCAGGAAATTGGAGAAAAAACCGATAAGCTGAAAAAGTTTATTTCGTCACTACCTAGTGCAACTCTCGCGACTTCTATCCAAACAAATGCTCAGGGCGGGATTGCTATGTCTAAGCAAGTTCTTTGGTTTGCTAATAACGTCTATATTCTTCAAAGAAAGACCCTAGAAGAGATTCAACAAGACGGGAAGCAGAATGGAACACATAAGCTAATTGAAGAGGTTACGCGAAATCTAGGGCCGCAAACAATGGGGTCCAGCGGATATTTCGAAGTTCAAAATCCAGATGGCAGACGAAACTATGTTCAGAATCACCTTAACTTCAAATTCAGTAATTTTAAAGTTGAGGAAGTTGGCACAAATCAAGATGTATATTCTCAGAGAGCGGGGACACTGAGCGCAGAAGAGGATAATTCCGCAAAAGACTTCTTTTAATGACTATTCGTGAAATTTTACTAGATGCTGGTTTTGTTATAGCTATGGAGTCTTCGGACTACTATAGAACGAAACCTATTTATAGAAATACTGACAATCCTAGCAGTTTGTCGGTTCATAAAGAAACTGGAAAATTTCATGATTTCGGAACCGGACAAAGCGGGACCATCCAAGAGTTAATTAAATTAGTCAATGGCGGATCTGTAGATTTTAAAGTTCAAGACAGACCAGCTAATAGCGTAATAGATTTGAAATCAGAAATATCACTATCCTTTAACAAAGAGGAGATAAAAGCTCTTCTTCCGTCTTATACTTTCTATAACAAGAAAGGGGTATCCACAGAAACTCTTCAACTTTTCCAGTCCGGCTATTGTTCGGCGGGGAAAATGCACGACAGATACGTTTTCCCGATTATCAATCCAGATGGATCTCTTGTAGGATTAAGCGGCAGAAATATGAGGTCAGAGCCGACTGATCCTAAATGGAAATCTCTTTGGATAAAATGGAAGCATCTCGGACTAAAATCCAAATGGATTTATCCATATTTTCTCAATCGAGAAATTATCGCAAAGGAAAAGGAGGTTATCATCGTAGAGTCTCATGGTAATATGCTTGCTCTTTGGGAGTCTGGACTGAAAAACTCTATCCTCTGTTGCGGATCGTCTATGAGTAAGGATCTTCTCGCCGCCATCATTGGGATGAATCCTAATAGGATTATCATAGGAATGGATAATGATCCCGGGAACAATCCGGGGAAGATATCCGCTATGAAAATTAAAAAAACTCTTGAGAATTGGTTTGACAAATCAAAAATCCAGGTTAGACTACCTCCTACGGGTGTTGACCTGTCTTTGCTTTACGAGCAAAGCGGGAAATCAGGAATAGAAAAATGGTATGAAAATAAAATTTAAAGTGTATGATCGTCTAGAATCTAAATGGATTCTTCCAAATGTTTCGAGTGGTGAAAGGTTTAAAATAAGTGCAAATGGGGATTTACTAGATCCATCAGGATCTCCCACTGATCACTTGTTTGAATATTTCGTTTCTATTGGAGCAAAAAGTGTCAGCGGAGAAGATATTTTCGAAGGTGATATTGTCAAAACAAAATACTCAAATGGGGGAGGGGTATATTTTTGTATTGAGAAGGTATCTTGGGATGAGGAGCTTTCCTGTTGGGTATTGGTCAATAATCGAGGCGAAGCAGGGTCTTTCTTGCCATTTCATAATTACGAAATCGTTGGGAATATCATTGAAAATTCAGATTTACTAAATTAAATGCAGGAAGAGAATCATAGCATGATAGAATGCAAAAAGGGTTATGTCTATAACTCTCATGATAAAAATTATATCGTTTTTATCAAAAGCGCCGGAAAGAATATCATAGTTTCAGAAGCTATGCACAAAAGCCTAATGAAGGCTTATGTGGAAGATATGCCGGTCGATGAGATGGCTGTAAAATTCACAATTCCAGCTTCTTATATCCCAGACTATAAAACAGTCTTTGGGTGGAAGAGGAGAGGGGTTGCGATCACAGATGAAGATGCTCTTGATCTCTCTATAGAGGACTGCACTGAGAAAATGCTCGAAGAAAAGAAATTCGAGATTCTCCAGGAGTTTAACAAGAAGGTTTGGAAGAAAACTCAGGAGGATGCTCTGAAATGGCAAGAGTTCAAACATCGAAAATTCGAGCCTTTTGAAAGGGCTCTCCAGAATTGGAAGCCTGAAAAGTTGCCACCTATTCAAGCTATTCCGGCTAAAAAGAATGATAAGACTTTCATGGTTTTCCTATCTGACTTGCACTATGGAAGTTCCACGAATGGGGCATACATGTTTAATAAGAAGTCTTGGAGCACTCAAAAGACTATCCAGTGTGTTGACAAGTATGCGACAGAGATTATCAAAGAGGCGGGGAGTAGAGCTTATAAGTTTAGTAAATGCGTCATTGTCGGTCTTGGAGATTTGATTCATTCTCTAGATGGAAAAACGACCAGAGGCACGGAACTTCATTATGACTGTGTAGCAGAGGAACAATTTGATTATGCTCTCGAAAGTTTGCGCATCTTTATTCAAAGGATGGTAGAGCAATTCGGACGATGCGATGTTCACTCAGTCGGCGGGAATCATAATTACGAAACAGAAGTGATACTTTTCCGTGCTCTAGATATGTTTTTCCGATCTGACAAGAGAGTTAAATTCTATCACTATGCGAGTCGCCCCTCTTATTTTGTAGAAGGATCTACTCTTGTTATGATGGATCACGGAGCAGACCATAAAGAAAGAGCTTATGTTCCACCTAGAGGTCCAAAGCTGGAAAAACACGTTAATTCGTTACTCCTATCAATTCCAGAGGTCGTGTCCAAATGTAAAACAAAAATTTTCGCTCAAGGTGATAAGCATCACTTTGAGAATGTAGAATATTCTGATTTTGAATTTTTCATGTTCGGAACATCTCTTGGCGCAGATCTTCACGCATCTGTTAATAATTTAAAAAATAGGGGTAGGCAATCCTGTCTAATCCTCGACAAAGATGGAGTCAGAGAAACACTTCACGTTTATTTCGATCAAATATGACAGAACCAAAAGTTAGAGTATCGGCTTCTAAGCTGAAAACGGCAGACACTTGCACTTGGCTTTATTGGGTGAATTATCACACTAATTTTCCAAAGAGCAGCAATTCAGGAGCTAATAGAGGAAGCGTTTCTCACTATGTTTTAGAATGCCTTTTGCGCGATGATCGCAGGGATCATGTTGATGTCATTTTGAAAAATGGGCATATCAAATTCTGCAAAAGCGTTGATAGGCTTGCGAAACATCACGCTAAAAAATTAGCAGTCTGCGATCCTGAAAACTATGCAATGATCAATGATTTTATCCTTGTCGCTCTTAAGAATGATTTCTACTGTAAAGGGGCCACGAAGGTAATTGCAGAGCATGAGTTTGACATAGAGGGTAGAAACTATATGATCAAGGGCTTTATTGATAAGATTGCCGTATATGAAGATAGGGTTCATGTCCGAGACTATAAAACAAGCAAAGCCAAGTTCACCGCTCAGGAATTAGAGATGAATTTCCAGAATATCATCTATAGGCTTGCGGCGAAACAGATGTTCCCAGGCAAACCAATCTCTCTGACTTTCGAATTTCTAAAATACAAGAAAGCTCCAAATCAAGAGGGACCGCACGTTACAGATAACCAGTTACAGGGCTTTCAAGACTATCTTGAATCAGTTGCAGACTTCCTTAAAGGGATGGATGAAACTCGGGCGAAATCCAGTTTGGCGCGTAACTCCTTGGATAAGAGATGGTTATGTGGTAAACAGTGCGGAGATTTGAACGCGGCTGGACAGCCAGCTTTCATTTGCGGCGCAAAATATCCAAGAGTTTATTTCGTGCTGAAAGATGCGACTGGTAAATTCGTGAAGTCATCTTTTGATAAAAAAGAACTTGACAAACTAAGCAAAGAGGGGTATAGTATCTCTCAAGAATCCTACGGTGGTTGCCCCGGCTGGAAATATTTGTGGTCATGAATTTTTGTATTATTGCTGATTATTTTAGAGAAGATCTCCCTCAAGGGGGCGCGGAAAGAGCGACGGATGCTTTAATTGAGCATCTTCGAAAGAAGCATAAAGTTTCGACAAAGAGATCTTTTCACGCTGACCCGGAATTTATTAAGAATTTCGATGGAATCTTCATCGTCTCTAATCGACAGGGCCTTTCCGACGAAAGCAGAAGTGCTCTTTTCGGAAAGAAATATTTTCTTGTTGAGCATGATTTCGCTTATCTAAAGAGCCGTAACCCTGGGGAGTATGAGGATCTTAAAGCTCCAGAGGACCAGATTATCGGCAGAGATCTTTACGATAATGCTTATAAGGTCGTTTGCCAGAGTAGTGCTCAACTTCATGCTTTGAAAGTAAATCTTGGCTTGGAGAACGGAGTTTCTTCTAAGGGTAATCCTTGGAGTCAGAGCGATCTTGATTTTCTGAGATCCCTTAAGGATGAACCTATTAGGAAACCCTATGCCGTTTTGATGCATCCGTATCCTACAAAAGGAACGGCTTCCGCAGTTGAACTATGCAGAACTAATGCTCATGATTATGAAATAGTCCCGCAGCTTCCTCATAGAGAATTTCTTAAAAGGCTTGCTGGATTCCAGATTCTTGTTTTCCTGCCAATCATATTTGAGAGTTATTCTCGCGTTTGTGCCGAAGCAAGATGTCTCGGGCTTAGCCTGCTAACAAATCAGAAAGTTGCCTTTAAATACGAAGAGCATTCTCGTCTCTGTGGCGAGGAGCTAATTTCCTATTTTGAAGAAAACAATAAGAAAATAGTCGAAATCTTTGAAAGCTAACCTCTTAAAAAACTGCACAGTTATCAATCTTCCCCATAGGAAAGATCGCCTTGATGAATTTCATGCCGAATCTTTTCTTCACAAATTCAGATATACGATTTGTGAAGCTCTTAGCGGGGCGGACTTACCTCCAGTTCACAATTTGCGAAGTGGGGAAGTCGGATTGTTAGCTTCTCATAAACTCGCGATTCTTAACGCTAAAGAGAGAAATCTTGATACAGTTGCTATTTTTGAAGATGATGCCGAATTCGTTCCAGATTTCAATGAAAAACTTTCCCAGCTAGATATCCCGGAAGATTGGGATATTTTTTACTTGGGAGCGAATCATTATCATTTAGGAGCGGGTGCAATTCCTCCAGAGCCAGTCACGGAAAATGTGATGAGAATCTACAGTTCCTATACTACTCACGCTATCGTATTGAAAAAACATATGTTTGATCCGGTGATCTCGGCAATTGATTTTATGCAACTACCCCTCGATGTTGTATATTGCTCATTACAAAGGGTTTACAAGGTTTATGCTCCGTGCAGGAATCTTTGTAAACAAAGAGATAGCCATAGCGATATTATAGGATTCAATCCTGAGTATAATAAGAAAGGTATTTATGATTAGTGCTAAATTGGTAGGTGGGCTTGGAAATCAAATGTGGATCATTGCCGCTGCCGAGGCATTAGCTATTAGGAATTCTGACATCGCTTGTTTCGATTTGGATTCTTGCTATACTCCGCTTCAAGGTTATCAATCTTCGAAATATAAAGATTCTATCTTTTCTAATTTAAAATCGTCACCAATCTCGATTTCTAAAACGTATAAGGAGCCAGCTTTCCGCTACTCTCCAATTCCATACTCTGGTGATATAATTTTAGATGGATATTTTCAGTCAGAAAAATATTTTCAAGATCTTGATAGTGAAATTTTCCAACTCTTTAATGTTCCTGTTGTAGAATCTTTCTCTAAATATACGGCTGTTCATGTAAGAAGAGGGGATTATCTTAAAAGCCCCGACATTCATCCTTTTTGTGGAGAAAGATATTATCTTGATGCTATGTCGAAGATCGGCGGGGAATTCATTATCGTTTCAGATGATATGGAATGGTGTATAAACAAATTCGGATCTTCTGGAGTAAAGTTTTCTATGGCCTCGGAAATCCAAGATTTATCCCTTTTGAAATCATGTAAAAATAGCATTATTTCAAATAGTTCATTTAGTTGGTGGGGAGCGTGGCTAAGAGAAAAAAACAACGGTGGAGTTACTATAGCTCCGAAACAATGGTTTGGACCAAATGGCCCAGCTAATAATGATATAGTCCCAGATAGATGGCAAAAACTATGAAAGTTGGAATTTTATATATTGCCTTAGGCAAATATGATAGATTTTTCAAAGAATTCTACAGATCTTGTGAGAAATTTTTCTTACCAGATTCTTTGAAAATGTATTACGTGTGGACGGACTCAGATTCTCCGGATTTTATTAATAGCAATATTTGTAAATTTCCATCTAAAAAACTTGGATGGCCAGATGATACTATGCTTAGATTCCAAAAATTCGATCAGAATCGAACGATCTTAGCTCATAATGATGTATTGTTTTTCTTTAATGCAAATGTCTTATTGAACAAGCCGATTCGAGAATCGGAAGTTATGCCCTCTCCTGAGTTACCTCTTGTTGGAGTAGAGCATCCCCATTTTTATAACCGATCTAATATAGAATTCCCTTACGAAAGAAATCCTGTAAGCGCATTCTCAATACCTTATGGATCGGGCCAAACTTATTATCAGGGATGTTTTAATGGTGGTTATTCTGAATATTTTTTAGGAATGTCTCACATTTTAGATAGTAAAATTCGTGCAGATGTCGATGCTGGGCATATTCCAATTTGGCATGACGAAAGTGCTTTAAATTGGTATTATTACCAAAATCATAACCTTGTTAGAAAATTATCCCCAGCTTATGCCTATCCTGAATCTTTGAATATTCCATTTGAAAAGAAAATTTTACAGTTGGACAAATCTAAACTTGGAGGGCACGACTATTTAAGATCATGAAAATTTGTATAATTGGACCAGGCCTAATGGAAATTCCTCCTGTTTCATGGGGTGCCGTAGAAATTTTAATTTGGGATCTTTCAGAGACTTTGAAAAAGGCTGGTCATGAAGTTCTTATCGTCAACACTCCTAACAAATACGAAATAGTCCATCAGACAAACTCTTTTGCCCCAGATTTCGTTCATATTCACTATGATGAATATTTTGATGTAGATAAATTTATCTCATGTCCCAATAGAGCGATTACGTCTCATTATGGATATATTGAGCAATTCAATAGGTATGATCCAGGCTACACAAGAATTTTTAATGGATTTTTGCAGCTTCCAACCACTAAAATATTTGCCCTATCCCCAGGGATAGCAAGCGTCTATTCTCAGTGTGGATTTGATAATAAAAGGATATTTACGGTTCCTAATGGAGTAAGGTGCGACTTGTTTAATTTTAAAAAAGAATGTCCTAATCCAGAAAGCTCAATCTATCTCGCTAAGATAGAACCAAGGAAAAGACAGTTTTTATTCCATGGGATTCGCAACTTATATTTTGCAGGAAGAATTTGCGATTTTCGATACAATGGAAGTAATCATTTAGGAGAGTGGAGCAAGCAGCATTTGTATGATCATTTGACAGATTATGCAAACCTAGTTCTTCTAAGCGATGGAGAAGCCCATCCATTAGTTTGTTTAGAGGCTCTATCTGCTGGGTTGGGGTTAGTAATTTCTGAATTTGCCGCCGCCAATCTAGATCAATCTCTACCGTTTATAGATGTAATTCCAGAGTCTAAGATTGGAGACTCCAATTATATTTCAGATATTCTCGACAAGAATCGGAGAATTTCTATCCAGATGAGGGATGACATTCGCGAGTATGCTGCATCATTTTCTTGGGAAAAAATTGTTGAAAACTACTATCTACCCAGTATATGAAAACAAAAATAGTAACAGCTTTATTTGATATCGGAAGAGAAAATTTTGACGGGCGAAAAATTTCAGACTACATGGAGTGGTTCAAGAAAACTTTAGCCTTAAATGCTGATATAATTATTTATACAGAGCAGAGATTCGCAGAAATTATTCCCGGATTAACAGACTCGCCTATTGAAATTATTGTCCAGGACTTTGGATCTATTCCAGCATTCAAATATCGCAAAGACTTTGAGTATATTCTCGAATCTATGTCGTTCTTGAGTAATATGCTTGATCTTTCTCGTATAGAATGTAATCTTCCTGATTATAATCTAATACAATACTCCAAATTTGGATGGCTTGTTGATGCTTCAACTCGATTTTCGGCAGATAGATATTTCTGGATGGACGCCGGATGCAGTCGCTTTTTTGGAGACGCTGATTCGGGAAACCCCTGGCCAAAGCGAAAAACTGATAATTCCAAGATTATAATTCAAGGGAATATCCATTTCGACAAATATAAAAATGCCTTGGACTCTGAGTATATTTGGAACAATGAGTGCATGTTGGTTGGAACTCTTTTCGGTGGCGGGAAAGCAGCGATTTCTAAATTATATGATGAAGTTGAGGCTGCTATCTCTTTCATGCTTGGCAATAGATGTATAAATAATGAGCAATTTGCCTTAGCTTTAGCGTATAAAAAGAATCCAGATCTATTTGATATTCATATAGATCTTGATGGCACTCATCTTCCGCTTTTCAAATATCTTTCATATGAATCTTAAATCTTTAGAAATACTAGAAAATGATCAGTCCATTTATGATGGATTTAATAGCTTTATGCTTAGTCCAGACACAAAAGTTTTCGGAAAGCTGCTTGCTAGGTCTTTGATTTTCGATTCTATCAAAAATATTCCTGGAGACATTTTGGAATTTGGAGTTTTTAAGGGAACTGGTCTTTTGACCCTTCTTAAGTTGAAAAAATTTCTATGCCCAAATTCATCTAAGAAAATTGTAGGCTTCGATTTTTTTAATTCTGAATCCTTGATAAACTCGCTCTCCGGACAGGATAAAGAAGCAATGTCCACTCTCTTCAATGGAAGAAATTTCGAACATACGAATCAATACGCTGAGTATCTGAAAAATCTTATTTTGAGAAGTGGATTCTCAGAAAGTGAATTTGATTTGGTCCCTGGGGACGTTTCCCAAACAGTTATCGAGTATCTCAAAGAAAGGCCTGGTCTCAAAATTTCAATGCTTTATCTTGATCTTGATCTAGAGAAGCCGACTTATGATGTTCTACAGTCTTGCTGGGATAGAGTTTCTAAAGGTGGAGTCGTTGTATTTGATGAGTATGCTTATCATTTCTGGTCTGAGTCGATTGGCGCTGATAAATTCTTTGAGGACAAAGACGTAGAAATCCAGTCCCTCAATTATCATGCTCCAACTGCTCTTGTGGTAAAAAAATGAATTTGCAAATAGTTACCTCTTGCTATAATGATATTGATAAATTCGATTGGCACGGAATTTTCAATGGGAATCTTCTTATTTATAATAAAGGTGAACCTATTCCATTTTCTAATTCTGTAAAAATCCCAAATTATGGAAGATGCGACTACTCTTTCTTTTATCATATTGTCCATAATTATGATGATTTATTTGAGCACACGATATTTACCAAAATCAATTGGAAAAATCATTATTCGAATTTGATAGATTTAATTAGGGATGCTGAAAATCTTTACGATTTCAGTGATGTAGGAGTTAGATTAGAGCACCATTATTGGTCTGGAAATCCAGTTCCTGGAGCGTTAAATATTAATCATTCTCCGGAGCTATTCCCTAAAGTTCTTTGCCAAAATTGCATTCCAGCTTACTGTTCTGATTTCTTAATAGATACAATCTTCGGGGAAAGACCTGAGGAGGCTAATCTCTGGAGTCACGGGCCATCCTTTTTAGTCTCTAAAGAATTAATAAGAAGGCATCCACTTTCTACTTACGAATTCCTTTTAAATTGTTTTACTCCCTCTTCTAATAGCTGGGACCATAAAAAAGCTCTCGAATTTTTTAATGGAGATGAGGAAGCGGCTCTCGAAGATATAGGCAAGCATTACCATGATGAGTTTTTAAGATTCTATAGAACTCTTTTCACTCACAAAGCAACTAATTTTAAAATTAAAACCAATGAATAAACTAATTATTTTTGACCTAGATGGAGTGTTGGTCGATAGCAGAGAGCTTCATTTCGAAGCTCTTAACAGGGCTCTCCGTTCTATAGACCCTAAGTTTGAGATTTCTAAAGAAGAACATTTGAGCGTGTATGACGGATTATCCACAACTAAAAAATTACAACTTCTTTCTCAAAATAAACAATTGCCAACTGAATCATTTTCTTTAGTCTGGCAAAGGAAACAATCTGAAACGAGGGAGCTTCTTTTGGATTTACGCCAGGATATTGACTTAATATCTATCTTTAAACATATAAAGTCTAAAGGTCTTCTGATCGCCGTTGCAAGCAATAGCATCAGAGAATCTGTTAAGATTTGCCTGCTAAAGTTGGGACTTATGGAGTATGTAGATTTTTATGTTAGCAATGAGGACGTATCTAATCCGAAGCCATTCCCCGAAATGTATTGGAAATGTATGACTGCCTGCAAATCATTACCATGTAATACGGCAATTGTAGAAGATAGTCACATTGGAAGAAAAGGAGCTTCTGACAGCAAAGCTCACCTTATTGCTGTCGAAAATAGACAAGATTTAACAATGCAAAAAATAGAAAAAGCTATAGACCTAGTTTCTGTGAATGATCAGCCAGCCATCCCCTGGAAATCTTCTAAATTAAATGTCCTGATCCCTATGGCTGGGGCTGGAAGTCGATTCGCCGCTGCCGGGTATTCATTTCCTAAACCTTTAATAGAAGTTCACGGCAAACCTATGATTCAGGTAGTTGTAGAGAATCTAAATATTGAAGCAAACTATATTTATCTTGTAAGCTCCGAGCATTATGAAAAATACAGTTTACAATATTTGCTCAATCTAATCACTCCAGGCTGTAAGATTATTTGCATAGATAAAATGACAGAGGGCTCAGCGGTAACAGCTTTATTTGCAAAATCTCTGATTGATAATGACAATCCATTGTTAATTGCGAACTCCGATCAATTCGTTAATTGGAATAGCAATGAATGTCTTTATGCTTTCTCCGCCGATCAGATAGATGCTGGAATTTTAACATTTAAGTCTTCTCACCCAAAATGGTCCTATGCAAAACTTGGCGAAGATGGTTTCGTTTGTGAAGTGGCTGAGAAAAAACCAATCAGTGAGAATGCTACAGTGGGGATCTACTATTGGAAAAAGGGATCTGATTTTGTTAAATACACGGAGCAGATGATTAGCAAGAATATCAGAACAAATGGGGAGTTTTATATTTGCCCAGCTTTTAATGAGGCTATAGCTGATAATAAACTAATTAGAATTAAGGAGGTATCTGAAATGTGGGGCCTCGGGACTCCAGAGGATTTGGATTATTTTTTACAGTATCATAAATGATAGTTGCCATCTGTTTTAGTGGATTTCTTCGATCTATCGGGAAATCTATAGATTCTTATGTTCGTTTCTTAAAAGGGGCGAGTGAGATTCATATTTTTATTCATACATGGGATGTCGAAAACTATGCCAAGGAGATCGGTGATATAAAAAAGCATCCCCTTGTTAAAAGAGTATTTTGCGAACCCCCATATCCATTCGAAATAAATCCATATGAAACGATCAATGTCCAAATTTCTCCAGAGGAATATCGAAAAGAAATTTCTCTGAAAGGCCAGAATAAGATTTTCTTCGAAACCCCGTCTTTCGAAAATGATTTTAAATTTCATAAAAATAAAGAGGTCGTAAGGTATTACCACCACTCATCTTTTCCTTATAATTTCTTATCTCAATTTTATTCGGTCCACCAGGCTAATAATTTGCAAGATTCTTATTCTCAAGATAATAGTATTAAGTATGATTTGGTGATAAGAAGTAGAACAGATCTACTTTTGAAAGATGTTCTCGATCTTTCGAGTATTAGTAAAACACACGTTTCAATTCTCTTGGACGGAATAGCTACGAATGATCATTTTGCGATTGGAACGCCGGAGATTATGAAAAAATATAGCTCTATGTTTTTATTCATTCCAGCTTATTACTTTACATTTAAAGAAGACCTTATCCAAGAATTAATTTTAAAAAAACACCTTGAGGCTCACAATATAGAAGTCCAAAAGCTAAGATTAGAGACTGTTATAGATAGAGAAACTTTTGAGAAAGAAGCCTCTGATAGAGAAATATTTATAAGATGAAAATAGCTATTTGCTTTTCGGGACAACCGAGATTTATTGAAGAGGGATACTCCTTATTGTATCAAAATTTAATTCGGCATTACAATACCGATGTATTCGGGCATTTATGGTTTGACGAATCTTTAACCAACTCTCCTTACAAATTTGGAGGAAATGGAGGATGGGAGTCTCAAAGAATATCCTCGTCCGCTATAGACGCTTTTCGGGATTTATATAAACCAGTAGCCCTAAATGTAGAGAAATCCAAAGAGTTCTACGATAAGACTCTAGATGATTCTTTTGAGAAGTCTCAAAACACATATTGGCCTGGGTCTGTAAATAATAGTTTAGAGCCCAACTACAGGAAAAGGCAAATCAACAATACTCTATCAAATTTCTACAGTATGTCCAAAAGCTGCTTATTAAAAAGCGAGCGGGAGTATCTTGTCGGCGAAAAATATGATTGGGTATTCAAAATAAGAACAGACTGCCTTTTAGATACCCCTCTTAATTTGAGAATTTTTAATCCAGAGCATATCAATGTCACTGGTTTACAGCAACCAGCTCCTAATATTAATGATTGGTTGTGCTTCTCTGGATCTGAGCAAATGGATGTTTTAATGTCAATTTTTCCTACTTTCAAATCTATTTTAAAGAAAACTCTTCTGGATAGAGATCAAACATGGAGTAATGAGCTTTTGCATGTTTCAGCTTTGGAATTGAATAATATTCCCATTTCTAGACACCCTATCTTCTTAAGAGTTCCTAGATTTTAATATGACACTACTCGAATTATATAAAAAATATGATATCTACGAAAATGTAGAGTATCCTTCTGATAAAAATTCTTATCATTCCTATATTGAAGATTTCTATGAAAAGGAATTTTCCAGATTCAGAAAAGAGCCGATTACTCTTGTAGAAATAGGTGTCGCCAATAGTGGATCTATTAGACTTTGGGAGGAGTATTTCGAAGAGGCAACTATTTATGGAGTCGATAATTTTTCCTGTGGTGAGGAATATCGCCGAAAGTCAAAGGATCTCATTGACGGAAATGCTCTGAGGATCAAGATTATTGAGAAGGATGCCTACAGTCTAGATTCAATCCCCTGTATTCCAGAAGCGGACATTTTGATTGATGATGGGCCGCACTCATTAGAATCCCAGATATTTTTCTTGAAGAATTACCTTGACAAAGTAAAAAAAGATGGTATAGCTATAGTCGAAGATATTGTCGTTGACTTCGATTATGAATTTGACGCTAATCCTACGGTTGTAGCGTTGACATCTCAAATTCCAAGTAATTTTGATTATTCCTTCTTCGATCTTCGAAAGAATGTAATTGGAAGACCTGGAATTCCAGAGTGCGGAAGGGGAGATAACGTATTATTATATTTGCGAAAAAAATGAAAATTGTAATTTGGGGGTATCCCCTCCACTCCCACACTCATAGCTATATTCATGATGCCTTCTATAAGGCTTTTAAATATCTCGGGCATGATGTTTATTGGTTTGATAATGTTAATCATCCCTCTCCAGATTCTTTTGATTATAAAAATTGCATATTCTGGTCAGAGGGGTTCGCTGACTCCCTTATTCCTCTAGAGAAAAGTAGTATTTACTTTATCCATGTCTGCCCAAATCCTGCAAAATATATAAACTTTGGGGTTAAAAAGTTTATAGATGTCAGATATAATCATCTTTGGCATAGTGACCATGTTTACAACTATATCCTAGATAAATCTGAGGTCGAAAAACTTGGGCCAGGATGCTATTTCCAATCTAGAGAGAGTTCTCCTATTCGTGTTAAAAATGATTACTACGATTACGACTGTTCGGATTATGATAAGCTTTATATAACTTGGGCTACTAATTTACTTCCTTTTGAGTTTTCAGAATCCAATATATTTCTAGAAAGAGAGCCCGCTATTTATTTTTGCGGAAACCTTTCAAAACTTGGAAGGTGCGAAAATTTTAGCAAGTTCAAACCATTTATAACGGAGTGTGAGTCTAACGGAATCAAATTCATTCACAATGATCCATTCACAAACCCCCTCTCTGATGAGAGAGTGCGCGAGTTATCTATAAAATCTATTCTAGGATTAGACATTAGAGGTCCAGAGCATATTAAAAATGGATATGTGCCGTGCCGAGTTTTTAAATCTATAAGTTACGGACATATGGGAATGACGAATTCTTCGGAAGTTTATAAAGAATTAGATGGAAATTGTATTTATGAAAGTGATACCGCCAAGTTATTTCATACAGCTATGGCGAATAGATTGAAGTTCAGTGATATAAAATCTTCCATGAGTTATGTCAAGGAAAATCACACTTATATCAATAGGATTAATTCGATTTTATCAGTATTATGAGATTTATAAGTCATAGAGGAAATATGAACGGCGAAGATCCTGGCATTCAAAATAATCCTGTTCATATTTTAATGCTCCTGGAATCAGGAATCCCTTGTGAAGTGGATGTTCGCTATGTTGATTCGAATTTCTATCTTGGGCACGATTCTTGCGATTACAAGATCCTCCCTGGATTTCTTAAGAATAAAAATCTATGGGTTCACTGCAAAGATTTAGCGTCTTTGGAAATATGCCTAGCTTCCAATATTCACTGTTTTTGGCATCAAAATGATGACTACACTTTAACTTCCAAAGGTTACATTTGGACATTCCCAGGCGAAAAGGCCCCAGGCAATCTCTCTGGAGTTATTGTCGATTTAGATAAAGATTGGCCAACAAAAAAATATAATTGCTTAGTTTGCTCAGATTATTCTCATGATACTATTCTTTGATACAGAAACTACTGGAGTTCCAGATAAGGGTCAATATAACAATCCTCGACATGTAAACACTCCAAGGTTAGTTGAACTTGGCGCGCTTCTTTACTATCCAAATGGAAAAAGATACGGAAAACTTGAAGTAATTATCAAGCCGGAAGGTTTTGAGATTCCTAAGGGCGCATCAGATGTTCATGGAATTTCCACAGAAAGAGCACTCGCCGAAGGAATCCCCCTTGGGGAGGGTCTTGATAGATTCAGTCGTATGATTGATCTCTGCGATACGGTTGTAGCCCATAATCTTGATTATGACCTTCTCGTTTATGCCGGGGAGGTTATCAAACTGAATCGCCCGAATTTGCTTGATTCTAAAAAGAAGGTTTGCACGAAAGATTTGACCACAGATATTTGTAAAATTCCTGGAAAGTATGGAAAATACAAATGGCCGACGCTCGCTGAATCTTATAGGTTTCTATTCGGTAAAGAACTAGAGAACGCCCACTCCGCATTGCCAGATGTTCAAGCTTGCTCTGATATTTATTTCGAAGTATTAGGTAAAAATGCATCTCCTTCGTGTAGAGTAGGGCATGAGCCTAAATAATAAGACAGACTATTTTGTAGAAAAAGCAAGTAAAATTCATGGGAGAAAATTTGATTACTCTAAAAGCGTTTATGTCAACTCTAGGACAAAAATAGAAATAATATGTAAAGAGCATGGATCTTTTTTTCAACTTCCCCAAAGCCACTATTCTGGATTGGGTGGTTGCAAGGAGTGTGCTAGGAAAAGCTATCAGAGTTGTGATAACAAAAATAATAAATCTCAAGATAAATTTTTAGAGCAGGCTAGAGAGAAACATAAAAATAAATATGACTACTCAGAGATAAGGTATAAGAACAGTCATACCAAAATTAAGATAATTTGTCCAGAGCATGGACCTTGGGATCAAACGCCCGCTTCTCATTTAGTTGGTAACGGGTGTGCTTTTTGTGCTGGAGTAAAATCTAATACTAAAATTTTCATAGAAAAATCTATTAAAATTCATGGAGGCCGTTATGATTATTCTATAGTCAATTATCTCGGAAAAATGATAAAAGTTAAAATAATTTGCCGGGATCACGGAGTTTTTAATCAAATTCCAAAGAGACATCTTGGAGGACTTGGATGCCCAGATTGCAATGATACAAAAGGGGAATCTAAAATTAGACAGTATTTGAAATTTAAGAATATACCTTTTATATCCGAACACTGTTTCCCAGATTGCAAAGATAAGGGATGGCTTAGATTTGATTTTTATTTGCCTGATAGAAACATTATCATTGAATACGATGGAAAGCAGCATTTTGAGCCGATTGAGTGGTTTGGCGGGATAGCAAAATTCGAAGATTTACAAAGGAAAGATTTAATAAAGAATCATTACTGTTCACAAAATAATATCGGTCTTATTAGAATTCGTTATGATGAGGACGTTGATTCAATTTTAAAAAAATATTTATGAAAATATTAAAAGCATTAATAAATAAACTTCTCTTCTGGAGAAAATCTAAGCCGCAGAAACTTTCGGAGGAAATGACAAAGTATGTTCGCTCTGATTGGGAAGCTCCAAAGCCAGACCATGTTTATACTGTAGAGCAAATCGTTCTCGCGAAACATGGCGAATTTGAAATAGATGCCTTTTTCGAGATTTACTCTTATGATGATTATAAAAAGTATAGAGCTTCGGGGCAGAAGCTTCCTGAATGGATTAAAAATAATCCCTTGACAACTCAAAAATCCGTGGTATAATCCTACATGCTTTACCTTTTCAAAACCCATTACTCAATTGGGCGCGGAATCATACAGGTAAACGAATACGACTCTTCTAAAACCAGAAACTGTTTAGACCTCGCGAATCTCTGCGTTAAGCATGGAATTTCGCAGTGCTTTGTAGTAGATGACTCCGTTGCTGGAATTTTGCCTATTTATAATAGTCTTCTTTCAGCCGGAGTCTCTCTCGTTTTTGGATATCGAGTGTCTTTCGTTACCGATGCTTCGGATACGTCCGAAGATTCTAATACTTCAAACCATAAAAATATCCTTTTCGCCAAGGATAAAAATGATTATGAAAGTTTGATCCAGTTATCTTCGGAAGCTAACTGTGAATACTTTCACAAGTATCCCCGAATTGACTACAATATCTTCCATCGAAAGTATAGCAATTTAACACTTGCCGTTCCTTTCTATGATAGTTTCCTTCACAAGAATTCAATGTCTAATGGACAATGCATTCCAGATTTTAGAGACGCCGATGTCTCCGTCTTTGTAGAGGATAATAATTTGCCATTTGATGCCCCTCTTAGAAGACTCGCCGAGTCTTATGCTAGTGGAAATCGAGTTGAAGTAGTAGAGACTCAAACAGTTTATTACGAAAAGACTTCGGATGTCATGGCATATCAAGCTCGCCGATTAATGAATCGTTCTGGAGGAAAATCTGGAACATTTCAAAAGCCAGAGTTGAGTCACTTTTCATCAGATCAGTTTTGCATTCTCAAATGAACCTCCTTCGCTTTAATAAAGAAAAAATCTACGTCCCGCTTGACTATGAGACTTGTAATTTGAATCTCGTCTTGGAAAGTATGCAAGCTCCGTGGCAACTTGGGTGGGAAGTTTACAAAGGAGAATCCATTCTAGAAAGCCATGAAGACTGGATTTGGTGGGATGACCTTAACTCCAAAATGGGAGAGGAAGCCGCCCGCATTACTGGCTTCGATTACTACCTTTACAAATCAAAAGCCAAACCCGCTCTCCCAATTTGGGAGAACGTCAATAAGCATATTAACAATCCAAACGCGATTATCATTTCTGCGAATGGGATTAATTTTGATACTTATATTCATGGAATTTATGCCAAACTTCTTGGAATCAAACCAGATTACTCCTGGGCTGCAAGGCATTATGATATCCAGACTGTCCACAAAGCAAAATTCTTAGGCTATTCAATCCCGCCGATTGGCGGAGATGAATGGATTTTCTTCAACATTAAAATGAGTGAGATTCGCCAAAAAGGCTTGAAATCAAGCCTGAAACATCTTTGCGAAACTCTCGGGATTCCATATGATGAAGAAAGGCACCACAAAAATGCTCTATATGATGTAGAGCTTACAATGCATTGCTTTTTGAAGCAAATAAAAACAATTGATATCTATGAGCAATAAGAATGTTATTATCATCAGGGCGACCAGCGGCTCTGGAAAGAGCACTTTCTCTGATTTGCTATTTAGCACCTATTCAGATGCCCAGGCTGTAATATGCACAGCAGATGACTTCTTTTATGAGGGCGGAGTTTACAAATTCGATGCTTCAAAGCTCTTTCTCGCTCATAAAATCTGCCAGCAGAAATTCAAAAAAGCTCTTGACAATTCAAGAAAGCTGGTTATAGTAGCCAACACAAACACTTCCCCTAAGGAGTGGAAGTATTATGAGGAAGAAGCTAAGAAAGCCGGATACAGAGTTTTCTTTGTCATTCTCGAAAATCGCCATGAAGGCAAAAATATTCACGGTGTTCCCGAATCCACTTTGGAAGCTCAAGAATCAAGAATAAAACAATCTTTGAAACTAAGATAAGCACGGTCATGTTCCAAGGCTGGCGACCTAGACTCCAAATCCTGGTGGGCAGATTCGATTTCTGCACCGTGCGCCATAATTATGAATAGCATATTTTACGAACCTGTTAAGGTTAAAACTTTAGATACGAATATTCTCGTTTGGGGATGTCCGCACTTTCATCATGAATGCAAAAATTGGGCAACTCCTCTTTGGAAAACTCGCGGATACAATACCCTTGAAGAGCATGATGAAGGTCTGATTAAGAATTGGAACGATAAAGCCAATTCCGAAACAGTCGGATTCCTGCTTGGAGATATCATGTTTGGCTCCAGCGGAGAAAGAGGTTTCGAAAATACTCTTCGCCGCCTAAAATTCAGAACTCTTTACATTCTTCCTGGGAATCACCAGGCCGGGTGGCGTCAACTTTTCCAAAAGACAGTTTCGGAAACTAAGAGTAATGTTTGGAAGGACGGGGATAAGGATATCATTTTCGTCCCAAATTACCTTGAAGCATTTATTAATAGTCAACCAGTGGTAATGAGTCATTACCCGATTCTTTCCTGGAATGGCCAGGCCAAAGGATCTTATATGCTTTTTTCTCATGTCCACGGAAATCTTGAGAAATCTGATGTTGGAAGAGTGTATCTCAATTCCAAGTGCCGCGCCCTTGAAATGAGTGTCGAGAAATGGCCAAGCCCAGCCTCTTTTAAAGAAATCAAAGAAGCTATTGGTAGAAGAGAGCCAGTTAGCTTTGATCACCATGATTCTTCAACCCAAAATCCATTCTAATGAAAATAAAACTGATAAAAGGTCACTGTGAGCAATTTACTTGTGATGATTATAACGATATCATAAAATTTATCCCCAGGGATTCTAGTGAGTGGACGGAAATTTCCAAGGAAGATTATGATATATTGAGGAAAGAAGTTGACCAGAGTAATCTTAATAATAGATATGGCAATAGTGAATTCCATGTTTTGATTACACAAACCACAGAGGAGTATGTCTATAATAAGATTGACTCCATGAGAGAGATTATTCAAGAGGAAAATCGAAAAGCTGAACTTAAGAGGAAGGCGCAAGAGGAAGCTCGAAAGAAGAAAGCCGCAGAAGACGCTAAAAAAGCAGCTCTTGCGAAAGCTAAAAGAGATGCCACTAAAAAAGAGAAGCTTCTCAAGCAGCTATTGAAAATTGAAGAGGCAGAAAAACTAGGAAAAGCAAAAAATGGAATTTGATTATTATACCACCAGTGACGAGATTAGAATTGTCCTTTCAACAGACTCATGGTTTTCGACTGTCGTTCTTTCTCACGATAAAATTGATGAGCCATTCTTTGATGTAATTGGCTATTGTGACTGCGGATCTATTGCCAAATGGGTTTATATGCCTCAAAGCAATTTGCCGAATCCATTTTTCTGCGGAGAATGTGTTCCTCGCGGATGCGAGTGCGGAGATGATCCTTGCATAGAATATTATCCTCTATGATTCGCCGCATTAATCTATTCGGAGGACCAGGGGCAGGAAAGAGCACAACTGCGGCCAAACTTTTCTCAATGCTTAAAGAAAGGGACTATTCTATTGAGCATTGCACGGAATATGTCAAAAGATGGGTCTATCTCAAGAGACAAGTCGCGAAGCATGATCAAATCTATCTGTTGGCAAAACAGCAGCAGATGGAATATTCTTGTTTGCAAAATGGTGTGAAATTGATAATTACAGATTCGCCCTGTTTTCTGTCTTATTTTTATTCCGTCAAATCCAGCAACGATCCCTCTTTGACAGAGGGTATTCGTAGAATTGTGGAGTCTTATGAAAAAGATTTCCCATCTTTGAATTTATTTATTCACAGAGGTAGCAAGGCATTTGATCCAAACGGAAGATATCAAACAGAAGAGGAAGCTAGACAGATTGATTCTGATCTATTAGAGTATCTGAAATTTACTTATACCAACCTTGTTGAGGTTGATTATTATAAACCAGAGGAAACTTTGAAGATAATTCTGGAAAATATAGAAAAATGAACGATCTTTTCAAACGAATGGTAGAAGAGTATAGATATGTGTTTGGCAACAATATTCTACTTTTCAAAAAAGGCCCGCTATCTAATTGGTATGGTGCCTACAAAGGACAATCTAGTCGGTTTGAATTAGAGATTCAGATTTCTGATCTTGATTTCGAAACCTTCAAATTCAATTGTGCCGAACAAGCCGTTATGGCTATGAAGGCGGAAGCTTTTGAAGATTGGGAAACTCTTGCAGAGATCCTAAAGGAACAAGACCCAAAACTCCAGCAAGCTTTGGGGAGAAAGGTAAAAGGATTCGTTTCTTCGGAGTGGGATAAGTGCAAGCAGGGCATTTATCACAGGGCTGTTTTTGAGAAATTCAGACAGAATAGGCATCTTTATAATTGCTTGGAATCAATTCCAAATTTCGTAATTATCTGTGAAGCTGGAAGTCACGATAAAATTTGGGCGAATGGTCTGGATTTGGAAGATCCAGATTCTTTGGATGTCACAAAATGGGCGGGCCAAAACTTGCTTGGTAAAGTTCTCCACACGGTAAGGTCAGCTTTGGTAGATAATCCTATTTATTTAGAACCTTACGTTTTACCAGAAGACGATCATGTTTAACTTTCTTAAAAGAATATTTTGTAGTCATATCTATAAGCAAGATCAATTGTTGAGCACCGAAAGGCATTATCACTTCTCATCTGATTTAAGTGTGGATCTTTTCACCATAGAAAAATTTGCACACAAATGCATTAAGTGTGGTCATCTAATAGAAAAAGAAAAATGGTCGAGACATCTTTAAAAGAAAATATTGATCAGTATATTGGTCAAGTATGCTGTATGAGCGCGCAAGATCGCGACCACTTTGGAATTTTGCAGGCCCAACCCGAAGACGTTTACGTTATTCCCCCATTCGGATTTAAGCTTGGTAATATCAATGAGATTCGAAAAATCGAGGTCGCTCCAGAGATCAACGCCGTCCGTGCTGTAATTGTTCTAAAATAATTCTTGACATCTCAAAAATCTGGTGTAACATGATTATACGATTGCATCGCCCCTCTAGCTTAAAAGTAAAGCCTTGGTTTTGTAAACCAGAGAATTCGGAGCGTTACCGGAGAGGGGCTCCATAAAATGAATATCGTAGAAAAAGAGTTCGATAATCCGCTCGTTGGAGCGCATACTCCTAAAATTAAATTCCAGTTTGACGAAGATTCCCTAGAGCCGGTCAGTCAAACATTAAAAAACGGAGCAGTTTGGTCAAGTGATATTGCCGCTTTAGCTTGCAAGCTATGGAAAAAGGATTCTAATATTGTTGATATTGGAACGCATATTGGGACATTCTCCTGTTTGGCCGCATCTTTTACAAGGGGCCGCGTAATATCAATTGAGCCAGAACCTTCTAATTTCGCAATTCTTTTAAAGAATAAAGAAATTAATAATTTCACTCACCAAACTTGTTATAATTTTGCAGCTTCCGATAAAGCTGGGGAGGTCGCATTTTGTTCTAATGGACCAAGTAGCCACGTTCAAGATTCCAGTCTTTCAGAGGCGGCGACGATGATTCCAGCTAAACCTTTGGATTCTATTCTCAAGAGGGAGACTGTTGACTTTATCAAGATTGACGTTGAAGGATGGGAACTTAATGTTCTTGAAGGTCTTAAAGAGACAATCCAGTCGCAATCCCCGCCGATTCTTATCGAAGTAAATGGCTTTACTCTCAAATGGTTTGATCACACCCCTAATGACCTTCTTGCTAAGCTGGAAAGTTTTGGATATCGTCTAGTCGTTATTTACGACAGGTTGATTCCAATCAATTCCTATGAACCGTTTCCTTTTGGAGTCGTAGATTGCCTGGCGATTAAAGATCACCATATTCCCTTTCTCCAGAATTTCGCCTTTCCTCTTTCTCCAGATGAAAGAAAAAGAATCTGGAGATCCTCTTATAGTTCTGGCAATCAAGATATGCTTGGCTATTTCAACTGGTATAAAGAAAAATATCCTATATGATAAACACAAATTGGACAGCCGACGTATATATCGAGCAACTTCCTCTCCCTTACCATTTCAGAGCTATTTTCTCTGGCGAATTTTGTAAGGGAGGTAGCGCGACGATAGATTTAAAAAATCTTCCCGCAGAAATTATAGACAATCTTTGCAATGATTATCGTGCTAGATTATTTGAAAAATGCGGAAAAGTAGATCCTAGAGCAAATCCATGAAAGTATTAATTGGCTGCGAAGAAAGCCAGGCTATAACGAAAGAATTCCGGAAGCTAGGATTCGAAGCTTTTTCCTGTGATTTAGAGCCATGTAGCGGCGGGCACCCAGAGTGGCATATTCAAGGAGATGTTTTAGATCAGTTAGACAAAGGATGGGATCTTGCTATATTCCATCCAGTTTGCACGTATTTGGCCTCTAGCGGCGCTCAATGGTATTATCACCCCGAAGATAAGGCTTTGCCCGCAAGCGAGCGTAGAGCGCATCCTCGTTATCCTAATAGGGCACAGGATAGAGAAGCTGCGGTAGAATTCTTTATGAAGTTAGCGAATGCTCCAATTCCGCATATTGCAATTGAAAATCCAATTGGAATTATGAGTAGCAGATGGAGAAAACCAGACTGCATTGTCAATCCATGGCAATTTGGCGACGAAGCTCAAAAATCAACTTGCCTTTGGCTTAAAGATCTTCCGAAACTCGTTCCAACAAATATCGTGGGCAAAGGTGAGTTTGTAAAATTTTCCAGTGGTAAAAAGCAACCTAAGTGGTATGCTGATGCTATTACCAAAGCTAAAACCCCAGAAGAAAGAAGGACTCTTCGAAGCAAAACCTTTATTGGAATTGCTAAAGCAATGGCCGAACAATGGGGTAAATATATTTCGACAACCGAATAAAAAACATGACTAAACTAAAACTGCTCGTAACCATCTTTCTGATGGCTCTTATCTCTCTAGGTAATGCTGCGAATTTCGCCCTTGAATGGGATCATGACGCTCTACCAACAGAGGAAATCTCCTTTGTCCTGGAAAAGAAAGATCTAGTTCTCGGAACTTGGCAGCAAGTTCTTGTAATTCCTGTAGGAGTAAAAACTGGCGAACTAAATAATGTCGCTGCCGGAACTCATACTTATAGGGTTATTGCTGTTAGCGCAGAAGGACTCAAAAGTGAACCGTCTAATGAATTGACTGTTCGAGTGCCAACTGCCGCAAGAAATTTGAAATTCAAGATCCGCTAAAAAAGAAACTCTCAGTTAATACCTGAGAGTTTCTTCCATTATTCTACGATAGATAGGTAAGTTTTCCCATCCTGCGGGAATTTTCCTATCGCTGCCCCCGGGGCATTGTAATACCAGCAATTGTATTTGGGACTCCAGGCGTTTGATCTAATATAAGAAGTCAAAGATCCAAAAGATGTTGAACTTTGTCCATTATTCCAATTTAAAATGTCTTGTCCCATAGCCGGATCTCTTACTAAGTATCTTACTCTATCAGAGGCAACTAGATTTGTTGCGACGACTCGACTTCTTACATTTCCGGTATGTCCCTCTAATATTCCTGTTGGAGTATAAGCGGGCTCTCCATAAATAGCAAGCAATGTGCTATGCTTCCAAAAATCAGTATTAGCTGGCAATTGCTGGCCGTAACTTGGAACTGGTTCAACAAAAGCATCTTTCATTCCTTCTTCCCAGCCCATTCGACAATCAACTCCATTAATGTTTACAGAGTTAATCTGGCCGTAATCTCTAATTAGAATTCCAATTTTAACAGATTCGATATGAATATCTGAAATTACGGCTCTCGCTCCCTCTACCCACAAAGCGGTATGAATTAAAGGCCAGGGTTTTCCGGCGAACATACTTCCTGCCATGACTCCGCAATCAAGAGTTCCAGATGAAATAGTCGCGCAAGTTGTATGTCTTCCTAAAGCAATTGGAAGCGCACTTCCTGAAACAGGGTTTGTAATCCAGAAATTTCTAATAGACAAACCGTTAATTATTTGAGGAGGATTTCCGTTAGAGCACATTCCAATTCCATATCCAGAGAAGTAACTAATTGTGACATTCGAAATAGCAGTATGCTCTTCCATCCATCCGTAAGATGAAATTCCGCTAATGCGCTTATCTAAATTATTAAGACTTGCGTAATAGCAGTTAATCATCAGATTATTAACTCCAGTGTTCATTGACTGAATAGTATCTCTAACTGCGCTGCCAAGCCAAATAACTGCTCCGTGAGAATTGACACCGTAAAGAGAATCAGTTTTCCAGTCGGCAGTCCAATTCTTAGAAGTCATAATAATTGTTCTACTCGGACCTTTTCCTTCTAAAAGGCAATTCGATCCAGATAGATCAATAGGTCCAGAAACCTCATAGCTTTTGGCTTGTAGAATAATCTTGTGGCCACTATTTAAAGGATTCCTAGCTCTAATAGCACAATTAATCGCTTTTTCATTTTTCTCAGCTTCCAGACCCCACCATTCAGGATGTCTATCAATTCCTCCGAAAGTTCCGGTGATTTGCCCAGGTAGGAAATTGTAGAATAGCTGCCTAATGTCAAATCTCAAAGTAGCATTCAAGACGATTGAATAATTCGCCTTATTAAAAAAAGCATATCTAGAAAAGTCTAAGATTATATTTTCTGGAATTGTGATATTCTCTGTAATGGAGATGTCGCTATCTAAGGTAACTATATATTCCTTATATCCTTTAGATTGAGCTATTGCCGTTTTAAGATTAGACAATGATTTAACGCTTGTTTGCTTGATCATACCTTACTATACACCTTTTTGTTCTTTTACAGAATTCACTTGACAATTTAAAAAAATACAGTATCCTAGACCTAATGTTCCTCGACAAGTTCAAAACACCTTTACGCCTAACAAATAACGGCATCCGCCTTCCTGAGTTTATCATGGAAGATGATAATTATATAAGCTATGGAATTGACAAGGGCTCTAGTAATTATGAAATTCTGACTGCTTTGGCCCGCATTGGATATAAAACCAAACTTGATAAAGGATTGATCCCAAAAGATCAAGCCTCCGTGTATGGTGCGAGATTTAAAAAAGAACTCGAAACTCTTAAAAGAACTAATTTTGTTGACTATATTCTTGTCGTTTGGGATGTAATGGCTTTCGCAAGAAGGAATAGTTTGGCAATTGGAAGAGGTCGTGGTTCTGCCGCAGGAAGTCTTATCAATTATCTTACGGGAATTACAGATGTAGATCCTATAAAGTATGGATTGTTTTTCGAGCGTTTCATTTCGGAAACTCGCGCTAAAACAAATATCATAGATGGAGTAACGTATCTTGTGGGTAGTATGCCTGATATTGATATGGATTTCGGGGATGAGGATCGTGATAAGGTAATCCAATATGTTTCAGAGAAATATAAGGGTAAGTTTGTCAAACTCTCTACAACGGGAACTCTAACTACTAAAATCCTTACTAAAGAACTTGGCAAAGCGAATGGATTCTCAGAGGATTACATGAATAACATAAGCGATTGTATCCCTATGGTTTTCGGTAAGGTATATTCTCCAGAGAAGTGCTATGAAGAGTCGGAGGATTATAAAATCTTCGCGGACCAAAACCCCCATCTTTATGAGATGTCTAAGGTTTTGCATGAGTGCATTAATCATACCGGAAGCCACGCATCTGCGTATTTGATATCTTTTGATCCACTTGAGAAATTCATGCCGGTCCAACTTGGATCTGACGGAGAAAAGATATCATCTTATGATATGTATGAGGCCCAGAATCTAGCTGTAAAACTAGACCTTCTTGGAGTCCAGTCTATTAATCTGATTTATAGCGTAGCGAAAGCTGTCGGTCTTGATTTGGATCTTATAGATGTAGAGTCATGGGATAATATTTATAAGTTCCTGCAAAAGTTAGAATTTCCATATGGACTATTTCAAATTTCGGGACATACTGCGGTAAAGGCTCTAAATAAAATCAAACCCCGTAATATGGAACACCTTTCCGGCGTTCTAAGTATTGCGAGGCCTGGGGCTCTCAAATTTATTGATGAATATGCAGATTTTGTTAATAACGATGTTATTCTTCCGATAGATCCAATTTTCCAGGATATTCTTGGATTGACTGGCGGAGTTTGTCTTTATCAGGAACAAATCATGGCGATGTTTGTAAAGATTGGATTCTCTCTTGAGGATTCTAATACTTTGCGAGACATCATCGGAAAGAAAAAGACAGATAAGATTAAAGAGTGGGAGCCGAAAATCTTTGCGAAGGCAAAGGAAAATGGCATTTCAGAAACCTCTGCAAAATTCGTATGGGATATTGCTCTAGCCAGTGCCGACTATTCGTTTAATAAATCCCACAGTATTTCCTATTCGATTTTGGCCGCGATTTCTGTCTATTGCAAGTTCAATCATCCGCAGCAATTTTTCCTAGAGGCTCTAAGAATGTCTCAAAAGAAACAGAATCCTTTCGAGCAGATCACTCTTATCGAAGCAGAATTGCCATATTTCGGAATAAAACTTCTCCCTCCAGATCTTATCAAATCTAAGATGGATTTCGAGCTTGAGGGCAAAGATATTCGATACGGTCTTAGCGCAATCAAAGGAGTCGCTGAGAAAGCTCTTGAGAAGCTCCAGTATTTCCTTGATAAAGACAGGGCGAATAAGTTCCAAGTCTTCCAAGCTGGAAAGGAAACCGGACTCAACATAGCTATTCTTTCGGCTCTTATCCAGAGCGGATGCCTTTCTTCACTTGGGGAAGATAGACCAAGAATGGTATTAGAGGCCCAGGTTTGGTATAAGCTTTCAGAAAGAGAGAGGAATTACTGCCTCGATCCAGCGAATGCCGCAAATTATAACTATAACCTTGTCGAAATGCTCAAGGATTATGTCTCATGGAATGACGGCAAGGCCTTTAAAGAATCCAGATTGGCTACTTTAAGGAAGCAGACCGCTCCTTACTATGAAATTTATCAAAAGAATAGTCTGTATCCAGATTTCGCGGCCTACTCTTACGAAAAAGCTCTTCTAGGATATTCTTACTCGGTCACGCTGAGAAAAGTTTTCGAAAAGGAGCATCCAGACCTTGTAAACGTCGATACGGTGAAAAATCAACTTGACAAAGAGGCTCCGGTGAGTATAGTAGGGACAGTTATCGAAATTCGCAAAGCCCAGAGCAAAGCGGGAAATAACTATATGAAAATTTCTCTCGCTGACGAAAGCGGAATGCTAAATGGAATCATGGTCGGCGAAAAGTTCAATAGGTTTGCCGCCTCTAATGATTTGCCGAAGGAAGATGAAATCATTCATATCCAAGGAACTAAAAACGATGATGGCATTTGGATCAATAGAATTCAAGTCCAGAGTTATAAAATCTATTTCAAAGTCGGAGAATTAAAAAGAGCCCCCAAAAAAGATGAAGATTTATAGTAATATCTTAGAGTATTATTTATCTAAAATTAATCCTTTAGATCATGTTCCCAGAATAACTTGTTGGAGTTGCAGAGGCAAAGGATTAGTTTCGGAAGCAGTTTCTTATTATGAGTCTCATGATAGAGCTTGCGAAGAGTGTCTCGGCAAAGGGACCATCTCGATTACTATGCTTGAAGCAAAGATGAATGAGTCTAATGCTATAGCGGAGGAATTTAATCTAATGCAACAAACTATAAATGATTGCGTGAATAGTATTAAGAGCAAATTAACAAAAGAGGAAATAGATTACTTTCGAAAACATTATGACCGTCTATAGATACGAAACTCCAAAAGAGCAGGTTCTTAAAAATTGCGTCCATCTTCATAAATCCTCTGTCTTTCTTGCTGGCCCGACTGTTAGGGGACACCAGCAACACCTTGGTCCCTCTTGGAGATTTGACGCGATAGAGAAATTTGAGAAACTTGGTTTCGACGGAGCAATAATTGTTCCTGAGTTCTCAGATCCATCCGAATCCGATAAAGGCAAGGCTTGGATTCCTGTTTGGGAAGAATACGGAATGAAGATTTGTTCAGCTTTAATGTTTTGGGTTCCTAGAACCCGCGAACTTATTGGACTAACGACTAATTTTGAATTTGGTTATTGGTTTAATGACTCTAAAACATTCTATGGCCGCCCAGATGGTTCTTACCGAACAGACTATCTTGATAATGTTTGGCAGAACTATCCTCAGGCTAATAGTCGCCCTAGACATCTTTTGCGCAATGACTTAGGAGAATTAACGAGAGATGTCGTTAGCTATCTTGATTACAAAAACCTTTAATATGGATATAGAAGCTTGCAAAGCTAAAACCTATGAGCATGTTCTCCAGGTTCAAAGGCAATTGAATGAATTTGCCCACGATTTAATTCATCGCGGTGAAGTTCATGATGCCTCTAAATTTGAAGAGCCAGAGCTTTCTGGTTTCGCTATTGCTACAGAAAAACTGGCGGGACTTGAGTATGGCTCGAAAGAATATCTTGACAACCTTAAAGATCTAACTCCTACTCTTGAGCACCATTATAGCAAGAACCGACATCATCCAGAGCATTTTCCAGATGGAATAGATGGAATGACATTAATTGATCTTTTGGAATGCCTCGCTGACTGGAAAGCCGCAACAGGCAGAAATAAAGCCGGGAACATTCGTAAGTCTTTGGATATCAACGCTGAACGATATGGAATGTCTAAGCAGTTGAAGAAGATTTTCGAGAATACAATAAGAGAATACGCAGAATGATAGAATATCCTTCCATTCAAAATAGCTCAAAAGCTCCCAGGAAAAACTGTGTTGCTTTTGATAAATTAGACGGCTCAAATTTTAGAGCCAAATGGACAGCAAAAAGGGGCTTTGATACCTTTGGAACTAGGACTCAATTGATTGATGAAACTTCCGAATATTAGTCAGACATGGTTAATGTTTTCAAAAGGGATCTTAGTAAGTCTTTAGATTCCCTATTTCGCAAAGAATTCAAGAACGAGAGAGAAATTATTGTCTTTGGTGAGTATTTCGGAGAACATTCTTTCGCGGGCAGGCACCACGATGAACCGAAAAAGATTGTCATTTTTGATATCTTGGTCGGGCATAAGCTTCGGAAATTTGTTAAACCAAAAGATTTTGTAAAATTGACAAAGAACGTTGTAGAAATTCCGCGCATTGTTTACGAGGGAAATCTAAACGATGATTTTATTTCCCGGGTCCGTAAGGATGAGTTCGATACTTTTGAGGGAGTCATTTGTAAGGGAACTGAATCTGTCGGAAATGCTATGGGAGGTATTTGGATGGCAAAAATCAAAACCCAGAGATATCTCGATTCTTTAAAGGAAAAATTTGGAGAGGAGTGGACGAAATATGCAGAGTAATCTTATACTTCTGGATTGATAGAGATTGTAAAAAAAATTTCAAGGAATCAGCATCGGATTCCGTGTATAGTATTTTGTCCAACTGGACAATTCAAACAGCAAAAAAACATATGGCATTAGGCAGTAATAACAGCAACAGTAACAGCAATGTTATATTTCTACAGGAAGTCGGTCACAAGAAAGCCGTAGGATATAAGAAAGACGGAACGCCTTATTTTGAGGTCGTTAAGAAAGTTGACGGTAAATATACCGTTGTAGATAAAGTGGATAGGTTCTCTGGAACTCTTACAAAGGTCAGCACCGCGAAGAGATTCAATCCTGAAAAGGATGCAGAGAGAATCAAAAAGTGGAAGGGTAATCCCGATGTCGTTATCATGGAGTTTGTGGATAATGAGGCGGGGGAAACTTATGTTTGGAAAGCGGGCCTTAGTATGGCGACAAGGGGCTTTTTCAATCGACTTCTAACTCTTGAATCTTCTGAGAATCTTGAAGTTTCAATCTGGACAGGTCAAGATGGTCTTTTTGACAATTTTTCCCTTCGTCAGAATGGAGAGCTTATCAAGTGGAAATTCGATAAAGAGGATCTTCCAAAACCAATTGAAATCGTGTTCAAAGGAGAAGTCCAGCGCGACTACACCGAAGTTGACAAGTTCTTTGTTGACCAAATTGCGGGCTTTAAAGTTCCAGCCCCAGCATCTGTATCAACCCCTAAAACAGATACAGATCTTGATGCGGGAGATCAAGCCGAAGACGAGATTCCGTTCTAATCTCATTGCTTAACAAAAATGAAAACGCGAGATTAAGTTTTCGCGTTTTCTTCATTTATGAGAGAGATAATAAAGGAATGCAGACTATTAGCCGCCAAATACGGAGTCAAAGTTTACTTCAAACCTCTCAGCGGCCCAATTGCTGGATATTGCAATTTCGAAGACGGCATAATAACAATCAATTCTCACCTTATTAGTAGACAAGAAATACTCTCAACTTTTTTTCATGAGTATTTCCATTGGCACTGCTATCAAAAAGGTTTGTGGAAAAATTATCACGATTGTGAAGATGCTGCCAAAAAAATGAAAACTGCTCTAAAGGCAGAAAGGCACATAGATAGGCTCGCAGAAATGGAAATGTATAAATACGATAAAAGACTTCGCTTTTTAGGCTCCTATAAGGACTCAGATAATAAGGATGCTAATAAGTTTTTATCGGATTATTATTCGAATTCTGAACCCAATCCAGCTTAGAGTGTTTTTGATAATTATCTTTAGCCCAAAGAGGCTGTATATTAGAGTAATTAGCAGCTTTTAAAAGCTCTTCCTCTTTCGATAGATCAAAAGATGATAGGGGAATAATATGATCCATATGCCACTTGCCATAATTTTCCCAGGTCATACCATTCTGGAATTTAGATTCCAAATAAAGCCTTAACTCCTTTGGCGAGCATCCTATCATGTATGAACTTTTATATTTCTTATTCAAGCCTTTTGCTTTTAAAGCTAAAATTAATCTTCTCCTTACATTATTCGCGAGTCCTCTTTGAATTTTAGCCTCTCTTCTTTTCTTTTCTATTTCGGATGAAAAATTTTTCATTGTCCTACCCGCTTGTCTCGGTTTACAGTTTTTTAAACATAACACTCTACCGCATATAGAAGCGTTGGATTGTTGAGAGTTCGGCCTCCTTAATTCATATACATATTTGGCTTCATTTTCATTATAAGGCATATTTAAATGAATAAAAATGCTTTTAGAAGAGATGCACTCAAACTCCTCTCCCGTATCTAGATCTACCAAAACAAACATCAAATGCTTGTTCTTCGGTAAAATAAATCTGTCTTGGGCAGATCCCTTTTTGCCCGATAAAACGTGGCAAATCGCAGTGTGGTGAAGTCCAAACTCTTTGAGCTGCTCTATCATCTTTCCTTTTATCAGAATTATATTTTTCTTCTGTATAATGTCGTAAATTTCTCTCATAATTTGTAATCCTTACACGAAGTAAGACACATTGGGAACTATCTAAAAAAAATCTAAATGAAAAAAGTATTATATCTATCCAACTTCTCAAAACAAAGAACGGGATTCGCCCGACATGCTAAAACAGTTCTAACTGGTTTATGGAGAGCGGGTTATGACGTAGTAGAAGTCGCCTGCGGACTTAACCGTTCTAATCCAATTCTCAAATCTGTTCCATGGACAGCTTACGGAACGGTCCCTGATGATCCGAATGAATATGCCTATCTTAATGGCCAGGGTCATTTGCTGGAGGCCATGTTTTTTGGGAATCTCGTAATAGATGAAATTATTAAAAAGGAAAAGCCAGATGCGATTATTCTTGTCGAGGATATTTGGAAAGTCGCGTGGGCTTTGTTTAAGCCATGGTTCAACAAGATTCCGACCCTGATTCATACTCCAGTTGATTCATCTCCAGTTTATCCTCTCATTAAGGATAACGCTTACATCTTTAAAAATATTTGGGTTAAGTCGAAATTCGCCGAAAGAGATCTTCGCGAAGTTGGCCTTGATGCAAAAACAGTCCCCCTTTTGACGGATCACTCTTTATTCTTCCCAATGCCAGAGGCAGAAAGAAAAGCTATCCGAAATGCTTGTGGAATTTCAGAAGATACTTTTGTTATTGGATTTGTTTTCAGAAACCAGCTCCGCAAACTTGTTGTAAGTTTGATGAGAGGGTTTAAAGAGTTTCAGGATAAGAATCCAGATGCTAAGGCAAAACTGTTGCTTCATACAAATTTTGAAGAGGCGGGCGGCGGCGGTTGGCGAATCAAGGAAGAAGCTATTAATCTTGGAATCAAGAAAGAGGATCTTCTTTGCACTTATATTTGCCACCATTGCAAAACGGTAGAGGTTAAGCCTTTCGAGGATTTCCATATAGATTGTCCTCGCTGCAAAGCTCCTAAAGGAATGAAGAATCCAAGCATTGATCTTGGAGTAACGGACGAAGAGTTGAATAGAATCTATAATCTCATGGATTTCTATTGTCACCCAGCAACTTCTGGTGGATTTGAGTCTCCAATGATGGAGGCCAGCCTTGCTGGTTTGCCGACTGCTACTTGTAATTATAGCTTCGGAGAAACTTATTGCGATGCTTACACTCTTCCAATTGATTTTACTTTCTATGATGAGCGAGAAAGTGGTTTCCGCAAATCTCAGCCAAAAGAGGGCGCGATTTGCGAAGTGATTTCTGAGGTTTATAACAATAGATCTAAGGCTAAAGAAATCGGCGCTACAGCCAGAGAGTGGGCATTGAAAGAATTCGATCCAAATGTCGGCATTCAAAAGTATATTGATTTTGTCGAATCGTCAGAAAATACGTTCGATTACAATTTCTTCGATGTAAAAAATGTCGATTATCCGCCCGATTACTCTATCGAAAGTAATTGTGATTTTGTAATAGATCTCTACATGGGGATTTTCGGATTCCACTTTACTAAGGAGAATGTCGATGTTAGAAAATATACGGAACTTCTTAATAATCAGTCTCGCGAAGATGTCGTAAGGCAGATTAAGCAGGTTGCTCATGAGCACAACGCTCACCAAAAACCTCTTTCTATTGAAGACTTTATCAAAAAGACTGATAAGAAAAAGCTAATCTTTGTTTGTCCCGGCGTTGCTACGGAATGCTTCTCAGCTTTGCCAGTGGTCGAGGCCCTTATTTTTAAATACAAAGATTGGGAGGTTTACGTCTCTTGTCAAACTGATAATTTCCCAATTTTCGAACATCTTGGAATTGGACTTGTTCCTTTTGATCCCTCTATGAATGAGCCATATAAACTCGAAGGAAGATCATCCTGGAAAGGGTGGTTTGATATTGCGTTTCAGCCCTATTTAAACCCGTCTTGGATACATAATGGAAACGTTTGAGGGAGTTATCGCATTAACTATTTTTCTCTGTAGGCAATACGGAAGAGATGAAATTAGAAGACTTTTATTGGAAATCGAAGAGAAGGCGGAGTGTTACTCAGATGGAATTCAAAGTCTCCATATTGGGCATGAAGATGAATTCGAGGGAGGGTGATTTTTCTAAAAAAACCTCTTGACTTTTCAAAAATCGCGCCTATAGTGTGGCATGATTTCAAACCGGAAAGTGTCAGACTTCGAAATAGAAGAGACTCTCGTTTGCGGGCTAATCTTAATTGGGCGGGAAGTTAAATCCGTCGCTAAAAGAGAAGCTGATATTACGGGAGCGAGAGTTCTCTCTACCCCGTCCCCCAAACTTGTTGGGGCCTTTATTAAAGAGCAAAATGATGCTTATTCAGTAAAGTATTGCCCAAATCGGGACCGGGAACTTCTTTTGAAGAAATCCGAAATCCGATATATTCAGGATCGGACCCGCAAAGGGTTTTGGCTAATTCCCATGGAGATATTCCAGAAAAATGGGAAATACAAACTGAAAATCGGAATCGGTCGCCCTCTTAAGAAGTGGGACAAGAGAGAAAAAGATAAAGAGAAAGAGTCCAAAAAACAGATTAATGAGTTATAAGTATTTTCAATCACCAAGGGTTCTAACAGGAATCAACTTTAGTCGGTCGCTATTTCTCGGAGGTTCTATTTCCGGGGCTGATGATTGGCAGGAAAACGCGAAGAATCAATTGATAAATCATTATGATATTGTAAATCCCCGAAGAGCCGGGGCTTATGATGTTAAGAATGACCAGCAGCAAATAAGGTGGGAATATCTCGCGCTAAGAGCTTGTTCTGACTTGCTATTCTATTTCGATGAACCGACAGTCGCCCCAATTACCCTTTTTGAATTGGGCAGCGCCCTTGAGCGTTTCTATTATGAAAAAGGGCAAACTATTACGGTAGTCTCACATCCTAATTACGCCCGTCTAAGAGATCTTCACATTCAGTGCTCTTATTTCGGGATTTCTATAATCCTTGGATTGCAGGAAGGAATTGACTTTTTAAAAACTAAATGAATAATCAACTATTTATACCAGAGAAGATTAAAGCTGGATTCGTAAAGCGGGAGGACACCTACGAAAAGAAACTTGCTTACGTTATCTATTACGATGCGAAGGGAGTTCTTCGAAAAGAGAAAAGCTGGCAAAGTTGGCGCGACAAAAAGATAGATCCAGTTGATCTTGATAATGTCCCACATTCTGGCTTTACCCTTAATAAGGACGTTCACCGTGGTGGGGGCGGATGGTTTGGAGTCGGGCGCAATCATATTCGAATTCATGATGATCGCGGCATTGAGTTCGAAATTTCTCCACAGAATTTGATATTCATTCTTATGAATACCAATTGTGTAAAGCGTAGTCTTGAGGGAGAATTTGTTTATGCTTGGGATGGAACAGATCTTGTTCTACTCCCGGCGACTTGTGAGGAATATAAAAAGTCAAAGGGGTTTTCTGATCTCCAGGGCCAGAAGATTTTGGCGAAATCTATGGTCCCAGGTCTTTGGTATAAGACGAAGAAAGAAAAGGAGTATCTCTATCTTGGCAAATATGACTACTATGATTATCTCTCTAAGAGAGAGAAGGAGCCTACTACTGATAGATATGGGCGCGAAGAATATAATTATTATGAATCAAGGGAGGCTGTGAAGAGTTTCGTATTCCTGGATAAGAAAAATGAGATCGTTCAATTTAAGAGTCTGGATGGCTTTGCTAAGGTTATCTCTGATACTCCAGTGGAAGACTATTCTGATAAGCTTGATATTTTCTTGAATAGCATTCATAATTCGCCATTAGAATCAGTCCGCCTGGAATCGGGCGGCAACGTTCTTCCTGAAAAACATTACACATTAGATTATTACCAAGATCTAAGTAAACTCGCTAGAAAGCATTTCCTAGTATCCTGGGTTCAGAGTGGGAATAATTTCATAGGAACTGGATATTGCCCAACTTGGAGAAGCTCTCATGATAGGGAATCTGGGAAAAGTATCTATACATTTTCCGGCTATGTGAGGTCTGGGGAGAGAATCATAACTGTTGATGGATCTAAATTTAAAATTAAAGGAAGCTTCTGCTATTATAGCTACTATGGCCACAACCAAAATGGGATGATTTCTGAGGAGACTGTCAAATCTACCAATTGGAATAGACTAAAAATTAAACTTAAATCACAAAAAGAATTTACTTACAATGAAGGAGACTGACTCTAAAATTAAACAACTTTTTGAAGTTGTAAAAGCTAAAAAGCTCGAAATTTCACAGGCTGAGAAGCCGAATTGGGAAACTAATTGCGCTTTTAACTATAGCCGAAATTCAGGCGACACGAATAATCGAGTCAACATCAATGTCGTTCAAGACATTAATGAATTGATTTCGATTCTAGCTTTTCTTTTCGTTCAAAAAGAGGCGTGGGAGAAAGCTGTCCAGGTTTTCGGAGTAAAAACCGCCTTTTCCTGGCACGGATACTCTTTTGAACAGTGGCAAGGCGATCTCGTCTCCCGCTCTAATAAGATTCGTATTTCAGAGAAAAAGAAAGAGCTTTCTACTCTTGAGGCTCGTTTGAATGCGATCCTTAGTCCAGAGCTTAAGGCTCAGCTTGAACTTGAGGAAATTACCAAATTGCTTGAATCATGACCTGTAAATTCTGCGGGAGAAACGGTGAACATTATTGTCAAGAAAAAGGAAGGACTTTAGATCCGGACGATGATTCGGGATCGTTTCTTTTGTCGGCTGTAATTGGGGCGGCAACTGATAGTGCTTTACTTGGCGGATTAGTTGGAGGAGATTTGGTCGGCGGAATTGTCGGAGATCTTCTTGACGGAAATCTGTTTGATTAAAGTCAAAAAGTTTCTTAAAGAAAAATCTTGACATTTCTAAAATCCAGTGTAGTATAAATACACGGCCCTTACCGGATCAGATTCCAAATCGCTCTTGAAAAGCGTGGTGAGCCTAAAAACTCAACTGTGCAAGTCAGTTAGGGGCCTCATATTGCCTTTTCGTATAATGGTTAATACTTCGGACTTTGACTCCGAAAATGCTTGTTCGACTCAAGCAGAGGCATCATTGGAAGTTTGACAGAGAGGCTAACGTGCTGCTATCTTTAAATTGATAATCTTACAAATAATTTCCAGATAACCAAAGCAAGTTTTTTCTTTGAATTGACCTTGCTTTGATACATCAAGAATACATAGCTCAATTCCTTGTTCTAAGCAAGCTTGAAATTTTCTATCGTCATTATTTTGAATTTGAGATAGCTTGTCTTGGCCATAAATAGGTTCATAATGAAAAATTCCATTTAATTCAAATGCTAATTTTAGAGAGGGGAAATAAATATCTAACTCACTATTAATAGCGTCTTTGCGACAATAGTGTATTTCTAAGTCTGGAAAAAGCTGATTTAATTGAATTTCAAGCCAGGCTTCTAATTTAGAGCGGCGAATTCCTTTAGTTTTATGAGTATTATGATATGTTGCCGAGCATGATTGAGAACAAAAAACGTGTTCAGAAGCAATTTGAGAAGGCATTCGTCTAAATGGGTGATTACAATTGGAGCAATTATAATTTCGCAAAAATGATTCCCTCCGACATTTCCATGTGCAAAACTCTAATTTATCCGATTTGTTTGGATTGAGACTATCTTGTATTCGTTTTTTAGTTTTATAAAAAGTTTTAGAACAATGCTGACATTGAATGCCAAGCAGATCATTTCGGGAAGCTAATAAAAATTCGTTTTCAGAAAAGGCGGTAATCATAATAGTAAATACACGAATTTTAAAATTTCGAGAAATTTAACTTCCGCCAAAAAAAGGGGCCATAGTTTAATGGACTAAAACATTTGCCTTGCACGCATAGGATGACAGTTCGATTCTGTCTGGCTCCACATTACAATAAATGAGAGATGTTCCCGCTGCTGGATTGTAAACCCAGTGTCTTTAAATCGGCGGGCTGTTGACGAATGGACGACTCCATCATTTCTCACCATATAATCATGTTAAATTCTCCGATAGCAACGCATCCCAATGGGGATTTGTATAGAGAACACAGATATTGTCCATTTTGCAGCAAAGAATCTTCTAGATTGAAAGATTGTATCTGGGACTCTAGGCCCGATCTTTATCATAGCAATTTTCGATACTATCGAAAAAGTGAATGCTATGAAAGACAAATCCGGATATTACAAATGGAAATTTCCGGCGCAGAGATTGATATGAAGCATGTAAATGAAAAAATAACTGCTTTCCAAAAATCTTTGAAAGATTTAATAAGCCATTCCAAATAAAAAAAACATCTTATATCGGAAATTAGTTTAGTGTGGCAAAACTTGGCGTATTGGCGCTGCTTTAAATAGCAACAAAGGGAGGTTCAAAGTCTCCATTTCCGACCTTTTAAAAATATGACAATTTCGGATCATTTAGTTAAGATCAAAGAGAAGTGTGAAAAGCTTCTCGAAAATGCGTCAAAACGGACGCCGGGAGAGTGGTATCCTGCGCAAGGATCGGTAGGAGTTTCTCCTGCTACGGAAAAAGGTTTTGTTATTGCAGATGTTTATTTGTCAGGAATAGAAAATTCCAATTTTATTGCATTGTGCGCTAAATACGCGGAAGCTGGGTGGCGTTCTACTATCGCGGCGATTGATAAAGCTCTTGAATGTGAATCTTGGGATGGAATGCTCCACGAAATGTATCTAAGACAGGATGCAGAAGAAGTTTTAAAATCAATCATCGCAGCATGGCCGGAAGAACTACTAAAATGACTACCGAAGATAAAAATATCAAAATAGCCCAGAAAGCAGGCTGGAGACTTAGGTGGCAAAACAAAGGTGGCGGAGAATTATTTGATGAAAAGCCAGCCTCTCATTGCTGGCCAGTATGGAATCCTCCGAATATTAGCGAGTGGTATAAAGCTAACCCTGATGAGGGACTTGAATATTGTTCGCCTCCGAATTATTTTAAAGATCTAAACGCAATGCATGAGGCTGAGAAGGTCTTAGATAAAAATACTCATGATTCCTACAGGGATAATTTAAAAGAAATATGTATGGCGTCTTGGCTTTCCAATTCTCATTATACGCCATTTCAAGAATGCTCAAGAGCCCAGGATCGCGCCGAAGCATTCGGTAAAACCTTAAATCTCTGGTAATATGGACAGTTTAAAAATAGCATGGAGAATGGGTTGGTCGGCATGTCATCAGAGATGCAAAAGAAGCGATTGCCCATTTATTTCCAGAACATTAGAAGCAGATAGTTGGAATGCTGGATTTAGTTCCGCCTTAATGAATGAACCTCTAAAATATTTATGATAATAAACGCCGCACTTCTCCTATTCCTGGGATTTCTTTTTATTATTAACCGTGTAGAATGGCTGATTCTAAAAGCTAGAGCCCCATTTATTGCAGACGTTTTATTCGCTATTGGAGCGACCACTTTAGCTTTCGGCCTTAAACTTCTTTATGCTTCTTAACAGAAAAGAAAAACAGATCTTAATCGCCGAAGCTTGTGGCTATAAGAAGGGAAAAGCTAATGTCAATCTAGATTATTCCTCCGCCGATGGATTTTGGCATGAAGGGAGATTCTATATCGGCACAACTCATTTGCCAGATTATTTCGGCAGTTTAGACGTTATGCACAAGGTTGAAAAGCTAATCCCAGAAGATAAATTCGGGGATTATAAATCTATGCTTGAATGGGTAATGTATCTCGGTCATTTCAGTCCGGAGTATCGCGTTAATAGGTTAATTCATGCTACTGCCGCCGACAAAGCCGAGGCTTTTGGGCGAGCGTTAAGACTTTGGTAATATGAAATTCGAAGTAACTGAATATCACATCTGTATTCCTTTATCTGCAAAGCAGTGGAATAAATTATCTAAAATTGATGATATCAAAAGAAAAGATTGGCCAGAGAAATATGAGGAAATGGAGAAGGTTATAGATCAAGAGGGAGGTTATGGTATCAATTTCAATGGACATTTTGGCCGGAATTTCTTCTTTCGTGTAGAAAATCTCGAAGATGCCGCCAAAGTTACTGCTAAACTCGAAGAAATTTTAGGAAAATAATATGGAAAACGTAACAATCACAAAAGAGCAATACGAAGAACTCTTAGAGAGAAGTGAAATTCTCTCAGCATTAGAGGCTGGGGGAGTGGATAATTGGGAATGGTATGGGCAGTCTCTAAAAGATTATTTTGGGGAAGAGGAATGAAGCTGTGCGATACTCTAGTATGCTGGACGCCGAAAAACAATACGCATATATTAACTTAGAAGCATTCAAATGCAAAAGCCTATAAGAGGAGTCCTTGATTTTCAAACCTCTGCCAGATAGTTGACTATTCGCTTAAAGAATAGCTAAAGGAAAATCTGCCGGTGGAATCCCGGCCTAAGTTAAGCATTAAGTGTAATATTTTATGATTCAGCGGCGTTGACAGTGAAACGCGGGTAATATGCTCCCTTACAGCATCCCCCTAGAAATAGGGGACATATATTGGGTTATTCCAAAGCGGCAATACCGAGGCCGCAACTGAAATCGGTAAGTCGGTGCGATTCCGACCTGAGTCAACATTAAGTGTGTGGCGGAATATTAAGACGCTGCGAAGTTTATAAGCAAGTCATGGAAAGGCGCTAGGTGGGTCAAAGAATAAAGTTGAGAAATCTTAATCGCCGTGAGAAGCGAACGTGCCTAGTAGCCCATGCGAAATATGGTCAAAACCTCATCCCGTCAGGGTTAAGTTTACTGGTTCATTGCAGGTGAAAATCCTGTCGCACTTAATCATTATTTCAATTATGAATGACAAAAAAGATGATGGCGGGCCTGCTTTTCCCGTCTTAACAAATGGTAGAGATGCTTGGGGAAAACCTATTATGGATTTACGTGCTCCCGGAATGTCTCTCCGGGATTGGTTCGCGGGGCAAACTATTGCGACTATGGCATTCGCGAATTCTCCTTCGATGGCGGCTGAATTGGCTTATAAATTAGCGGACGAAATGATCAGAGCCAGAATTAAACCATGAAAATTATTACCATTACACTTGCGCTTCTATTATCCTCCTGTGGATGCGGCCTAAAAGACCGAACGATAGGAAAACCACAAAAGCCGACTCTTGAGGCAGAAAAATCTAATTAGTTATGACTCTTCAACACGGAACAGAAGCCGAACATCGGGACGTTTTAGAAAGAGCTAAAAGAGATAAGCTTTCTTACGTTTGGTCCGGCGATCTTAGAAGTGCTTTTCTAAGAGAAAATCTAAACTACGGAGAATTTCTCGGACTTCTCGAAACGACTTACGTTGAGGATCGTCAGGAAAGCGGATATCTAATTTCATGGAAATAGAATTGTCTTGTTCAGAAGGTTGGGAAGACTATATCCCAGATGAGACGGAAGTGTTGGAATTGGAATTGATGCTCCAGGTCCAGAAAGAATGCCCTCATCTTTCGTTCTCCGAAGAGGATGGATGTTTAGATTGCGGTTACGATGCTAAATAATTTAAAGTATGTCTCCAGAAGAATCATTAAAATCATTGCGCCGCGCAGTTAAAATTGTCGGCAAAGTTGAGGATGACAATTTTTATCCCTCTCTTCCTTACTATACTGTTGGAAGATGGCTAAGATTGGTAGAGCGCGGCGCTGAATTTAAAGTTAGCGGAACAAGATATAGTCCTAAAATTACTTGGGACTTGGAAGAGGAAATCGAAAAGGTGCCGAAACAGTAAGCCATTCACAAAATTTCTAGAATTCAGAAGCTACAAAGACCGGATCATACTTCCCCATATCCTTAATAATATAAGGTGTGTAGCCAGCATTTTGTATTTCTTTCAACTTTATCCTGTCTCGGTTTTGGATTTGGAGCAAACTTCGGGACTTCGATATTTGAGAATAGTGCCATTTACCGTTCCATAAAACGGCGACTTTCTTTTCAGGAATGATTACATCGGCATCCCATCCGTTAAAGATTGGCTTGTTCGTTTCGATGGAGAATTTCTGAGAACATAGTTCTGCAAAAAACATCTCATTTCTAGAGCGTCGAGTTTGTGATTGTATTTCGGCTGATTTGCAACCGGCCTTTTGAAAAGCAATTTTACAGCACTCTGTAGAGCAGTATTTCGCTATACCTTGGCGAGTAAATAATTCAAGACAGTTTCCGCACTCTATAACTGCTTGCTTTAGTTTTTTAGGTTTAGGAGGGCATTTCTTTCTAGTTTTATAAATTCTTGTTGAATTTCTAATTTGATTATTGAATATTGCAGCACAGGTTTGAGAGCAAAAAGTATTCTTACAACGATAATCTTTACTTCCCTCATAATGAGATTTACAGTGAAAGCAAGTTTGTGATCCCAATAATACTCGACTCCCCAAATTAGTGCAGTTTCTAGAGCAGAAAAATTTAGGTTTATTAGTCCTTTTAAAGCTAATATAAAGACATTTGTAGGTTTTAAAGAAGGGACTGGAGCAGTAGTGACAGTGAAGCTCCACAGCTTCATTAAATTTCATAGGAGGCAAGTCCTTAAATTCTTCAAACGTCATATTGTTGGATAGCTTTTTCGATAATTGTTGACATTTTCAGACCGGTTTTCTTTGCGATGTCTCTCAATTTTTTATCTGTCTCAGGTGAGAGCGTGTAGTTTCGTCTAATTTTCATACTTCATTATACACACGATTGAAGATTTTTTGAGAAAAAAGTTGACATTTTTGAAGTATGGTGTAAGGTAACGTTGCAGGATATAGTTCTAGTGAACTGACGAGTCTCATAATCTCGGATAGGGCGGGAGCGTAACCCCCTCCTGCTACATTTTTTAATTCGCTATTAAGCTAACTTAGTAGAAGCTTCCGTTTGAAATTCGGAAAGACTTGGGGCGGAACCAAGAATAGCGGCCATTCTCATTTTATGCAATATCTAGTCGAATTTCAGCACGATTCAAAGTTCTTAGGGATTCATGGAATGATAGGAATGCTTTTAGTTAAAGCCTCTTCTTTCGAAGAAGCTTGCTCTAAAGTAAAAACATTTTCTGTTGAAATGACAAATTCAGCTACTGGGTATAAATGGAATGAAAGTTTCAGGAATGCCAGGAACTTTGTCAATTTGACAGTTGAATAAACATGACCTAGTAGTTTAATAGTAGAACCTCTCACTTTCACTGAGAAGACCACGGAGCGTAACCGTGTTAGGTCGCCAGTTTTTTATTCCCATTTAGTGTCAAAGCAGCAGCGCCGGGTTGTTACCCCGGAAGAAAAGGTGCGAGTCCTTTAGTGGGAGCATTTAAATAAACGAGGGACTATGGCTTAATTGGCAAAGCGCCGCTTTTACATAGCGGATATTCTAGGTTCGAGTCCTAGTGGTCCTACCATTTTCTAAAAAGAGTATTTGAAGGAGGTTGGCTTAGGAGCAGCAATCCTTTAAAAAGTGATGATCTAAACTGGTCGGGGCGTTCCTGCTAATTAGTGTAATATGATTAGTGGCAAAAAGCCTTTTTGTCGAATATACACATTTGCAAGTCTTTGGCGTAATAGCATACTTTGAATACTCTTTTTAGAAAATCCAAAACTGGTTGACTTTCAAAAATCAACCTTTTTTAAAAAAAACACTTGACTTCTTAAAAGTTTGGTGTATATATTAGACACACAGATTCTTAGCTAAGCGGTATAGCAATCCATTGATAATGGATAGGTCGGTGGTTCGATCCCACCAGGATCTACATTTAGTTTCAGAAAACTATCAAGATTATTTATCTCAGCTTTTCTGCAAATTAATAGCTTGTTTGGAAAAGCATCCCATTTCACTTTATCTCTTGGAATTTCATATCCTTTAACTTCTATATAGAGATCTAGATCTGGAAGATAGAAATCTGGGTAATATTTTCTAATCTTGCCCTCAAAACAATATCTGAAATATTTAGTATTTTTAATCCATTCTATGTTGCGATGGTTTAAAAATTCTGCCAATTTCAACTCCCAACTGCCTTGCAAAAGAAATTCTACAGATTTATTGTTTGCATATTTAATCTTTTTGCATCTTCCAGCCCGATCTTTTAAACCACCAAATTTTCTTTGTTTTTCTCTGAATTCTGCTGTTTTAAATATTTCATAATCATATTTTCCAGAATCGTGGGCCAGTTTCATAGATGAGGATTTATTTCTTGATGTGAATAAATTATTCTTTTTAGCTTGAGATAGTAGGTATAGGGATAGTTTATATTTCAGGGTTAATTCGCTCCAAGTCATACCAGCGTCATGATCCTCTTGGATATTTTTCCAGTCATAATCTAAAACTTTTGGAGTTCTATTCTTACCCTTTCCCTTATTCCCTAAAGAAGGCTTAGTTTTTAAGTTTAATTTTTTTAACCAGTATGATACGGTAGTTTGGCTCAGGTTCATCTTTTCAGCAATTTGACGAGTGCTAAACCCCTCATTCACAAATTTTTCCATTACTTCTTTTTTCATTCTGAATTATAATACACTAATACTCTAGTAGTGAACTATAATTTTTTATAAAAAAAACACTTGACTTTTTCAAAAAGTAGTGTAGAGTTCAATTACCGCGCAGTAGCTCAATCTGGTAGAGCGCCGATATCGTTAAAGTCGGAGGTTAGAGGTTCAAATCCTATTTTGCGCGACCATTTGCGATATTCGTATATTAGATTGAATATGGGAGTTTTCCAAACTTCGGAGAAGGGGGCGGAACCCTTATGTCGCACCATGAATAAGGAAATTACAAATAGAGGATTCGGACTTTACCGGTTTCAGGCCCGCAGAGGGGAATCTTGCTCTCTCCAAAAATCTTCGCTCGCTACGGAAGATTGCATTTGGCTAGGGCACGATAATATGGATATGCGAGTTTTTATTCCTTATGCTCCTCAAGCTTGGCATCCAATTTCAGAGGACGAATTAAAACAAAGATTTAATGCCCAGGATGTATTGACGAATACTCGCATGGAATTGACTCGGGAACAGGTTAAGGATCTTATCCCAATCCTCCAGAAATTTGTTGATACTGGAGATATTTAAAACCATCCCCTACAAGCTTTAAAGTGAAGCACGCAGCTTTTAACTGCGAGAAGAAGGAGCGTTACCTTCGTGGGGGACCATATCCCCGAATGCCTCTTCCCGAAACAAGTAGTCTCTCAAAGCTAGTTGGGCGAAATCGGGTAAAGCACAATTTTCGGGGATTCTATTTTATGATAACGAGTGATCATTATAAAAATTCAAAGGGCGAGCAGGTTGATTTCGAATTGCAAGTTTTCACCAGGCCGAATCTAAGAGATGGGCGAGGCGAAATGTTTGTATATATTGGAAAGCAACACCTTTCTAAAATGTTTGATGAGTGTGCCGTCGATAATACTGTAGAGGACATTCATTTGGAATATCCGGAACGCTGGTGTAATATTTTGGAGTTGAGAGCAATTCCAGAAAGAATGCTTGTAGTATTTCCTAATCTGAAAAAGGTCACTATCAAAACTCATAGCGTTTATATTATCCAATGTGTTCACTCCCCTCATGTGCGGATTTATGATGATGATAAAAAGTATATCTATCAAGAGGGAAACGGGAAATCTAAAGATTTGTCTGTGAGATTTTGTGATCTACCAGACGAGTTTAAAGGCCTTATGGTTCTATGAGGATCGCCTGTATTGGAAGCCGGGACATCTCAGATGAAACCGAAAAACTCCTAATCGAAATTGGAAAATTCATAGCCTTTAAAGATTGGACTATAGTTTCCGGAAACGCTTTGGGGAGTGATGCTTCTTACGCAAAAGGCGCGAATCTTGTTGACCCAACAAAAGTCTGGCTTCATCTTCCCTGGCCATCTTACAATTCAGGTTTGATTGTTCGAGGGAATGTTATTCGGCCCCATAATCCTCAAGATAGTATCTTAGCTGAAAAACATCACCCAGCTTATCCTAATTTAAGCCAGGGTGTTAAGAAGTTAATGGATAGAAATGCGGGAATTCTTTTAGATTCTGACGCAGTTCTCGCGGTTTTAAACCCTAAGAAAATGGGTGGCGGCGGGACTGGTCACGGATGGAGAATCGCAGGAGCTTTAGGAATTCCTCGACTAGATTTAAACGGTCAAAAGTTAGAGGATGTTTTCGAATTTTTAGAAAAGTATGAAAAAACTATTAGTAAAAGGTAGGTGTGATTGGGCGGATGAATTCGATTGCGAATTTTTAGGCTTATTCACAGAAGATAATTGGAATTCTATAGTCAAATATACTAAAGAGGGCTTTGAAAAACATGATGGAGAGGAAGTTAGTGTTTATTTCGGCTCAAACGAATATATCGAAATCGACTCTTATAAACAATGGCTATCCTGCTTCACAGTAGTCGAGATTCCAGATAGTATGTATGAAAAGCTGTTAGAAGTTTTCCCAAGTCCTTTTGGGGTGGGAAGACAGCTTTTTGGAGTTGCTTCACGTTTTTAAAATTATGCAAAAACTATTGGTAGTAGGTAGCTGCGATTTCGCAGATGAATTCGATTGTGAATTTCTCAAACTATTCACTCAGGAAGAGTGGGACGCTTTGAATAGCGCGGTTAAAGAGAAGTTCAAAGGGCATAAACCTGTTGAAATTTGCTTCGGAACAAATGAGTTTCTTACCATTCGTGATTACGATGATTGGAGAAGCTGCTTTACTGTGGAGGAAATCAGCGATTCAACTTACAATGAACTTTCTGGAATATTTGTAGTGGAGTTTGGAACGGGATCGGGAATTTTCGATATTCTTGCTTACTTGTTACGTTATTAAAAAAACTTCTTGACTTTTTAAAAAAGTGGTGTATATAATACACAGGTCGCTTTAGCCCAACGGCAGAGGCAATTGATTTAGGATCAATTTAGTGAGAGTTCGAATCTCTTGAGCGGCACCATTTAAAATATCACTTGACATTTTAAAAGCATAGTGTAGTATATCAATGGCTAGATTGCCTGCTTTGGGAGCAGGTGGCTGTGGGTTCGAGTCCCGCCTACGCTACCATTTTAAATTCTATGGGCTGTAACTGGATTTTGGTATCAAGTTTAAGTCTATTCAACATAAGCCGCGAATTCTCAGTTGGTCGCGTTAAATAACCTGAGAAAAAAGTATTGATGAAATTAACGATACCCTCGACGCTGTGATGAGCAACGCCGATGAAATTCTCGATGGTGCTGGCGTTTACGCTTAACTAAAGAGCTGAATAAACAGTAAATTCGTTTTCTTGTTCGTAAGATAAGATGGTGGACGGTGCGGATAGCCGCGCCCCTTTCAAGCAATTGAATAGTTGCAGGAGTGATAAAACCTGATAGTTTGTCCGTAAAGAAAAACGGAAAAAGCTTATAAACTTGGATAGGTTTGGTTTGATAAAATGGGGTTCGACTCCCCAACAGTCCACCATTAGAGATCTTAAAAAAAGATCTTGACTTCATAAAAAAATAGACTATATATCTCTATGTTCATCGACATCCGGAAAAAAATGCAGGCCAAATTCGAGGAGATCTCCAAGACTGGAGTTCTTTTCCAAGTGGAAATTGATAAGGATAAAATCTGGGAAACTTATCTCGGAGCTTTTCCAGAGCAATACCGACAAACCAATAACTGTAATTGTTGCAAATCATTCCTCCGCCAATTCGCGGGGATTGTTGGTTTGAAAAACAATGAGATGATTACACTGTGGGATTTTGAGGCAGAAGATGAAGAATATAATGATGCTATTGCCGCGCTGAGAGCATACATTCGCTCCCTCCCAATTTCCGGGATTTTCGTTAATACGTTCAAGAAGTGCGGAACTGATAAGACTCCAGATTCAGCGAGAAACCTTATCTGGAATCACTTCTATTTCGAGTTGCCGCAGTCTTTCGTTAAGCCAAATGTCGGACCTCTTATCGGAGATGCCAGAGCAAATAAGGACGTTCTTAAGCGTTCTCTTGATGAAATCACTGATGATGCAGTCGATACTACTGTTGAACTGATTAATCAGGGATCAATTTATCGTGGGAATGAATTTCTTGGGCTTGTTCAGGAATTCCGCAAGGTTAAAGCTGAATACAAGAAAGTAAAGGCAAAGCAAAAGGATAATTTCTGTTGGGCTAAATCAACTACTCTTTCGGCGGCGATTTGTCGAATCAATAATAGCGCGATTGGAACGCTACTTGGAGATTTGAGCACAAGCGAAGATATTAATGTCGCAGTTGCCAAGTTTGAAAGAGTCGTCGCTCCAACAAATTATAAGCGCACAACTTCAATCGCAACCCCTAAAATGATTGAGGATGCGAAGAAGAGACTTAAAGAACTCGGTCTAATTGAGTCTTTGAGTCGCCGAGTCTTGTCTGATGCAGATCTTACCGCGAACAATACTCTTTTCGTTCATCGTAAGAAAGGCGGCGCTCTACTTGACGTATTTGATGAGCTAAAGAAAGACGTAACTGTCAATCCGAAGACTCTATCAAAAGTTGAGGAAGTCTCTATTCAGGATTTCGTGGAAAAGATTCTGCCTACGGCTAAATCTGTCAGCGTTCTTCTCGAAAATTCTCATCTGAGTAATTTCACCACGCTTATTGGACCTCAAAATGATAGCGATAAAAAGCTATTTAAGTGGAACAATAATTTCTCCTGGTCATTCACCGGAGGAGTTGCTGACTCTATTAAAGAAAGGGTTAAAGAGGCTGGTGGTAATGTCGATGGAATTCTGCGAGTTTCCCTATCTTGGGATAATACGGATGACTTAGATTTGCACGTTGTTGAGCCAGGCGGAAAATATCGAATCTATTACTCTAATCGTGGGGTGAAATCTCCTAGCGGCGGAACTCTCGATATTGATGCCAATGGACTTAGCGGAATGAGAGACGATCCTGTAGAGAATATTTACTGGATTAATCCTCCTACGATTGGCGGCGAATTTGAAATCATTGTAAACCAATACAGTAAACGCTCTGCGGGCAACCAAGGATTTACTGTCCAGGTTGAATATGATGGAGAAACTTACCACTTCTCTAAGGATTCTAATGGGACTTCCGGAACGAATCATAAGATTGCAAAATTCACCTATACCAAATCAGGTGGATTCTCAATCTCTGGAGCAGACGCGACCCCTGCGAAATATCAATCTAAGGAAAAATGGGGACTTTCAACGGGACAATTCCATAAAGTTAGAGCGATCACTCTATCTCCTAATCATTGGGAAACTAATGTTGGGAATAAGATTTATCTCTTCTTCCTTGAAGGATGCGTTTCTGATGAGAAACCTCGCGGATTCTATAACGAATTCCTTACAGAAGATCTAATGAAAGATCGAAAGGTCTTTGAACTTCTTGCCGGGAAAATTGAAGTAGAACCAACTACCCAGGAACTCTCGGGTCTTGGATTCTCCGAAACATTGAGAAATCATATCTATGTAGAAGTAGAAAGCAAATTCAAAAGAACTATCAAAGTAAAATTCTAACATGAGCACAGAAAACAACACATTGTTTATTACGGCAAGCCGTAAAAAGTTTCGTTTCGAGACAGCTAAAGGACTTCTCTCCGCAGAAGATCTTTGGGATCTCAATCTTAACTCTCTTGATGCTATCGCAGTAGCCCTGGATGATAAGATCCAGAAACTTGGACGAAAGTCTTTTGTGGCTAAACGCGCAGCCTCCACAAGCGATCTAAATGATCAACTTGAGATTCTCAAGTTTGTGATCGGGACTAAGATTGCCGAAGACGAGCAAAAGAAAGTCAAGGCTGATAAGGAAAGTCAAAAGGCATTCCTTAACACCCTTCTTGAGAAGAAAAAGACTGAGCAAATGGAAGGTCTGTCTGTTGAAGAAATTCAAAAGCAGCTTGCTAGTCTTCAAGACTAATAACAGAGAATCTGGCGCAATTGGGCGCAAATCTTGTTCGACTCAGGACAGATTCTTCATGACATTGACAGATCATTTTGCTAAAGATGCCGGGGTTTTAACGTCTCCCCCAGAGTTTCCGTCCGTTTATACTAGCGTTCCAGATGGTAAATATATTACTATTTGCTCCGGATCGTTTTCACCTTCAAGAATCTATGATTGGTATAAAAAAGCAATAGATTTGCTGCCAGTTTCTGTCTTGGAAGAGTATAAATTCGTCCAAATTGGAGATTCTGCGGATTATCCTATTCATGGGGCAGTTGATCTTAGGGGCAGGCTGGATATTCGACAAATTACTTATGTTATTGAGAGGGCATCTCTTCATATAGGAAATGATCATGTTTGTGTTCATATCGCTGGATGCAAAAATATTCCATTTGTCGGACTTTGCGCCGTGACAAATAAATCAGCATTCCTTCCCAAATACAAGGGCAAATTTCTTTGTCTTGAGCCGGTAAGGGATAGTAAACCATCTTATGCCGCAGAAGAAACCCCTAAAAGCATAAATCTAATCTGTCCCGAAGATGTTACTGAGAGTATTTGTCAACTTCTTAATGTTGAGTATTCTAAGCCGATTAAAACTCTAAAAATCGGGCCATCTTTCAATGAGGAAAGATTGGATGTAATTACAGATTTCCCTGTCGCTCCTAAACTCTTGGACGGAAGAAATCTTGTTTGCCGCTTTGATTTGAGCCCAAATCCCCAGGCCTTAACTCATTTTTATACTTTCTACGGTGGTCCTCTCTTCACAGATAGGCCAATAGATATCAAGATCATTGAGGCTTTCCAGAGCAAAATTCCGCATATTTGCTATTTCCTGGATGGAAATTACTCAAAAGATTTTATTCACTTCCTCCACGTTTCCGGACTTCCTTACGATCTGATCTCTTTTAAAACTGGAGACAATCTTGGGAAGTTGAAACTCGACCTTTTTGATTATAATCAAATCAAGACTCCTGTCGTTCATGATATCGAAAATATCACGGCAGAAACAAGAATAGATACAAATCGTTTGTTTTTAAGCCAGGGCCGATTCTATTCATCTATTTGGCATTGGCGCAACGGAATAGTTTCTGGACCAGATAATTGTGTCGGAAATCCAGAAGACAGAGAACTCCAGGAGTCGTGGAACAATTTTCATTTCTATGAAAACCACTTGACAAATCAAAATTAGATGATACTATAACATATGGAAGAGAAAATCAAAAAGACAAGGGCGAAGAAAGAGGAAGCTCCAAAGGAATCTATCAGGGATTCTCGCGGACTTGTAAAGGGTGTAGATTACGTATTTGATGCTAACGGCTTTGTCGATTGGCGCGCAATGGTCAATCCTAAGTTTGTCGTTCTGAATAAGCAGAGCGCCGCACGAAAAGGCGTTGACATTAAAACAATTACAGAAGACGAAAAGGCTAAATATCTCGCAGAGTGGGGAGATGAATCGAAGCTAATTCTTCTTGCTGGATTCCGAGAACTTCTTAAATTGAGAGGGGCTACTAATGTATCCTATACTGTCGAAAGATCTGATGGGGTCGTAATCGCCTCCTGTTATATCTCATTCAAGCCAAATTATGAAACTGGTATGGAATGTTACGGTTATTCCGGGGTCGCCAGCGCATCTCGTTCTAATGTTGATGGTGCTTATGCGGAAGCTTTGGAAGCGATTGCTTGCAATAGGGCTTTTTGTCGCACGGTAAGGGAAGCCCTTAATATCTATGTCGTAGCAGAAGAGGAAGTTAATCCCCTTGAAGAAGTAAAGATTAATAGTCCGATTAAAGCTCTTAAAGCTCTTGAAGAAAAGTGTCGCGACAAAGGAATCGGATTTGATAGTGTTTTGACTTTCCTTGAAGGAATGGGGCATACGAATCCAGAGTGGGTTTCTTTCGCATCTCTTCCTCCTAGTGTAGCTTTTGACGCTATGCAATTCGCCGCATCTCATGGATGAAAACACTGATTTAGCAAAATATCTATCAAAGCCTTCTCTGGAGCTTCAAAATAGAATTGTTATTGATAACACAGGCCTTGTCCATAGTGTTATTGAGAGAAAATTCTCCTCTTCTCTTTATAAAGAAGATTTGAGGCAGGAGGGTCTGATCGCTCTTTCTAATTGCATCCCGAAATATGAAGAGACTAAAGGAGCCTTTTCTACTTTCGCGACACGATGCATTACGAATCGTTTGATTAATTTTGTTACCCGCGACCTTCCAAAAGGAGCGGTAAGTATAATAACTAACGAATCAACAAGTGCAGATCTTTCAAGTGAGATCTGGGAGCATGTTTTGCAAAATCTTACTCCTCTCGAAAAAGAGGAACTATCTGTTTACTTAAAAAGTGGGTCTAAACGCGGAAGATATCCGCGAATTGTCCAAAAAGTAAAACAAATTATAAAGAGTATAGAGTAGGAATTTCTTTATAGAATTCCACAATCTCCAAAGGCTTAGAAGTTCCAGTGAGCCAGTCCTTCCCATAGTTAGGAGGCCCCTCATTGCAGATCATATAAGCTATGTCTTTATATCCTGCTAAGATCGCCGCCGTGACATGTTCATGAGGCCTTAATATGCAATTACCAGGAGTCATTCCAATTGGGAAACCAAGAATGCCTCCTTCATTTCTAAAAAAATTGGTCAAGTCGCTGATTTCTTTTAGTTTTCTGAATGCCTCGCCCTCTCCATGTTTTTCAATGAGAAATTCGGGCATTCCACGATAAGCCATAATCCAAATCGCAATATTATAATACTCAGTTTCCAACAGAGATTTTAGAGAAATCACACCTTCCATTATGATTATTACACCAGAACGGAATGAAGTCGTCAAAAGCGGCGAAATTCAAGAAAGTAAATTTACAATTAAAGCTTCGGCGCAAGCTTTTAAGATTTTGTCGGATTCTATTTATTCCGATAAAGTTGGGGCCGTGATTCGCGAATTATCATGTAATGCGTGGGACGCTCATGTCGATGCAAAAAAAACAGACGAAGCTTTCGTAGTTCACGCCCCAAATTATTTAGAGCCATGGTTTTCAATCCGAGATTATGGATATGGAATCTCTCATGAGTTCATGATGAACGGCTATACTGTCGTTTTTGAATCTACAAAAAATGATACTGATGAGCAAATTGGAGGATTCGGGATGGGAAGACTTTCAGCTTTCTCTTATACTGATTCCTACTCTGTCGTATCTATTTATAAAGGCGTAAAGAGAAATTATGCGGCTTTTAAAGAGCAAGGCTTACCCGCCGTCACCCTCCTAAATGAGGAGAAGACTGATGAACCAGACGGATTTGAAGTCTCAATTGCCGTAGATCCTAAAGATTTCAATGATTTTCACCAGAAGATCAATCGCTTTTTCCAGTATGTCGATTCCCCTTATAAGGTTACGGGAATGCCATTCGAAATAAGCAAGAAACAGATTCTTTTACAGGGAAAAAGCGGATGGAGAAAATGCAGCGAAGGCAAACAATCTTACGCAAAGATGGGATTAGTTTGGTATCCTATCAATAACTATTCCGTTAATCATCCCCTGCTAAATTCAGGCCTTGTTATTGATTTCGCTATTGGAGAACTTGAAATCACTCCATCCAGAGAAGCTCTATCCTATACCGCATCCACGATCCAAAGAATTAAGGATAAGTTTCCCGTAATCCAAAAGGAAATCCAGGAAGTATTTCAGGCTAAATTAGATTCGGCGGCTACTATTTGGGATGCTAAGTTAATGTTTTCCGAATTCGGAAGCGATGATCTTTATGGGTCACTGTTTTCTTTCTGTGAAAATGCTCTCTCTTATAAGGGGGATAAAATGACCAAATTTTTTGCCTTTACAACTGGAGGGTTGGAATGTTATAGATACCAGAAGCATTGGAGTAGAAAGCAAGTTTATAGCAGCGATTCTACTTATGTCGGGGATAGTAGAAAACTTTATGTTTCTGACGAATTCGAGTATTGCTATGATGATGACCCTCCTAAGAAAGGTCTTATCCTTAAGGAGTATTTCGGAACTGTTAGCCATCCAAAGAAACTTTACCTCCTAAAAGGAGATATCGCTGAACTTGACAAGGTTCTTGAGGGGCACCCTCCTTTCAAAAAATTGAGTGAGTATCCATATACTCCTCCAGAAAGAAGAGAGCGAAGGAAAAATCCCCTCGCTGGACTAAGAGTTCTTGAATTGTCTGGTCTCCAATGGAAGAGTCCTGGAGAATTTGATTGGGTAGATAAACAGTATTTTGTGTCTTGCCCAAAGAAAGACGCGAAATATCTCCTACCGACTCTTATGAGTCGAACGGATGATCTAAAATTCCTTAAAAAGGACATTCCGCGAGTTTTCTGGATTCCAGAATGTTCTGTTAAGAAAGTTTCTCATTGGGAACAGTTTATTCCTTGGGCGGAAAAGGAGGTGAAGGATTGGATTGACCTAATAGTCTCAACTATCGTTATCCAGGAGTTACCGGAAGATAAAGATTTCCTGTTCAAACTAAAAAAATTCTACAGTTTCGGCGAAACGATTCCAGTGTCTTTACAGAATCTCGTTGATTCTATGAAAAAAGTTCTTGACAATTTACCGAATCCGAGTATAGTAAACTTTGTAGAGAGCCGTGGTCAGACGATTCCAAGGGATAAAACTCTACAAGATGTTGCGAATAAATTCTTCGATGAAAATCCATTTCTAAAAGTGATAAAAGATCACGTTTTCGGAACGATTCCAGAAGAGCACGAAAAAATAATTAAAAGCCTAATCAAATGAGATATATCATTTCACAAAATAAAACAATCCAAGCCTTTGTTGGCGGGAAATCTTTCGCTATTGATACAAGCGCCCCTTACTATGATAAGATCAAGGAGGCTGTCAATAATGGAGATGACGAAATGTTCTTGAGATACGCAGATATTAGCACATCTGTAGCAAAATCAAGTGATAGCAAAATCTCTTTTGATGGAGGAGCCCTCCGTTATAATGGCGCGCTAATTGACAATTCCCTATCTCGCCGCATTGTGGATTTCGTTCGCAATGGATTTAAGTGTTATCCTCTTATTAAGTTTCTCGAAAACTGCTATGAGAATCCAAATCCAACAGTAATTGATCGCCTCTATGATTTCATGGAGAATAACTGCATCATGATTGATGCTGATGGATATGTCGTTGGATATAAGAAAGTTAGAGATGATGGGTATGATTATTACTCTGGCACAGTTCTTTATGAAATTGGTGCCGTAGTCGATATGGATCGTGAAAAGTGCGATCTTGATTCTCGTAGGACTTGTTCTTATGGACTCCATATTGGATCTAAACACTATGCTCAAAATGTTTGGCATAGTGGCGAAGGTAAAGTTCTAATTCTAAGAACTCACCCTAAAGATGTAACTGCAATTCCAGAAGAAGCGGGCGCTCATAAATTGAGAAGCTGTCGCGTTGAAGTTCTTGCTGAATATAAAGGAGAAGAACCTTCGCCGGTTTATTATCCCCCTAATTATAAGGAGCCAGTGCCTTATGAAGTAGAAGATCCAGGTGAAGATGAAATTGAACCTTATGAAGATGAAGTTTATGACGGAATTTGCACTTGTTCTGATTGCTGCCCTGATGTCTGCGACGATTATTACGCCCCATCTTATAAGGTTGAATCAATTAATGTCGTCGGGACAGGCCCAAAACTGAAAGTTCCGGTAAGAGATTCTTTCGGACGTTTTATCTCTCCTAATCCTAAGCCTTTTGCTCCTAAAAGAGATAGCAGCGGGCGATTCTCTAAAAAATAAATATGGTAACATTAGTAATCTCAGACGTTCACAATCGCATTGACGTAGTTGATAAAATCATTAAGGCTAATCCCGATGTTGATAAGATCATAAGTCTCGGCGATTGGTGGGATTCTTTTGGGGACACTATTGAGGATGCTGAGAAGACTGCTAAATATCTACTAAACTTGTCCCAGGACAAGCGGTTTATTTGGATAGCGGGCAATCATGACTTGCCTTATTTATTCCCCGATAATCTTTACATAAGATGCTCTGGTGGCTCAAGAGATAAGACTCAGGCAATTCAGAAAGTATTCAAAGGAAGGACTCCCAAATTTTGCTTGCATCATTTCGATGAACATTTCCTTTATTCTCATGCCGGACTTCATCCCTCTTTCTTGCCTTATGATGGATTCTCTCCTGAGTGGCTGGATAGTAGAACCAGGTTCGCTTTAATTAGACTCGCCGATAATGAGCCAGATGATCTAGTTTTAGCTGGACGCTCAAGGGGAGGATTTCTCCCTTATGGCGGAATAACTTGGCTTGATCATTACGAGTTTGCTCCCATAGAGAATCTCAATCAGATTTATGGGCATACTCGGGACTATGAGCCGAGACAAACCCTTTCCAAATCTAGTGTCAATTGGTGCTTAGATACTAACAATAATCACTATGCTTTGGTAACAAATGGAAAAATAGAGATAAAAGAATATGGAAAAATATAAAACGGTAGCGGAAGCCCGCAAAGCGGGAGTTAAAGTAAGAGTGGGTCATTTCAGACTTCCTCTAGTTTTCGGAAGAGTAGATAATTGGAAAGATTTAGATGACATAGTTATGCTCCAAGGAGATGTCGGCTTTGAATTTCGGGGTCAGTCTTCCAAGGGCGGAAAAACTGTGGTCGAAATTTCTTTCGAAAATAAAGACGCATTTGGAGTATCATACTGCTCTCCTAAAGATAACTATAACAGAAAGATCGGTGTAGAAATAGCCCTTGAAAGGGCGATAGAGGCGTGGAACTCCTAATCGGAATTTTTTTAGCCATTTACTTAATAATCAGAGACGGCGCAACTTAATATGCTTACAACCTCAGAAAACCCAGACATTAATTACCTAGCCCAAATTGTTCGGCTAGAAACAGTCATTAAACACCCAAATGCTGATAAGCTCCAGCTTACAACCGTTTGTGGCGCGGAAGTCGTGACTGGACTCCAGGCTAAAGAGGGAGATCTTTATGTTTATTTCCCTATTGAATGCCAAATAGATCACAAATACCTTTGCTGGTCTAATAGCTACTCTGATTCTGCCCGCAATCAAGATCCTATGAAAAAGGGATTCTTCCACAAGCAGGGCCGAGTTAAAATGGTTAAACTCCGCGAGAAGTATTCAAATGGATATATCGTTCCGGCTTCTGATCTTGAACATTATATCAAAGAATTCTACGGCAAGACTTACAATATTAATATTGGGTCAGTCGGAAAATCTTTCGATACGGTAGCCGGGGACCGATTTGTCAAAAAGTTTGTCCGTAATGTTCCAACCCAGTCCTCTGGTAATAAGAAGTCTAAAGGGAAGATTAAGAAATACGAAACCAAGATTGTCGAAGGCCAATTCGCATTCCATGAAGATACCCTGAATCTTCGAAAAGAAATCGCGAAAATTAAACCTAGCGATCATATCGTTATCGAGGAAAAGATTCACGGAAGTTCCTTTATCGTTTCTAAAGTTCTTATCAAGAAAAAGCTTTCTCTCATCAGCAAGATAGCTAGATTCTCCGGTGCGAAAGTCGAGGAAACTGAATACGGCAATCTTTTCGCGAGTAGAACCGTAATTAAGAATAGCCGAATTGATCCTTATGCTGAAAATTCGGGATTCTATGATAGCAATATTTGGAAAATTGTCAGCGATAGGATTTACCCTCATCTTGATAATGGAATTTCCCTCTATGGTGAAGTCTTCGGATTTACCCCAACTGGAAGTTATATCCAGCCTAAATATGATTACGGATGCCCGCCAAGAGAACTAAACTTCATTATCTATAAGGGAACTCTAACCCTTCCAGATGGCAAGGTTTACGTTATGTCTCAAGCTCAACTTGAGGCATATTGCGCGGAAAAGGGATTCTCAATGGCTCGAAAGTATTATGACGGAAAAGCGGAAGATCTTTTCCCGGACCTTAATACTCATGGCCATTGGCACCAAAATTTCTTAAAGGCTCTTGAGACAGAGTTTCTTGAAAAGAAATGTATCATTTGCAAAAATGATGTTTGGGCGGAGGGAATCGTAATTAAAAGACAAATTCCTTTTGTTTGGGACACTCTGAAACTAAAAAGTCTTAACTTTTTGGGTTATGAAACTTCAATGCTGGATTCAGATGAAGTTAGTGTCGATGAAGAGGAATCTGCTTCTAATGAAGATAGCGTCGAAGAAGGAACTAATTAAGTTCATAAAAAAACATGGCTTTGTCATGATCGGGGGAGCTAAGCATGAAAAATGGTCCAATGGATCATATACTCTGCTGCTCCCCCGAACTGATAAAGATTTTTCAAGAATGATGGCCCAAAGACTGATAAAGGAAGCGGGCCTTTGGGAAGAGTATCAAAAATAAAATGAGCAACTCACAAGATCATAACCAGGCTATTTCAGACCTGTATGCTAAACATAATGTTGGCCAGGATAGCGAATCCAAACTCTCATTTTGGAATACTAATTATCCTAGAAACATCTACGCAGAGATTAATCCGTCTCAAGAAAGGTTAATTCAAATTCACGAATTCTCTTATCTTGTAGATCAATTTCCATCTGATTTTGAAAGATACTAATGAAAACACTTATCTTCGGTTCTACTGCCGCGAAACATTGGTTTCCAGACTTCCGCGACCCTAAAGATCTCGATACACTTTCTCCAGAGTCCTTGATGGAAAAGGACCGGCAGAATTACTGGTATGGAGATTCATCTCAATGGGTTATCGACAATAATGTTGATGACCGGTTTGTGGATAAGGATACCCTCTATGCTATGAAAGCCGCCCATTTTAATTGGGATGTCCATTGGGACAAAACAGCATACGATATTCTGTTCTTTCAGAAAAAGGGACTTGTTTTAAAGCATGATCTCTATAAGATGTTTCTGAAAGATTTCAAGGCTTTTTATGGAGCGCGCTGGGCGTCTCTGAAAGATAAAACCTCAACCACTTTTTTCGAGGATGCTGTAATACGAAAATATGTCCATGATTCTATTCATGAAGCGGTCGCTTACTATGATGCTCCTCTTTATTTTCGGATTCTCAAAAATGAGACTTCGGTAGAATGTTCGCGGGAGAAATTTGAAGAACTTTCTCATTCCGACAAGTTAAAACTTGTTAGAGAAGAAATCTTTGTGACAGCCCTTGAAAGATATCTCGTTCCGAATAATATGAGATATTCGAAGCAAAGGGCTTATTATCAAAGCCTTAAAAAATTGACGACAACAATGTCATCAGGCTGGTTTTCTCTTTTTATTATTGAGAATTTTAGCCAATTAACAATGCATGAGGACGATTATGTCCAAAAATTCCTAGATAACGAAAATAAATTAATCTTATGTTAGAACAAGATGTAAAAGATGCTTTGGATGGACGATCTAATAGTCCTTGGTATGAAGGCAAGACGGTAGAAGATTCCGGATTCAAATTCTCATGCATTAAAGAGCATGGCGGATATGAGGGAGCCGGGGAAGAATACTGGATCGTAATTTCTGCTGAAAGAGAGGGCGAAGAATCAACTTTCTGGCGCATTGATGGCTTTTACGCCTCTCATTATGGATCTGAACTTGATTGGAGCACTCTCCACCAAGTCACGCCACGACCAAAAACAATTACCGTTTGGGAATAGTATGATAACAAAAGAAACTGTTGCAAATTGGCTTTTAACCTATCGGGATAATGATAGGGATGGAGTTTTCGCGAAAGACGGAAAAAGAGATTTACTTAGATATTGGGTAACGGATGATTGTTTCAGCGTTACTCTCTTAGATGACGAATATTACATCCTTAACTGGATTGAGAGTTATGGAGGGGAGGGTCAAGGAGACAATTGCGGAATTATATTTTCCGTGACAAGCCGCGACAATGTAAGTTATTGGAAAGTCCCAGGCTTTTATTCCTCGGATAATGGAGCTACTTATTATTGGGAGCAAGTCCATGAAGTTAGTAAAAAACTAAAAACAATTGAGGTCTGGGAATAATATGAGTTTGAAATGCGATTACATACTTGCTTAATATGAATGTAGAAACAATTAATAATTTCTTGGAGGCTATGAAAAAGTGATGAGGGAAAAAATCTTAGATTGGCTAACTGAGGAGCATTTGGAGCAATTGGCGACTTATAACGAAGGATATGTTTTTCAAGGACCACTTCTTGTTAAAAAAGTCAAACATGTTTGGTTATGCGATAATGAGAGGCAGGTAGTCTTCTCTTGCAAAGATGAGAATGACAATGAGAACTTCTGGGCTTTGGATGGATGGTATTCATCTAATTATGGAACAACTCTTTATAAGCACTCTCTTAAGAGAGTCCGCCCTAAAATCCTTCAAATCGTAGAATGGGAAGATTTTGAAGAAAACGCTTGACTTTTCAAAAAGATGAGGTAGTATAAGGAATGCTAGAGAGAAGGAGGAACGGAGGGGTGAGTCTGATGATGGGAGCTTCTCTCTGGCTACATTTTTTAAAACAATGAATAACATAACCCACGTTGCATTTGTCCTCGACAAATCATCCTCAATGTCTCACTTATCAGCGCCCCTGATTAAGGTTGTAGATAATCAGATCAAGTATCTCGCCGAGAAGTCAAAAGAATGGGACCACGAAATTCGTGTCTCTATTTATCTTTTCGGCAGCGATGTTGAAGTCCTAGTCTATGACCGAGACGTTTTCAGGCTTCCTAAAATTGCCGATCATTATAGGGCGTATGGAAATACTTGTCTTGTCGATGGGATTTATGATGCAGTTAGCGATCTTCGCAAAACTCCCGAAATTCATGCCAATCACAATTTCATTACTTATGTTTGGACTGACGGTGAAGAAAATTATTCAGATAGAAAAGCCCCGGAATTGACAAGGTTGATTAATTCTCTTCCGGATAATTACACAGTCGCGGCTTTCGTTCCAAATGCAAATGGAATCGTCCAATGTAAAATGTATGGGCTTCCTAGCGGGAATATCTCAGTTTGGGACACTTCCAGCAAAGGTGTTGAGGAATTGGGTAAGATTATGCGCCAATCAACGGACGCTCTTATCCAAAATCACAAAGCGGGAGTTAAGGGAACTAAGAATCTATTCAATCTTGACGCTCAAGCTATTAATACAGCTTCGGTCAAAACTCTTGAGATTCTAAATCCAAAAGAATACACGATTCTTGCAGTCAGGAAAGAAGGCCCGATTAAAGAATTCGTTGAATCTTGGAAGATTGATTATCGCCAGGGTATGGCTTATTACCAGTTGAGCAAAACTGAGAAAATTCAAGCTCAAAAAGCGATTTGCATCCGTGAAAAGAAAACCGGAAAAGTTTATTCCGGAGATAATGCGCGAGCACTTCTTGGACTTCCAGATTATGAAGTTAAGGTTCAGGCAGCGCAACATCCGACTTATGACATCTTTGTCCAGAGCACCAGCGTAAATAGAAAACTCGTTCCTGGAACTGAACTCCTAATAATGAAATAATTTTATGAACATACAAGACGTAGAAGATAAACTAGACAGCCTTTCAGAAGAGGACACTAATCTTTTGACTGTGGCCATTGAAGAAACAGAGGCTCATTTTAAAAAGAAATGCACGCTTGCGGGATTAGCTGAAAGAGCTAATCTCCCTATTGATGCTTTTTGCTCGCTGCCTCACTTCAAAGATTTGGTAAAAATCATGGAAACTGAGATCCAAGCAGAAGCTCTCGCGAAATTTAAAGAGATTTTCGGCAAGTATCTAACTGATGAAGAACTCACACTCTTCATAGAAGAAGTCTCTAGGCAATATAACGAAAGAATGATTTAATATGACAAAGACCAAAGCAATCGAAATTATCAAAAGCGGGAAATTCTTTTCCTGCGAATTCATCAAGAAAGATGGAAGTATCCGTAAGCTTGTGGGGCGGAGCGGCGTAAAGAAGCACCTTAAAAAGGGCGGAAAGCCAGCTTATAAAGCCTCCGATATGGGCCTGATTACAGTTTACGAACTGAAAGTCGGATACAAAAACGTTCCCGTTTACAATCTTATGAAGGTAAACGGGAAAAAAGTAGGATAAATCCTACAGAGAGATTTCCCGCAGTAGTTTACGAAGCTATGGACATTAAAGAGCGGGCAGGAAGTCAAGGAGTTCAAGTCTTCATCTCTCTACATTATGAAATTTTATGCGCGTGAAGGAAAAGAATATTTCGAGGATAATAACGGGAAATATGTAATGGGCAGAGAAGACGGAATTTGGAACATTGTAAGAAAGTCAAAGATACATTACGCTGGACCTTGTTCGGAATTTGATCAGCATGTCGAGTCAGGAGACTGGGTAGAGGTTAGAAATCCTTTTACGCTTCGAAAAGTAATTCAAATTGCAGGATCGTCGGAAACTGTTGATAGATTCGCTTCTCTTTTTGCCCTTTGCGATGATGGGACAATATGGCGCATGGTAGTTCATCATGCTGACTATAATACAGAAGACTATTGGGCTCAAATGAAAGAAATTCCTCAAGATGAAATGGTTTAAACGTAAAGAGTCTAAAGAGCCGGAATTGTCTTATATCGCGAAAAAGATTCTCTCTGATCTTGAAAAGCCAGGGTGGGTTATTGAGAATACAGCAGGAATTCTTATTTTTAGGCATTTAGATTTAGAATATGTATTAAGTATTCTTACTTTTTCTACATATATACATAATCTCAGTTCTCAGAGAATTGCCCAATCTCTTACGAGTTATGATATAGATCATATTAGATCTAAAGCTTTAGATCTTTCTGACTCTATGAAAATTCAAAAAGATCGAGAGTTGACAGAAAAAGTATTTAAAAAATGAAGTGGTTTAAACGCAAAGAGCCGGAGTTATCTTCGGTAGCAAAAAAGATTCTGTTAGATTTAGATACTCCAGATTTGGACTATGATGTTGATACAGAAAATTTGTATTATATAATCTATATAGGAGATAGCTATTATATTCGTCTTTACGCCATATCCTCGCGTGTTTCTATTCATAATGAAGAGGGAGTCGAGATTGCTTCATTTCTACCGGATGAGGAGAGATGTCTTATCGCAGATAAGTTACGGATTGTCTTGCATAAAATAGCTCTAAAAAAAGATAGAGAGAGAACAGCTAAAGTATTCAATGAAAACTAAATTCTTCACATACCGCCAGAATAATAGTTATGGTAAATTTTACGGGCCGAGGTATGTCATTATTGAAGCCTTTGATGCCGCTCAAGCTGATACTATAGCCGAAGGACATGGAATCTATTTCTTCGGGGTCGCAGATGGGATAGATTGTGATTGTTGCGGAGATCGTTGGTATCCAGCTAATGATAGAGACGGAAATGATAGCCCTCTTATTTACGGCAAGAAACCAGATCCAGAAAGAGAAACTTTTATAATTCATTTTTTACATGAACCTCCAATTTCAAACGTATAGTCTCATTCAAGACGCCGGAATTCTTCAAAATTTCGTAGATTCTTTGCCCGATGACACTCCTAGCGAGAAGTATTATATTGCACTTCTAGCTCGACGGAAATACTTTTCCGAAATTCCTTCTGATAGAGCCCAATTAAAAAGGGTTCTCGCTAATAAGAAGGATATCGTTGATAAAATCCGCCAATTGGAAACGAAAGTCGGCTGTTACAAGGTCGGAGATAAGGAAATCCCAGAAATCGCGCTCGCTCTTTATATCATGCCGAATCCCAGGGATTTGAATCGGGCGACTCGCAATTCTCTAATTAAATTCGCAGAATTGATAGCAAATGACGCGGAAGGATTTAATCCAGTTCAGGAAGTAATGAGTCAAGTTCAGAAAGCGCGTTCACGCGGAGTATTTCTCGACTTTGATTTTGATTGTGAAACTCAGCCTGATTTAACCGGAATTCTTAATAAAGATTCTTATCGGACGTTAAAAACAAGGGGCGGCTATCATATTCTTGTTGAGCTTGATAAAATCGCAGATGAATTTCGCAAGACATTTCATCAAGCAATTAAGAAACTCGGTCCAGATGTTACCGGTGATTGTTTGATTCCAGTTCCTGGTTGTATTCAGGGCGGATTTTCTCCTTACTTTGTATGAAATTCATTGGTGATTTAAGTTTACAGGATGCTGACCTTCTTCAAAGCCTTAGCTCTTATTCTAAACGTATTCTCGAATTTGGGGCAGGTGGAAGCACTCAAATTTTCGCTCAATGTTTTCCAAAGACTCTTCATTCAGTAGAAACCTCTATTTACTGGTTAAAACTAACTGGATATCGAATTGATCAACTTCCGGGGGCTACCAAGCCAGTATTTTTAAAATATGGTGAAGAGTGTGATAATGAATACGATTTAATTTTCGTAGATGGTATGGATTGCCTCCGAAAAGAATTCGCGTTTAGAAGCTGGAAACAATTGGATGAACGCGGCTGTTTAATATTTCATGACACTCGCCGTGGTCCTGACATTTCTCTAGTCTCCTCTTTTATTGAAAGCCATTATAATGAGATTTGCCTCATTGAGCCTAATCTTAGAGATAGCAATTGCACCGTAATTTGGAAAAAGAAATATCAACCTTATATCAATTGGCAAGAGGTTGAAGGAAAAAAAGAATACGAATATGGACCACCAAGTCCAGCCGAAAAGAAAGTCATAAAAACAACTTGACTTTTCAAAGAAACCAGATATAATATACACATATGAAACTCCATGAGCTACTAGCTGTCGAGGGCAACCTCGAAAATCAAGCCGCGAAGGCGGTGACTGACCTTAAGAATACTTTTGAAAAGAAGCGCCACCTTTTCGAAGAAAAACTTATCGCCTTTACTCCTAATACAGAGGGCGCGAGTCAAGCGATTGAAGCGCAATCAAGTATTCAAAGCACAATTCCAAAGGAACTTGCTTGGATTAGCAACTTTATTTCAAAGTCTCTTGATGCTTCTTACCGCGTTTCCGAAGCAAATACTCAAGCAAGGGCAGATATCATTCTTGAAAATGGAACGGTAATTGCTGAGAAAGTCCCGGCGACTGCTCTCCTTGAACTTGAAAAGCGAATTGCAGAAATTCACAATCTTGTTTTGGCGATTCCAACTCTTGATCCTGCTAAAGGATTTTCTCCTGATGAAGCTCGCGGAGCTGGCTTTTTCCAAGCTCGCGCCGTTAATAAGTCCCGAACAAAGAAAGACAAGAAAGTTATTGTCCTTTATGCGGCGACTACAGAGCACCCCGCTCAAACGCAACTCATTGATGTTGATGTAGTTACGGGAACTGTAAGTGAGCAAGAATGGAGTTCCCTAATTACTCCAGCGAAGAAATCCGAATATATTTCAAAGGTCGAAGATCTTGGAAGGGCTATTCGTCAAGCTCGCGCCCGTGCTAATGGTCAAGAAGTCGATACGACTAAAAGCATTGGCGCTAATCTCCTAAAGCATATCTTCGGGTAAAAAATCATGTGAGCATTGAGAAATGCTTGCATTCATTGGATGACTGTTAAAGTCAGTCCAGGCTAAGGATAAAAATACCGTTCTCGCGGTTTAAGCTGAAATTCAAATTAAGGCTATCATCCAAGGCTCAAAATCGAGCAATAGTTAATTAGAAGGTAGTGTCCACTAAATAGAGGATGGGAATTCAAATTTCCCCCCGGCCCCCATTTTTTTCAAATGGCCGGGTAGCTTAATGGTAGAGCGACTAGATTAAGTTCAAAGACACAAGGATTCTAATTAAATAGCTAAAAATATAGCGTTGTTCAATATACTAGCTCCCCTTTTCGCGAGGTAGCGGAGGGGAGCATCATTTTTAAAAGGACTAATGAATAAGGAAGACTTAGAACTACTTAAATACATTCGTCCAGAATCTTGGATTATATTCAATGATTCCGAATATAATCCGAAATATGTAAGCATGGGGGCGGTAGCTCAATATTACATTCAAAAAGGCAATGCTTATGTTTATTTTAAAAATAAATGGAGGAGAATTGAGTCTTGCGAGGCTGATATCTTTAGCAAAGGGCCGGGGCGTTTCAAATTCAACTCACTTTCAATCAAGTTTGAAGGGTTAAAATCTAAAAAGTTTTCTTGTGGCTCTCAGTGCTGGATTGCTCCTATTAAAAAGGAGATTACAATAAGCATTCTGAGACAAGAATACTGGTTTCAAAAGAAGAATCCGAATTCTATTGAAAATCTACTTTACGGAGACGGAGAATATCGCGGTAGAAAGTATAAATTTCTGAGATATCAAAGAGCTAAGAAGTTCAAAGTCAAAACTCATCCTAACTACCAGTGGTTTAAAAATAAAAATTAATATGAAGATTCTTTTCAAAGCATTAGTCGGCAGTCAAGCTTACGGATGCTCCCTGCCAACTTCCGATGACGATTTCAAATTCGTTTATTCGGAAGACCTTGATAAATGTCTAGGTTTTGGATACCGGCCACAAATAGAATTATCAAAAGATGATATGGGATTTGAAGTAAAGAGATTCTTTGAATTGCTTACGGCTGCAAATCCCACCGCTCTTGAATTACTTTATAGCCCAGAGGACTGCTTTCTATTTAAAACCCAGGAGTTTGATAGAGTTCTTAGCATAAAAGATAAATTTCTAACCAAGAAATGTAAAGATTCTTTTGGCGGATATGCTGCCCAGCAAATTCGGAAAGCAAAAGGGCTTGACAAAAAAATGAATTGGGAAAAGGATCGTGTGGAAAAGCGAGATCCTATTGATTTTTGCTATATGATCATTGATGGCAAAACCTTCCCATTTAAAAAATGGCTAGATGATCGCTATTATAAGGAATCAGAAGTAGGGCTCGTTGGACTTAATAAAGTGCCAAATTGCTATGCGGTTTATCTTGGGAAAGGGTATCGAGGAGTTTTCGGAAAGAATTCTGATTTCTTGCTAACTAGCTCAGTTCCTATAGGTAAAGTCTCTCATGGCGTCTTGTCTTATAACATTGACCATTACAAAAAACACGTTAAAGAGTGGCGAAGTTATCAAGAATGGCTCGCTAATCGTAATACAGCGAGATTCGTCGATTGCGCCAACCATGATCAGAAAATTGATGGAAAAAATCTATTACACTGTCGCCGACTTCTTGACATGGCTGCGGAAATTCCAGAAAAAGGATTAATCGTAAGGCGACCAAATCGGGAATATCTTCTGCAAATTCGTCGCGGCGAAGTTAATCTTGATGACATTATCACAAAAGCAGAGGAAGATATTCTCAAGCTTGATGATATTTATAACAAATCAGACCTTCCAGACGACGTTTCTCCAGAAGATTTCAATTCAACTATCCTACAAATCAAATGCAACTATTTTTAATCATCGTATTATCAATCTCTCTTCTCCTACAATTGATATTCGCCAATTGTCGGTATTTCACAGGGGTAACTTGTCTTTTCCTTCTAACGGTTGGAGGATTGTATTTCTGGGGTCCACAATCCATTGTATCTTGGGTATTCGGAAATCTGGCATTTCTTGCTTATCTATCTTTGGCCTATTTTGTAGTGGGTTTTATTTTTACGATAATCAAATATACGTATTTCCTTAAAGGCATCGCTAGAAACACTAACCCGAGTGCTCTTAAATCTGAATTAGAGAAATACTCTCCGTCTCGAATGTCCGGAGATATTGCGGGCTGGATTGTTTGGTGGCCGTTTGCCCTTTCAGGCTCAGCAATTTCTTTTCTTTTGAAAGATTTTATGGAGTTTCTTTACAAAAAGATATATTCGATTTTTCAAGGAACTTTCACCAGGATTTATAACCGTTACGTAAAAAATGATATCCCTAATTCTTAAAGCTGTTTTCGTTAAGGAAATTTTTACAAATTCCGGCTTGATCGAAAGCACTTATCGAAAATTCGCATATCAAATTCACCCTGATAAGAATCCTGATCCTAAAGCACAAGAGGCTTTTCAAAGGCTCGTAAAAGCTAAGGAAATCGCTGAAAAGGGATACGACGATTCTACACGAATTGATGATCTTCCAATTGTCAATATTAGCGGGAAAGATTATCTTGTTGAAGATCGGAGAGAGGGAGACGTTTGTGATGTCATTATTTCAACCGATGTCGTAATTAAGATCCCTAAAGCTCCAAAGGATAATGATCTAATGGAGCGCGAAGCGGAAGTCTTAACTGCTTTAAGCAAAGACATTGACGCTGGAGGATACGTTCCTAAACTTATCAGTTCCGAATTCGTCAAATTGGAGGGGAAAAGGCGAATCAACATATTGAGCCGGAATGGCACCGTAACGCTCGCCGAAGTGATAAAGGCATTCCCAGATGGTTTACCCCTTTGTCACGCCGCCTGGATGTTTAACCGCATTCTTGGAGCCATTATTATCACTCACCGTAATGGATATGTCCATAATGGCCTAATTCCTCAGAATTTTACTATTGTTCCCGAAACTCACCAGGGATTTCTTCTCAATTTCGCTGGAGCAGTTAAAATTGGCGAGCAAGCTAAAATTATTACAGGTCAAAAAGAATCTCACCCACCAGAAGTTTTCGCGAAAAAGCCTCTAGTTCCGGCGACTGATCTTTTCATGGCAGCAAAAGTTATGAGACAATTGCTTGGAAAAACTCCAATTTCTAAGCGAATTGATGCTCTTCTCAGGGCTTGTGAGATTGAGAATGGTCGAATCAATTCCGCGCTCGAAATCTATGATGATTTTAAAGTGGCTCTTAGGAATATCTTTGGTCCGCCAACTTTTGTAGAATTTAAAATGCCATAACAGAGATTTCAAAACTTCTTTCTTGACATTTCAAAATTTTCGACTACAGTAATAAGCATATGGGAGCACCATTAAACACACTAGACGATTGTCTCCTTGAGACACAAGACACCCCAGCGGAAGAAACCGTTGAGATTGTTTCCCCAAATCAAACACCAGAACCAACAGAATAATATGGGAGGCGGAACAGGTTATACTAGGGATTTTACAGATTCCCTTAAAGCAACAGCTATTCATGATGGATATGCTGCAACCGATAGTCTTTTTACTCGGGATGCAGATATTCGTTCCGGAAAAGTAAAGGCTGAAACTGACGAATCTCTTGATCCTTCAAAAATGAAGGGTGGAATTCGAGAAAGCCGGGATATTGATGGCAAAAATAGTCATGCGGTGGCTGTTTGTCTTGATGTCACTGGTTCAATGCGTGAGACTCCTAAAATTGTATTGGATCAAATTCCAGGACTTTTGGGGGCGATCATTAAGAATGGAGCACTTGAACACCCTCAAGTTCTATTCTCAGCAGTCGGAGACGTTAATTACGATGACGCTCCCTTTCAAGTAGGGCAATTTGAATTTTCAAACGCTCTCGATAGCGATCTTTCAAAATTCTACCTTGAGGGTCGCGGCGGCGGAAATAGTTATGAATCATATGATGCCTTCATGCACTTTCTCGCTTATAATACAAGTATTGATTGTTTTGAAAAGCGCGGAGAAAAAGGCTATGCTTTCTTGATTGAAGATGAACCTCAACCTTCTTTGGTCTATAAGCACCAAATGGAAGAGTTGTTTGGATCGACTCCAATGCAAGCAGATATGAGCTTTTCTGATCTTTGCAAACTTGCCCAGGAAAAGTGGAATATCTTTATTCTACGTCCTATTTGGCTTGGATGGGGTAAAGATGCTAATAATACAAAGGCTTGGGAAAAGAATTTCCCTGATCATGTTATCGCTCTTCAAGCTCCAGATGGAATTTGCGCTCTAATTGCAATGCTTATTGCTAATGATCAAGGAGTTGATCTTGATGCTGTGGCAGATGTTCTTAAAAGCGAGGGAACAAGTGAAGAACTTGTTCTCGCGGCTCGAAAAGCGGCAACAAAGGGTGGCGAAATCGCCACAACTGGAACTATTAGCGGCATTTCCCTCACTAAGGGATCGGGCTCTAATCGTCTCTAATAAAATTGGGCAGTTGAATAAAATCAATTGTCCGATTCATTTTTTCGTTTGACATCTTAAAAAAGTAGGTTACTATGATTCATTCGATCTTCTTTTCTCTTCAATTCCTTTCATAGTGCCTACACTTATAGGATTACTTCTCATAGATTCATCGAAAGTAGTGAAATCCAAGTATTTCTGATATTTTCTTTGGAGGCAAAAATTTCCATTATAAATTATAGACAAAATTTTCTTTATGTCGGGGCGATTTTCAAAAACTAAAGCGTAGCAATTTTCATTTGGTCCGTGAATGCTCCCCAAATCGAAGCAGTATTTCCTATTAAGATCTTCTAAAAAAGATGGGCATGAAGAGCTTATTTGAACCCTGTAAGCTTTATATTTTTTACCATTGATGGTGGGGCCTTTGTCTATGATAGAGCCATCTCCATCTAAAACACCCCTGAGAAAATCAGAAACAAATTCTTTAGGAATATCTGGACAAATTTCCTTGCCAGTTTTCTGTGGAGTGATCCCAAATTTTATTAAATCCTCTTTAGCTTCTAAGGACGAAAATTGGAAAGCTGCCATACTGTAAACTTTTCCGGTTCTGGAATCTAATCTATCTCTGAAATAAATCGGCTTTTCGGGGCTTATATTTTGTTTTATGAAATTTAAAATTTCGACATCTTTTGAGTTTATTTCTATAGAAATTGAATTATTTGATTGTCCGACAGTTCCATCGCACAGTATAAAACCTAAGATGTAGGCCATTTCAGAAGACCAGTGCTTAAAAAAGGAATTATTAGTGTTGTATTTTTGATAACCTGCCCTCTTGGGTCGAGAAAGCCCATAAGACACAGAAAGCGCAGAGACATACTTCTCGCTGATTCCTAGCAATTTCCCGATTTCTTTTTGCGTTAATTTGTCTTCTATATACAGCTTCTCCAATAATTCGGGAGTTAAAAGTTCTTTCAGAGTTTTCTTCATACTCTAATATACACCACCTTTCCCTATCTTCCCATAATAAAATCCCGAAAATGAAAGCTATTATTACTGTTGACCTTGGACACGGAGATTCCTGTAAGGGAAGCGTTGTAGATTATTTGACTAATAAGTTCAATTCTAAGCTTGTTATCCGTAGCGGAGGGGCTCACCAATGTTCTCATCGGGTGAAATTCGGGAATAAAAGCCATCGTTTTTCCTTATTCGGAAGCGGGAGTTTTGATGGGGCAGAAACCCTACTTTTAGATACGGTAATTATTGATCCCTTTAGCTTGTTTGGAGAGAATAAGGTTTTATCAGAGACTTTGGGGCAAGACTGCTCCCATTTGGTTAATATTCATGAAGACTGTTTAATCACTACACCTTTTCATGTTGCGTGGAATAGAATAACAGAGAGAAAAAATAAACACGGCTCATGCGGAGCTGGAGTCTATGCGACGAAACAATATTCTGAAATGTTTACTCCTCTGAGAGCATTTCATTTAAAAGATAAAGTAGCGACTAAGCAGATTCTACGGGATATTCAAAAAAATATTCAAAATTTGGTAGAGAAAGATGTTTTCGATAGATATACGGCTTTTCTTTATGAGGACCGGATTGGAGATCTGACTGAAACATATTTTGAATTTTCTAATAAATATAGAATTCTAGGACATGACAGTATCCTTGGCCTTGTCAATTCTCAGGAAACTTTAATTTTCGAAGCGAATCAAGGGATCTTGTTGGATGAAAACTTTGGATTTTTTCCGCACGTATCTGGAGATTGCTCTACCAAAATGGCAGAAGCTTTCTTAAATAAAATAGAGTTTCGTGGAGAAATTACAAAATTAGGCTTAATCAGAAGCTATTCTACAAGACATGGGGCCGGACCATTTCCGTCATTTGATCCTACAGTCAAAAATTTGAGGGAGGAGGCGAATATATCGAATGAATGGCAGGGAGACTTCAAAGTTGGAAAATTCGACTTGACTTTATCAAAATATGCCTTACAGTGTCAATCAGTAGATCAGGTAGTTATTTCTTGTTTAGATAACGACCCTTTCGATGAATATTTGAATTTCCCTAATAAATTGAAGGTTCCAAGCACATTGGAGGACCAGATTGAAAATACTGAATATCTAAAGAAACTAGGGGTTGAAAGTTATTTTAAACCATTCTCCTCTAAAAGAAATACTATTGATAGAGCTTTAGAAATCTCTAATTTATTGAATACCAGTCTAGCCGGATTTAGTTTCGGCCCAGATCGCGAAAATCGTTCAATCTTTATCCGGTCGCTAGACTAATTTAAAATGAACCCGCATCCAATCATTTTCCCAAAATTAATAGAACTTTACAATAAGAGCCCGCTTTCTTATTATGAATTCTTGTGGGAGTATTGTATCGACGCGATAGATGCGATAGATATCTTGTCGTTAATCCACTGTTGGATCGTGGAGACAAAATATCCCGTTTACTTGAACGAGTGACGAAAACGTCACGCTTCTCTTCTTGCAAATTTGGAATTCTGATGTAATATAGAGTATGAAGTATATCAGAAAAATACTAAAACGAAAAAGAATCGTGATTTCAATTTCCGACTGGAAAGAGGAGTCGCAGCTAGAAAACTTATGACCGCAATTGTTAATCTCCCATTTGGTGACGTTATTTTTGATGACGGGAAAGCTCCAGATATCAACATTTCTGAGATCAAAAATGCTAAAGACCGAATTGTTATTCACGCCCGGTTTTTCCCGTTTAATGGAATGTTAATCTACAATCCTAAAGATGAGGAATTCGATACGGAACAATATTCTCAATTAGCTGTCAAATATGTTCTTGATGAAGGATTTATCACAGATGGCAATCTCCCAGTTCAAACCGCAATTCTAGCATGAAAAAAACAAAAAAGGATCTACCTAAACTAATGGATAAATATTGGGAACTAATTGTCAGAGAAGACTATCCAAAAACTCCGAAGATCACTAAAGAGCTGGATGCTCTCGAAAAAGAAATTAAAGAATTGCTTTGACATTTCTAAAATCTCGTCTATAATACTGTATGGCAAGTAAAACCAAACCAAACCAAACGCCGTCCCCCCGTGGACGTAAACCCGGACAAGTAGTTCGGTCAACTTATCAAGTAGCAGATCTTTTGGCAGTCGCGCCTAAGGCTTCTTTCTCAGTTAAAGTCAATTTGACTCCGACTGTAATGAAGCAACTTGGGATTGATTCTGTCGAATTGTCTCCTGCCGCTGCCGCAAAGGCAATTGCGCAGGCAATGGCAAGTTAAGTTGAATTGCTGATGGTGGCTTCCTTTGATTTTTATACTCCTCGCCACTCGGGAGTATAAAACCCTTTTTTATGTTTAAAACAATCAAGCAACAAATTAAGCGGCTTTATCGCTGGTGGAATTCCCTTCCTAATTTTTATCAAGTTCAAGCGCCGCATCATCGCGAAACTGTTTCTTGGAGAGTCTGTGAAAGGCTTTCTTCCGTTCAATTTAAGGAGACTCTCAAAGACCCAGACTCTTTTAAGGGAATTCGGAAACCGTTTGCTAAACTCGTTCAATTTGGAGTATTTCTTATTGACAGTTGGACGGGCCAGCGCAATATGGAAGCTTATCATTCTCGCTGGTTCAATCTCAAAGGAGAATCTAAAGAGTTTCTCTCTTATGAAGAGGCTGATAAATATGGAAAAAGTAATTTCAAAGATTACTATCTCCAAAGCGTATAAAATTTAAGACAAAGGACCGATCTGTGAGGTTCACCGCTAAGTAGCAGATTGGAAGTGCGTCTAGGGCGAGCGAAGAGATTCCCATAATGAATGGGAAGCGGAGCGGACGATTTGGGCACAAATCTAAGCATTAAATCTCGAAGTGCCGCCCGACCTTTTTATGAAATACACAAAATCCCAAAGGAGAAGACATCTTAAAAAAATAAAGAAAGTCGTTCGAAGGGTCGTCCGCAAGGTGGATATAAAGTTAAATCCTAAAAGAAAATATGCGATTTTGAATGAGTCCATTGGCCTTTATACAGGTAGCCACAAATACTACTCCGATACAGAGATTTCTAAGTCTCCTATAGTTATGGATGCGAGGACTGCTTACGAAGTTTTCTGCCGCCAATGGCCAAGAGAAAAAATCAGAATTGTCAAATTATGAAACCATCCGATTATTATAAAATGCCTGTCGAAAAAAGATGGAAATTTCAAAAACCCAGAGTTAAAGAGGCCCTTATCAAATACAAGGGGGATATTGATTTACTTACTTTACTCTCAGAACTGAGGGATCTTTTGGATGAAATGGAAAAAGGTTTAGTTTCGATGGAGCAGGCCCAGTTTTTTGACAGATGAAATTACTCTGCGGTCTTCCTAAAGACATTCTCGTATGCTGTAGCGGCGGAATTGATTCTATCGCTATAGCTCATTTTTTAAAGAGGCAGCATAACGTCACTCTTTATCACTTTAACCATAATACTCCTCAAGCTGGAGAGATGGAGGATGGAGTCCGGCGATTTGCCTCCGATTTTAAACTTGATGTCGTAATTCATCGAACAGAGAAAGTTCTCAAAAAAGAGGCCGAATTTCGGGCTGAGAGAATTAAGTTTCTTGAGCAGGGAAACTTTAATGCTGTTACGGCGCACCATCTTGGAGATGCCGTTGAGTCATATTGTCTCAATCTGTTTAAAGGCCATCTTTGGAAAATTCCTATTCGAGTAATTTCCCAGATTGGTGGCTCCAGAGTTTACCACCCTTTCTTGATGAATCCGAAAGATACGTTCAAGAAATATGTTCTTAAAAACGATCTTTCGCGCTATATTACTCACGACGCATCTAATTTCGACCCCAGTATCGGAATGAGAAATTGGGTAAGAAATGATCTACTGCCGCAATTCAAAGCGAAACAAATTGGTCTGGAAAAGATTGTAAGAAAACAATATCTTAAGTATGTTGAAGAGAATGTTCCATTGGGAGTGTGATGATTGCGGACTTTCTCATGTTAAACCAGAGTATGGACTTCCTAAAGAATGGGATGTTCTAAGGCCAGGCACCGGAGTTCCTCTAAAACATTTGTGCGAGGCCTGCAAACGTAAATATTCTAAATGGAATTTGCTTGATCAAAACGGAAAATGAGTGTTCTAACTGATATCATTAACAATACTGAGAATCTCTATCTCGGAAATCTGAAACATTATTTTCGCAAGATTTTTGAATCCAGGGGCGCGAATAATCCTTATCACAATATCAGGCACGCAAGCACGATTCTTATTCGTGGATATGAGGCAATTAAGTTTTATACTCCCCGCGATTTGAGTTATGGAACGCTAGTTCTTAATAGGAATCTATTGATTGCCTGCTTACTTCATGATATTGAGCACCCGGGAAGGGCGGGCAATGATGATCTAAATATTCAGCTTGCCATTAGAGCCTGGAGAAAGATTTGTCTTCCAGAGGATAAAGAAAATTCTGATGATATAGAGAATCTTATCTCTATTACCGAATACGGCCCAAAAGGTCATGTTCATAGTCCTATTAGTGAAAGGCATCGCATTATTAGAGATGCCGACCTTTCTCAAATTGTCAGCGATGCTTGGATTAGAATGATTGTTTTCGGACTCGCCGAAGAAATGAATGTAACTCCGCTCGAAATGCTTAAAATGCAAAACTCATTTCTAAAAGGAGTTAGCTTCGAAAGTCGATGGGGTCAACAATTTAAACCAAAACTCCAGGAGAAAGTCCAAGAAGCAGAGGAACTTATTAAAATCTTACAATGAACGCCGCAATTCACGCTAAGTTATCGCTTAAATCCATTAAGGATAGCGACGGGGATGATTTCGAATTCTTCCACGATCTCCATTCTTTCATGGATATTTCAAAAGAAATCGAGCCTTCTAATCTCCATCGGTGCCTAACTCACCATCTTCACTTTGTTCGCCGAGTTGTAATTCCAATTCACGGACACACTTATAAGAGTTTGTCGGGGAGTGAGGTTAATATCAAAGACGATATGGAGAGAAATCATCTTATCGCCGATTTCCGGGGCAAATTCATGCCTTCTATTAGCGATTACGCAGAATTGATAGATTGCCCAATCGTTATTGATGAAATCTTGAAAAGGAATGAATCACTCTTTGACGATTGCCCACAAATTAAAGAACACCTTCTTTCTCCTCTTCATATTACTGGCAGAAGGGAAGCTTTGTGGCTAACCTGCAATAGTTGGTATATGGGAGAAATTATCCCTAAAGTCTATGGAGTTGATTTGGAATTCAATGAAAGGCTTTACGCTCCTAGCATATTCTTTTCAACTATGAAATTTCCGTCCTGGATTCAAAATGGAATGGGGCCTGATCTTCCTACCAGTTATAAGAAAATCCAGGACAGGAGGGAAGCAAAAAGTCCGTCTCCAGGAGAATCGGTTTTGAAGCCATTCTTAGAAGCAGGGGATAAAGAAATTAAACATAGCGTTTTTTACGATGGGTCTTTTTTGAAGCCCTCTGATTTTAAAACAACTAATTAAATTTATGATTAAACTAACCAGCCAACAAATCTATAAACTCGCCAAATCTCTGCGGGCTTGCTCCATGATCAATATTGATCTTCTTCTCAAAAGTTTCCCAAAGTTCTTCCCTAATGCAACCTCTGTAGAGATCACATTAGGAGATGAGTATAATGATGAGGGCTATTCTTGGAGAATCACCGAAATGAGATTTAAGCAGGGAGAAGAATATCTTTCTTTTGATGAGGATGATTGGAAAAAAGAGGATGATTTTTATAGCCTTCAATGTGAGATTGTAATAGGTCAAGCATCTTCTGGAGAAGAGGAATCTTCAACTGTGATTATTGAACTTCCTAGCGGGCGAATTCTCAGCCCAGAAATCCCGGACCTTTATGTCGAAGGATAATCCTGAAAAGAAGTATCTTTATTCCTGTCCTCACAATTGGTATGACCCGAAATCTCACGGATTAGTTGAGATAGACGATAACGGTTATGTTAATGGGGAGACTCCTATCGAAGACTATGGAATGTATTTCTATGGAGATGAGGAGTTCCCTGGAGATGTCGGGCAGGCTTTCCTTGATTTGATGGCTCAAAATCATGAGACAGAAATTTATAGATATCTTTGGAAATTGGATTCTTAAAAATTCAGTTTGACTTTTCAAAAATCTGAACTACAATACTACCATGATCGAAACACTACTGTCCATTGCCGTCGCAAGCTTCCTTTTCATTGGAGGTTTGCTCGTTTTCACTAAGAAAAAAATGTATCCCGGCTTTTCATCCAAAGCAACTCAAAAAGCTTGGCGCGGAGAATTGCCTAAAGACACAATTCGCGATCTCGAAAAGAGTATCGCACAACAAGCAGAAGAAGCAGCTAAAGCCAAAGTATAATGCACTCATATATCCGGAATAAAAATGGAGCGCCCGTAGGGGCGTTTGTCGCCTCTAAAAGAGAAGACGGAACGATTAGAATCGGATACAGTCTTCTCCATCCAAAAGATGCAAAGAAAATTCGCGAATACAATCGGCGGGTTAAGCAATGCAATGGATTTTCTCATCATCTGAGGAATCTTGGTATTGATGAAAATGCCCCGATTGAACCTTACGCTCCAGTCTTTGATAGGAAGAAAGCGGTTCAATTCGCTGAGCAAAATGAGATTAAGAATCTTGAGCATGATCACAGTAATCTTCCGACTCTTGTGAAGGATCAATTCGAGAAATTCATGGATCTCGCAGCGGCTCACCTTAAAGGGATGGTCGTAATTGAATAAGTTTGGTGTGTCCCCGCTATTCTAGGGAGTGTCCTACTTAGGTGGGAGAATAGAATAAAGAGCCGCTTATTGATTTAAGCGGTTCTTTTCATTTTTAATTAAAAAAAACAGAAATAGAAAATATGAGCGCCGGAAAAGGAGATAAGCCCCGTCCTGTCAATCGGACCAATTGGGAAACCAATTATGATAGAATTAAGGAAAATGATCGGATTCAAAAACTTCTGTCTATTGAGGATAAGAGGGAAAGAATGCGGGCAATTTTGGACGATACAGTGCAGTATTATTCAGAAGATATCTCTAGGAGAGGCTATGAATTAGGAGATGGTTGCTTTTATAGGTTAGGGGACAAGAAATGTGCGATTGGCCGCTTTATTCCAGATGAGAAATATTCTATAGAAATGGAGGATGAAGGCGCTACCACTATAAAATCTCGTTTCCCTGATTGTCTTCCTCCAGAAATTGAGGAGTTGCCATCTAAATTCTTGGAAACTCTACAATTTTTCCACGATAACGCTTTTAATTGGGATGAAGAGGGGTTGACTGAGCAGGGAAAAGAGTATATAGAATCTTTAAAAAAAGAGATTGACAATTTTAAAATCTGAACTATAATATCTTATGTCACACAAAATTAGAGAATACGACACAGCAATCCGCCCCGCATGGTCGGCAGCATCTTGGCACGACCTTGAAGATGTTTTCCCAGGAGAAATTCTTAAAGCCGAAGATATTCCGAATGTAGCCTGCCCGGTTTATTTGGAAGACTTTCCAGTTCCAGATGGTTACTTTGTTGGCCGGAATGGAATTTCGAAAGCCATCGTCGCCGAAAGTGCTGGAAGGAAAGTTTATGTTAATGTGGTTTCCCCACAATACAAAGTATTTCCAAATGATCGAATTTTCAATCTGATTGTAGAATCACTTGAAAAGAATGGTATCCCAGCTCGATGCTCCTTTGCATTGACAATGGATAACCTCGCTAAAGTTTCTTATGCTTTTGAGCTTACTTCTCCGGGAGAATTTTTCGATGGAGTGAATAATGAGCACAAGATTTATATCAACTTTATCAATTATCATGATGGAAGTGGCGGGTGTCGAGGATTTGGCTCAACTACGCGACCAGTATGCGATAATACTTGTCAACTTGCTCTAAAGGGAGCAAAGAAAGGATTTGATTATCTCTTTTATCATGACCGTATTGGAGAGCAAATGCTCAATGAAGTTCCGGCCCTTATTGAAGCTTCTCTTGCTAATGCTGAACAATATGCTGATTTGCGCAAACAAATGATGAATGCGCCAATTAAGTTTGGTAAAGCTCGGGCAATCGCGGCTCAAATTCTTTGCCGCCTCAATAAAGGGAAGGGCTCTAGTCAAATCGCGAATGCTTCTCTTGAAATCGCTAATCTCTTTGAAAGGGGATTGGGTAATGATGGAGCGACCGTTCGGGATCTTTTTGACGGGGCAACTCAATACTTTACCTCTGGAGATGGTTCTGGATCGGAAAAGGTAAATCCCTTTAAGAAAATGGTAAGTTCTGATTTCGGGACTGCCGCTCAAAAGAAGATTGATTTCCTCCAAACTCTGCAAAGGAATAGTGGGGATCTTATTTCTGACAGTGAGCTTTCTGATCTTGAAGCTGCCGGGAATGCTCTTTTGAAGGAGTTCGCTTAATATCATTGAGGGTTAGGATTGAAAAACTAACCCTCAACCATTTTAATGAAGACAATCACACTAATTAGGCACGGAGAATCAGAAGGCAATGTCGATAAAACGATCTATTCTCGAAAGCCTGATTATACTCTAAGACTAACTCCTAATGGAAGGGACCAGGCTTATAAAGCGGGGCAATTGTATAAAAGGATAATCGGCAATGGAAAGATTGCGTTTTATTGCTCTCCCTTTTTCAGGACAAGGGATACGTTTTATGATTTTCGCGAAGGCGGCGACTTTGGTGCTGATAAAGTTTATCTTCATTATGAAGATTCTCGTTTAAGAGAGCAAGAATGGGGGCAGCGTCTCGGGGTGGGTTTTGATAGCGAAATGGAAAGCATAAGGGACAAAACTGGACATTATTATTTCCGTTTCCCTAATGGCGAAAGTTGCGCGGACGTAGAAAATCGTATCTCATCTTTTTTGAATACTCTTAATAGAGATTTGGAGAAGCCAGGTTTTCCAGATCATGTCGCGATTATTACTCATGGAATGGCCATGAGAGTCTTTATTAAAAGATGGTTCCATTTAAGCGTCGAGGAATTTGAGTTGATGAAGAATCCACCCAATTGCTCTTTCTATCAGTTAGTTAAGAATAAGGGAAAATATGATCTTTCTCCAGAGTTTTCCTTCCTGACTCACCCCGCCCCTTGCAATGAATTCCAATATTCACGATTTGAATCTCAATTTCGATAACGATCCGAAAACGTTACAAGAACTTTACGAAGGTTATCATGTATATGATACTATCGAAAGTAAAGCTCAATTTTGGAATACTTGGCAATGCTTCGGATTTTTCCCAAATGGAGCGCAAGGCGAAGCTTTAATTAAGCTTGCAGAAGAACATTGGCTTAAAAATAGATAATATGCGCATATTTAGCATAGTTTTCTAATATTACTCGTTTGTCATCGTCAGTCATACACCGTATATTACACCAATAATGAAAGAAAGAGCACTGCATACCATAGATTTGTATAAATCTAATCACATTCTGTTCTATGGACCAGAAATTACTTACCTTTACGAGAATTACACCCCTCGCTCTGCTAAATATTCCCATAAAGCAGAGGGAACGGACGACAAAATTGTTCTTTTCGGACTTCAATATTTCTTGAAATATTGGTTAGGGACAGTTTGGAAAGAAACTTTCTTTGATGTTCCTAAAGAAAAAGTTGTAAATGAGTATAAAAGGAGAATGAAAGGATGTTTGGGTGAGGGCAATTTTCCTTATAAGCATATTGAAGATCTTCACGACCTTGGATATTTGCCGATTTATATCAAAGCTCTTCCAGAGGGAACGGCGGTAGATGCGGGAATTCCATACTTTACCCTTATTAATACTCTTCCAGAATTCGCCTGGGTTCCCGGTTTCCTTGAAGATACTATTTCGAATTTGATTTGGAAAACTTCCACAAGCGCAACAATTTCAAGGAAATACAAACAAATTGCGAAGAGATATGCTGATGAAACAACCGACGACTCTTCTTATATTGATTTCTTCTTCCATGATTTTCAACTAAGGGGAACGGGAGGGGTCCAGGACGCTGTGATGTCTGGAATGGGGCATCTTCTTTCTTTCGTTGGGAGCGATAATGTTCCCGCTATAGATGGGCTGGAAGACTGGTATAATGCTAATTCTGATAATGAACTTATTGGAGTAGGAGTAATTGCTAATGAACACTCTTGCGTTTGCTCTGGAGGCCAAGAAAACGAATTTAGCAATTACGAAAAATGGATTACAAAAACCTTCCCAAAAGGAATACGCTCATTTGTCTCTGACACTTGGAATCTGTGGAATGTAATTACCAATTATCTTCCCAAACTAAAACCTTATATCATTGTTCAAGATGGAAAAGTTGTAATTCGCCCAGATTCCTCGCCTAAAACACCTTTGGAAATTATTTGCGGAGATGAGGACGCTCCAGAAGGTTCCCCTGAAAGAAAAGGAGTGGTCCAGCTTTTGTGGGAAATTTTTGGTGGGCAAACAAATACGAAAGGATATAAAGAGTTAGATTCTCACATTGGAATGATTTATGGGGAAGCGATCCAACTTCAACTTCTTCCTAAAATTTATGAAGCTTTGAAGAAAAAAGGATTCGCCGCCAACTGTTGCGTTTTCGGACTTGGCAGCGGAGCTTTTATGTATGGAGTCACTCGCGATAATTATTCGTGGGCGTGTAAAGCAACTGCTTGTATTAATAATGGCCAATTCAGAGAAATCTTTAAAGACCCAGTTACTGATAGTGGGTCTAAAAAATCAGCGAAAGGGCTTCTAAGGGTAGATAAAATTGATAATAAATTCATCCTTAAGGATGGTTGCTCTTGGGATGAAGAGGGCGGCGGAGAATTAATTCCAGTGTTTAAAGATGGTAAATTACTACAGGACTGGAGTCTCTCTCAAATTAGAGAAAGGTTGGAAACATATCTTTAATTTCCAATGATATATCTTGATGGAAAAGTTCTGTGGACCATCTTCTAAATACGCGAAACTCCCTATAGATTTCAAGAGCACTTTGTTCTAATCGAAAGCATTTCTCTAACTCCCCCTCTTGAGAAAAGATTATATCTATTTCGAGAGCTTCATTATATTTTTTAGCTTTAGAGCGAATACTTTTGATACGATTTAAAATATTCTTACGAGTAATGCCTATTTTATAGTATCTGCCAGAGTTTATTTTCAAAAAATATATTATAGCTGGAGAGTTCGCTTTTTCAGGATTTCTAATAAAAAAATCTTTAGTATATCCTCCAACCATTTGATTTTTTGAGATTAAATCTTCTATTTTACACTTATGACACCCTCTTCCTTCTGAGTGTTTCTGAGCACTGCAAGTAAATATTCCATGATCTGGACATTCTATCTTAATAATTGATGATTTATTTATATACGTCAAATTGTTAGTATCTGGATAGGAGTATTTATTATCGAATAATAAATTAAATTTATCTTCTACCTCTTTGTATGGAAGAGTTCTTTTTGAGATTGAAGAGCCTCTAGCGCAGATGGGGCAGCCGAATTGAGTTGATGAGTTTAAAAGATATTCGGGAATAGTGGTAAATAAGCCATGATCAGCACAACTCGCTTGAATTGCGTTTTTGGTTAAACCGTTATAGTTTTCCAAATTTAGATTGATTTTTGAATTAAATTTATCCTTTACTCTACTCTCCAGCTCTTCTTTTGGAATAGTTTTGTAAATGCGGTGAGAATAATCTCGATTTTTATTTAAATTAGATAAATAATCCAATCTACATTGCGGACATCCATTTTTATTATGCTTAGACAAATGCCCATCTGGAGTTTGCATAAAATTCCCATGCTGCCTACAAATAATTGAAAGTTTTGTTTTGGCATCAATATAAATAGATTGGGAATAATCAAACTGATCTCCAAATTTTTTTCTAGCTTTCTCAACGAATTCTTCTAAACTACAACGACGCATATTATGATATACACTAAAAATAGCTTTAGAGTAAAAATAAATAACTATCTCCTTAAAGATTATACTCTCCAGGAAGTCCGCAATAATCTCGCCCAATATCTATGATTCTTAATTTCTACGAAAACAGAGAAAGTAATACGTTCGAAGTAATTCCGCGCTTTTTTAAATTTCCAGATGGACAGCCTCATGTAACTATTGATGCAGATTGCAATCTTTATTCTGAGGTTTCTATCAGATGCTCGATTAGAAATCCAGATGAATTATTTAATTTGCTAATGATTCACGATGTTCTTAGCAAATATGAGAAGCTACAGATTAATCTTTATATCTATTGGCTTTTTGGGGCGAGAATGGATAGGGCTATTGATGAGAAGCAGCCTTCCACCTTTAAAATTATAAAGGAAATCCTTTATCCTCGATTCGAAAATGTTTTCGTCTTAGACCTTCACAATCATGATGCCTTCCCAGAGTGTAGTCAGATTCTTCCTTCTTCTTCAATACAATCAGCTTTAAAAGATTTTGGAGAATGCGATATCTTTTTCCCTGATAAAGGGGCGCGGGAAAGGTATAAGAGTTTCCATTTGTTCAAAGGAATGAATATCCTTCATGGCCAAAAGAAAAGAAATCCTGAGACTGGAAAGCTTTCCGGATTTGAATTGGCAGATGGAGAAAAGAAATCAGATTCTATTCTTATAATTGATGATCTATGCGATGGAGGCGGGACGTTTGTTGGACAATATGAGAATGTCCTTAAACCTATGGGCTACCAAAAGGTCGGGCTTTATGTCACTCATGGTATCTTTAGCAAAGGAATAGAAGTTCTTGATTGTTTTGATGCGGTTTACTCTACAAATAGCTTTGTATTCGGGCAGTCCGAAGACAAAAAAATCTTCCTTCGAAAGTATTCAAAAAAAACTCTTTGACTTTTTAAAAATCCAGACTACTATATAAACATGCGAAACAAGATTCTACTGTCGATGCTAATCGTCGCTCTAGCAGGCGCTCCCATTTACTTTATTGAAAATGGCACAAATGCCGCAGAGAAATACGCTGCTCTAAAGCAGGTAAACAATTCAGAAATGGATTACCAGGAATATAAAGCCCTTGGGAATCTTCATTCTGTGAAATATTTCATTATCGTTATCGCCGCTTTTAGCATCGGTGCGATCTGGAAACCAAAAAAAACACAAACACCATCAGCCTAAACATGATTAAAAAAATCACACTATTGTCAATTGCGCTCGCCGCGATTACTCTCTCAAGTTGCCGGGAAGTAAATATTCCCCGAATTGAACAAATCGCGCCAAATGAAACGGCCTTTCTTGTTCCTTTGACTGGAGATAAGGGGAGTCAAGTCAAGTTCGATAGCGAATCTTTTCTTGAAGAAAACAAGATTAGCGTCGGGCGAGTTGAAATTCCCCAAGTTTGGCGAAGCACTGGACGGGCTTATTGGACGGGAGAATATATTCCATCCGTAATCCTTATCAAAGTGGACCGAGCGCCAGTTACGGCTCAATGGGAACCTTCAACAGATAAAGAGGGAAATGTCATTCGAAAGCCCGGCGATAATTCAGTTTGGATTGAATCTCAAGATAGCGTCGGATTTAGTGTGGGATTCAATGTTTCGGCTTATATTGAGGCCAAGAATGCGTCTAAGTTCCTTTATATGTATGCGGGGCGTCCTCTAAAGGATGTTCTTAATACAGAGGTTCATGGTCGAGTTCTTGAAGTGGCTCAAACTTTCGCCTCCGAATTGCCCCTTGACAAACTCCGTGAAAAGAAGGGCGAAATGTCGCTTCAAATTCAAAAGGATGTAATTGCCTTTTTCAGTCAGCGAGGAATTACAGTTACGAATATCGGCATGTTTGGCGGATTCTCTTATGAGAATCAGGAAATCCAAGGCGCAATCGACAAAGTATTTATCAGCCAGCAATTGAAGAATACTACGAAAGCTGCTCTGGAAGCTCAACAAAGCACAAATGAGCGATTGATTTCCGAGGCTAAAGCCGAAGCAGATGCATCCATGCAAAAAGCGGAAGGTTTGTCTAAATCAGCGGTTTTTAAAGCTAAGGGAGAAGCTGAGGCTATCGAATTGAGGGCTAAAGCCCTTGTTGCAGCAAGCTCTAATCCTCTTTATATTAAATTCCAAGAGCTTGAAATCGCTAAAGAATTTAACACACGATGGAATGGTCAACTTCCTGTTAATTATGTTGGTTCGGATAAAGTGACGACTGTTCTTGGAGTTCCCGGGAACGTGGTCCCGATTCCTCCTCCAGTTAAGGAATAATTGAACCTTCGGGGAGGGATACGATTGATGGGCTGAATTCCCCGCTTTCGTATCTCTCCTTGAATTCTTTAAATTGAGATTCTGTATTTGATTTTCTTCCATAAAGACTATGGAATAAAGTATGCAGACTCTCTGAAAGAGTTACTCCGTTAGATACGTCGAGTCTTCTCTCTTTGCACCAATGATATCCGTCTAAATGGTGCGCTCTAATTCTATATTTGCTTCCTGATAAGACGCATCTATATCCATCTCTTTTATAAACTAAAATTCTCCATTCAGCATATTCAGATAAATCTCTTTTATTTAACCTTTCTTCCTCGGTTAAAGAGTGATTGTATCGAGAATGATCTTTCCCCTTCGGAAATCTTAAGCATCCACAGCTTCTATTCCTGTTCAATAGCTGGTATTGCATAAGAATGCAAATTTTTCCGCAATCGCAAATACACTCCCATGACGAATGCTTACCTCTGTGATTTGGCGAGTATCCGTTGTGCTTAATAACGGTCACGCTGCCGAATTTTTTCCCTTCTAAATTATTAAATTTTTTAGTTCGATTAACTAATAGATTCCAGCAACCGCAGCTTTTAATAGCTTCTCTCTGTAAATCGTGAGAGCTTACACTTATTTCTTTACCACAGGAGCATCCGCAAATCCACACAGCGTTTCTCCATTTGTTAAAATGTGAAAATTCTTTAACCGTTAAAAGGTGAAATTGTTTACCTTTTAAATCTAATAAGGAAGATCTTTTCTCAATATTATTTTTCTTTAAAATTGCGGATATCGTAGGATAACTCCTATTATATTTTTGGCAAATTTCAAAAATTTTGCAACCAGAAATATACTCTTGGACGTATAAAGACTCCTCTTCCTTAGTTACCTTCTTCATATTTCTTAAGCATTTCTAATATTCCTAGTTCAATAATAGTAGACATTTTGAGGTTGGTCTTTTTCGCTATTCGCTTTAATGATATCACAGCTTCTTGACTGAGTGTGAATGTAGATCTTATTTTCATACAAACAAGTTTACACTAATTCATACGATTTTTACAAAAAAAATGAAAACTATTAACGGTGACATCACCCGGCTTAAGATCGGGACAATCTTCCAATGTGTTAATTGCCAGGACGTAATGGGCAGCGGACTTGCGCGAGCAATCTTCACTAAATGGCCAAAAGTCAAAGAGCAATACCATCTTTGGAATAAAGGGAAAACTCCTTTAGCATTACTTGGCACTTACAAAGTAATTCAAGTTGAGCCGAATGTTTGGGTCGTTAATATCTATGGGCAATTGGAATATGGCCCAGGAGATAAAAGGTATGCAGATTACGGAGCAATTAAGACTGCTCTAAAAAAAGCAAAAGAGGATAAACAATTCTCGGATGTAGTGCAATGGACCCGCTTTGATGATCCTATTTATTTTCCGCATGGATTCGCCTCCGCACTTGCGGGCGGAAATTGGGATATCATTTCCCAACTAATCGAAATTTATTTCCCAGAAGCAACAATCGTATCAAATGGAACCTACACGCAAATATAGAAAAGTAATCAACCGTAATGGTTGGATGGCAAAACTTTATGAATTCTCAACCGGAAGGGAGCCCAAATTCACGGGTTACTGCCCTTTCGTGTGGTCAACTTGGTTTTGGGTTCTTATGTTCCCTCTAACCGTCGCCGGTAAAGCCCTTGAATGGTTTGGCTCAGTTTTCGCCACTTTGATGAAATCTGATAAAGTTCGCTTATCCGATTTTGAAAAATATTATGTCTATATTAGACTCCAGGATTATAATTTCGTTTTGGAGGACTATTATAATCAGTCTTTCGATTCGGCAGAATTTAAAAAATTCGTGGCCCAAAATAAGAATTGGCTGGAGATTCTCAAGAAAGGATATGAAAGAGAAAAGTCTAAAGCTGATTCATGTTTTTCAAATCCTGAGCCAATTGAGGAAAAGAAAAATGAAAAGCTTGAACTCCTAAAGGAAAAAGCAATGAAGTTCGCGGCCTGGCTTGTTAAACCAGCTCTCGTTCTGTCTGCTATTTTCGCAGCCTGGGTAATTTACACTTTCCTCGGCTATCTTTACAGCATTATCAGCCTAAAGGATATTCTCGGGGCGCTGCTAATTGTCGGAGTAGTTGTGGGCGCTCTCTGCCTCCTTTTCTTTATTGGTCGATTTGTCTCCAGCCTTTGGAGTGTTACCAGAGAAGCCACGATTAAAGAAGATAAGCAGCCGTCAGTGATTGCCTCTTTCGCGTGGTCTGCTCTTAAAGCGATTCCGAATGCTATTATTTTCCTTTTTGAAACTGGAGCGATGCTTTACAAGAAAGAATGCCCGCTTATTGAGTGGTCAGACAAAACTAAACCTATCGAGAAAAACAAATGAGCATTCTTCTATCAGCTTGGTTTATTACTTTAACGGTTGCTTTCCTGGCGTTTCGTAGAGATTCTGAAATTCTCGCGGTAATTTCAGGAGGTCTAGCTCTTATCGTTATCTTAGGTAGCTTTTTAGCTCCTATTAGATACGAATTCCAAGAGTTTGCGACTGCAAAAACTATCACTTATGAAGGAAAGAAGTATCGTCAAATAGAGGAAGACAATAATACCATAAAATTCCAACTACTTGATCAGGATAAGGAGTTTGATAAGATAGAAATCTGGCACGGGAAATCTCTTTTTGGCATCACCATGGATAAAAACCATACCGTAATTTACAAATGAGCACTTGTCTGTCCATCCTTTTCGTTCTGCTTACTTTGTGTTTCCTATCTTTCAGAAAGGAATGCGGAGTTTTAGCTTTTATATTCGGGGCCTTTGCCTTTGTAATTTGCTTACTCTTTCCTGCGACCGAGTTTAAAGAAGTCCCAATCACTATTCCAATGAAAATTGTTGAGTTTGATGGAGGAGTTATCCTCATAGAAAAGATTGGCTCCCAAATTAGAGAGACAGAAACTGATTTTAGCCCAGATCAAATGAAAGATTTGGTAATTAAGCAATACGTCTCGCGCTCTCTTTTCGGAATTGATATTGACCATTCTAAAGTTGAACTAAAATGATACTAGAAATTCTCCTTATTATTTTTTTAGCATGGGTCGGGTCCGTAATTCTGGCTATAGCATGTTCTAGGATTGGTTATAGCTTGGATAAAAAGGGATTTCATAGCTTTATGATTTTCACTCCCATTGTTAATACGCTATCGGTAATATTATTTATATGGAGCTTTATTTGGACTTTCATCTGCGGAAAATTTAATCATCTAATTAAGAGCAAAATCTTTCATCAATTAGTCGGATTACTTAAAAGGATTTGGGCTAAGATTAAAAAGTGGAATTATTTATTCTTGAGATGGGCCGAAGGGCGACCAAAGTTTGAGGTAAGACCCTCAGGCATTCCGTTTTCTATTGGAGATAAGGTGGAATTTAAGACTGGAGAAGTTCATACAGTTTTGGACATTAATGCTAATGGCTCAATTCGTGTAGATGATAATTCCGAACTTTATTATTTCGTCACGAAAGGGAACCTCGACCATGTATAAGATAAAATACTACCTCTCGAAACTGTTTAAAGCCTTTGGTTATTGCTTTGCTTGTCGGAATAAGCTTAATTTTACCCGAAATGGCCAGGGTGTTTGCCCATCTTGCGGAAAAAGAGTATGAATATCTCTGATAAAATTAAATTCTATACAGAATACTCTTCTATTCTCATTCAAATTGATGAAAGCAGGAAGCGTTTCCGGAAAATTGATTGCACCTGGAGTTGCGAGGAAGTAGAGACTTGCTTCCTAGATTGGCAAAGAAGTCAAAAGAGGGCGGATGATTCCAAAGCTTTGATGAGGGGATGGAAAGATTACCGATCTATTTCTGAATTTTGTGATAATTTGCTAAGTTTGGGACGTAAATATTGCCAGATTGGCGGGAATTATTCTGGAGAAACGACTTATGAAGTTTCTTGGGGAAGTCTGGCGGCTGCGACCCTTACTAATAACGGAAGTTATTATAAAAGTGGATACGCGAGAACAAATGCTCGCCATATTTTAGAATTAGATTGTGAGTGGGCGGTCGAGCTTTACAATAATAAGGAATTGGTTTTCGACTTACGCCTATGGGGATTAGATATCATAGGATTAAAAAAGTCGGCTACCGCTGATGATATTGATATTTATCTATTCGCCGCAGTAAAACGCTATAAGAATAAGCAAATTGCTTTGCATTATGGATGGGTGGGCAAAAAAGGAGAGGAATTTGTTCACGGCAAAGGCATAAAGTCTATACTAAAAGAATTCAAAAAAAAGAGTTTGATATCTCCAAAAAGTGAGCTATAATGCTATTATGAAACTGAGAGACATGTTTGAGCATGAGGGCGACCCTTACCTCTGTATTGGATTTGACGGGCAATCTGTTCGCGCAATCCAATTAAATACAGGGGAACGGCGGGAAATGATTCTTAAGAAATCTCCGAAGCTTATTTTCTGCAAAGATTTGAATGAGCAGAAACCCATCCAAATCAAAATCTTTGTGGAGGGCGGCAATGTTCAAGAAGTTCTCGGGTCTTCCAAATCTATTGAAGTTACTCTCATTGATTACGATAATGATCCAGAGGAAACCGAAAAGAGGGAAGTGAAATTCAATCAGTCGATTAACGAAACCCCATTCTCTTTGCTATGAAAAAACCGAAGAAAAATCCCAAACCGAATCTTTTAATTCTTCATCTCAAGGCATTCAATGAAGGGCCGCAATTCAACCGGGAACGTAAATAAGATGGTGATTCTCCGCAAAAGGGACGGCGGGTTTCTCGTAATAAGGAAACCTATTGCTAAACCTAGTGCGGCGTATCTCCGTTTAATGGCCTCAATGAAAGCTTTTGATTAATGAAAGTAGAAACAATTCGAGTAAACTTTGGAGATTTGCCCCGGGTTTCATTAACGTATATCCCGGATAATAGCATTCTAATTGATGATAATAATTTCTCAATATTTCCTAACTGTTTTGAGGAATTAATTGAAGGGGATATTTCTCTAATAACTCCTCTTTTTTGCTGGGAAATTGTTAGAAATATTAAACATCTTGTAGCCGGTTTATACGTTGATGGCGAGAGAATAACTCAAGAGCACTGGATAAATTCGCCGTGGAATTTTTTAAACCCAGTTACGCACGATTTTGCTCTCTGGAAACTGACTAACAAAGATATTCTTGACAATGGCTATATCGTCTTTGTTAAAGGCGGGAAATCTTGGAATCGCGCTTTCTACGATTATAACCTTAATGGGCCAATTGCGGCGGCTCAACGGATGACTCTTTTACTCGGAGCTAATTATGGAGTGGCGCTTAATATAAGAGTTTTAGTGGATACTTTATATGAGATTCGCAGGGAAGCTTATGGAAATCCCCAATGCATAACGAGAATAATAGACATTAGCGAATGAGTTATGCCAGCTTTCAATAGAATCAATAAACTACTTTTTCAAGGATCATTCCCGGAGTCTTTAGAGATGGGAATTGATTATGACATTATTATCAATGTCAGCGACTGCATTCAAGCCAGCCTTGATATGTCAAGTCCTCATTTCTATAAAAAGCCAATTCATTATTGGCTCCCTATTTGCGAATGGGGAAGAGTCGGTTATGAACCATTCTATGCGGCAAAAAGAATCATAGATGGCAACCCCGGGAAAAGGGTTTTAATCCATTGTGAGGGCGGGATTAATAGGAGCGTAATTATTGCCTATGCTTATCTCCTTTCTCATGGCCGCGAATCAGAGTTTACAATAGGTAAATCTGTTTGGGAGAGATTTTTAAGTAACGCTAAAAAGCAATTCACGAAATCCCCTCCAAGATTGTTAGAATTTCTACTTGAAATGAATAAATTCCCGACGTATAGTGTTGCCGGTATCCTCCAACAATTACTTGGGAATGAGGATGATACTGAAATTGTTCCCTTTTTAAACGGAGTAACTAAGTAATGAACACAACTCTCGAAAATCTTGAATTTAAATTGCAATTTAGCACTACGAATCTTCGCTATTTACTAGGGGCGATTCCTAAGAATAGGAAAGCGATTCGGGCAACTGAGCAAAAAATTCTTTCTATCAAGAGAGAAATCGAAACAGAAAAAAAACTTTAAACTTTTTGTTGAATTCTTTAATACTGATGCTACTATACTTCCACAATGAAAACATACATTAAAGCCCCACAAACCCCCCTCCGTTCTCCTGACATTTCAATGCCTCTCGGTCAGGCAAAAGCCCACGCTCCTAAAAAGGGAGAAAGCCGATTTGTCTCTAAAGGTCGCCGGTCAATGTTTGATACTGACATTCCGGTTAAGGCTATTAAGAAAGCCAAACCACAAAAAGAATCAGTAGCTTCCCGGATTACGGAAGTTAAAGGTAAAACCCTTAAAGATGGAGCATTTCAAATGACTCGCCGCGCTAATGGTAAATTCATTGCCCCGCTTGTTTTTGATGCTTCACTCATGGCCAAACTCAACTCATAATCTCCATGTTCCAACCTATCGACAAGAATGAAGATGAATCTGCATCTTCCGAAGAAGAATTCCATCGTCAAGTAGCGATTAAAGGGGCGACCCTTGAAGTCGGTAATAAGACGGAGAAGTGTCTTGATTGCAATGAAATTATTCCGGCTTTGCGCCGCGAATTCATTCCAGGATGCAAAAGGTGCCTTAAGTGCCAGGCAGAATGGGATTCTTTGACCGCTAATCAAAAAGCAAGGCGGGAACTTCAATATGAAATTGAAATCCCTGAAAAGGATGAGGAGGAAGAGGAAGTTAAAACTGTCTTCTCGACTCCCATTGGGCTTCCACGCAATAACTAAATGAAAGAATATCTTCCGGTTAATTCCACTACCAAAGAACCACTTTGGACAGAAAAAGGTGGAAATTATATCATTCCGATCAATTCTGCGGCATTCATTCGAATTGCAAAGCCGCGTAAAAACGCGAAGAATGTTTGCGTTGAATTGGTTCAGGAGTTTTCCGTCATTAAAAAGACGGTTGACAAGAAAGACTTCAAGAATCTTTCAGACTATTGCCGCGAATTTTTTGTTCTCGTAAAAAAGGCGAAGGGCGCAAAGGTCCGGCAAATCACAATTGATACTCCAGATAAAGGGAAGTTCTTTATCAGTGAACCAACTACCGGATTCCAATGGATTTAAAAATAGTCTTTGACTTCTTTAAACTCTGAGCTATACTATAGCCATGTCAGAAAGAGAACAAATCCAGAATCAAATTGTTGAGTTCCTTGAATCAAAGGGGAAATTCAATGCTCCTTATGGAATTATTGAGGGAATGGAACCTTATGGCAAAGGAAAGGTAAGAACAGTTACCTTTGGCATTGCCCGCTATCTTGATGCGACAATTGAGATCATTAAACCCAATGACATTCATGTCCGTGGTCGCGGTCCTCTCGCTCATAAATATTGCGGCAGATATGAATCCTTTGAAAAACTAAAACAAGCATTTGATGTATAATCTTTGTTGCATTGCTCTCGACATTCCTCACAGCTATAAAACTGTAACTGCAAAACATTTCAAAGGTCGCGAGCACCTGTTTTCTGTTTATTGTCACAATTTTGAGGTTCTTAACCACACAATTAATTATTGTGCCGATAATGGGTGGGGATTGCGCGTGTCAAGTAGCTTAATGCCGCTTTGCACTCATCCAGACCTTGATAATGAGTGGGATATTCCATCCGTTGCTCCATTTATTAAGCAATGCGCCGACACAATTAAACAGAGAAAAGTCCGGATTTCTATGCATCCCGGACCATTCAATGTCCTTGAGTCAGACAATGAAAATACAGTCCAGAATACTATTCGTGAACTTAATTGGCACGGATGGCTAATGGATCAATTGGGCGCGGCGCGTTCCCGTTATAATCCTATCAATACTCATATCTATACCGGAAAAGGTGATATGATGACAATTGCCGGACGATTTATCAAGAATTATCTTCGCCTTGATGATTCAGTTAAAGATCGCCTGACAGTCGAGAATAATGACAAAGGTGGAATGTGGAATTGTGATAATCTTTTGACATTCAACGCTTTAGCTCAGGAATTTACGGGAAATATTCCATTGTGCTATGACATTCTCCATGACAAATGTTTCCCTTCTCATAAATCTCCCCGCGAATGCTTTAAAGCATTTTATGAGACTTGGGGAGGAATCACTCCAATTTTTCACTATTCAGAATCTTTAAGCGGTCGCGAACATTCAGAATTTCCAACTTCTAAACCCCCAGAGTGGGGTTGGGTTGATTGGGATATTGAATTGAAAGGTAAAGACCGCGCTATCAAAATGTTATGAAAACAATCTTACTATCTTTAATCTTGGCATTCCCAGTAATGGCAGCGCCGAAACCAGAAAAGCGGATTTGGGCCAGGCTCACTTTTTACAATCCTAAAGAAAGCGGAGGGTGGCACGTTTCAGCGTCTCATTCAATGCGGAATAAACAAGGAATTGGAGTCGCCGCGCATCCTGATTTCAAATTCTTTACACGGATTGAAATTCCCGCTCTTAATGGTAAACTTGATAAAGATGGTGAGTTTTGGGTCATTGATCGCGGTCGCGATGTCACTTCCAAAAAGGCCGCAAAAGGCAAGGCTTATGTCTTCGATATCTTTACTCATAAGACTGGCCGCGAATTCCATCGCTTTGTGAGGAGTCAGCCAGAATGGGCATGGGTTTATGTCAAATAAAGACAAACCAGAAACTTTGGGGCACGCTAAAAGAAGAGAAAGGGCGCGACTTCATCAGCTTAGAAAGTCTAATGGATTCCATGGACAAGCTTGGTGCTCTAATTGCGGAGGATTACAAACTTGGTGCGAAAGTTGCCAAATGTATAGTCGCAATTGTTGCGAAGATTACGGTTCTTGTATGTGTTCTTAATTGGGTTAGTAGCTCAACGGTAGAGCGTTTCGTTGCCAGTTCGAATCTGGTCTAATCCACTTTCATCATTAATCAAATAAGAAAATGAGTAAACTTGATCGACATAGGGAGAGAACTATGAGTCGCCGCTCCCGGCCTTACAAAAAGTCTAATTGGAGCGCAATTAAAAGGCTTTTTATCTCCATGCTCGGAAAGCATGTTAATGATGTTTATTCAGCATTCTGTAATTCTGAATTCGTTCCGCCAGAACTTGAAACGTGGAATGAGTTCTGGAGGATGGCCTGGGGATTCTATGTTGACGAAAACGATATTTTCAGAAAGAGGGAAAAGAAGAAATTCGTAAAGAAGGAAAAGCCTCTTGATTTCATCCCTATTACTGAATACGTCCAGTTGATTAAAGAGAAGGGTATTTGGTATTGCATAACAATTCCAAGATCGTTTGAGCGCCAAGTGTGGAATCCTAATACGAATAAATACGATACGATTACTTGTGAGGTTAAAAACCCGAAACGTCTTCCTTATTACAAATTAGAGTTTCCCTACTTTTGGCATTTGAGAACAAAGACGAAAGAGCAGCTTTCGTCTTCGGAACTTAAAAAATTCGGCATTAGAAACGCATGAAATTCGCGATTCTTGCCATCATTATAGCAATTTCCATCTTTGGATTCGTTCAATCGTTAAACATTGGGGACGGATTCTTAATGGGCTTAAGCATCGCAACCTGGCTATACGCCGCAATTCTCACAATTAAAACTTACAAATGAATCCATTCTATATTTATCTCTGGGGCCAAGCAGATTACTTCAAAGCTTTTTTCGCTACGTTAGCGTTTGTGGTATTTGTTTGGGAAGTGGGCTCAGTTGTCTATAATTATTTAGAGGGAGATGACAAAGCGGGCATTAACAAACTGAGAGCCACTCTCGCAGCTTTGTTTCTTTTCATTGCATCCGCCATTCCAAACTCTAAAACAATTGCCGCGATGTTTGTTCTTCCAGAAATTGCGAAGTCAAAAGCCATTCAAGAAGACCTTCCGGAAATTTATGACATGGCAATCAAGCAATTGAAAGCGTCCATTAGTGAAAAGGCCGAAAAATAAACTTAAAAATACCGTTTGAGTTCTTTAAGAAGTGGGTTACTATATACCCATGATCGAAACATTCACAAAAGCTGAATTCGAAGAGAAGCTCCCCAAATCCCAAAATTTCCCCATTAAACATGAGGGATTAATCCAGGGAGAGTATTGTTATTCAATGCTTGTCGGGAAAGCTAAAGTCTTTATTCGTTCATCCATTGGTCCTAATGGAGTTTCTGCCGGAATTGGCCAGGATTCAATTCGTGTTCTTTTGGTCGATGATCAAGGGGGATATCTCGGTTCTAAAATCAATAAATGGACTACCCGTAAACCAGGGTGGGAATTGAGAATGATTCAGAATTGCCGGACTCTTATTAAGCTTGCCAGGCTTTCGGGGGCAGATAAAGGCGGAGTAAAGATCTTTAAAGCTAAAACCGCAGAGAATAAGGGCCGGTTCTTTTCTTCAATCAACGGCCAATTCATTAAATGGCTCACCGACTCTAAAGGGGAAATTCTATGATTACACTCGCTACATTAAAAGATGCCACGGCTCAACAAGTATTTGATCAAATTGTTGATCATTTGAGAAAGCAGGGCAGAAAAAGTAGAAATGAAAGCTCTGGCTCTTGTCTTTACCGATATGGCGATTTGAAGTGCGCCGCAGGGTGCCTTATTAGTGATGATGAATATTCTACGGAATTAGAATTCACTACTTGGACTGATCTTTGCGAGGAGGGTAAAGCCCCAGGATATCATCGCACTCTAATCAAAAGAATGCAGGAGATTCATGATCAGTCCTCAGAGGAATTATGGGAAGATAGATTTGAAGGATTAGCCTCTTACTTTAAATTGAAATATGAGCCGAAAAACAATTGATACTTGGGAGTTCTACACTTATTGCGGGGAGCAATGGAATCATGAATGCACGGAGTTTTCCCGCAAAGCCCGCAATGAAAACTCTAAAGCTTACCGGGAGAATTCTCCCTATCCGCTTAAAATCAAAAAGATTCGGCGGTCTTTAGCTCAACTTGCTTTTGAGTATTATACGGGCGAAGATTACTCGAAAGATAAAAAGGAGCAGGGCGAGGCTCTAGCTAAAAATGACGACTTTAAAGACTACCTTAAACGGTTACAATCATGAACTATACCATCTCTAAATTTCTCGCGGCTTATAAGGCGGCGACTACTTCCGTAGAAAAGCAGACTGAATCTTCGCATTTTTATAAAGAAATGGAGCAATTTGACTATTCTTATGGACATATTTTCCTTAAGAAAGGCCGAGAAATTCTTTGTCTCCTTCACGATAGCGATGAAAAAAATCTTTATATTGACCTAACCTCTTGCAATCGTTTCGGGGAATATGAAGATATTGACACAGTAATCCTTCTCTGGGAAAAACAGGATCAAAAAAGAACTATGAGAACTCTAATCACTAACTTCCTTAAAAATTATAAGGAAGCGCAAGGCCCTATCGAGCGAAATCTTCGCGCTTTCACTTTTGAGATGGAAGCTATGGAAAAATTCGGCTTTGCAGTCATGGCTATTTCATTCGTGGATCATCGACATGTTATGATGCTTTCAAATGATGACATGGATTATCATTATTTCGTGGATTTCGATTCCGGCCATTTCGGCAAATATGAGTCTCTAAATGAGGCTCTTAACAATTGGAATGTCCGCGATAAATTCCCAATTGGAAATTCTGTCTATGTCTTAATGGATGACATGGGGACATTGAGCGATGGAGAAGTCGTAGCTTATGAAGATGATTTCTTCTTAATTCAAGACCCATTCGGCAATGAGTTTTCTGCTGTTGAAGCAGATCTTTCTCCTTATCCTGGTCTTTTCACCGAAGAGTCTCCTAAGCCTTTGAGTCCCGGAGATAAGGTGTCTTTCATTCCAGAGGAAGGCAAGCTATTCAGTGCTACTTATTGGGGCGAAACTGAAACTACTTTTATCTTGGCAAAATACCAAGCCAAAGATTGCTACCCTAAAAAAGGAGCTAAAATCGAAAGGTGGCCAGACAATACCCAAAATGAATAGGAAAACTCTCATTCTCAATTGTAAAAATCATCTAAAGCATGATGATGCGTTGCAGGCTTTAAAAGATCAGTATTCAAAAGAATATGCTTCTGCATGGTGGCCAGCTTATATGATTTATGTTTGGAATGAACTTTATGATATAGCGGACTCTCTTGGCAAGCTTAAATCTGCTTTGAGAAGTTCTTTCTACAATCGAGAATTTGTTACTATTGAAGAGCAATGCTTTTGTTTAATTTCAGCAATCCAGCTTACTCCCGTCTCTGATATCAAAGAAACTCTAGGCGTTCAGCTATGAATATTATTATCACCGCACTTTCCGTCATTGGCGCATACGTCATTTTCCAGCTAATCTCATCCCTCTATGCTATTGGGATTAAAGAGCGGCGGCTTAAGATTCCAGTCCCGATTATTTGGGCGATAATTCTGGCGCTCTCTGCGTTCTTTCTCGCTTTCTTCGCAACAATCTTTCTCGTATGATTACTGTAACTCTCCTCTCTATTTACGCGCTTGCGTCGGTATTTTGTCTAATGCCGTATGATGAATACCGGTTTAAAGCCTCATTCATTCTTTATTGCCTTTCGTTCTATCTATTCATCATTAATTTCGTATGGTAACTCTCGCTACTTTAAAAAATGCCACCGCTCAGGAGGTTTACGACCAGATCGTTAATCATTTGAGAAAGCAGAGGAAACAAAGTCTGGAAGAGGGGGTGGGCTGTCGCTATAGATCGGGAGATTTAAAGTGTGCGGCGGGCTGTCTTATTGCAGATGACGAATACGATCCAGAAATGGAAGAAAATGGATGGATTAGTCTTATGGATATGGGAAAAGTTCCAAATGACCATAGTCATCTAATTCAAGAAATGCAAGGAGTCCATGATGGGTGGTTTGATCAAAGTTTAGGTATTTGGGAAGAGAAATTCGAAGACATTGCAAAGAATTTTAAGCTTGTCTATTCCCCGCCAACCAAAACAAGTGTATGTTAATTGACGAAGTAAGGCTTATGACTTTAGACGCCCGCTTGAAAATCGAAAACAAAGGTCGAATTCTTTTCGAAAAATTCAAACCGAAATTGATCAAGAGGATTAAGAAGGCTGCTAATCGGGGAGAAACGTGGATAGAAGTTCAATATCCTTTATTTTTAGGATCTCATAGGGAAAGTTTTAAAAAAGCCATTTTAAAATGGTCCGAAGACGAAAACTTTTTATTCTATAAGAATTACTTTGGAAGGTATTTTGTGAAATGGATAACAGAATAAATTAAAGGATTTAAATCAAACAATTATGTCGGTGTAGTCGAGGGGAGCTTCTAACTCCTTATCCGTAGCTGGAACTGAAAACGGGGATTCGAATTCCTCCGCCGATACCATTAAATTATAATCTTTAAATAGAGATTCTCTAATTTCTTTACAGTTTGTTAAGTGTCCTGATTTAAATTTTATCCAATATCCTCTTGGAGGAGTTGGGATATTATAATCATTTGCCCATTTCTTTATCGCTTTATCTGAAAGTTTATAGCTCTTACAAAGTATAGACATCGGGATAGTCCAAATGAGTTTTAGTAACTCATCTTTAGTTGGCCTTTCAATTCTGCGTTTTAGCCCTAATTTTTTCGCAGCGCATTTCCCACAAAGAGATGAACTTCTTGATATTTTCTTTCCGCAGTCACAAATTAACTTTTTAATATTTCGTGGCGTATAAGTAAAGTAATCAAACTCTTTCACAATCTCCGAATTTCTTAAAGTCTCAACAAACTCAGCCCACTTCTCCAGATTAAAGCAGGCCGAATAATGAATCTCGAAAACATTCCAGCCCGCAGAAACTAGCAAATCGTGCCTCTCTTGATAGTATGGTTTCAATTGACCATCTCTTTCATAGTGCTGATTGCCGTTAATTTCTAAAGCTATCATTTTATCTGGTAGGGCGATATCAATACTAAAAAATCGGCCCGCGATTTCAGGCTGAAATTCTGGGATATACTTGATTCCTAAGCTATCAAGAAACTCTCTCGCTTTTTCGCACGGTTTCGATTTAAATTTGTCGCGGTTTCTCCATGGATGCTGATCCGGATTATTTTGAAGCCACTCTTTTCTTTTTTTACTGATTTGCTTCTTTGTTTCGTCTGAAACAATTTTCTTTCTAAGAATAAACCTAATGCCTAAATCCTTGATCGTTCTATCGAGAACCGTTTTTGATAAACCGAAATATTTGCACCACTCTCTGCAATTTTTCGATTCCCAATTTTCCTTAAAATATTGTATTTGATCGTCTGTGAGATTTCTTTTCTTCATACATTATTATACACGTAACTTACAGATTAGAGAAGAATCTATAGCGGTTCGACTCAAAAAAATCTTAAAACTTTCAACTTGTGTTCTTTAAAATCAGGACTATACTATATGACTTGCACGAAATGTCATGAAATCATAGGAGTTTGCGGCGAACGGTGTAAGTCATGCGAACAAACAGAAAAGCCGATTATCCTTTGGGATGCTTTTCACGCTCGCAAAAAGAAACCAGTGAGATTCAAAAAGAAATAGTTTTTAATTTAGAATTTTTAGATTGATCCTCTAATCTCTTCATCTTGAAATTCTTAAAAATTTCCAGTTTTCTACTGAGCCCAATCTCTGGCAAAAGAGAGCAAAATTTAACCCTAGTTTGCAAAGTAGTAAACTCAAAAACTGAATAAGAGTGATCTTTTGTGTGAGACGGGTGAGAGGCTTTCCTATCTTTTTTATAAATTCTAAATGGAATATCGTAAGATTCACAAAAATCCTCCAGAAAATCCCAGCTTTGGTGTTTGCTTCCATTGAAGCCAACTCGGAATAAGTTATTTTTATCTAATGAAATGCTGCCATCTCCGTCTAAGAAACCCTTGATGAAAAATAATTTCATCTCATCCGCTAAATCAAAATAAATTGGACAACCTTCATTTTTTCTATGGAATTTATAGTTCTCAAAAAATGATATGGACTTTTGCTTTGATAGCCTAAAATTAGATAATTCTTTAGTAGAATTTTTCCTATATCTGGTCTTCATTTTTGCAAAGCCCATTTGATATAGCATATCAGATATTTCCGCCATATCTTTAGATTTTATCTCGAAAGAGAATTCGAAAATAGATTTACTTTTGCAAAATCCGAAATAGCAATCTGCCCAAAAGAACCCTAATAGGTAACAAATTTCTCGCTTAGTAATATCAAAATTCAACTGATTGTCGTGCATACCACTTATTACACGAAATTCCGCTCATGAGAAATAATATTCACAAAACAATTTATTCTAAGATTTCTACGAAGCAATTCTTGGTTATGGGAGATACTCATGGGGAATTCGACAAAATAAAGATGCAAGTCAAAAGCTACGACCTTTCTAACTGTGTAATTTTTTGCGTTGGAGATTTTGGGGTGGGATTCTCCCGTAAAGCAAAAGAAAAAAGAAGGTTGGAAAATTTAAATGAGTTTTTCTACAGACGCTCTATTTCTTTTTGGAGTATTGCCGGGAATCATGATGACCCGTCCTATTTCCAGGGACAAACAAACTTATCCAATTTAAGTCTCCTTCCCGACTATACATATCTTTCAATAAATGGAAAAAAAATCTTATGCGTTGGAGGAGCAATTTCCATTGATCGTAGCTCAAGAAAGCTTGGTTATTCTTATTGGAAAAACGAGATAATTCAACCCGCTCCCGATAATCTTGAACCTGCTGATATTATTGTCGCTCATGATGCGCCGACTTATGCCGGATTGGGAACTGAAAAGCTTTATGATGAGCCGGGTAATCCTGTTAAATCCGACGCTCTTAAAGGCAGACGAATTCTCGATACTCTTGTAGAAACGGTGGCACCAGAACTTTTTATTCATGGTCATTATCATCTTTCGCAAGATCAAATCATTAACGGGACCAGATTCCGTTGCCTTGATATTCTTGAAATTTGGGAAATTCGATGAATTTTTACACCTTCACAGAAATTCATTTATCTCTTGAAGATTTTCACAATGCGGGCTTAACTCCAGAGGAAACAAAAGAGATTATTGAGGCCACTATTGATCCCTTCTCTCCTAGAGGAGCGCGATTTTTCGCAGAATCATCGGGAATTAATCACAATTGGAAAATCAAAACAAGCGCAAAAGCCCCGAGTTCAATTCGAACAATTGTTTTCATGTTTGATAGCATTTTTTGTGAGGCCCTTGTTAAAAAAGGAAAGAAAATACCTTATTTCTATACTTCCTCAGATGGTAAATCATACTACGATTATCGCGAATTATTTTAAATGAATATCCAAACCGCAGAAGAACATAAGAATCCCGAAGATAGCCAATTGATTCTTATTATCACTGGCACTCCTAATGCTATCCGGCGAAAATTAGAGGAAGTGTCTAAATTCGGAATGAAACCCTGTCAGGGAACTTCATTAGAATATAAATGCACAACTTCAATTATCACTCCAGTTTGGGGTGGAAAGGAATACTAATGTTTTACTATCAAAGAGGTTATAGTTTCATTATCGGCGAAGATTCCGAAATGATTGAACGGCTAATCAAATTCAAAGATAGAAAGCAAAATCCCGAAGAATCCGGAGAATTTCATTTCCGTGATGGATTGCCTCATTCTACTGCCCCGAATGAAGAGTTGACTTTTAACTTGGATTATTTCGCCAGCCACTTTTTCCAGAGGTTAAAGTATATCGTTTCTGAAAGCGAGGGAAAAAAGACAATTGTGGTATTTTCTCCAGATTTTGTCCATAAAGATATCGCGTCATTTCTAAGGCTTCGGCCAATTTCGGCGGGATTTATCAATTCCGCATATGAATGTTATGGGCGCAGCGAATCTCTCGGCTTAGATTCAAAAATCGGAGATACTCAAATTTTTCAACTGCTATGAGCTATTCTATCACATTTCCAGATAACTATGTTAAGCCAGTCCTTCCTATGAAGAAAGAATGGATTGAGGCTTTAAAAAGCGGCGAATATTCTCAAGGTAAGGATAGTCTTTGCCAAGACGGAAAATATTGCTGCCTTGGAGTTTTAAGTAATCTCCAGGGAAGATTAGGAGCACCATCTCTTTCTGGCTATCGCTCAGATGGAAATAGCTCTCTTTTTCTTGACTTTGAAAATCCAATTGTAAAATTATATTCAAGGTTTTTTAACGGAGGATTCCCAGATGGAGTTTCTATTGATCATGATCTTGGGAAAGGAAATGCCCTTTCTCATTTAAATGATTGGGGAGTTCCATTCACTGAAATCGCGGAGATTATTGACCAAATCTGGGACTAATGGAATTAATCGGATTGTTGCTTATTATCATTATCATCAGCGCCTACTCCTCTATATGAAAATCGGAAATTATGAAGTCCTTTTCCACAGGGGCAAAGGTTTGTGGTCAGTAACCGGGAAAGACGGATATGTGAATCATTTCCCGATTTCTCTTTCTAAAATCACCTCTCCAGCCGGACAGAAAGCCTGGAGATTCTTGATTTGGGAATTTTGTGTTGAATGGATTGATAAGAATCAGCCTGAGACAGCCCCGTCCTTTCTTTCGAAAATCATAAAAAGGTTAATGGGTTTTACGTTAAAAAGCGGAACGGCGAAATCTTTAAAGGGTGGGAATCTCCAGTCGTCAGGATTCAGTCTTTAGACAGAGTAGGAAAGAGTTTTGTATTACTCAATGGTAAGAGTAAAACTGAAATTGAAAATCTTGTTATTATTACTGATGAAGAGGCGAATCTTCTACTTAAAAAGTGGGAAGACTGTAAAGTTTCAGAATGCACTCAAACAGAATTCTCCCATATTCGCGAAGATACTTATTTTGCTAAAATAGGCTACAGTGAATCCTCGGGGAGGCGAGCATTATACAGTATTCGAAACAGAAACGAGGGAGTCAAGTATAATCTTTATCCCTGCGACGTTTGTAAAGCTTATCATATCGGAAAAGAAACTTAAAAAAAGAGTTTGAGTTCTTTAAAATAGGGTGTAGTATATAGACATGAAAAACATGAGAGGATACGAAGTCATTTCACTATCGAAAGCAGATGCCGCGAAACTTCGCGATTGTGCTCTTTTTCAATATATGGAAGATGTTGGAATTCCAGCCATTACTCTTGAAAAATTGAATCATGAAAGGGCGCGGCCAGTCCACGGTCTTAAAAAGGTTTTCTGCATTGACGAATAACATGTCAAAAGTCATTATCATTGGAGGAGCCGACGAAGCTCCTAAAATCAAAAAGATTCAATTTAAAGAATGCTTGGTAGAAAGTAATAGTCTTGAACCTGCCGCCTTTCAACCATGCCATTTTCAGTATATTGAACTTATTTGTAAAAACTATACTCTATCTGCTGGCGATTTAATGTTCGCTTATGACGATCCAGAAGTAAGAGAGGATGGATTCCTTTTTCTTGGGGATTTCGGCGATGGAATAATTTAACTTTTCGATCTAGTAGTTCGATAGGATTTAAAATCTATACCATTTCGCACACAATACTCCCTCAAGCAATTATCAGAAACCCCCAATTGGCGAGCCGCTTGAAACATAGAATATTGTTTGAGTAAAAGGATAACTTGTTCAGAATTAAAGCGTGAGTCGGCGACTTCTCTACGTCTAATAGCGTTATTTTTAATTTCGCAAGAATGACACCTTTTAGAGCAACGGTTGATCAATTCAGGACAGTCTAAGCAAGTTTTTTTCTTAACCGAGATAGGTTTGTTCCCAAATTGGCCAAATTCATTTACTTGTATAGTTTTCGCACGATGGCAATTAGGACAAATAAATTGAAGATTCTCTAGTTTATTGTTTACCGGATTTCCATCAATATGATCAATATCTAATCTTAGAGGTTTTCCAAGCCAATCGGTTAGCCCGCAGCAATTACAACGCTGCTCTATCTTATGAAATAAAAGATAATTTCTTAAGATACTAGCATTAATTCTTCCTTTAGTTGAAATATCTAATTCTCTGAATTTCTCAGATATTTTTTTTCTCATACCATTTATGCCAGCCTCGATCAAAGCTCGATTTTCTTTATCAAAATGCTCGACGCTTATCTCATGTTTCGCTATCATGGATTTGATCCAACGATACGATCCGCCATTCACAGTTAGCGAAAGGTTTCTAAAAACTTGTGAATAATTTGTTGATTTTTCGACAGCTTCTTCAACTTCTTCTTTTGTGTATTTCTTTGTCATACTAGATTATACACTATTCGATGCGAGAAAGTAAAATTTTTTTGTGCTTGTAGCTCAGTGGTAGAGCGGAGGACTCATAATTCTCGGGTCGCAGGATCGTTCCCTGCCAGGCACACCATTCAAAAACATAAAATTTTCACTTGATTTCTTTCTAAAATCCTGTAAACTAAAACCATGACACTCGGAGAAGAATTAAAACAAATAGCAGACCAAAAGCACCGGACAGTCCTTGATCAGGTCAATAAAGAAATCGAAGACTGGCTTCTCACAATTGAAAATTATTTGAGGGATGAAGCAATGGGGGAAAATTACCTCTATGTTCTGAATTGCGTTTACTTCCCTGGATCACATATCAAATTCAAAGACCTCTTTGTTGAAAAGGTAAAAGCGTGGGGGGTTTTGAATGCTGTTGGGGTGAATTTCCTTAATGACGGCACGGACATTAAATTCGATTGGAGCTAATGAAATATATCTTTTTTTTAACTTGCGTAGCTCATGGGACGATAATGGTAGCATATAACCATCTATTTGATATTTCATTCTGGGCGGGACTCGCTCTTATCCTTGTAAGTAATCTTGCCGGATACTATGAAGGATTAACTCGCGGGCAGAAGAAATGAAAAAGAAATCCGTAACGAAAATTAAACGGTGGAATGCGAATCCCGCAGAGTTTGTTCGCCTTTTAAACAATTCGCTTGACTGTTATCATCGTTACGATGACTTCTCCAGAATAGGGAAGGATAAGATTCATCGCGCCGAATTAGCTTCGGAAAAATTTGTAATCGTCTTCACAGAGAAGGGAAGAGTGCCAATTTTCGAAGATATTGATTGGGTCGAATTCGTAGAATAAACAATACGATTCTTGATAAATTCCGGTTTAATCAAGGAACTACCTCTTGAAATTTGGCGTCAAAATAGAGGAGTCATGACATAATTGTGTAATCTAAGGACACAAGCCAATTTAGTTTCATGCTACTACGCCCCTAATCGGGCGATTAAGAATAAAGCATGGGTGCGATTAGTAGATTCCCGAACATCGCTGGCTAAGTAATTAGCCTATCTCTTTATCCTAGTAGAATCCCGAACGGATAACCAAAAAGAGAAAATTATAATTTCACATACCCACGGGTGGCACCTTGGCGGCGTGAGTAAATCAAACGATTGAAAGCGCCGCCCAAATTTTCAAAATTATGAATGGACAAATAGTAAAAAAGATTAAACCTCAAAATGTTTCAGAATATGATCAAATCGTCGAAGGATGGTGGGAGCCAGTTGATTGCGATTATCTAATTTTATTTCTGGAAGGGCACCCAATTATTGCTATTGAAAAGGACTCTTTGTCCCCGCGACTTTACAGAGTTAGAGAAGGCCATCATTGGAAGAGCCATGATAAGGGATTCATTTATCATCCCGATTTTAAACTCACAATTTAATCCTGCCATTTTGGCACAATAGAAATGACCCTTGAAGAACTAAATGATTACGATTGGAGAGAGGCTCTAAACTTTGCCCCTTTTAATGCGGAAGATATCGCGGAAATTCTGCATTTTAGCGAAGGATATAATGACGGCGATTCATGGGTCGGGGTCTTCCGTCTTAAAAATGGACAATTCGGATATGTTGACGCCTGGTGCGATTATACAGGATGGAATTGTCGTTCTGGAGGAGATGGCGGGACTGCCGATTCTTTTGAAGAACTTCAAAGGTGGCAATTAACTACAGTAATTCGCCGCCGACTTGGCATTGAATTGCCCGATTTGGATACAGTTTACATTTAAAACTCATGCATAGAAAACACATCGAAAATATTCGTAAGTATCTTGATGATCTTCAAGAAACCAATTTGCCTTGGACAAGGTGGCAAGTTAAACAGGAAGGCGATAAAAATTGGGAAAATTTAAATTACGAGCCTATTTGGGCTGAGAAAGCAGAATATCGCAGAAAGCCGGATGAAATCAAAAAAGAAATCTCTTTTTCAAAGCCAGTAACTAAGGAATTGAAACCTGGGGAGAGATATTGGACTATTTCAAGCTTTAGCGGCGAGTTTAGAATTTTCAAAGCCGTTTGGACAAATCATTACGCTGATAACTCCAGACTTGAAGAGGGTCTAATCCATCTTACGGAAGAGGCGGCTCAAGAGCATTTAGATGCGATTCTTAGTGTTTTCAAGCCATTTGAGAAAAAAAGAGTTAAACATTCTCTTTGACTTTCCTAAAGAGTAGTGTATTATACTATCATGCAGCCGCAATCCCAACGTAAGGCGCATTACAGGGATTCTAATAGGATGAGCGTTACGGTAAGTGACGATTTCTGCGGGACTTGCTCTTATTCTTTTTAAGTCGATAAATCGGCGGAAGTTATTAAACTTAGTTCTTTGATAAATCTGGTCGCATAGCCCAACGGTAGAGGCAACAAGTTTAAGCCTTGTTAAGTGACGGGTTCAAATCCCTCTGCGACTACCACTTTAAGAAAAGGATTAACTTTTTTCAGTCCTTCCCAATTTTCAAAAGCTTTCCTTTTTATTTCCGCGCACTCCTCTTGCCTTCCTGTTTGAAATTTTCTCCAGTAACCTGGTGGTGGAGTAGGAATATTTCGTACTTTACAGTAATGACGAATCCCGTTATCAGATACGCCTATTACTTTTGTTAATTGGATGATTGAGTTACTCCATACGAGTTTTAACATTTCTTCATCACTCGGATAATTTCCTTTAGTTATCGCTTTATGCGCCTCTTCTTTCGTAGCGTATTTTCTTTCATTTTTACGTATCCTTTTGAGATGTTTCATTTCTATAGAATCTAACTTTTCAGATGGTTTTAGATTAAATCCATATTTCGACATATAATTTCTCACTGTCGAATAATTTTTTCCCTTCGGCTGTAAACCTAACTTATCACAAACTTCACGAATATTATAGGAAGTTTCAATAGCAGATTGGATTTGTTCTTTCTTCAAATTCTTCTTGATTTTAGAGCTAGATGTGAAAGACGGCTCTAAAGAATGGCAATTGGGGCATAAAATTTGCAAATTGTCTAAACTATTATTGAAATGATCCCCATCTAAATGATGAAGCTCCAAAGGAGCTGGATGACCTTGCCAAGTGTCTATACAACATTTTTCGCATCTTTTTTCTTTTATCCCTAAGTTGAAAAGATGTTTTTTTAGAGCGCAGGAAGCTACTCTTTTTTCATTATTGAAGAATTTGTTTAGTTTTTCTAGTGTCATTTTCATAGTATATCGAATTACACTGACAATGCGGGTTCGGGTATAAATATTTTGATCTATTCTTATTCCCTACAAAGGGAAGCTACGGGGCGGGCATGGGTGCCTTAAGAATGGAGGGGAAGCCGGACTTCCACCACCCAGCGGTTAATTCGCGCTGGTAGCAATAGAGTAATTGAAACGACTCTATTGCTTCATTTATGGAACCAGAACATAAGAGATTAGCGATCAATATCACCAGGATGCTTTTGCATGATCTCGAAAATGGTAAAGAATCTAATTTCGGAATGAGGGTCGCGCAGCTTAATGTAATTAAAAATCAGCAACCCATTTATAAAGCAGTCGAAAAAGCAGCCGAAGAACTTGGAAAATTAACTTCTACAGAACGCCGCGAACGAGCCAAAAAAGCCTATGAAAACTTTAACTCTAAAAAATCCATCTGAATCAATTTCATTTTGGCGGCGGGTCCGTAGAGAATATCGGCATACGGAATTTATTTGCCATTCAAGTGCAATTTTCAAAAAAGCGTGGGATAACGCCGACCATTCATTAAAACTTCGGGAGCTTGGTGAAACCTTTCTTGAAGGGAGATATTTAGAATTTGAAATAGCTCCCCAGATAGTTCTATTCTCTCCGAAAGACGGAGGTTATAACCCGGATAGAATTAAGATACGTAAGGAATTCATCAATTGGAACATCAGTCGCCTTTCTAAAAAGAAATGAAAACTTTCGAAAATGCTCCCGAATCACTTGAATTTTGGGAAGAAATTAAAAGGGAATTCGATCCTATTCAGACTTATCTATGCTCTCTTCCAGTATTTGAAGGAGCTTGGCAAACCCTCGCTCACCACGATTCTTTAAGAAAACTTGCTACAGATTTTCTAAAAGAGGTCGGAAACAATCGTTTCGCAGTCGGAAAAGTTTTCCTTTTTATCCTCTCCCCAAGTTCAGGCGTAGGAGATATTAGTTTCTATGAGAGGGGATCAATTCGCTCAGAATTCATAAATTGGAATATCCAGCGCCTATCAAATAAATAATATGCTTGTTCCAATCCTTATAATAATTTTAGTCATCTTTTGGACTATTGGAACTTATGTTACAGTGAAGCATGATTCGGGCATCTTAGGTTATTTAATTCCATTAACCGCCCTTTTCATTATGTTCTCGCCTCTACTGTTAATTGCAGGTAACGTAAACTCAAAGACTTTTTATCTCACCGAGATAAGAAATGAAATTTCAAAGAGTTTAGAAGGATATCAGCGACATGACTATAATCCTTATCTTATTCCGGCATCTTGGGCGATAGAAGATAAAAAATATTGGCGCGGAACGGAAGAATTCGAGTATATCTCACAAAACAAAAGCCAATTCACATTTAAATAATTTCTGGCCCTATAGCTCAATAGCAGAGCGCCGTCTGATAAAACGGATGATATAATAGCCTAAGTCTAAGTGCGTTTAGACCCGGATAGGTGAAAAATCTAAATCTATAAACTGTGACGCAATGCAGATGATTTATGTCCAGGTGCAATTCCTGGTAGGGCCTCCTTCTCATTCCATACCAAATGTTCTCCAAGAAATTCTTAAACGAGAAAATTACCATTCAAATCTATTGTCCCGAAATTTCGTATCGCCGGGCTAAAGATCGGTTCATCTTCTCAATTTCCGCGCCGACTTCGATTGTATTTCAGGGAGCGGATCATTATTTAGCGTTTGGAGTCTCAATTTTGGGATTTGGTTTCGGATTCGATTGCCTTAAAAAATGAAAGGAGAATAAATATGAAAGAGTTTCTCTATAACACTATCATTTGGATTATTTGGCTTTATTTCCTAATTTTCGCCACTTGCGCCCTTATGTCTTTTGCTAGTTGGACAAATTACTTTTGTCTATATCTTGAGTATCCGGGGTATTTCTTTCGGCTCCCGATATTTGTCGCATTATTCATTGGAGTATTAGATCATGAATCGTAAAATCATTTTAGATTTCGCCACTAAAAAGCATGAAGGTCAGTTCCGAAAAAAATCTGGACTACCTTATATTACCCATCCTATTGCTGTGGCAGAGATGGCGGAAAAGTATGCGGGCGTTCCAGAAGCTAGAAATAGGCTTTGGACTGTTGGGATTTGTCACGATCTTTTTGAGGACACAGATTGCACAGCCGAGGAATTAGGAATAATTCTTTCTATAGCTGGATTTGATACTCTCGATGTATCCAAGATTATTCATTCTGTCAGACTTCTTACTAAAACACCGGGCTATGACGTAGTTAGATATATGCTCGCTATTAGCCAGGATTACCTTGCTCACAGAGTTAAACTTTGTGATATTGATCACAATAGTAGCGATCTTGAGCCAGGAAATCTTTTGGACAAATACAGGCTTTGCCGCTATATTTTAATCACCAATTCATATGTTTAAATTCCTTATCAGATTCATCGTCTTTTTCCTTTCAGTAGCTTTAATGATCGTAGTCTATGTCGGATTAGACGCCTTCATTGAGTGGAGAAATAGTTTCCGCATTTTTAAGGATCAGAACTTCAATCTTACAGCTCTTAGAATAGCTTTAGCTATGTCTTTTTTTCTTACGGTGACTTTTACGCTTCTGTTTAACTTCGCAAATGGCGAGGAAGAAATTGAAGATGATGAAGAATATCAAGAAATTGAGGATAATGAAGAATATGATGAATTCGATGATGAAGAAAGTTATGAGATTGAAGATGGAGATGGGGATGACTTATTTGACCTTGTTTCATCTAAAAAATTCAATCCACAACAATTATCATATTTCCAAAATCTTTTCAATCCTCCAGATTTTAAAAAAGATCTTCTTAATAAATCACCAGGTGAAAAGAATAATGAAG